>FWWM01002146.1_pt1 | contig 55106 bp, 71 predicted proteins | sample 2228351 | NCBI WGS metagenome assembly FWWM01 (sample SAMEA103939774, study PRJEB20133) | metagenome | reverse complement strand
GCAAACCCACCAGCACATCCAGCCCACCAAACGACTGTACCGCCGGTTGAATGCCGTCCGCAAAGGTCGGACGGGACAGCCACAGGGACAGGTTGGGGGTGGTTTTCAGGTTCAGGAAGGTCGGCAGGGACACATCCGGCGCGCTTAACCCCACCAGCAGGGTCTTGAAGCCCCGCTGGGCGGCATCCAGCGCCAGAGCGGTTGCAATGGTGCTTTTACCCGTTCCACCTGCCCGATTCCACACCGTAATCACCCGCAGGCCGCCGATGGTGGTGGCGGTCTGCTGCCAGGACGGTTTCCCGGCCAGCGCCGGGGCTTGCGCCCGCAGTGCGCCGATCTCCGCCATGATGCGGGCGGACAGGTCGGGAATGTTGACATCCCCCACAAACACGCCCTTGACGCTGGTCATCTCGCGAATCGGGCGGATGATTTCATCCGGCACACCGCCGGGCAAGACCACATAGGCCGCACCCTGCACACGGGTCAGGAATTGGGTCAGCGGTTCGGGGCCGCTGAAAATCGCCGCATCCAGCAGGATGACTTCGGGGTTGTAGGACAGTTTGGCCTGTAAGTCCTGCGGGTCGGTCGCCAGCGTCACCACCCGAAAGCGGCTGTCCATCTGGAACGCCTGACTCCACACCCCTAACCGGTTGGGCGGCCCTGCCAGCAGCAGGGTCACGGCATCCTGATTGCTCTCGTTACTCGTTCCCCATGCCATAGCCCACCTCTACTACTCTCCGGCTGCAAAGCCCACCGGGGTCGGCGTGGGGGTCGGCGTCATCTGACGGATGACCAGTTCCGGCAGCCACAAGCCGCTCGTGTTCATCGGTTGGGCTTCATCCGGCATGAGATACAGGGACAATTTCACATTGTCGGCCTGGTCGAGGGCGGAGAGCAGTTCCACCGCATTGACCAGCCGCACGGCGGTGGTGGCTTCAATGCCCGATGATTGGAAGTCGTACACGACTGCCTGCGCTTTGGCAGGCACGGCCAGCACCACCACGCCCTCTTTGCTGCGCTGCCGCTGCACGGCGATCCCGGTCTGCGGGTCGGGGGTGATGATTCGTCCGGCGGCTTCCGCCGGGTCTTCCGCCTGAAAACTCGGCTGGATGTACAGCACCCGCAGGTTCTCTACGGTTGCCTTCGAGAATACCCCCTGCACGGTGTAGTCGCCGTCCGTCAGGATGGCAGCCACGCCCACCCGGTCACCGGGGCGGATGATTCCGGCCAGTCCTGCCGAATCACTCACCTGGATGGCCACCGCCCGCTCGTCCGGCTGCAAGACCACCGGCTTTTCGCCCAAATGGGCGGTCAGAATCAGGTCGCCTGCACTGCGGTCAATCCGCAACGCCTGACCCACCGCCACCGCCGGGTCGGTTATCGCCCCTTCCGGCGGCAGTAAGTCCGCCGGGACGCCCTTCATCACCAGGTCGCCCTCCGTCAGGACATGACCGGCGGGCAGGTCAACGGCGGCTACCGCCACCTGCGTCTGCTCCGGCGGACGCAGCATGGCTAACGCCACAAAGAAAACCAGTACGGCTAACAGATAGGGTAAGTATTTCTTAATCACGCTTCACCTCGCAGATATTGATTTGCGCCATCGTAGATGGCCAGTGCCTCACCGAACTCACGCAAATCACAATGCACCACCCGCTGCCTGCCGTTTTCGTTCTCGGCTACGATGACCAGCACATACTGCGGTTGCAGCGGCAAGGCGTTTACGATTTCGCTCAATGGAATGCGTTGATTTCGGTCTTGCTCGTTCATCTCACTTTCTCCGTTGGGGTCGTTGTGGGGGTCAAAGTCGGTTTGGGGGTCGGGGTCTTGATCTCCGTCCACCACTGCGTCCGTTCTACCTGCGGAACGGGCGTATTGGTCGAGGGAAGCACACCCCGCCATACGGTTGCGGTGGCCATCGGCTGCCAGCGTTCGCTGCTCAATCCTTCGCTGACCAGCAGGATGACCGCCACCATCAGCACGAAAACCAAAAGCGGTACAAAGGCTTTGCTCACAGCGTTATCCTCCCCAGTTTTTCGGCAATCTCCGCATCGGTCGGTTCGGGCACGTCCAGCATCAGCGGACGGAACAGGATCGGCAGTTGCATCTCGCGGCTGTGGGCATACGGGAAACGCCCGATCACCATCCCGATATGCTCGTCCGCCAGAAACCGCCGCCAGGGTTCGTCCACAAAGCCCTTTTCGCTGCGGGCAATCGCCGACAGCACGATGTCCTTGTCTTTCGGGTTCTTCAAGAACCCCACCACCAGGTTGTTGCAGGATGAGATAATCCCCTGCGGTATCAGGCTTGGGCTTTGGGTCACCACACCGAAGTACGCCCCGTACTTCCTCGAATCCCGGAACATATTGCTGTACTGCTCGCCCACCGTTGGCGCGCTTCTGCCCTCGCTGTCTCCGCCGCCTTCCAGCCCGGTGAAGATGATGTTGGCCTCTTCAAACACCATGAACAAATCCGCTTCGCCCCGGTTGATTTGCTTCTCCCGCCGGGCCACCATGTCGGAGTAAATCAGCCAGCCCGCCCAGCCCAAGAGCCAGGCTTTGGCGAAGTTGTCCAGAAACTTGCCGCCTTCCAGCACCACCACGCCGTTGGGTCGGCCCAAGTCCTCTACCGGTATGGCATCCGCTCCGGGCTGGAACTGCGCCGCCGGTGCGCCCCGCACCAGCGATTTCAACCGCCACAGGATACCTTCCAGCACGCCCCGCCCTACCTGGTCGCGCGGGTTGAGCGAGTCGTATTCCCGCTCGATCTCCTCGTACAGGTCGCCCAGCCCCACCCGCTTGCTGCGCTCCACCGCCACTCTCTGGCGGTCATCCGCCGAGAGGTCGCCCAGGGGTGTGCCTTCCACCAGCCCCAGCCGGGCGGCTTCTTCCGCCGAAACCCGCCCGTACTGCGGGTCAGCCCGCACCAGCGGGTCGTCCACCATCACACCCACGCTCAGATACACCCGCCGCACCGCATCCAGCAGGCGGTGCTGCTGCTGTTTCTGCCCTAACTGCGCCACACTGCCGAAAATATCGGCAAAGGCTTTCAGTTGCGTCTCCGGGTTGATGTATGTCCCGATTTGTAACGGATTCCAGCGCAAGGGCCTCACCCCATCCGGACGCAGTTGGCGGATGTCCACCCGCCCTTCCAGTCCGGGGGCATTCAGCAAACTGCGCCAGGCAAAGCCGAAGTCCAGCACCACCACCCGCATGTTCCAGCGGTAGGCAATCTCATACGCCATCCGCACCGCCGCCACGCTCTTGCCCCAGCCGGTATCCCCGGCAAACATGGTGTGCATCAGGCGGGGCTTGTCCAGCCTGACCGGCGCATTGGTCAGGTCGGCGGTGTTGGGGCTGTACTGGTGTCCCAGTACCACCTCGCCGGGCATTTTCGGGTAGAAGCCCATCCCGTCCGGGATCGGGGCAATCACTTTGAGCGTGCCTTCCTGCAAGAGAGAGGGTGCTACATACGCCGCCACTTTGTCCGCCGGGAGCAGGCTGGCGTAACGCCAGAACAACCAGCCATCGAAGGGGTCGTGCGGGTCATTCGTCCTCGCCTTGAACGGCACAAATGCCCGGGCCGCTTCCATGACCGCCTCTCTCTCCGCCTCCGGCGGTTCGGCGGTCAAGACCGGCGTGGGTGCGCCCTCGCCGTAGAAGGCTTCCGGCACAAGGCTTGCCGCTGCCACCGCCGCCCGTTCCGAATCGGTCAGCAGGTAGGCACTGGTCACAAAGCCGCCGGAGTGTGTGGCCGTGTTCAACAGCCCCTCGAAGCCCCGCAGGATTTCCGTCAGCCGTTCGGCCACATCATCCTCCACCTGCCAGGTGCGGTTGAGGTTGATCGCCGGGGCCAGCCCGTAGGTCAGCCCCGCCCCGGCGGTCTGTGCGCCGATACTCGAGCGGGTCTGTCCGTAGGCATCCGTCTCACCGTAGCCCCTGCCAAACCCCTGACTGCGGGTGTGCGCTTCGCCGGTGGTGTTGGTCTCGCTGTTCATGGTCGTGACCACCCGGCTGGTCGAGCGTGACCAGCCGCTGCTCTCCGCCACCCCTTGCGAGGTGGCATTGCCAACCGTCTGTCCCGTGCCGCGACTCTCACCCGTCCCGGTCGTCCAGCTCTCGCCGCTGGTGTCCGCCCGCCCGTGCATCTCGCTGGTGGACTGGAAACTGCCCGATGAGGCAAACTGCGATTCGCCCTGCGTCAAGTTCCACGATTCGGTTACCGAACGGCTGCCACCTACATTCAGGCTCAAAGGGACTTTCATGGCCGAGGCGTCAATTCCCCCGCTGGCATTCACCCCCAGCGATTGACTTGCCCCGTGTCCCAAAGACCAACTACTGCCGCTGCCCGCCGTCTGGCTCGTCCCGCTCGAACTGCCCCATGCGCTCGATTCGGTGTGGCTCTGCATCCGGCTGTGGCTCTGCATCGTGCTTTGGGCCTGCATGGTACTCTGGCTCTCCATCTGGCTCGTCCCCTGCATCACGCTGCGGCTGCCCGATTCGCTCTCCGATTCGCCCAGACTCACGCTCGACCCTCTCGTGACCGAGTGCGAACGGCTCTCCGTGTCCGCCTCGCCCCAGTTTTGATTCCAGGCTTCCGCCTGACTGTGAGCGTGGCTGTCTGCCCGTCCGCCCGCTCCCGAATAGCCGTGCGCCAATGCGTTGAAAATCGGGATGCCCACCGAAAAGCCGATGGACTTGCTGCCCTTGCGCCGGGAGGCGTAATTGCTGGCAATCCGTGCCATCTGCTCCAGGTCCCGCACCAGTTCCCCGCGCGGCACATGGTCACTGACCACCTGAAAGACGAAGTTCTCCCGCAGTTTCGCCAGCCCTCTGAACAGAATCTCGTTCTGCTCGATGGCCAGGTCGTCCGCTTCTTCCGGCAGTGCGCCGTCCCGTCCCACACCCCGCCGTTTCACTCTCGGGTCGGGGTGGCCGAGTAACGCCAGCGGTTTCCTTGCGCTGGACAGAAACTCGACATACCAGCGAATGATGTCTAAATCCGGCGGTCTCAATTGCGATTGGGCAAAGCCCGCCAGGGTCGCTTCCACCGCTGCCGCGTCCCGTTCGGCTCTGCTAATCCCCGCCGCCAGCGAGTCGGCCGAGACCGCCGCCCCGTATAACTGCACGATTCCCACGTGGTCGGGCTGGAATATCCCCAACGCCGAATAGACAAAGTTCACCCCGGCATTGTACAGCCCGGTGATCGCCGCCCACTGCTTGCCCAGGATCCCCTCGCCCGCCTGCCGCCGGTTCTGCGGGTCATCCGTGATGGCCGTCAGCTCCCGAAGCACGGCCGCCCGGTAGTACCGCCGCCCGTCTTCCTCTACCAGACACCACGCCGCCCGAAAGCGTCCGTTGTCACTCTCGATCCCGTTGTCCACAATCCGCAGCATCCCTTACCTCCGCTCCCTTGCCCGTTCGATCACCGTGCGGGGGTCTGCCCCCGTGGGGGCGTGCGCCAGCAGGTTCTTGATGAGCAGCCCTGCCTGCGCCACCGGCATTCCCCACAGCGCAAAAGAAGCCAACACCGCCAGGTAATTCACCCCGGCGATGAGATTGTCCGCCGCTTGATTCTCCAACGCCCAGAACAACACCCGTGCGCCCAGTCCCACCAGAGCGTACAGGATGAGGTTTTGAATCGTCTCCCACGCCGATTCGTCCGGGCGGTAGTTGTCCACCCGCATCACAAAACCGCCCACGCCTGCCAGCCCTGCCACCAGGTACGGCGCAGGGTTGGGCGCAATGAGCGCCGCTGCCAGTGCCAGCCCCCCGGCGGGCAGCAGCACCTGCCGCATCCGCCGGGCCTGTGCTTCATGCAAACGCTGACCCAACAGCAGGTACAGCCACACCAGTGCCGGGATGAGCAGCACCAGTGCGAGATTGTCCACCGCCAGCCAGACCAGCGCCAGCAGGCCATTCAAGACCCACACGAAAGGCAAGAGCAGCGTCTCCGGACTCATCCCGCCCCCCTTACTTGATGATGGTGGTCATCATCAGGTAGGCGTCAAATTCGCCTGCCGGTATCTGGAACGAACGGGACGGCGAGACCGGCGTGCCGCTGGTAATGCCCGAAAGCGTCATGGCGTAAAAGCCGGGGTCACGAATCTGCACCTTTTCCTGCACCAGCGTCCAGCGGAAGGTGTTGGACGCATCGCAGCCCTGACTGGCACCGTACCGCCAGTTCCAGTCCGGCCGGATGAGGGTTGCCCCCGGATACCACTGGGCGAGGTCGTTCAAAATCCAGTCCCGGCTGGACTTCTTCAAACTGGCCGAAGCCAGCACCCGCGCCTGTTCGCAGAAGGTCTGTTCGTGCAGGACGCAGTACTCGACTTCTTCTTCCTGCTCGACATACCGGTTGGGGGCTTTGCAGTTGACTTCGATGGGCGGCGGCAGTTCCACCAGGCTGCCGTTAGGGGCAATACAGCGTTTGTTGACCTCTTTGCGTTCTTCCAGCGTGTAGTAGCGGAAGATGGTCGGCTCGATGGTCAGGGTGAATTGCAAATCCACCCCGCGCTTCTCCGGGTCTTGGCCGGTCACGATGGCGTAATTGGGGGCGGTCTTGACCGCCGTGCCGCTGATCTTGCCCTGCGTGACGCTCGGCGCACCGCATATCTGCACCACCCTGTCCGGCGTGGGTGTCCTGCCGGGGATGTTGCCGTCCGGACACAGGGACGGCGGACATTGCCCCCGCCGCCGCAGTTCGTCTATCAGGGCTTGCGGACAGCCGGTCGGTGAGTTCTGGCAGGATGAGTACAGCAGCATTACCCGGTAGAAGTTGTTGTCTCCCTTCATGGCCTCCCGTAGAACTCGGAAGATGTTTTGCGCATCGCTTTCTTTCAGCGCAGACCAGGCGTCTTTGCCCTGAATGATCGCATCCGCCAGTTCTTTGGCGTAGGGCAGGTTCAGGGCTTGCAGGATACCTGCAATCACATCTCTGCCGCTCATGTTGCCGCCAGCGATGTCGCCAACCCCCCAGATTGCATAACCCAATCCCGTCCCCACCGAACCGTCCGAATTGACCAGCCCCGACTCGCGCGGGTTCATCGCCATAAAGAACATTGTCGTTGCGCTCGGCAGCAAGACCGTCTCCCCGCTCGGCAGGGCGTACATATGGTAAGTCGCCGCCCCGTCATAAATCCAGTCCGGCACCCACCCCGGCACATCCGGCATCCAGTCCGCCGGGACTTTCTGCTCACCCAAATCCACCACACCGGGTTTGAGGTTGCCGTTCTCGTCAAAGAAGTCGCCCCAATCGGCTCTGGCGGGTTGAATCTTCACTGTCAACAGAACGAAAAGCAAGATGACAAAGACTATTCGCTTTGTGTTCATGGCTCAGCCTCCAATGCCTGCAATTCCTGCTCGAACAAAAAATGGTCGAATTTCCACTCGCCGTTTTCCCGCACCACCAGCACGGGAATTTCTCCCCCTTTTTCCTCGCCGGTGTTCAGGTCTCGGATTGTCCCCGTGACCATCCACACCTGCCGCTCGCCCAAATCCTTACGCAGTTCCGCCGATTGCACCCGGTACTCACTGCGCGCTTTTGTCTCCACCACCCTGTCCCAATTGGTGAACAGTCCGGCAAAGGCGCAGCCGTTTTCGGTAGAGACCGCACACACCGATTGCAGCCAGGCATCGTAGCCGGTGGTCACATCGGTTGAGAACAACGCCGTGAGACCGGCAATCGCCGCTTCCCGCCCGTCCGGGACGGCGGTCGGTTCGGGTTCTGCCTGGGCGGTGTTGAACATCGGCAGGACAAACCGCACGGCGGCGATTGCCACAAAGACCACCAGCAGGACGACTAACGCTTTTTTGACGGTTGACAGTTTGATTTCCACGCTTCACCTCCGGTTAACACAAAGCGGCTCTCCCTGACTGGGGAGAGCCGCTTAAATACAAACAGCGTTCTCACGTTTCGGGCTTCTCGTGCCCTCGGAGCCGCATGCCCCGTTCCTCGCCGATTATTCTACAAAGTTATTTTTCCGTCCGCAAGTGGTATTTTTCAGTCCCTTACAAAACTGCAAGGTCAGGGGGTTGCCGTAGGTCTTTGCGGCGGGGGTAACTGGCACGGACGCCCTAACGCCGTTACCCAATACCACCATGACTCGTTCTCGATTTGCCACCACCAGGCATCCAGAAACGGTAGATCGTCCGGTGCGATGATGCCTTTTGCCCCCCGAATCCACGACTCGGCTTCTACCGTGCCGGGCTGGGTGCGTACCACAAACACCCGCAGGAAGGGAGCCAGGATTTGATAGGCTGGCACAAAAACAATTGTGCCGCTGCAAACGTCCTTGCCCTCAAACATCTGCTCGTCAATCTTCTCCCACCCGGTGAAGCGGTCTTGCCAGAACTCCCGGAAGGTCATCCCTTCCGGCGGCAGCGTCCTGGCAAAGCGCGGGTCAATCTGCATCGGCTGATTGGCCTTGACGGCGTAGAAGTACCAGCCCACCCCGCCAGCCGCCAGCACCAACACCAGCGTACCCACCGCCAGCAGGCGCAGGATGACTTCCAGCAGGAACATGACCGCTTTACCCGGCAAGGCCGCCAGGTTGCGGGCAGCCAGTTTCAAACCTTTGCGAGTGATGGTCGCCATAGTTTATCACTCCAATTCCAGTACCACAGCAATCGCATCTTGAATCTGCGTCATCTCGTCCACCGTCAGATTGCCCAGTTTCCGCACCAGACGGCTGGTGGACAGGGAACGTACCTGAAAACAATCTGCCGCAGAGTCCTTCTCCAGGCCGTTAGCGGGGCTGGCATTAATCCGTACCATCCACGGTGCCACCCCGTACCGGTCTTTCCAGTCGGTCAGCGGAACAATCACCCTCAGAGGCAGGATACCTACCAGGTCGCTGGAAACAATCACTGCCGGGCGGGTCTTACGCATCTCCGCCCCCAGGGTTGGGTCGAGATTGACAAGCCAGACCTCACCGCGCCTCATCCCAATCCTCTCCATCTAACGCGGTAAATTCGGTCAATTTCGGGTCGTTGCGGTAATCCTCTTGGAGGATTTCGGCTGCTAGTTCGATTTGTTTTCTCTGCCTTTCTTTCAGGGCAAGGCGCAGCAACTCACGGGTGACTTCGGAAACAGACTTGCCCTCTTGCCGGGCAATGCGGGCAATCTGCCTGCGCTGGTCTTGTTCAAGAATGATTTGTACTCGCTCTAACACCATAACACACCTCTTGTACACACCTTATTTGTGTGTATTGTATCCCCATATAAAAAGTGTGTCAACAGTTCTGTCAAGCCCCTTACCCGCGGTTCCAGCGTTCCAGCCACAGGTCGCTCTCCGGCTGCCTCGCCAGCGTGGTCAGTTCGGTGGCCACCCCCGTAAAGCGGGGTTTGAGATAGCGCAGGATACCCTGCATCCGCTTGGGTGTCAGGGTACACACCGCCACCCGCCGCTGGAAGTTGTACTGATTGATCCACTTCCGCACCCATGTATTGTCCGCTCCGTCCCTGCGTTTGCGGGGATGACGCAGGGTCTCCACCTCGACATAAATCCGCTCGCCGTTCTTCTCGACCAGCACATCCGGCTCGACCAGCGGATTGTCCACCTCCGGGCAAACCTCCACCCGCCAGCCCCGTCTGCGGGCATGGTAGGCAAACAACAGGATGGCAAAGGCGTGATGGGTGTGTTCTTCGGCATTGTGGCGTTGGACAAGAATTTCCCACTCGGAGGGTTTTACTGTAACGCCGTATTCCCGCATGGTGAAGTCTGCCCCTAACTCGGTCAGGCGAACGACAGCATAAGTAAAGCGATTCATCGGCTGGAGCCACTGCTTGACAAAACCCTCTGCAATCAGCGTATCGAACAAGCGTTTAGAAGCCCCGCCGTGTATTCCCATCCGATACTCGACCTCGACCCGTAGGGCAACCCCCTCTGCCAGAATTTGCAAGGCCTTCTCGACCCGTCTCCACAAGTCACTGCGAATTGGTCTCAATTTTTGCATAAGCGGAATATTATCAGTGTGTTATAAGCGTACCCTTGTGCCACCCCACCACAAGCGTACCCTTGTGCCTGGCATCCCCCCTATTTTACACTGGCATAAGGGTACGCTTATTTTCCCGCCCCGCTCGTCCTCACCCCGCCGAAAAACGGTATCCGCGCCGAATCTTGCGCCGGGCAATCCGCTCCGCCAGTTGGCGGGCGTGGGTTTCATCCTCGCACGGGATACAGCGCCAGCGTTCATAGCCCGAACGCAGACTGCCCCACCCGCACACCACCGCCCAATCTTCCAGCAGGGTTGCCTGCACTCCCACCACATACCAGCGGTGGATATTCCGGTCAGGGTCGTTGCGGATGAGACGCATACGGGCATTTTACCGGTTGGGCAGCATCTGCGTGGCCAGCGGTACCGATACGAATGTGCAGAGAGACCCCAGCAGCAGTATCCCGCCCAGAATCAGCCCCACAACCGCCGTCCAGCGGCGGGCAGGCTGACGCAGGCCCACAATCCCGCTGATAACCGCTCCCAGGCTCAACACTCCCGCCGGAAGGGACAACAGCATGATTCGAGCGGGGCCGATTGAAAACTCCGCCAGACACAAGAACACTCCCGCCAGAAATGCCAGTATCAGGCTGGTAATCCCGGCCCGGTTGCTTGCAGTAGTTGCAGTCGTGATCGTCTCGTTCATGGTTTTACCTCACGGCTCGTACTTGCGAATCTCGGCATCGAAGAGCAGGTACAAGAGGATTGGCATGTCCAGATACAGCAAAAAGCCGGGGTCGTCATCCGCTTCCGAACCGTCCGGCAGCAGTTCCACCGCCACCCCCTCTTGATTCTCGCCCCGCAGGTAGAGGATGTCGGTCACCCGCCAGTCCAACACGCTCTCGTTGACCTCACCCTGCGGGTTACCCGTGACCACATCCACCGCCCGCTTGACCGGCAGCAGAAAGCCGTTGTCCAGAATCACCGCCGGAAGGTCGTACTCGCCCTTACCCCGCAGGATGACATCCCGCACCGTGCGTTCGGCAGCGTTTTCGTTCAGCCAGTCCAGCAGGCAGACCGGCTTCGCCTCCGCCACCACCCGCATGACAATACAGCCATGCTCCGGGCAGCGCTCGAACTCATCCAGATTGTAGTCGTGCTTGCGAAAGGCAAAACTCATCATTCCCTCCTGCGCCGTTTCGGTTTGGGCAAAACCATCAACACCAGCAGAAGTAGCACGAACGGCAAAATACCCAGCCCATCGTACACCTCGACCATTGACCCCAAAATCTTCACCACCTCACGCTGGCCGGTGAGCAGTAAGACCAGCACCATCCCGCCCATGACCAGCACCAGAACCAGCACATTTCTGAAAAACCGCATCAGGTAGTCCATCCTGCACCTCCGCAAAGTTTCAACGGGCGGCTAAGCCCGCACCAGGCACACTTGCGCCGGAGCGCCCCCGAACGCAGGCGGCTACGCCAAGAGCGCAGACGCCGCTAGGCGTCAAGCGGTGACGGGGCGCAAGGCGCACTGTGCCGTAAGCCAGGCCGTTAGGCCGCCCCCGCTGGTCGCTAGACCAGCCCGCCCTCCACCACCACATCCGCCAGCACCTCCCGCAAACTCACCTGCCAGCCGTTCACCGCTACCCACTCCGGCAGTACACCTTCGGCTTTGCGTAACTGCTTGATGACGCTAACCGCCTGCTCCCGCAAGAGCGGCGGGACATGAAAGACCACCTCACGGGCAACCACATGCGCCCGCTCATCCGCAGACCACAGCCAGCCGTGTACGGTGGCGTGCAGGGCTTCGCGGTGCGCCCGCCCGACAAGAACGAACGCCAGCGTTTCCAACGCCAGTTCGTTCTCGCACACCACCCGGTGGCTGCCGCCCAGCACCGACAAATCGGTGGTCAGCATGGCTTCCACCGCCATGACGCCCCGGATGGTGTACACCCGCCTCAGGCTCATCTGCCCGTCCAGAATCACCTGATTGTACCGTTTCATGCAACCTCCCAGTTTTCAAGATTTTACCGCTTTTTCAACCATCACCCGCCGGAATTCTAACCGCTCCCCGCCAAATCCCAACAGCAGTCCCATCGCCTCGCCCCGATACGCCCGCAGGTAACGCCGTAACTGGTCAAAATCGGCCTGCTCAAAATGCCCTGCCGCTTTGCATTCCACCAACACCGCCACAGGGCCTTTCCGCACCACCAAGTCCGGTATCACCTCACCAACCACCTGCCCGTTGTACTGCACTTTCAGGCGCGGCTGGTACTGCACCGTCTCGCCCGCACTCCGCAGCTCGTGCAGCAAGGCCCGATGATAGACCATCTCGGCATGTCCCGGCCCCAACTCCCGCTGCACCCGCCGGGCATGGCGGATGATCTTGCCCACCATCGGCAGAAACTTATCGGCAACCATGACGCCTCTCCCACAAAACCCGCTCCAAAGCCATGACCACAATCCGCCGCGCCAGATTGCGCCCGGCATCCACCGCTGCCATGACCGCCGTCTGCAAGTCTCTCGCCAGCGGATGGCTCTCGTCCAGCAAAGCCGATTCCAAATCGGCCAGCGGCATCTACCGCACCAACTCCGCCACCAGTTCACCACCCAACTGCTCTTGCAGCTGCCTAATGCTCGACAAACTCGGCATACTCGCCCTCGATGTACCGGCGGCGATTGTCGCTTTGCCTGTTGACAACCGGCGGCAGCGTGCCTGAGCGCAAGCCGGTCAGGAAACGCGCCGCCGCATGTTCTACGGGCTGACTCTTTGCCCAATCCAGCCAGGCTTTGAAGGCTTTGCGTTCATTGCGGTAATACCCCAGCAGTTCCGCCGTGCCGCTGCTCCAGCCGATCTCCCGCAGGTCTTCCAGCACGCTCTTGGGCAACTGCGGTTTGACCGGTTTGGACGGTCGGGCCTCGTCCTGCTCTCGATGCGCTTGCGCCTCAATCCGCTCTTGCAGGTCGGCTTGCTCGATATCCAAATCCCACCTCGGATCGCTTACCGCCTTGACCATCCAGCCGGGACCATCCGCACGTCCAGCCTTGACCGCTAACGGGTACAGTTCCAGACACTTCTCGATCCGCTCCAGCGGAAAATTGTCCAGTAAAAATCTTGCTGTTTTTGCGTAAATTCCGATTTTGTGCAATCGCTCAAAAAGCCCGTTTTTTGCCTCATTTTCGGGCGTTTTTTGCAAAATTTTTGCGCGCTCGCTTAAGTTAAGCAAAGTTAAGTTTGTTGTTGTTAACTCTGAATCAACAACATTAACTTTGCTTTGCTTTGCTTTAACAGGTGTAATCGGTAAAAATTTTTTACCGATAAAATCTTTACCGATTGAACCGCCAATCGGTGGAAAATTTCCACCGATAACTCTTGGCTTCAGTTCGTACACGTGCATGGTGTGACCGCGATAACCGGTCATCTCAAAACGCATCAGCAGCCCCCGTTTCATCGCCCGCTCAATCCCTTCCAGCACGGCAGGGCGCGATAAACCGGTCAATTCCTGAAACTCCGTCAGCGTAATTGGCTCAGCACCCCCCACCTGCATCAGCCGGGCTACCGCAGCAATCACCACTTTCAGCTCCGCCAGACTCATCCACGGCAAGAGCATCACCACTTCTGGCGGCAGCACCACGGTGTCCGGTATGCTGATCCCGTCCAGGATTGGGCCAAAATTATCCGTATTGCCGTTATCACTGCTCACGTTTCACCTCCGGGAATTGGATTTCAGTTATTTTCGTAACAATCGAAATTTGCCATTTTAAGGGCTTTGTTTATCAGGGTGATATTGACATAGCCACCCATGAAAAATAGACGGCTTGTAGGGCTTCTACGCGGCTCGACGTATGCGGCAACGTATGCGGCAACGTATGCGGAACGTATGCGGAACGTATGCAAAGTGTATGCGGAACGTATGCAATGCCGCATACGTTGCTCAAAAATCGCTTCGATTTTCCACGACCGCTCATTCTTTACCTCCCGTCCAGCCCAGGTTAGCAGGTGATTTTGGCTTTGGCATAAGAACTAGCGTGCCGTTCTGATAACTCTCGAACCCGTGTTTCAGTAGAACCGCTACCACCTCACCAACTGGATAAGTCATCCCTGCAATCTGCTTGATCTGCTCATGCAGGTTGTCAGGTATGCGGTAGTGGGCAATCTCTTTCCACAGCATCGCCGACCTATCTTTCTTTTGCCCGCTGCGTTTCGGCGGTGGCTTCGGCGTCCACCCGTTTTCCGCCCATCCCGCTCCACTGAACGGGTAGAGGGTCATCTTCACCCGCCGCTGACTTGCCGCAGGTTGAATTACCAGCGTCCCCCGCTGGATACACAGCAGGCCATACTCCAAAAAAGCCCGCGCTACCTCATCCGCCGTTACTTCCAATTCCTCCGCTACCTCTTTTACCTGCTCCCTGATTTCCGCAGGAACGCCGCGGTAGTGCTTGGGCTTGTTGGCTTTCTCCCATTCCCGATTTCGCGCCTTGGACTCCTTTTCCTCTAGCTGTTCCGGGTCGGCGATATTTGTGATCACCTGATGCCACACCGAGACCAACGAATCGTCCGGCGGTTTCAGTGGATCACGGCGTTCTGCTGTGCTTCTCTTCTTTGCCATCACCATCACCTTGCCTTGAGAATATGTTTTGCTAACTTCCTGTACTCCTCTGCCGATTGACTCTCCGGGGCGTACTCGAAAATGGTTTGCCCACGACTGCGTGCTTCCCGTAGCACAGTGCGGCGGCTGATAGGCTCCAAGACCAACGCCCCGAAGGCTTTCCGTAAGTCTTCCATAGAGGCGCGCGATTCGCGGATCTGACCCTCATGCTGGGTCGGCAAAACACCAAAAAGCGTTCCTTTCCACCCTTTGCTATCCCTGTGTTCCTTGGCCATCACTACTACCGTCCGAACCCCCTCCAGACTGGCCGAATCGGCTAAAGTCGGAATGATCAGCCAGTCCGCCGCCCAGATCGCCCGCTCTTGAATGCCCCCTATCGAGGGGGCTGTATCAATCAGGATGTAGTCAGGTTTCCCGTTCTCCAGGAGTGGCATCAACGCCCTCCGAATAACCGAGATTGGCGCATTCGACGCACTGATCATCGTCTGGGACACGTTGGTCAGCGGATTGCCGGGAATTAGATACAAATTGTCTCTCCCGCTGAAGCGCGTTTGCTGACGTAAGACCATCAAAGGACTTGAGGCAGGATCAATCGCCATCGAGAGTAAGTAGAACGCCCCGGCGCTTTGTTCCATCCCTAGAGAAGTAGCCACTTGCCCTTGCGGGTCCAGGTCAATCACCAACACCTCTTTCCCCTCTAGTGCCAGGGCATGCGCCAGGTTGACTGCGGTGGTGGTCTTGCCCACCCCGCCCTTATGGTTGGCCAGCGTGATCACTTTCGCCATCATCCCGCCTCCCCAAACAAACTCAACTGCGGCTCGACCTTGCGCTCATGCGTCAACCAGACATCGAACGAGAGCAGGTTGCCCGTCCGCTCGATTTCCAAGCCGTCCGCTTCTTCCAAGAGCGCCAGCAGCCACGCCGGTGCTTTCTCACTCACCCGCGCATAGCGGGGTCTCACCCCCTTGCGTTTCTCGTACAACGCTATCGCTGCTTCCAAATCCTCTTTCTCCTCGATGCGATAGACCCGCCATTCGGTCTTGTCCATGTCCATTACCTCCGTCCAGCCACTCGATATAACTCGCTCCGCCGTGGCCATGCACGGCGACTAAATCCTCGATTTTCAGGTACACATTCAACCCATACGGCTCTCGTTTCCAGCGCAGTACCGCCATCCCGTCCGAAAATTCCACCCCCTCGGCTACCACTCCCGTACCGCTCACCCCTGACGGGTCGCTCTCCCGCACCAGTACAAACCGCCGCATGGCTCATCGGCCCTCTAACAATACCCGTATCTTGCTCTTGCCCGCTTCCGTCAGACGCCATGCGCCGTCCACCCTTTCGATCAGGCCGCGCATCTCCAATCTCACATACACCCCCGGAAAGCGGTCTCTCAACCATGCGGCAAGCGGACTGTTCAGCCGCACAAAGTTCAAACAGCGCGCCTCGACTTCCGTCAAGCCCAACGCTTTGCAGCGGTACGGATTGAATTTGACCAGTTCGTTGTCTAGTTCCATTGTTCTGCCTGTTCTCCTCTGTTCTGCCCTGTTCGGCTCTGTTCGCCGTTCTGTTCGCCGAACCATTCCTCTCACTCCATCGGGGCAGGGGAGAGTACCGCCCGCTTCTCCCCCACCGCAAAGTACAACTCTTGCAGGGTCTCATACTCCCCCACAAGATACGTCCCCTTGCCCGGCTGCGTCTCGACATACCGCCACAGCAGCCGCACCGCCTGCGTCCACGCTTCGGCGCTCCAGCCCAACTCGCGCCAGCCGGGGATGCGGCTGCTCCGCGCCCCAACCGCCTGAATGCTCTCCCGCAGCAAGCGCATGACCAGCCGCTTATGCGGGTCGGCCTTGCGCTGGATGAAGCCCACCAGTTCGCCGTTCGCCGAATACGGGATCGGCTCGGTTTCGGTCTCGTCCTCCACATTCGGCAAGCGGGACGGCAAGGCCGGTTGAATCACCTGCACCCGCACCGGCGGAGCGTTCTCCGCCGCCAGCAGCAATGTCCCGGCGCGGCTTTCCACCAACTGCCTGCGCCGCGACTGCCAGGCGATCCACTCGTTGCCCGCTTTCCACACCAGCAGCACCAACACCCCACCAAGGGCTAACAGGGTCAGCAGCAGGATGACCAACGCCAGCAGCCGCAGCAGCCCTTCCTGCCGCTCGGCCTGTGCTTCCCGCTCCGCCTGCCGCTGGACGGCCTGGGCGGTCGCCGTCATGCGGTAGGTCTGCTCGGCCACCAGTAACGCCTGTTTTGTGGCCTCCGCGCTCACCGACTGCCGGGTGGCTTCCACGCTCACCGCTTCGGCGGTCTGCCGCAGGTAACTCTCATAGGCGGCTTGGGTCAGCCGTACCCGCTCTTCCGCCTGCCCGGCCAGCGCTTCGGCAGCCTGGGCGGTGGCGCGCATGGCAGCCGGGTCGGGCGGGGCGTATTGCACCGGAGGTGTACTTACACACCCGGTAAGCAGCAACACAGACAGGATGATGCCGATTCGCTTCACCAGATCAGTACTCCGATGACAGATACGATAGCGATGGTTATGGCCAATATCGGCAGACAGCCCGCCTCTTTGTGCCCCATTCGGGGTACTTTGCGCCGCATTCGGGGTACTTTGTGCCGCCATTCACTGTGGCGGATACTCCTATCTGCGTTCCTCTCCAGCCTGTCCCAGCATACCCGCCGGTCTACCGCAGGTTCACCCTCGTAATGCAACACCACATCCACCGCTCCGGCTTCTTCTTCCAGCCAGCGCAGGCTGCGCCGTAAGTCCGAATCGTGCCGGGCAATCTCCGCCCGGCCCGGCAAGTGCAGGTGGACGACCTCATCGCCGTATCTGCCTCCCAGCCAGCGGCCCTGTACCTCATCCACCGCCCCCATCACCGTTCGGTAGGTCTCACCCGGGTCAAGGCTGCGCCCCTCCACATGCCGCTCCGGCGGCGGGGTGGACTGCTCCGCTTTCGCCCGCAGCCCCAGCGTCAAGTACAGCACCACTGCCAGAAACAAGATCAATCCGAGGATACACCCGTCCATTGTCTCAACTCCACCGCCCGGCTGCCCTCGGCCTGCACGACCTTGCCCCGCTGAATCACCACCCGCTCGCCGGTCTTGACGTTCTCGAACACCGTCCCGCTCGGCCACGGGCAGGGTATCCGGCGGCTCTCCTCATCCCAACCCGGCAGGACGATGTCCGTCCAGCGGAAGTGTCCGCCGTAGAAGATACCCGGTTCGTCCCCGCTGCGGGTCGGGTCAACCACCACTTTCCAGTAGTAACCCGGCGGGGTCTGCCACAGCCGCCTGGTCATCGCTCACCTCACCCCCAGCCGCTCTCGGAGTTCCTCCCACAGCGGGTCATCCGCAGGCAGTCCTTCCAGCCGAAACAGGATTTCAAACTTGCGCTCTTCCCGCTCACGCACTTCGGCTTCGAAGGCAATTAACTCGTCCAGTTCGTCAGCCGTTAGTCCGCCAAACTCCGGGTTGGCACAGTCCTGACAAACCCGCAGCGGCGTCCCGTCCGGCTCTCTCAGCCACACCGCTTCGCCTTCAATCACATCCCCGCAGTTTTCACAGATGCGTTTGTCCATCTCCCACGCTCCGCCCTTTCGACATCCGGTCGAACATCGCCTTTCCCTTTCGATTGTGCAGCCGAGAATTTCAGTACGGCAGTTCTTCGCCGCCGTTGCCTTCCGCCTTGCCGCCACCCAGGAATTGCACCACCTGGGCGGTCACTTTCAGGCTGGCTCCTGCTTCACCGTTCTTGCGGGTGTAGGCTTCCACCGCAGGGACACCCCGCACGAACACCTGCCGCCCCTTCGCCAGATACTGGTGGCAGCGTTCGCCTAACTCCCGCCAGGCACTCACGTCCACCCACACGGTCTCGTCCTTGCGGGTCTTGACCGCCACCGGAAAACTGCACACCAGCACCCCTTCGGGGGTGTAGCGCGCTTCCGGGTCTTTGCCCAGATTGCCGATGAATTGAATTTCCAGCATGTTACAGCCTCTCTTGTGGTGAAATAAAATCCAGCCCAAGAAGAGCGAAAAAATCGCTCTCTTCGGGCGTGGGAACAACCTCGCCGGTGTCTTGCCGCCGCACCGCTCCATCTCGGATGATGTACAAAGACGGCAGATAGCCGCCGTACTTTTTTGAAGTTACCAGTTTCCGCGAAAACTCCGCCCCGCCCGTGCGCAGGGCAAAGATTACGCCCCATTGAGCAGGGGGCAGGACAATGAACAAGTCAAGGTTCAGTCCTTCGGGCAGAGCATACTGCTTGTAGCGCTGCCCGCTCTTGTTGACCAACACACCCGCTAGAATCGGGTCGTGATAACCGTTGGGATGACCAAACAGGTCAACGAACGGACGCGGTTTGACCACAATCTCGATGTCCCCCACTTCCGCTTTTCGCCGTCGGATACTCCCGGCTATCTCAATACGCTCGCAGTACGGTGTCAGCATGTCGGCGTACCGGCGGGCAATCCTCTCGGCTTCATCCAGCGGTATTCTGACCTTCATGGTTGTTTACCCCCATCCAACATCTGCCAGGCTTCCTCGTTTAGCCATTCAAAGCAGTACATACACACATAGCCACCCTCCCCTTTCAGCCAGACATGACGGCAGGTAGGACTCTGCCCCCAATAGCCATAGCCTTCCAGCACCGCCCCGCAGTCCAGGCAGGTCAAACCGTAATTGTCGCCAACTTTGTTTCGATGCTCACACATGGGAAACCTCATCCAGAAATTGTCCCTTGCACCACAGGGGGACAAAACGCTCGTTTTTCTGGCAAAACGTGGTCAAAAACCCGTCCCTTGCACCACCGGGGGACTTCCTCGTTTTTCGGCGGGGGAACGTGGTCAAACCCCTGTGCGTTATCTCGAATTCGCACCCCTCGCTCAACCTGGATAGTCGGTTGCCCATGCCGGTCTTTCCCGGCTGTCCCCCACCATTGCAGGCGGAGTAGTATTCCCGTCTCTCCGGGCCGTCACCCTGCCTGTTTCCCGGCGCTCATGTCTCTTGCCTTTCCGCTCACCACGTGTAGGGTGCGCCGGGCTGCACCTGCCTCGCTAGCAAGGTCAGGTTCGCCAGTCCAGCCGGGTGAGATTTGCACCCACCGCAGGATCGGGGAGCATCCCGCCCATCTTTGGCGGCTGGTTTGTTTGGAGGATCACCATGTCGCTTGTCAAGGTGCTGTTTCAGGCGGACGGGACTCGAACCCGTCATCACGCACCTGCCGCCTGAATGGAGGGAAAGAAGTGAGCCAACACCGCTAAACAAAAACCCTGCCGGGGTCGTTGCAGGGTTCTGTTCTCTCGTGGTATACTTCCTCACGAGGCGAGCAGCGCACTCTGCTTGCCTCAACCGTGAGCGTGCCACCAACACGGCTCACGGAACGCCCCGGTCGGGCGCACAACGCCCGGCGGGGCGTTGTGTTTGCGGGTGCGTTTTGGTTGAGGCAATTCATTCTTGGTTTGAGAAGGTGCTGGGAAAAGCATAGCACACTTATCTATCTTTGTCAAGATAGATAAGTATCAACAATAAAAAAAGCGGCGATTGCCGCTCATTGCACATATTGAGAAATTTTCTTAGGTTTATAGGGGGTGCCATCAGAATTAAATAATTTCCGCCCCTTTATACCTCTTTGACGATAAATCTCTGCGCAATAAGCAACGTCTGCCTTATCAAGGAGAACTTTTTGCCCCTCACGCCCTATTTTATGAATGATTCCACTACTCATCCACTGATACAAAGTAATGTATGGGACACGATATTCTTTAGCGGCTTCATTAATCCCTATTCCCTGTCCCCTTAAGTGTGCATGTTTCTGGTACTCCGGTAAATCCTCTTTGCGGAGACCCTTTTCCTGGATAGCTTCGCCTCGCACTTCATCTTCGCTCACGACCATTTCTCCAGCCACAACTCCCGCCCTGATTTTACCTTTCTCAATCAAGGCACGCAAGCGGGCTTCCTCCATCCCGTACTTGCGGGCGGCTTCGGCTACGGGGAGAAATGTAGGGAGTGTAACCATACCTTACCTTCCTGATCAAACCACAAAACGCACCCAGGGATCCATCGGGTGCGTTGCCGGGGACAGGGATGGAATCCCTGTGAAAAGGCTCCTCGACCAGGACTCGAACCTGGAACCTAGCGGTTAACAGCCGCCCGCTCTGCCGATTGAGCTATCGAGGAACGCGTCTTTATTATAAAATCAACCCAAAGGCGTGTCAAGGAATCATGCGCTTTCGGATTTCCTGCGCCGTTTATCCCTTCCACCCAATCACGCGCGCCGTTTGCAGCGCTTCCCGCTCCACCCGCCACACCCACTCCTTCCGCTCACCCTCAGAAGAGGTTTCGAGCAGATAAACCGCATACTGCCACACCTTACCACGCCAGCGGGTAATCATCCCCGCAATGAGCCCTTCATCCAAACGCCCTAGTTACTCATCAACCATCTGCATCATCGGCATGGCCGGTTCAAGGATTTGATCCTGAACTGCGTCAATTGTCGCCGCAATCACGCGGTTAACCCGATTATGATCACTGCGGCGTACCGCCCGCTGGGCCGGACTCAACCGCTGCCATTCGGGTTGAAGCAGTTCCTCCAGCGTCAAAACCAGATCGTAATTAATGTGGGCGTTGACCCCCAGCAGCAGGTTTTGTAACGGCGAATAAATCCGGCTGGCGGCTGCCCGAAAAGCCGCTTTCCAGACGGTTGGCACATTTTCCTGCCCCTGCTCATTGGCTTCCAGCGCCATGAAATAATAATCCGCAAAGCGGTGGAGCAGGTGATTCACCCAGCCGCCGTCAGAAAATTCACCCCGTTGGATGGCTTCCAGCATGTTAGCCGTCATCATTTGATAACAGCTCAAGAAGATGGCGCGCCGATCCTGATTTTGATTCCAGCGCTCAATCCATTCCTGCATGCGCAGCAAAGAGGGATCATTCATCAATACACTCGAAAAATTCCTCAAACCAAGCCACTAAAATTTACTTATTTTATCAAATTTTCGAGCGCTTGAATCTGAAATTCCCCAGCAATGGGTAAAACCGGCTTTAATGCAGCAACTCCGTGTGATCCACCAGTTCGCCGTTCAAAAAAGCTTTTACGGCTTCATCCACATCAGTCAACTCGGTAACCACCGGCGTGATGTTCAAACGGTACATGCTTTCGTAAGCCGCGCGTCCCATTCCACCACAGATTAACACCTCACAGTCTGAAATCACCTCAGCCATTGAAACATGGCGCTGGTGATGCTGTTCTTCCGATTCGCCATGATCATGATGATGCTCCTGCTCACCCTGACCGGTATGATGATGGCTGATCTTAGGGCGAAGTTCACGGCTCACCACTTCGCCATTTTCCAATGAAAGCACGAGATAATGAGATGCCCGTCCAAAATGGCGGCTGATTCTTTTTCCATCATCGGTGATTAATGCAATTTTCATCGTCAACTCCTTTTGATTTGAATGCGGTATAAAATGTTGAGGCTGAATTTTTAGACCCTCTCTGCCCGGCACCAACACCAGCAGGATATGAGCGGTTTTGTCTGGGAGGGGATTTCGCCAGCAATGAGGCAGATCAGAAGTAAACGCCAGACTATCCCCTTCCTTAAGCAAATAAGTTTGTCCGGCCACCTGATATTCAACCTCGCCAACAAGGACAAATACAAACTCCCAACCACGATGGCTAATGAGTTTTTCCACCCCTTCAACAGTTGGTTTCAACTTCACCACAAAGGCTTCCAATCCGCTCCCCGCCAAACGATCGGTCAGGTTTTGGACGAGGGCATCCCCCGCGCTGCGGTGCGGTCTACGACCGGCGGGAGTGAAAACGACCTCGCACTCGGCAGCAGCGCTCCGAAAAAAGGCCGTAATCGGCACACCTAATGCCAGCGCCAGTTGTTGCAGCGTAGCCACAGAAGGGGAGGTTTTACCATTTTCAATCAGACTGAGGGTATTGATATTCAAACCGCTGCGTTGCGCCAGTTCACGCAGTGACAAATTGCGACTAAGGCGCAATCGGCGCACTTGATAACCGACATGCTCCTCCACACTTAGATCATCTGGAAATTCCATCTTAACCCCAAACGATTATCCTTATACTTTGTGAATATTTTATCATATTTTCCTAATATTTTCACAAATCCATAAAAACTTCACCTGGAATTGATGTTCCTTGTCATTGTATATCCGTCCACACCCTCTCATTATTTACTTCTTCTCCGCCCCGGTTTACCTGATGATCGGCGCTTTGCCTCCAACCATTGAACCATGATGGGCGATGAAATCAATTCAAAACAGCCGACGGTATAATACAACTGACCATCGGCTTATGGCGGGCGGCTGGCACGATCTTGATTGCCCCATTCAGGGCAGCCTCGAGCAGGCGCTTTTCACCGCATACCCCTGTATTGATTTTTGGGATTTATTTTCTTTACAATTTTATTGATTTTACAACCATCTTCTTTGGCATCGGTTTCTGATAAAACAACAGGGAAGATAACCTTAGCCCCAAAACAGCACAGACCTCTTGCGCTCAGCGCACCTCAAAGTCAAGGGTCTTGTCCAGTTTTCCGTTCAGGTAGATCTCCACCCGGTATTTGCCAACCGGCCAAAGGTTGTTGTTGCTCAGGTTGAAGGTGATGAGGTTGCTGCCGCTGGTGAATTCGGTTTCGTTGATGACAAAATTCGCATCCACCCCTTCCACATCTGCCGCAATCCACACCGCTTTGAGGGTGGTATCCTCTGGGGCATTTTTCAGGTCGGCAAAGGCATAAAACACCGCATCCTGTGCAAAGGTTGTCACGCGAGCGCTGCCGTCCTCGTTATCTGAAAGCCACGCATCGCTGATATTGGCCGTACTGGCGCTAAATTCACATGCCACGCTGGCAAAGACCAGCATCAAGACACCCAGCCCATCATCCATTTACGTCCTGCCATGATCAACATCTCCTTTTTCTAATCGAAAGTGAAAATCCCCCTCAAATTTCGAGGAGAACCACCCTAATTCATATCATACTCTCTTGAAAACGGATTGCAAGGAGGAAATTGAAAATCACCCCTATCGGGACGATATTCCATCCTCTTCGTAAAGCTGCAAGCCGCGCAACCGCTGCTTGTGACGGCGGGCATTGCGGTACACCCGCACGGCCTGTTGCTCAACCGCTTCCACGTCCTCTTCCGGCCATTCCTCCATGCCGAAGACTGATTGGATTCGGTTCAAACGCTGTTTCAGGCGGGTTTTGCTTTGCTGCCTCAGGTTGAGATACAGCCCCTTCTCGCGTCGAACTTTCCCTTCCTCTATCGCCAGCGCATCTTCCTCCACGTGAATGCGCTTGAACATGCGGTATTCCGTCTCACCTAATCGTCGAATTTTCACTCGCCTGACCCTTCTTCTGCCAGAAATTCTTCGATCACTTCAAAAAACACACTGACCACCTGCGGGTCAAACTGTTTACCGGCCTGCTCACGGATGTAATCGAGGGCTTTACTTTGAGACCAGGCCGGCCGGTAGGGGCGGTCACTGGTCAGCGCATCCCACACATCCGCCACAGCGAATATGCGCGCCGCCAGTGGAATCTCCTCACCCTTCAAACCGCGCGGATAACCGCTGCCGTCCCATTTCTCATGGTGGCAATAAGGGATCTCCAACGCCGGCCGCAAATACTGCACCGGATAGAGCATCTCATAGGCATATTGAGGATGTTTGTGCATGATGGCCCACTCTTCCTCAGTGAGCGGGCCGGGTTTGAGCAGGATTGCATCCGGAATGCCCATTTTGCCAATATCATGCAGCAGCGCGCCCCGCCGAACATGCGCCAGCTGACTCGCATCCAGCCCCATGCGACTGGCCATCCGCAGAGTCAGGTCGGCCACCCGGCGGGTGTGACCTTCGGTTTCCTTGTCCCGCAAATCCAGCGCCCGCGACCAGCCTTCAATGGTAGCCTCGTAAGCCAGCGTCAGGTCGAGGTTGGTGCGCTGGAGATTTTCGAACAGTTGGGCATTTTCAATGGCAATTGCCGCCTGGCGGGAAAGCGCTTCCAAAAAGCTCAGCCAGTCTTCCTGAGGCTCAAAGGCCGTGCGGCTGAACACTTCCAATACTCCCTTGACCTGACCCTTGGCAATCAGCGGTACGCCGCAGTAAGAAACGAACGCTTCCTCCTCGATCCACTGCGGGTGGAGAAATGCCGGTTGAGCAGCGCTCAGATCGCCGCAGTGGACAATCCGCCGCTCCAGCGCTGCCAGCCCGGCCTGACTTTCTCCCAAATGCAGGCGGGCTTTTTGATAGTGGCGGCTGCGAAATCCGCGACCGGCCGCGTATTCCAGCATCAAGGTGGCGGGGTTGAACAGCAAGACCCCGGCAGCATCCATTTTCAGGTGCAGCAGGGTTTGCTCCAGCAATGCGTCCAATGAAAAGCGTAGATCGAGGCTGGTGGTGATCACACGGTCAATGGCTTGCAGGGCTTGCAGCTGCTCGACCCGCTTGCGGGTTTCTTCGTGGAATTGCAAGCGCATCAAAGCGCTGGCTGCCATGTCGGCCACCGAACGCAACAGGCGCAGGTCGTTCTCATCCAACGAGCGGCAACTGCCAATCCACAATAAGCCGTTGATCGTATCATCGGCCCGCAAAGGCACGCCGGCAATCGAGGCGCATTCCCCCAACTGTTGCGGAAAATACACACGCGGGTCGTTGCGAGCCTGGTTGTTCAAATAGGCCAAACCACTTTGCAGGATCACTGCACTCAAACCCTGCCCAGCCGGGATGACCTGGCCGGTTAATTCCTCCCAAATTCCCACACCCAATTCGATGGTCACATCACCGCTGATCGGATGGACGGTTTCCAGCGCTGCGCCATCCACTTTCATTTGGGTCATCAACTGCTCCAACAACACCGGCAGCAATTCCCTGCGGGTGGCAGCCTGGCGCAGTTCGGCGCTCAAACGGGCAATCAACTCCAACTCGCGCAAGCGCTGACGGGTCTCACCAAACAGGCGCACGTTTTCCAGCGTGGTGGTAAATTGAGCAGCCAGCGTTTCCAGCAGGCGCGTGTGAGCAGGAGTGTACACGCCCGGCTGATAACACTGGGTCGAAATCATCCCCAACGCCCGCCGCCCCTGCCGCAAAGGAACCGCCAGAATCGAGCGAACCGATTCGGCGTCTCCAAAATGCAGCCCTGGGAAATCGCTGGTCAAATAATCCTCAATGACCAGAGTCTTCCCCTGCTCGATGACCATTCCGCTCAAACCGCTGCCACGGGGAATGCGCTGGGACGGATGCCTCCCGCCTTTGTCGTACAAATAAACCGCCTTATATTCGGAAGAAAGGTTGTCCTCCAGCACGATCACAAAAGCCTCACAGGGCATCAATTGGGCAACGGCATGATGAATGGCTTCGTAGACGGCCTCGGCTTCCATGCCGCTCAATAACAGCGCCTGACTGACCGAATGCAGCACGCTCAACTCAGCCAGCCGCTGGCGGGTTTGCTCATTCAGATAAGCGCGCTGAAGGGCATTGCCGGCCATATCGGCAATCGCCGCCAGCAGATGCTGTTCGGTTTCGCTGGCGGTGCGGGCCTGTTCGAACCAGATATTCATCACCCCGATGGTGCGCGCTCCGGCCCGCAAGGGCAGCGCGATGCCGCCTTTCAAAGGCTGCAACAAGCGGTCTTCACCCGGTTTCAGCGCCGTAACCGGGTCAGTGCGCCAGTCCTCGAAAGTATACAGGTTGCCGGAAGCAGCCACCGCGCCGACCACCCCTTCTCCTACCTTCTGGTGAAAGACTTTTTCCAACCCTTCAATCCATTGTCCCTGCGGGTTGAACCAGCCGCGCGCAAATAGTTCACCGCTGTTTTCATCCAGCATGTAAATGGAACCGGCTTGCGCGCGAACCGAATGAACGGCGTGTTCCACAAAGATGTGAATCATCTCCTCGACCGAATCGGATTGGGAGAGAGCAGCCGAGACCTGCTGCAGCGTCTGCAATTCCACTACTCGCCGCTCGGTTTCCTCGAATAAACGGGTGCGTTCGATGATCAGCGCGGCTGTGGCGGCAAAACTGGTCAGCACCTGCAAATCCTGATCGGTAAAAGCCGCTTTTCGGCTGCAATTATCCAGCGCCAAGACTCCAATCGCCCGGCCTTTGACTACCAGCGGGGCTGCAATGGCGCTTTGAACGGTTGCCATTTCGCCGATTTCGCCATCATAGCAGATTTCAGGCTCGGCACGCACATCCCGCACGACCAGCGGACGGTTTTGGCGAAAGGCTCTGGCAGCATAACCGGAATCCAGCGGAAAAGCGGCGGTAAGCACTCTTTCATCCTGATAACCGATCATGGCACGCATGTGCAGCGCCCCATCCGCATCTACCAGCAGGATGGTGCCTTTTTCCGCAGTGGGAATGGCGTGGCAGGCGGCCTCCAGCAGCCGTTCCAGCAGCCGTTGCAGGTCGCCTTCTTCCTGAATCGATTGCGCCACCAATGCCTGCGCTTCTAATTCCCGTTCGCGCCGCTTTTGGGCGGTAATGTCCTGTGCGGCGCCGTATATACGCACCACACGTTGTTTTTCGTTATCCCACTCTGCTATACCATGATCTCGCAGCCAACGCACCGACCCATCCTTACGCACAATCCGAAACTCGCTAACGTCCTGATGTCCGCTCAACAACCGTTCAGCCCGGCCCAGTGCAATGGGCATATCCGGCGGATAAATCAATGCCCGCCAGCCACCTCGCGCTTCCGACTCTTCAGGGGTAAAGCCTGTAATTCTCTCAAAGCCCCCGGCCACCCACTCCCGTTTTAGTTCGCCATCCTCGCTTACTCGAAATGCATAGGCATAATCCGACATCATTTCAGAGATGGCACGATACCGTTCTTCGCTTGCGCCAAGCGCATCCAGCGCCTGCTGACGCTCGGTAATATCCTCTATTGCCAGCAGAATGAAACGGGTACGGTTCTCTTCGTGGTAAATGCGCCGCGCATTCAGCAGCATGACGCGCTGTCCAATGCCAGGAAAATCGTGCTGCACCCTGTAATTTTCGAAGCGGGTATTTTGAGGCAGAATTTCTTCCAGCAGACGGCGCAATTCGGGAATATTCCATTGGCCGTTGCCCAATTCATAGAGCAAGCGATTTTCGGTTTCCTGCGGCGAGGTCTTAAACAAACGGTAAAAAGCCGGATTGGCGCGCACAACCCGCAGGTCGCCATCCAACACGACCAGCGGCTCGCGCACCGTTTCGACGATTCCCTCGGCAAAACGACGGGCTTCTTCCACCGCCCGCTGAGCAGCCCGTTCAGCGCTCTGATCCCGGAAGACCAGCACCACACCGCGAATTTTGCCGCCCTCGCCGCGGATGGGCGCGCCCGAATCGGCGATGGGAATTTCACTGCCATCCCGGCGGATGAGCAGGGTGTGGTTGGCCAGCCCGATCACCACCCCTTCGCGCAGCACCCGCACCGCCGGGTTTTCGGCTGGTTGGCGGGTTTCCTCATTGATAATGCGAAAGACCTCCTCCAGCGGTTTGCCTTTGGCTTCGGCTTCCGTCCATCCGGTCAGCGTTTCGGCCACCGGATTGAGCAGCGTGATTTTACCCTGCTCGTCACAGGTAATCACCCCATCCCCGATGCTGTAGAGAATGGCATACAGGGCCGATTCGCTTTCCAGCAACTCCTGATAAAGCGTCAGCAACTCGCTGAGCGGCACACGATCCGTAGAAGTAAAACGCTGCGGGGGCATCCGGCTCATCACTTTTCCTGAGCGCTACTAAACCTGAACTTTCAGCAATCCTTCCCCGCAGGCATTCTTGGCCGGGTTTCACCGCAAAGTCCATCCAACCACCCTGGTCAGTCAAAGAAAACGGCGCGACGAGGAAGATTTGTAAAAAGTATAGACATTTCTTAAGATACCACATTTATTACAAAAAACAAGAGACGGTTTGAAAACTGTAAGGCTGATCAAAAGCGGTTGGCGGTCGGTCGGATGCTGCGCATCGTCTCTTGCCGCGTCACCGTTTCCCCCCCGTTTCTCACCTGAGTCAGAGCGAAACGCAGTTTCGGTCGCCGTGTTTGGCGCGGTACAGCGCCTGATCGGCATACCGTATCATGTCATCAATCCCCACCGCCCCGTTGATCACCACGGCGTACACCCCCAAACTGGCGCTGAGCCGTAATCCGGGTTGGCTGCTCATCGGGACGATAGCCGAAATTTCGGCGCGCACGCGTTTGGCAACCTGACAGGCATCCCCAAGATCAACCCCCGGCAGGAAGACGGCAAACTCATCCCCTCCATACCGGCCCAGCACATCTTCATCTCGCAAGGTTTGTCTTAAGCGCTGCCCGACGCTGCGCAGAACCACATCGCCCGCCTGATGGCCGTAAGTATCATTGATTTCCTTGAAATTATCCAAATCCAACAATACGATGGCCAGCGGGCTACCCCTCTTGTTCGCTTGTTTGATTAACTGGTTGCCGGATTCCATCAGGGCACGCCGGTTGAGCAAACCGGTCAACCCATCCGTGCTGGCTTGCTGATCTAACCGGTTGATTAGCCGGGTGGTTTCGCTGACATCGCTGATCAGAATTGCCGTGGCGCTTAACTGACCCAACACATCTTTGACGGGATAGGCATTCGCTCTAAAGTGTTGATAATCCTTTTACACTTCGCTAATGTTTTTCATAGAATTCCCCATTACTTATTAAAGCGTACGAAAAATAAACTCAATCAAACAGAAAGGAGGGATGGCTTATGTTGGAACCTCTGTTCCCCTGGCGTGAAATGCGCCGCATGGAGCGCGAAATGGATCGCATGCAGCGCGAGATGGAGCGCATGTTCGACACGTTCTTCCCTCGCCGCCGACGCTGGGTGGAGGTCGAATTCCCGCCTTTGAACATCTGGACCAATAACGATCAGGCGGTGGTCACCGCAGAATTACCCGGCATTCAACCGGAAGAACTGGAACTGTCCGTCAACAACGACACCCTCATCCTGCGCGGCAAGCGAGTGGCCGGCAACCTGCCGGAAGGCGCACGCTACCAGCGCCGTGAACGCTTCCAGGGTGAGTTTGCCCGTTCGCTGCAACTGCCGTTCCACATAGATGCCGACAAGGTTGAGGCCCATTACGAAAACGGCGTGCTGACCATCACCCTACCGCGTGCCGAAGCCGATAAACCCAAACGGATCGCCGTCCACGCTGGCGAATCCAACGGAAAGGAGGGATGAGCCATGACTGAGGAAACCCGCGCCATTCAAGTGCAGCAGGAACAGCGTCCCACCGTCCGCGAAACCCGCAGCCGACGCGTCTTCGCCCCGGCGGTGGATATTGTCGAAACCAATGATGACATTCTGGTTCTGGCGGATATGCCCGGTGTCCGGCAGGAGGATTTAGAGGTCGTCCTTGAAAAGAACGTCCTCACCATCCGCGGCACGATGCAGATGCCCCACATGCAGGATTACGATCTGGAATACGCCGAATACGAAGGTGGCGACTACGAACGCATCTTCACTCTGGCCGACGACATTGACCGCGATCACATCGAAGCCGAAATGAAGCACGGCGTGCTGCACCTGCGCCTGCCCAAAGCCGGTCCGGCTCGCATCCGCCGCATTCCGGTCAAAACCGGATGACACTTCGTAGGAGGTAATGAAAGGAGGTGAAAGGTATGCCGATCACCGACTTGATTCCCTTCCGCCCCAAACGCTCGCTGGCAGTGCGCCGCGAGAATGATCAGCCGCGCGCGCTGATGCGCGACTTCGACCGCTGGTTCGACTCCTTCTTCGAACGGCACTGGTCGCTGATGCCGTGGCGGCTCTTCGATGAAGAGTGGGATACCTTCACGCCGCGCGTGGATGTCAAGGAAACCGACAAGAAAGTCATCGTCACCGCCGAACTGCCCGGTCTCGACGAGAAGGACATCGAAATCACGGTCAGCGGCGATGCCCTCATCCTGCGCGGCGAAAAACGGCAGGAAGAAGAAGAAAAAGGCGAGGACTACTACCGCATGGAGCGCCGCTACGGATCGTTCCAGCGCGTCATCCCGCTGCCGTGCGAGGTGGAGGTGGACAAAGCCGACGCCACCTTCCGCAAGGGCGTGTTGACCATCCAACTGCCCAAGACGCCCGCAGCGCAAAGCGCGCGCAAGGTGATCCCCATCAAATCCAGTTGAAGCCTGTCGGCGAACACCCAAAAGGCTGTCCTCTGGGAGGGCAGCCTTTTTTCTTAACCATGGGTTTCTTAAAATATGTCGTTTTCACCATTTTCCCCCGTCTGCCCTATTGGATTTGACCTTTACTCGGCGTAAAATAATGTCCATACAATACTTTTTTAGGAGAGGGATGTATGCAGGCGCTCAAAGAACGAATTTTGAAAGAGGGCAAGAATCTGGGGGGCGGTATCCTCAAAGTGGACAGTTTCATCAACCATCAGGTGGATCCCGTGCTGATGGACGCTTGCGGGGCAGAGCTGGCCAAGCGCTTTGCCCATGTCGGCGCAACCCGCGTGCTGACCGCCGAAATTTCCGGCATCGGCCCGGCGCTGATGACCGCCAAACACCTCGGCGTACCGGTCGTCTATGCCCGCAAGTCCAAGCCTATCACCATGCCGGATACGGTCTATTTGACAATTGCGCCCTCCCATACGCGCGGCCGGCCGGTGGAACTGATCGTTTCGCCGGAATATCTGGCTGCCGGCGAGCGGGTATTGATCATTGATGACTTCCTCGCTTCGGGGGCGACCATTTTAGGGCTGGTACGCCTGACTCAGGCAGCCGGCGCGGACGTGGTCGGCATTGGCGCGTTGATCGAAAAAACCTTCGAGGGCGGCCGCGATGCGCTGGCTTTTCTCAACGTCCCGATCGTTTCGCTGGCCTGCATCGTCTCGATGGTGGAAGGCAAAATCGTTTTCGCTCCATGACCAGCGCCATTGCAATTCTGGATTTTGGCTCGCAGTACGCCCAGTTGATCGCCCGCCGCGTGCGCGAAGCGCAGGTCTACTGCGAACTGTTCCCCTGGGATGCCCCCGCCGAGCAGGTGCTGAGCATCCAACCGCGCGGCTTCATTCTCTCCGGCGGGCCGGCCTCGGTTTATGAAGCCGAGGCCCCCTTCATCCCCGATTATGTGCTGGCATCCGGTCGGCCGGTGCTGGGCATTTGCTACGGCATGCAGGCATTGACGCATGCCTTGGGCGGAGTGGTAGCCCCGGCGGCACAGCGCGAATACGGACCGGCACAGGTCGAAACCCTCCAACCCAATCCGCTGCTCCCGCCGGGCAGTTACCCGGTCTGGATGTCGCACGGCGACCGCATCGAAGCGCCGCCGCCCGGCTTCGAGGTGCTGGCGCGCAGCCCAAACAGCCCCATTGCCGCCATCGGCGACCCGCAGCGAGCGTATTACGGCGTGCAGTTCCACCCCGAAGTCCATCACACCCCCGGCGGGGCGGAGATGCTGCGCCGCTTTGTGGTGGAAATTTGCGGCTGTCAGCCGGATTGGACGCCCGAAGCGATCATCGAGCAGGCCGTCGAGCGCATCCGCCGGCAGGTCGGCGATCAGCGCGTGCTTTCGGCGGTCAGCGGCGGCGTGGATTCAAGCGTGGCTACCGCACTGGTGCAGCGCGCCGTCGGCAGCCAGTTGACCGCCGTCTTCGTGGATACCGGCATGCTGCGTCACGGCGAGCGGGAACAGGTCGAACGCGCCTTCCGCCGCTCGCTGGGCGAGAATCTGATCGTGGTAGATGCCGCCGCGGAATTTGTGGGCGCGCTGGCCGGCGTGGAAGAACCCGAAGAAAAGCGGCGCATCATCGGCGAGAACTTCATCCGCACCTTCGAGCGCGAAGCGCGCCGGCTGGGCAAAATCCCCTTTCTGGTGCAGGGCACCATCTACCCGGACGTGATCGAATCGGCTGCGCCGGATCGCAGCAAAGCCCAGCGCATCAAAACCCATCACAATGTTGGCGGTCTGCCGGCTGAGTTTGATTTCGAACTGGTCGAGCCGCTGCGCTATCTGTTCAAGGACGAAGTGCGCATCGTCGGCGAGGCGCTGGGACTGCCGGAAGAACTGGTCTGGCGGCAGCCCTTCCCCGGGCCGGGGCTGGCGGTACGCTGCCTTGGTCCGATCACTGCCGAACGATTGAACCGGCTGCGCGCTGCCGACCACATTTTCACCAGCGAGCTGGCTCAAGCCGGTTTACTGGGGCGCACCCCGCCCGGCAGCCCGCAGCGCATTGCGCAGGCATTTGCCGTGCTGCTGCCGGTGCGCTCGGTGGGCGTGATGGGCGACCAGCGCACCTATCAGGAAGTGGTTGCCCTGCGCGCCGTAACCACTCAGGATTTCATGACCGCCGACTGGGCCGCCCTGCCGCATGACCTGCTGGCACGGGTAGCCAACCGGATTGTCAACGAAGTCAACGGCGTCAACCGGGTGGTGTACGACATCACCAGCAAGCCGCCGGCTACGATTGAGTGGGAATGAATCCTAGTACCAAATGCGGAACCACGACTGTGTGCGCGCCTCTTCGCCGTTGACCGTGACCAGCGCTTCCAGCGTGATCACCTGACGCGGCTGCCATTCGCCCACCCCAAAGGTCAGCGTGCTGATGCCGTTGGCGTCAGTATTATTCAGGCGGTAAGCGGCCCGCTCGCCGTTCGGGTATTGCAAGACAACCGAAACTTCCGCCCCCTCCACCGGCTGGCGGAAGCGATCCACCACCACCACAAACAGGGTTTGCGTGCTCTGCGAAGGAATGAGCGGCTGGGCAAAGAAGGCATGCGCCATCGGAAAGCGCTGCCGTCCGGGGATGGCGCTGCCAATCGGCCGGCCGGCTTCCAGATCGCGCTGCACCAGATCGAAATGGCGTTTCCCCAAGTCGGTCAACACCACATGGCTGGCTGCCTGCCGTTCGGGCTGCCATTCCATGCGCGCCTTTTCAAAATACTGCACATAGCGTCCCTCGCGGATTTCCAGATCGGAAATCGGGTTGCCAAAGTTGACCTCGCCGTTGTTGGCGTCGTAGTACTGCAAAAAGGCATAGCAAACGCTCTTGCCGGTGGCGGCAAACCGCCGGCAGGTCGGGCCTTCGGTCGGCACCGGCGCCAGCGGCCCCGGCCCCGGGTAGAGCAGCTCGCCGAGATTGGCTACCACCACCCGCTCGCCTTCGGCGGTGCGCACCAAATCGAAGCGCGCCTTGCTGAAATACTGCATGCGCGTGCGGATGCCGAAGGAAGAAACCCCCTCAAATTCCTGCGTAATCGGCAGCCCGTATATTTCCAACGGGTTTGGCACACTGTAATACTGCGCCAAAAATGCCCCGTGCACGTAAAAGCCCGTGCCGAAATCCTCGCCCTGCGGCGGGGTGGGCGTTTGGGCATACCCGGTTCCCAGAGAAAGGGAAAGCAGCCCAATCACGATCAGCAGGAAAACAAGCCGAAAAATACCCCTCATACGGTTTTATTATAGTATGCCCACCGCTTTAATGCAATTCGATTTGACCGTCAATTTCCAAATTTCGTGTATTATTTTTAATACAAAATATAAATATGGCTTCCATGGATTGGGCTGTGGGGGCTGGCCGAACCGTCTGCATCTTCCAAAGGTAAGAACTAGGTGGAAAATTCCCCTCTCTGACTTTGGGTATTGCAAGAAAAGGCGACTACCTCTCTATTTTCAAGGATATGCATATTCTACATAAGGATACGCATGGGTGTAATTCAGCGTAAACTGGTGATTACCGAGACTGGCTGTTTTTTTGATATATGAGCCAATTGGACATGGATAATCTTTGTAATAGACAAATTTTGAGTCTTCATAATAGCTGCTATTTCGGTTGTTCATATTCTCTAATCGAGAATAGTAAGCATAAATATCATTCGTGCAAATCTGATACACTGTCCACCATGTATAACCAATGATGGAGATATTGGCAACGGTGCTACTCTTAACAGACGCAGTCCATGTATTGGTGTAAGTGTACACACTTTTTTCTGCAAAGTAAGGGATACCCGAAATCGAGCCGGAAACCGTTTTGCTGCCGCCGCCAGCCGAAGCTCCACTAAATTGGATTGCCAAAAGGAGAAAAGCCAGCAATAGAATAACCTGTTTTTGAACCTTGATATTTGTCATTCCTTTACCTCACCGGTAAATTTGACAAGTACTTTAGATGGAGAACTAAGCGGATATTCGATTTCCATCTTGAGTTGATTGATTTGTTTCTGGCTGTCATCGGTCAAAACTGCCCAGTCTTCGCTGAACAAAAATTGACCAGTTTCCCAGTCATAATAAGAGATTGAAAAGGATGAAACGATGGCACCTTCCACTCCATCGGTATAACCGGGAGAGGGATAAAAATCTTGTGTTAGGACTCGCAGCAAACGCCTACCATTCTGATCAATAAAGAAAAAGGTTGCGCTTTTGCCGCCATCGTATTCGATCATTCTATCGAACAGGTCAAGGTATAGCCAGTGTTCCAACTGCCAGCCCGGTAAATCCTCCGATTGGATCTCTTTCCCAAAGGTGCCGTCACTGACGATGGTCTCATGGACAGGTTCTCCCTCAATACTTTTTACAATGGAATAACCCGCTGCCACTTTCAAATCTTCATCCAAAAACAACCATGTTTCACGCACCCAATTCTTGGGGATGATTTGCCCGTTCATCGGAACCACGACGATCTCGTCACGGTTGGTGAAGTTGGTCAGCGTCTCGCGCACCAGCGCCCAGCCGGGTTTGAACAGACCCCGCTCTGCCCGCTCCATCAGTGACTGGCGCACCTGCGCGGCGCTCATCTCAACTTCTTCAGACATGGCTGGCGTTGCGATTTTCAAGGCTTGCGGCGATTCCTCTACAACCAGCGGCAAAGCCGTCAAACTCACCGGCTTGCCTTTTGCTTCACCCGTTGTTTGCGCAATCCATAAAATTAAACCCACTGCCACCACTAGCAGCGCTAGAAATACAAAATAGATTTTTCTGTGCATATCATCTGCTCCATACCAGTTTTTTCCGTAGAACCATCATAGCAAACTGGAAAGGGGAAAGGGAAGTACCCCCGGTCATATCCTCCCCCCTGACTCTGACCCTTATTGACAAATTCATTGTATTCTCTTACCATAGATTTGCCAGAAACGTCCTTTGAAATGGGTTTCATCTCAAAAAAAAACGAATGGCAAACCACTCAACCCCACTGGTCTGCATTGCCGTTTCCGTTCCACTTCTGAAAAAAGGATTGATTGCGTTTTTCGAGGAAGAATTCTCTTCGGTGCATTGCTTTATTCTGGGAAAGGATTGTTCTCTTGGCGCTGAAGAGCAAGAAATACAGCCGGACGTGCTGATTGTGGATGCGGCTCAACTGACCGACTGGACGTGGGGCAACGCCACTCCCTCATTTCCTGCTGCCACAAAAATTTTATTGATTGCCCCGCATAGCAGCCTGCCGTTGGTGGTGCGCGCTGTTCAACACATGACCATTCACGCCTGGCTGCCGTTGGAAAGTGAACTGGACGATCTGAGTCAGGCCCTTCAGCGGCTGCTGGCGGGCGGGACTGATTTCACCTCCTTACCGGAAATGCTGGATGCCTTCCTTCGTCAGCGGCAGCAAACGCCCCCCATGAGTAATCGCGAACGGCAGGTACTATCGCTGATTGCGCTGGGATACGACAACGCCCAAATTTCGGAACAACTCGCCCTGCAGCCCGGTACGGTCAAAAACTATATCACCACCATCTACCAGAAAATTGGCGCCAAGAGCCGCGCCGAGGCGGTTGTCTTCATGTGGAAAAATCCCGAATACTTCCTGATACCCGACCAAGATATCCGCAATGAACTGCCGGATGAACCGCCCCCGCGGAGCTAACCGTCAACCGGAGGATATGACACTATTTCCTAATAAGGCGGATATTGTCTGACCTCAGGACGCGGTATAATTGAAGCATCTTCACCCTGAGGCAAAACCGAATGACCGAACGCAAAATCCGCGTACTGATTGCCAAACCCGGTTTGGACGGGCACGACCGCGGCGCCAAAGTGATCGCCCGCGCCCTGCGCGACGCCGGCATGGAGGTGATTTACACCGGCCTGCGCCAGACGCCGGAGATGATCACCGAGGCCGCCCTGCAGGAGGATGTGGACGCTGTCGGGCTGTCTATCCTCTCCGGCGCCCACATGGCGCTGGTGCCGCGCGTGCTGGAATTGCTGCGCGCCAACGGGCAAGGTCATGTGCATGTCTTTGTCGGCGGCATCATCCCCGAAAGCGACATCCCTGCCCTGCTGGAGATGGGAGTGCGGGCGGTATACGGCCCCGGCACCCCAACCCAAAAAGTAGTCGAAGACCTGCGTGCCGCCATTTTGCAGGAAAATCAGGCCTGAGGCAGATTTGGAAGTGGGGATGACCGATCTAGCCGAGCAAGTCCTCGCAGGCAATCGCCTTGCGCTGGCCCGTCTGCTGACGCTGATCGAGAACGAGGACGCCCAGGGCCAGGCCGCCCTTGACCGCCTCTTTCCCCACAGCGGCCACGCCCACTGGATTGGCGTGACCGGATCACCGGGTGCGGGCAAGTCCTCGTTGGTCAATCGGCTGGCGCGCGCCTTCCGGCAACCGGCGGATGGCAGTCCGCCGCGCACGGTGGCCATTGTCGCCGTGGATCCCTCTTCCCCCTTCACTGGCGGCGCCCTGCTGGGTGACCGGGTGCGCATGCGCGACCTGAGCGGCGACCCGGGCGTGTTCATCCGCTCGATGGCCTCGCGCGGCGCGCTGGGCGGACTGGCGCGCACCACCCCCGCCGTCGTTCAGGCCCTGGACGGCGCCGGTTTCGATGTGATCCTGATCGAAACCGTCGGCGCTGGTCAGGCCGAAGTGGAAATTGCCCGGCTGGCGCACACGGTCATCGTCGTCGAAGCCCCCGGCATGGGCGATGACATTCAGGCCATCAAAGCCGGCATCCTTGAAATTGCCGATATTCTGGCGCTGAACAAAGCCGACCTGCCTGGCGCCGAAAACGCCCTGCGCACGCTGCGCGCTGCGCTGGAACTGGGCAACCCGCTGCGGGATGCAGCCGCCGCTGAAAACCAGCCGCCGCTCTGGCGTCCGCCGCTGGTAGCCACGATTGCCACCCAGAACGAAGGCATCACCGAGCTGGCGCGGCACATTCAGGCGCACGCCGACTATCTGCGCCAAAGCAGCGCGTGGGACGTGCGCGACCGCCGCCGCCTGCAAACCCAGTTGGAGGAATTGCTGCAAGCCGCCCTGCTCAAGCGCTGGCGCAGCAGCCTGCCGGAAGGCTATTATCCGCAAATTTTGGCGGACTTGCAGGCCCGCCGAATTTCACCCTATCAGGCGCTTCACACCCTGCTGGATGAACCTAACCTGTCGCAAACCTTACAGCGCGATTCGTCTGCGCTGCGGACAACCTAACATTCCATCCCAAAGCGAGGAGAAGTCATTATCATGGAAAGAACCAAAATTGCCGACCTGCGCCAACACATTGGCGAAAAAGTCAAAGTCGAGGGATTCTTACAAACCCTGCGCGACCAGAAGAAAATGCAGTTTCTCATCCTGCGCGACCTGAGCGGTCTGGTGCAGGTGGCCTTCTGGAAAGCCAACGATCCGGCTCTGGCGGAGAAAATTTCAGCCACCGCCACCGAAAGCGTGGTCTCCGTAACGGGTACGGTCATCGAAAATCCCATCGTCAAACTGGGCGGGCTGGAGATTCAGCTGGAAACCTACGAAGTGATCGGCCCCGCCGAAGCGCCCATCCCGCTTGACCCCACCGCCGAAGCCCTGCCCTCGATAGATTATCGCCTCGACTGGCGCTTTCTGGACATGCGCCGCTCGCCGGTAACCCTGCTCTTCAAGGTGCAGACCACGGCCGAAGCCGCCTTTCGCGAATACTGGCTCAAGCACGACTTCATCGAAATTCACTCGCCCAAACTGATGGGGTCACCCAGCGAGTCGGGCGCCGAATTGTTTGAGGTGCAGTACTTCGAAACCAAGGCCTATCTGGCGCAATCCCCCCAGTTCTACAAACAAATGGCCATGGCAGCCGGTTTCGAGCGAGTTTTCGAAATCGGACCGGTCTTTCGCGCCGATCCGTCTTTCACCTCGCGCCACATGACCGAGTTCACCGGCATTGACATGGAAATTTCCTACATCGAATCCCACGACGATGTGATGCGCTTTTTGGAAAACATGCTGCAGTATGTCTATCAGCGCGTCAAGGAAACCCACGATGAAGAAATCAGGCAGCAATTCGGCGTAGAGTTGCGCGTGCCCAGCGTCCCCTTCCCGCGCATCACCATGGCGCAGGCGCTGGAGATTCTCAAAGAAGTCGGCTACCAGCTGCCGCCCGAAAAGAAGGGCGATATTGACCCCGGCGGCGAGCGCGCCCTGGCCGATTACATCAAGCGCACCTACGACCACGACTTCTTCTACCTGATAGACTGGCCGATTACCGTGCGCCCCTTCTACCACATGCGCCACGCCGATCAACCGCACCTGACCAAGTCGTTCGACCTGATCGCCAACGGCACCGAAATCGTAACCGGCGCCCAGCGCGAGCACCGCTACGAAATTCTGCGCCAGCAGGCCATCGAAAAAGGGCTGTCCACCCAGTCCATTCAGTTTTATCTGGACTTCTTCCGCTACGGTTGCCCGCCGCACGGCGGCTTTGGGCTGGGTCTCTCGCGCCTGCTGATGGTCATGCTCAACTTGCCCAACATCCGCGAAGCGGTCTTCCTCTTCCGCGGCCCGAACCGCCTCCACCCCTAAGGAGAGCCAATGATATACGGCGACGGAATACGACTACGAGCCATCGAAAAAAGTGACCTGCCCAACTTCGTCCGCTGGCTGAACGACCCGGAAGTGCGGGAAAACCTGCTCATCTTTGCGCCGATGTCGCTGGATGAGGAGGAAGAATGGTACGCCAGCATGCTGAAACGCCCCAAAGAAGAACGACCGCTGGCCATTGAAATCGAAATCGGCGGCGAGTGGGTGACCATCGGCAACATCAGTCTGATGAGAATTGAATGGCATGCCCGCCATGCCGAAGTGGGTTTGTTCATCGGTGAAAAACAATACTGGGGCCGCGGTTACGGCAGCCAGGCCCTGCGCCTCATGGTCGGCTACGCTTTCGACTTCCTCAACCTGAACAAGGTGTATCTGAATGTGTACGAAACCAACCTGCGCGGCATTCGCGCTTACCAGAAGGTTGGCTTTGTGGAAGAAGGCCGCCTGCGGCAGGAAGTTTACAAGAACGGCCGCTACATGGATGTCATCGTCATGAGTGTCCTCCATTCGGAGTGGTATTCCCGCGCCGAGTAAGGTATACTAAGAGATAGAGAAGAGAAGATGCCGACTCACAATCATTCCCGCCATGAACGAATGATGTATGGCGACATTCGCCTGTATGCGGGCACGGCCTGCCCGCAACTGGCTCAGGACATTGCCGACTACCTCAACCTGCCGCTGTGCGGGCGGGATGTGATCGAGTTTCCCAACGAAAACCTGTTTGTCAAACTGCACGGCAGCGTGCGCGGTCAGGATTGCTATGTCATTCAAACCACCTCGGCGCCGGTGCACCGCAACCTGATGGAACTGCTCATTCTGCTGCAAACCCTGCGCCTGGATTCGGCCGCCCGCATTACGGCGGTTGTGCCGTACCTGTGCTATGCCCGCTCTGATAAGAAAGACCAGCCGCGTGTGCCGATCACCGCCCGGCTGGTGGCGGACATGATCGAAATTGCCGGCGCAGATCGTTACATCACCATGGACTTACACGCCGGTCAGATTCAGGGTTTCTTTTCCATCCCCGGCGATGTGCTGACCGCCTTTCACATGTTGACCGATTATTTCAAGTCCATTCTCCACCGCCTGCACTCGCCGGTAGTCGTCACCGCCGATTTGGGTTTTGCCAAAAAGGCGCGCAATTACGCCGCCAAACTGCAATTGCCACTGGCGTTCATCGAAAAACGGCGGCTGGCCAATAACGCCAAAGCCGAAGCCCTGACCCTGATCGGGGATGTGTACGACCGCGATGTGATTCTGGTGGACGATGAAATTGACACCGGCGGCTCGATTGCCCAGGCCGTCAATCTGGTCAAGGAAAACGGCGCGCGCAATGTGTACATTTCCTTTGTCCATGCGGTCTTCTCGCGGGATGCCGCCCAGCGGCTGGCTGCTCTGCCGGTCACGCAATTCGTGACCACCAATACCATTCCCATCCCGCACGAAAAAGCCGCCCTGTTCGGCGAGCGTCTGAGAGTGCTTTCGATTGCCCCCCTGCTGGGGGAAGTCATCCACCGCGCCAACGAAGGGCGCAGCGTGGGTGAGATGTTCAACGAGTAATTCGCTTCCCCGCCCGATTTGTTCGATGAACAATGCCGGAACTGCCTGAGGTTGAAACCATTGTACGCGCCCTGCAAAACGGCGGGCGGGGCAGTCCGCCGCTGATCGGGCGTGTGATTGAAAAAGCCGAAATCCATTGGCAGCGCAGCCTGGCCGAACCGGCTGTGGATGTCTTCCGGCAGAAAATCCGCCACCAACCGATTCAGCGCATCAGCCGGCGCGGCAAATTTATTCTGCTGTATCTCCGTGACGCCGTCCTCCTGATTCACCTGCGGATGAGCGGTGACCTGCGCCTTGAACGGCGGACGGATGAGAGCGGTCATTCCATCCCGCCTGCTCCGCACGACCGGATCATTCTCGACTTCACCGATGGCTGGCGGCTGGCGTTCAATGACCCGCGTAAATTCGGGCGCATCTGGCTGGTGGAGGATGCTCAAACCGTTCTCAACGGTTTGGGCCCGGAACCGCTGGACGAACAGTTGACCGCCGAAGATTTCTACCGCCGCCTGAGTCGTTTTCAGCGCCAGTTAAAACCCCTTCTGCTCGATCAGTCCTTCCTTGCCGGTCTGGGCAACATCTACGCCGATGAGGCGCTTCACCTAGCCCGTGTTCATCCGCTCACCCCCTCCAACCGGCTCAGCATCGAAGAGGCCGCCCGCCTGCTCGAAGCGATTCGCACTGTGCTGCGGGAGGGCATCCGCCGCAACGGCGCCAGCATTGATTGGGTATATCGCGGCGGGAGTTTTCAAAATCACTTTCGGGCCTACGGCCGTACCGGCCAACCCTGTCCCGACTGTGGCACGCCGATTGCACGCCGGTTTGTTGGTCAACGCAGCGCTCATTTCTGTCCTGCCTGTCAGCCCCTGAAGGTTGCTCCTGCTGGGGGAAATTCATCCACTTCCTGAAACTCTTGTGAAAGTGAGGCTGTCATGCTCAATCCCGGAAATCTGCTCCTACCTGCATTGATCTTCACTGCCGTTGGTTTCATCATCGGGGCTGTGGTGGCTTATTTCTTCATTGACCGGGGAAAAGAACGCAGTGAAGAAGAACCCGCCGAGTCGGCTGAAGAAAAGCCGGCTCCCAAACCGGCCGCCGAAGAACCCTACACCGGTCTGCCGCTGGAGCGTTTCAACCCGTTGGTGCGTCTGTACCGTGAAAAATCTACCGGCAAACTGGTTACGGAAGTTGACCGCAAGATTTACCTGAGCCGCGAAACCATCCCGGTAGAGCAGCTGCGCATGCTGCGCGAGGCCGCCGAATCATGGACGAACTGGCTGGGCATTGAAAAAGAAGCGCCGTCCGTCCAGGCCGCTCCCACGCTCACACCCCCGCTCAGCAAACCCATGCCCGATTCCTCCGTTCTGGCGGCTTCCATCCTGCCCGTGGACAAACCGCGCGCCACCTCCATCGTCGGGCAGATTGACGAAATCTTGCAGGAAATGTTGGCGCACTCACCCTTTGCAAACCGTACCATCCGACTGACCCAGGAAGCCAACTTCGGGGTAATCGTATGGGTGGATCAGGAACGCTTCAACGGTATTGATGCCGTGCCGGATGCTGAAATTCAAACCATCATCCGCGCCGCCGTCAAAAAGTGGGAAGATACCAGCCACACCCTCACCCGTTAACCCTCGTCTGAGTTCTCAGCCGAGCCGCGTTGCGTGAGCAGCGGGCAGTTCACCGCCGCAGAAACCAGCGCAGTTACATCCGGGCGGAACAAACGCGACAGGCTGGTGGAACTGTAGGTTGAGCCCATGCCCACCAGATCATAACCACCGCTGCGGATCTCATCCAAAATTTCGTGCAAAATCAGGCCATGCCGCACCACCACCCGCGCCTTCACGTCATTCTGTTCGGCAAAATCCAAGGCCTGCTTGAGGTGACGCGCCTGCGGCGTATCCGTTTGTAGCAGGCGCTCCCAGTGAGAGTGAATTTCCCGCGCCAGCGGATAATCCAGCATGACCGGCTCAACCACATGCAGAAAGGTCAGAGATGCGCCGGCAGCCCGGGCCAGACGAGTAGCCAGCCGTTCGACCGGAATGGTGTAGGGCAAGCCCCCGCTGCACACAATGATATTCTGCGGCGGCCAACACACATCCCGCACCCGTAAAATCGGCGAAGAAAGCGATGCCTGCAAGCGGCGGAATCGCCCGAATCGCACCCAGCGCCGCCAGACGGGGCGGTACTTATCGCTGATGACCAGCATGGCCTCCGGCATCTGCTGAATTTCGCGCAGCACGGCCTCCACCAGATCACCCTCTGCCCAGCGAATTTCCACCAAAACATCCATCTCTTTCAAGCCAAGCGAAAAACGCTGAACCTGCTCTTCCAATAAAGCCGATGAGCCACGCTGACGCACACACAACAGGCGTACCGGAGTGCGCAACAGTTTTGCCAGATTCTCCCCATATTCCAGCGCCGGGAAAGAGGGGTGATTGCTCTGCACTGCGATCAGGAGGGGCGGCAGGTCTTTCATCGCAGCACAATGATCCCCAGAAGTCCGGCTACCACTAGCACCAAAGGCGGAGGCACTTTGAGAATATAGGCGATCATCGCTCCGGCGGCAATGATGACCGTGAACCAGGTGATGGTCTCACCGGCCTCACCCCGGAAGACATTCCACGCCACCAGCACCATCAAGGCTGCCACGGCCGGGGCAAGCCCGCGCACAAAATTGCCTACCCACGCCTCGCCGCTGATGAACCGCAAAATACTGACGATACCTAAAATCAGCAAAGTGGGCGGCAATATCGAACCAAGCAGGGCAACCAGCGCTCCCGGCAAACCTGCCGCGCGGTAGCCGACAAACATGGCCAACTGCAGGGCATCACTGCCGGGCAGCACACTGGAAAAGCCCACCGCCTCGACGAATTCTTTTTCGGTCATCAGTTTCCCCACTGCTTCCTGATACAACAAGCCCACCGAAGCCGGGCCGGAGGTGGTCAACAAATTGACCTTGATGAAAATCCAGAACAACTGCCACAAATTCACCATAGAAACTCAATCTCCCACAGAAAAAGTCCGTACAGGCGGGCTTGAGGGCTGCCAGACCGGCAGATTTCAATTACAATAAGAATATCCCATGACCTGCCGAATGACAAGGCTGAAAAATGGCGGCAAGCAGTGAAGAACGACTGAAAATCCTCAAACTGATCGAGGAAAATAAAATTACCCCCGAAGAGGGCATTCGTCTCTTGCAGGCGCTGGAAAAAAGCAGCCCCGTCGCCGAGAAAAAAAGCCCCACTCCTCCGCCACCCGCAGGAGCAGGAATGCGCCCGCGCCCGCGCTGGCTGCGGGTGCGCATCACCGACCTGCGCAGCGGCAAAGTGCGCGTCAACATCCGCCTGCCGGTCACCGTTTTGAACACCGGCATGAAATTGGGGGCGCGTTTCTCACCGGAAATCGGCGAGATTGAGATGGGTCAAATCATGGATGCCATCCAATCCGGCGAAATCGGCCAGATTGTAGATATTTACGACGAAGAGGATCAGGAACACATCGAAGTCGGGCTGGAATGACACCCGGCCGACGCTTTACGAAGCCGCCTCTTCCTCGACATGCACTTCGGGGAAGAACTGTTTGACCGTGCCTTCCACCCAGCCCTTCAGCGTAACCGGCGAAAGTGGACAGCCAAGGCAAGCCCCGCCTAAACGAACCTTGACCACCTTGCCGTCGAAGCCCACGTATTCCACCTCGCCGCCGTGATAGGTTTCGATGTAGGCGCTCAGTTGCTCGATCAAACCGCGTAACTGTTCTTCAATGCTGTAAGCAGGAATTTCAGCGTCGCCCATTTTCAATCCTCCGGTAACAATCCCCATTTTTATCCAAGTTGGAAGTCAGAACCCGCAGCAGCTCGCCCTCGGTGTTCATGTGTTTCTTATGCTCGCTGGCAACTCTGGCCAGACGCTGGTAAAGCATTGCGCCGGTCTCCGGACATTCGTCACACACGCTTAGCAGCCGGCTGCCCTGAATGCGGTACAGGCGGCTGTATTCCAGCGTGACTGCGGCAGAAGTGTACATGTGCCTGCCCAGCACGGTTGACCAGCCGAACACCTCGCCCGGCTGAATGGTTGCCACCGTCAGAGGCGGGCCGTCATACGGCTTATAACGAATTATAACCTTTCCGGAGGCCAGAAGATAGAGATAATCGGCCGGATCACCCTGCCGGAAAATGGTGTGGTTGGCGGGAAGCGCCAGCTGCTCGAATTGGTTTGCCAGCCATTCGATTTTTGCAGGGCTCAACCCCTCAAAGATCGGAAAATTACGAAACTCCGCTGTTAACATTGCACCTATCTTAATAAAAAGCGCTGATGGACTCATAGTGGCAAATATCATCATTAGCCGGACAATCATCATCCAAAATATCCCACTTTTCATCCCGCAAAGGGTGAGGTTTGCCACCCAAAGACCCCGCTGCGCCTCCACATGGGGGGCTGCCCTGTGCCGGTGATTCGTCCCACTTGACCGGAACGGCTGATTAGATTATCATCTAATCCATTAGATTATTGTCTAATAAGCCATGCCCGAAATCCGTTTTGAAACCGGCACTGCCTACGACTTCTTTATCAGCCTGATTGTGCTGCATAACCCGGCCGATTTTGGTCTGCGCCCCTCGTGGGCGGCCGGCGTGCGCTCGCGTCTGCCGGCTGCTCAGCGCGAATTTTTCGAGCGCAGCACCCCCTTTTTGGGCGTACCGCTCGGCTGGCTGCACGACTTACCCCTGCCCCGCAAAGACATTGCCGCTGTGCTGGACGCGCTGGAACAGATCCCCGCCGCCGAGCGGTTGCCCCGCCTAACCCTGACGCCTGAACTGCGCCGCGAAGTCCATGAGGCCCTGCGCGAGATTGCCGCCACCGGTCGGGCAACGGCGGACATTCGCACCCTGCTGAAAGCCGAACTGGATTCCAAACGCCGGATTCCGCCGCCTGGCACGCTCGATCACTGGATTGCGGCGTGGTCACAACCGGCTGCTTTTGGCGAGGCGTGGTTAGCCGCGCTGCGTGCCTATCATGCGGTTTACTTTGCGGAAGAAGAAACCCGCCTGCCAATTTCGCTGGAAAACGGGCTTCAGCAGGCCGCCCGTCTGTTGAATGAACTGCCCTTAGCGCAAGGGATTGAAACCCTTACCCGCGGGGTGAGCATCGAAGAAATCCAGCATGTCCGCCAGTTGACCCTGATCCCCTCTTATTGGAGCACACCCTTCATCTTCTTCCAGCGTTTGGAAGGGGAACGCGCCCTGCTGGTATATGGCTGCCGGCCGGCCCATCTTTCGCTGGCGGGCGGCGGCGCAGTGCCTCTCACCCTGGTGGACACCTTCAAAGCGCTGGGCGACCCCACCCGCCTGCGCATCCTGCGCTTTCTGGCGCAGCAGCCGCTCACCCCGGCTGCGCTGGCTGAGCGGCTGCGCCTGCGTCCCCCCACCGTCATCCATCACCTCAATGCGCTGCGGCGGGCCGGCCTGGTTCACATCCGCCTGGATGCCGATGGCGAACGCCGCTACGACCTGCGCCGCGAAGGGCTGAACGAAACCCTGACCACACTCCACAACTTCCTCGAAACCAATGAAGAGGCCTGAACTTTCCTCATGGACGGAGAACCCCCATTGAAGATCAACCATCTTTTTCCTCGCGCTTCGCGCGTGTTGGCCCAGTATTTTGACCGCGTGCGCGCCTTTCAACCCAATGCGCGCCTGTACCTGACCAGCGTCATTTTGACCGGAGCGGCCATGGGCGTGTACCGCCTGCTGTTCAATTTTTACGTCCTTTCGCTGGGGTACGATGAAGCTCTGCTCGGCACGCTGATCACCACCTCCAGCCTGACTGCCCTGCTCTCCGCCCTGCCGATGGGCTATCTGGTGGACAATATCGGCCACAAGAACGCGCTGGTCATCGGCACGGCCGTGCTGGGGCTGGCGGTCGGCATCATGGTGCTGTTCCCCTCCGCACTGACCTTTGTGCTGATGAACATGGTGATGGGGCTGGCGCAAAGCCTGACCGGCGTCACCATGGGGCCTTTCCTGATGGAAAACAGCGGTGAAAAAGAACGCACCTACCTGTTCAGTTTCACCTCCGGTTTGCAAATGGCCTCGGCCTTCTTTGGCAACTGGATTGGCGGTTATCTGCCCAGCTGGATCGGCGCGTTGCAGGGCAGCGCTCCCACCAGTCCTTCGGCCTATGGCGGCGCGCTGGCGGCTATTGCGATTGCCGGCTCGGTCGGCATCCTGCCGCTGCTTTTTCTGCGCCCGGTGCGGCTGGCGCGCGACAAACGCTCGGTGTTTGCCCCGCTGGCGTATTTCGGTCAGCATTCGCGCCTGTTGGGCAAACTCATTCTGCCCACGCTGGTGACTTCGCTGGGGGCTGGCTTGATCATGCCCTTTATGAACGTCTTCTTCCGCAATGTGCATCACCAGCCCGACCCGGTCATCGGCGCCATGTTCGCATGGGGGTCGCTGGCGATGGGGATCGGCCTGCTGATTGCCCCGCCGCTGGCCGACCGTTTCGGCAAGATTCAACTGGTGGTCATCACCCAGGCCCTGTCCATTCCCTTTCTCGTCCTGCTGGGCTTTGCGCCGTGGTTTGCCGTCAGCGCGGCGGCCTATTACATCCGCCTGACCCTGATGAACATGAGCCTGCCGGTTTATCAGGCCTTTGTGATGGAAAAGGTCGAACCTTCGGCGCGCGCCACGGTCGCCAGTCTGGTCAGCATGGCCAATAATGTCGGTTGGGCATTTTCGCCGCAAATCAGCGGTTGGATTCAGGTCAACTACGGCTTTCAACCCGCTTTTGCCGCCACGCTGGCGCTGTATGTCGTTTCCATTTTCCTGTACTGGCGCTTCTTCTGGTACCCGCTCGGCAAGGAGCAAACTGCTCCGCCCGTTCCTGCAACCTTAAAGCCGCAATAGCATCTAACCAAAGGTAAAAACTTTCACTTGGAGAGAAATCACACATGGAAATGGTTGTTTACTTCCCCGGCGGAGCGCGCGTAGATGCCCAATTTGGCCCCTACACCGTCCGCACCGATCAACCCCCGATGGGCGGCGGCGAAGGTTCTGCCCCCACCCCATTTGCCGTCTTTCTGGCTTCGCTGGCAACCTGTGCCGGCATTTACGTGCTGGGTTTCTGCCGACAGCGCGGATTACCCACGGACGGTATTCGCATCATCCAACGCGACCGGCGCAACCCGCTGACCGGCATGGTCGAAGAGATTGAAATGGAAATTCAAGTGCCGCCCGATTTTCCACAAAAATACTACGATGCGCTGGTGCGCTCTGCGGAACAGTGCGCCGTCAAAAAGCACATGGAGCAGCCGCCACGCTTCAGCATTCAAACCAAAGTAGTCGCCTGAGGCGTCATCCCCCCGCCACCGGCGGGAAAAAGTCCAGCACATCCCCGCTTTGCAGGGGCGTTTCCCATCCCTGCGACAGGGTAGCCACATCCTTACCATTGACGAATCCATGCACATGCGCATGGATTTCGTTTTGGGCGTTGAGCCAGTGCGGGCGCAAATCTGGCAGACGGGCGAGGATTTCATCCACCGCCTGCCGCACGGTTGTACCCGCCGGCAAATCCAGCTCCAGGCTGCGCGTGCCGGCAATCAGCCGAAAGGTGGCATACAGGTTGACTCGCATGACTTCTCTCACCCCAATGATGCCAGAAATTCAGGCCATCAGCGGCACGACCAGCGGGTACTTTCCGTTGGGACTGCGCATCACTTCCAGCGGAACGCCGAACGCCTCACTCAACACCGCCGGACGCAGCACCTCGTGGACTGTTCCGCAGGCACGCACGCAGCCATCCACCAGCAGCAGCACCCGATCGGCATAGCGCGCCACCAGATTCAGGTCATGCAGCACCACCAGCGCCGCCGGTTTGTGGGCTTTGCCGTTGCCGTTGCCGCCCATCGGCTGTCGCACCACTTCCACCACCCGGTTGAGCAGCCCGATCTGGTACTGCAAATCGAGGTGAGTGGTCGGCTCATCCAGCAGCATGACCGGCGTGGCCTGCACCAGCGCCCGCGCCAGCAGCAAGCGCTGCAATTCCCCGCCGGAAAGTTCACCCACCAGCCGGTCAGCCAAATGCTCGCTGTCGGTGCGGCGCATCGCCTCGCGGATCAATTCCTCATCTGCGGCGCTCAGTTGACCAAACCAGTTCAGGTACGGCGTGCGCCCCAGCGAAACGACCTGCCACGCCGTAAACCCGGCCGGCAGATTGCGCGCCTGCGGCACCACCGCGATCAGGCGGGCGCGTTCCTGCACCGAAAGCGAACACAGGTCACGTCCGTTATAGCAGATGGAACCGCACTGCGGGGGCAAGATGCCGCTCAGCGCGCGCACCAGCGTGGATTTACCCGCCCCGTTCGGCCCGATCACCGCCAGGATTTCACCGTCCGCCAGTCGAAAACTGACCTCTTTCAAAACCGGCTTTGTGCCGTAAGCAACGGATAGTTGGGATACTTCTAGCATGGTCAACTCCAATAGGGAAGCGCGCGTGAACGCCGCAAAATCCAGATAAAGAAGGGAGCGCCGGCAAGCGCCGTGATGATTCCCACCGGCAATTCCTGCGGGGTCATCACCACCCGCGCCAGCACATCCGCAGTCAGCAAAAAAGCCGCCCCGCCCAGCAAAGAAAGCGGCAGCAACAGGCGGTAGTCGCCTCCGGTCAGCAGGCGCAGCAGGTGCGGCACAATCAGCCCGACAAAGCCGATGATGCCGGTAAAGGAAACCGCCGCAGCGGTGGCCAGCGACGAAACGGCGATGATGATCCAGCGGGTCAGTTCCACCGGCAAACCCAACTGCTGAGCCTGCTCATCGCCAAACTGCATCACATTCAGGGCGTGCCCCATCGTCATCAAAATCCCCAGCCCGATCAGCCAGTAGGGCAAAACCGCCAAAACCGGCTGCCAGCCGCCCATCGCCGAACCGCCCATCAGCCAGGCAATGGCCCGGCGCAGTTCCCCGGTCGAACGCAGCAACAGAAAAGAAGTCATCGCCCCGGCAAAGGAATTGACCGCCACACCGGCCAGCAGCAAATTGGTCACCGGCAGCGAGCGGCCGACCCGCGCCAGCATGACCACCATCAGCACGGTCAGCACCGCCCCGCTGAAGGAGGCCAGCGGCACAGCCAGCAGTCCCAGCGCATCATAGCGCCAGCGCAGGCTGAGCGCGATGACCGCTCCCAAACCGGCCCCGGAAGCCACACCGATCAGGTAGGGGTCGGCCAGCGGGTTGCGGAACAGCCCCTGATAGGACACGCCGCACACCGCCAGCGCCGAACCGGTCAGGGCGATCAGCGCCGTGCGCGGCAGACGCAAGGAAAAGAGGATGGTATCGGCCACCCGCAGATCAGCGGCAATTTCGGCTGCGCTCAGGCGCGCCGCCACCACCCGCGCCATGTCCACCAGAGAAAGGGACACACTGCCCACCAGCACGCTCAACAAGACCGCTGCCAGCAGCGCGGCAAAAGCAATCCAGAAGGGGTGAACAGTGCGTCCCTTCATGCCATCCTCATCAGGGCAGGGTAACGCCGTGCAGCAGGCGGGCCAGTTCTTCCAGCCCGTCCACCAGCCGCGGGCCGGGCCGGCTGGCCAGATCATCGTTGAAGGGCATCACCCGCCCTTCCTTGACGGCAGTCAGTTCGCTCCAGCCGGGACGGGCGGCCACCTGCTCCGGGGTCACGCCAAAATTGGCATCTCCCAGCAGGATGAAATCGGGGTCGGCTTCCAGCAGGGCTTCAATGCTCAATTGACCGTATTGGCTGTCCATCATCCGGCCGATATTTTCAGCGCCGGCCATTTCCAACAGCGTATCAATGAAGGTGCCGCTGCCGGTCGTCCACGGTTTGGAAGGATCGGTGCCGTCAATTTCGTAAAAGACGGTCGGGCGTTGCTCCACCCCCGCCAGTTTCTGCTGAACAGCGGCCACACGGATGCTCAGGCGGGACACCAGCGCCTCCGCCTCCGCCTTGTGGCCGGTCAGTTCGCCAACCGTGATGAGCATGGGGTACATCTCTTCCATAGTCAGCGGATTTTTGAGGTAGAAGACGGTCAAACCGGCGTCTTCGAGCGATTTGACCAATTCCGGCGGATGAATTTCAGCCAGCAGCACCAGATCGGGGTTGAGGGCAACGATTTGCTCAATCGAGAAGCCCATGAAATCGCCCAAGCCGGGCAGTTCCAGCGCTTCCGGCGGGTAGTTGCTGAAATTATCGCGCCCGACCACCTGCCCGCCGGCGCCAACCGCGTACAAAATCTCGGTATTGGACGGCGCCAGCGAAATCACTCGCTGAGCTGGACCGGCCAGCGTCACCGTGCGGCCGAGGCCGTCGGTCATCACAATCGGACTGGCGGTAGGCTCAACCGCCGGCGTCGGAGTTGGCGCACAGGCGCCCAGCAAGAGGGTCAACAGCAGCGTAAAGGCAAGCAAAATGCTTTGACGTTTCATTGCGAGAACCTTTCAATTGGAATGGGTGTTGGTTTGGAAACAGGTTGCCAGCCGAGCCAGCAGGATTCAGGGAATGGGAATTTTTCTTTGCAGCGGCGCTGGCTCACCCAATAAAATCTCCCTGCCAATTGCAGGCAGGGAGGGGAGAGATCGGAGTTTGCGGTGTTGCCAGTCCAATGTTCCCCACCTCCTTTCCGCGAGAGTGTGGTGAACGCCTGCTGGGCGGGCGGCCTGGCTCATTCGGCAGGCTTGCCGAATTTACAGTTGCGCGTCAGCACCGGACTTGCACCGGTTTCGCCTTTCAGCCTTTCCATCCGGGGAATTGGGCACCCCGCAGGCACTCATTCAATTGTAATTAGATTGTACGGTTTTCTTTGACGGGTGTCAAGCAAATGGGTTCGCCGCTACCGGCTCATCCGCGTCAGCACGAAAATCGTAATCACCCCCGCAATGAGGTGAAAAACAATCAGCACGCCAAACGCCTGCGGCGTGCCGCCGGGCATGGGCGCCATCTGCGGGTTGGCCATCAGCAGGAAGTTTGGCACGCACGAAAGGATCAGCGCCGCCCAGGCAATGATTTGGAACGGCCGCAAAGGGTTGGGCAAAGCCCGCGCCAGCAGCCAGAACACCAGCCCACCCAGCGCCGTACCGATCAGCGTGAACACGGCAATCGGCCCGGGGGTGAGCGGTAAAAAGCCGGCCGGGAACTCGATGACCAGCGAAAGCAGCTGACGGGCAATCAGGTTGGCGGCCACTGAGTAACCGACTGCCAGCGCGGCCGCCCGCGGTATTTTGTTGCGGTCAACGGTGGATGAAGATTGGATGGATGCCATGGATTAACCTCCGTTGCGATTCGTGAGATGAAGGCGAACCTGCTCCGCTAAAAATACGGCCGCGCCGCGCAGCGGGCGGGCGCTGTGCAACGTACGGCTGAGCAGGGTTGCTCCCTCGATGGTAGCCACAATTTGCAAAGCCAGCGCTTCGGCATCCGTTTCGCCCATGCCGGCCGAAACCAGCCGCTCAACGAACACCGCCTGAATGCGCTGGTAGGCCTGCCGGCAGGCCTGATTGATCGGCTCATTGCTGGTGACCGTTTCCAGCGCAACCAGCATCAGCGGCCCGCCGGCAGCAAAACCCGAATCCTCCACCCGCCGGGCAATTTCTTCCAGCAGGGTGCGGATGCCCTCGGTCGGGTCGTCATAATCCGCCAGATGGCCCTCGATGATCCGCGCAGTGGCTTCGGCAGCGCGCTGAACGGCCTCTACGGCAATTTCGGTTTTTCCGCCGGTGAAGTAGTGTTACAACGAACCTTTCGGCGCACCGCTGGCCTGAATGATCTCGTTCAGGCCGCTGGCCTGATAGCCCTGCCGTTCCAGCAGGTCACAGGTTGTCAAGATGATCTTTTCACGTGGGGTAGTCATCTGTTCGTCCAAATATAACCTATAAAGATTTTTATTGTCAATTATATCAAGCGGTCTATATATTTGTCAACAACTCCGCCCGTTGTGTCCACGCCTTTTTTTCAATTCGCTTTCCCGTGATTGCTATCCCTCGCTCCTTTTGAGCAGCAAGCAGGGGTGAATTTTCCAGCAACATTTCTCACCCCGCCGCATGTGACTTTTCGCACAAACCATAGACATTCTTCAGATTGACAATCTGCCATCTCGCCTCTATAATAGCCATAATTGAATACCACAAGCCTTCGGGGCAGGGTGAGGAAGCGGCGCTTCCAATTCCCGATCGGTGGTCAAAACCCACGAGCGCAACCCGCGCACGACCCGGTGAAATTCCGGGGTCGACGGTACAGTCCGGATGAAAGAAGGCGAAAAACCAAACCAACGGCCTTTTCATGCGTCGTTGTATCCTGCCCCGAAAACCAACGTTTTCGGGTTTTTTGTTTTACGGCGAAAGTCAGGGTAAAAGACATGGAAATCAGCGTCCCCAATTTGAATAATCTCAAACCTCCGCTGGGGAATCAAACCAGCGCAGCAGCCTGGCTGCGCCGCCTGCGCCTTTTGATCACCCCCGTATCTTTGCTGCTGGCGCTGGTGCTGTGGGAGGGATTGGTGCGCATCGCTCAGTTGCCGGCCTTCATTCTGCCCTCGCCCGGCCGGGTGGCCGGCCGCTTCTGGCAGGCCTTGACGGATGGCACCCTCCTGCGCCACACCTCCACCACCCTCCTGGAAATCACCCTCGGTCTGTTGGCCGGCACCCTGCTGGCCACGCTGATCGGTTACCTCATCGCCAAATCCCCGCTCTTCGAGCATCTATTGGCGCCCTATCTGGTCGCCAGTCAGGCCATCCCGATTGTCGCCATTGCCCCCCTGCTAGTGATCTGGTTCGGGCCGGGGATCTTCACCAAAGTCCTGATCTGCGCCCTGATCGTCTTCTTCCCGGTGCTGGTCAACACCGTGGTCGGCCTGCGCGCCGTACCGCAGGACCTGCGCGCCCTGATGCGCTCGCTGCGCGCAACCCCGTGGCAGAACCTGAAGTACCTGGAAATTCCGGCCGCCCTGCCGGTCTTTTTGGGCGGCTTGCGCATCGGCGCCACCCTCTCGGTGATCGGCGCGGTCATTGGCGAACTGGTGGCTGCTGACCGCGGTTTGGGCTTCCTCATCAATGTTGGACGCGGGCAGTACGATACCGCCCTGGTTTTTGTGGCGGTGTTCACGCTGGTCACGCTGGCCTTACTGCTCTACGGTGTGGTGATCTTGCTGGAACGCCGTATGCTGGCTTGGCAAATTGAACCCTACAAACGCAACGGCAACAAAATTCTCGACGGACAAGGTGATTGAACCATGCGAAAACTTCATCTCCTTCTCATCCCAGCCCTGCTGCTAACCCTTCTGAGCGCTTGCGCCTCACCGGCGACGCCGGCCCCCACCAGCGGTCTGACTTCCATCCGCCTGCCGGTCGGTTTCATCCCCAACGTCCAATTCGCTCCGTTGTATGTAGCCATCGAGCGCGGCTACTTCCGCGAACTGGGACTGGATGTAACCCTGGATTACAGCATGGAAAATGACAACGTGGCGCTGGTCGGCGCCGGTCAAATTCCGTTTGCGGTGGTTTCCGGCGAGCAGGTGCTGCTCGGCCGGGCGCAGGATTTACCGGTCGTCTATGTCATGGCGTGGTACCGCGATTTTCCGGTGGGGATTGCCGCGCTGGAATCCAGCGGCATCCGCCAGCCGGCTGACCTGCGCGGGCGTAAGGTGGGCATTCCCGGCACCTACGGCGCCAGTTACATCGGGCTGCAGGCCATCCTGAACGCTGCCGGGTTGAAAGAAACCGACATCAGTCTGCAATCCATCGGATTCAATCAGGTGGAAGCCCTCTCCACCGGGCAGGTGGAAGCCGGGGTGGTCTATATCACCAATGAGCCGATTCAACTGCGCGCTCTCGGCTATGATGTGCGCGTTCTGCGGGTGGCCGATAGCATTGCGCTGGTCTCCAACGGCCTGATCACCAACGAAAAAACCCTGCAGGAAAATCCCGATCTCGTCCGGCGCATGACCAGCGCCTTCTTGCGCGGCGTGCAGGATACGGTTGCCGATCCGGCCGCGGCTTACGAGATTTCCACCCGCTATGTCGAAAATCTGGCCAATCTTTCGGAAACCGATGCCGCCACCCAGCGCGGCGTGCTGACCGCTTCGATTGACCTGTATCAGACCGAAGTGTGGGGCAGGAGCGACCCACAGGCTTGGGAAAACACCTTCAACTTGCTGGTGCAAATGGGATTGATCCCCGCCGATCTGGACTGGAAGGCTGCTTTTAGCAATGACTACCTCCCTCGCCCGCCCCAATACTGAAATGACCCAAAA
>FWWM01002050.1_pt1 | contig 55159 bp, 50 predicted proteins | sample 2228351 | NCBI WGS metagenome assembly FWWM01 (sample SAMEA103939774, study PRJEB20133) | metagenome | reverse complement strand
GGCAATGATGATCATCTTTATGGCAGCGGTCGCCTACCTGCTGGTCAAAGGCGCGACCGGCAAGGCAGCGCTGGCTGTCATTGCGCGCACGATGGGTATGGCAGCGCTGGTAACCATCGCCTTCTTCGCGCTTGAAGTTACGGCAGAGGCATTGCTGGGCCAGGCGGTTGCCGTCTATCCGCCGCTTGATCCGGTGACATGGACTGCGGTGATCATTGCTGTATTCACATTTGTGTCGATTGTGGCGCTCAGCGCTTACCTGCCTGCGCTGGTGCGTCGTCCGGGCTGGCGCGCGTTCTACGTTCATCTCAAGCATGGCTTCTACGCCAATGCATTGTTCGATCGGTTGCTCGATACCCTGCGTCTAGCGCGGTGATGACTACCGCCCGGCAGTCGCAATACTTCTGTTCTCGTTGGTATCAGTCTGCAATCCCTGGTGGAGGAAGGATCACATGACACTGGTCGAGACCAATAGCCAACCGCGAGTGAATCTGACGGCGACCCGCCGCGATCTAACCGCCGAGACGATCCTGGCCGCAGCCAGACAGGCCGAACAGCGCATTGCGCCGCTGTGGCCGCTGCGAACTTTCGTTGCCGTGAACCCATATCTTGGTCTAACCGATCACTCGTTTGCGCAGGCCGCAGAAGTGCTGGCGCAACGGGCCGGCGCTCGGATGACAGCGCCGCGCTCATTCTACGCCGAAGCCATTCAGCGCGGTCGCATCACCGACGATGATCTGGCGGCGGCGCTGGCTGAAGGCATTCCCTTTCCCGGCGCTCCGACAACGGTGGCGGCGTTGAAGGCGTTTGCGCAGAGCGGCACACCGGAGCCGATCTGCAAGACGTTGCCTACAGTTGCCGATGCAGCGTATCACGCGACCGGAATTGCCTGGACTGAGATTGTGACCGACTCCATTTCAGGCTGGGCTGGCGCCTATTTCGATCTGGGTCAGGCGTACTGGCGCTCGCCCTGGGCGCATCTGCCGGCTTACACTGCGTGGCGGGCTGAGGCCGTCTTCGATCAGACGCCGGTGGCGCGGGGAGCGCGCGGTTTTCGGCGAGCTTTGCGCGAGCTGCCTGCCAGCGCGACCGAGACGATCGTCAACGCCGTTAGGTTGTTACAAATTCCGGCTGAAGGTCTCGAAGCCTACCTGCACCGGTTGTTGTTGTCGATCCACGGCTGGGCTGGCTACGCCCGCTATCTGCGCTGGAATGCCGAACTGAGCGGCGGTGACGATCAGAACCTAACCGATCTGCTGGCGATCCGGCTGGTGTGGGAGGTGGCGCTCTGGCACAGTTTTGCTCACACCGGTCTGTCCGAGATCTGGGCGCGACGTCGGCGTGAGCTGACCGACGCGCAGATCGCCGAGGTGAGCCGACGCGCGCTCGGCGGTGATCTGTTGCTCCAGCGCGCCTTCGAGAAGGCGTACCAGCGCCAGTTGTTCCAGCGCCTCGACCAGTCTGTGCCGGCGACGATAACGCGCCAACGGTTTCAGGCTGCATTTTGCATTGATGTCCGCTCCGAAATCTTCCGCCGCGCGCTGGAAACGGTGAGTAATGACATCGAGACGATCGGTTTCGCTGGATTTTTCGGCTTCCCAATCGAGTATGTGCCGCTGGCCGAGACGCGCGGTGGCGCGCAGTGCCCTGTCTTGCTCAGTCCTCAGTTCGTGATTGCCGAGTCGGTGGCCGGCGCGGACGCGACAGAGGTCAAAGCGGTTATCGAGCGGCGCACCGCGCGCCAGCGCGTTGCTAAAGCCTGGCGCATGTTCAAGTTTGGCCCGGTCTCGTGCTTCGGGTTTGTCGGGCCGGTAGGACTGGCGTACCTGCGCAAACTGGCGCTCGATACGTTTGGCATCACGCGACCGGTGCCGCATCCGGCGACGTTCGGTCTCGATCGCGCCACGCGCGCTCGGGTCAAACCGAATCTTGAACCGCGCTCGATTGCCGATCGAGCCGCTGGTATGACCATTGACCAGCGGATTGCCGCCGCTGAAGGCGCGCTCAAGGCGATGTCACTGACCGGCAATTTTGCCCGTCTGGTGCTGCTGGCCGGTCATGGCTCGACGACGGTCAACAATCCGCATGCGACCGGTCTCGATTGCGGCGCTTGCGGCGGTCATACCGGCGAAGCGAATGTGCGGGTAGCCGTGCAGATCCTCAACGATCCGGCAGTGCGGAATGGTTTACGCGAGCGGGGAATTGACATTCCGGCAGATACGGTCTTTGTGGCCGGTTTGCACGATACGACCACCGACGATGTCACCATCTTCGATCAAGACGACATTCCCGCCAGCCACCGCGCTGATCTGAGTCAGTTGCAGGCCGATCTGGCCGCTGCCGGTCGGCTGGCGCGCGCCGAGCGCGCCGCCCTGCTGAAGATCGATGCGGCTCACGACATCGATCGGGATGTTCGCCAGCGCAGCAAAGACTGGTCGCAGGTGCGACCCGAATGGGGATTGGCTGGCTGCGCCGCCTTCATTGCCGCTCCGCGGCAGCGCACCGCAGGGATCAGGCTCGACGGACGCGCCTTCCTGCATAACTACGACTGGCGGCAAGATGACGGCTTTGGGGTATTGGAGCTGATCATGACGGCGCCGATGATCGTGGCCAGTTGGATTAATTTGCAATACTATGGCTCGACTGTCGATAATCGGGTCTTTGGCAGCGGCAACAAGACCCTTCACAACGTGGTTGGAACGCTTGGCGTGCTCGAAGGCAATGCTGGTGATCTGCGCGTAGGTCTGCCGTGGCAGTCAGTGCATGACGGTGAGCGGTATGTGCATGAGCCGATCCGGCTGAACGTGTTGATCGAAGCGCCGCTGACGGCAATCACTGCCGTGATCGCCCGCCACGAGCAGGTGCGCCAGTTGCTCGACAACGGCTGGATCTTCCTCTTTGCGATCGATGAACATGGCAGGGTGGCGCACCGTTATATCGGTGATCTGCGCTGGGAAGCCTGTTGAGCGCGCAGACCGCGATCGCAATCCTCTCAGCGCAATACTATCTGTCGGGCAGTTGCATCGTCATGCCCGACAGATATTCGTTCACACATCGTTCTTTTCTCTTTGCCATCAACAAAGGGACGCATCGCGAGGGCAGCTCAACACCCGCAGCGCGTGGAATGCTGCGAGCGACATCTCGGTGCCTGAGCTGGGGATTGCCACGCCGCGCGCAATGACTTGGGAGTGGCGAGAACTCGCCTCATCGCCCGCCGCTTGCCGTGAGGCGAGGGCTGCGACTAGCGAATCGTGTAGGCGCTGACCAGACTCATCTCGCCGAGAAGCTGACTCTGCGCCTGGAAACTGGCCTGCGCGCGCTCAATGAATGCGCGCGCCTCCTGGAAGCGTAACGCAGCTCGATTCGCATTCGCTACATCGTAGGTGCTGTAAAACTCCAGAATGGCATCGAGACCAGCCAGTTCCAGTTCGAGACCCTGCCGGTAGTCTTCATGCGCTGGCGCCAGCACTCCTGGCGCGCGCAGTTCGCCGAGGTTGGCCAGCGCCTGAGCCACTGTTGCCCGCAGGCGCTGGGTGGCGGCCACGTGGTTGATCGATGCGCCGCCCGGTTGACTGGTCTCCTGGCGGTAATTGGCGGTTGCCGTCCGCAGATCGGCCCGAATCGCCTCCACCGCAGTCAGGTACGAGATGGTGAGACTCTCAACGACGGCCAGCGGTTCGGCTTCCAGTTCGGGAATGGGCGTCGGCGTGGCGACTGGCAAGAGCGCAGCCGGTTCGATAGTGAACACCTGTTCGCTGATCATCGCCGTCAGCGCCTGTTCGCGCGCATTGCTGACGCTCTGATGCAGGAAGAGAGCAATCGTCAGCAGCGCGATGGGAAAGAGCCAGAGCACGACGCGCACCCGTGACGTCTCGCGTCGTTGCCAGCGCCATTGTGACCACCAATCGCGTTGAGGCGCGGTTGCTGCGGGCGCTGGCGTCTTTGGCGGCGCTGGCGCTGGCGTTTCGGATGTTGCAACCGGCGGCGTCAGGTCTGCCACCGGCTGGGCGGCAATGGCCCCCTGTCGTTCCAGATAAGCCAGACCGCGCCGGGCGTGGGGATTGGCCGGATTGATCCGCAGCACTGCCTGCAAACAGAAGGCGCGTTGCGCTGGCTCATCAACCACGCCGCTCAGCCAGAGCCAGGCCCGTTCATCACGGGGATCAAGTTTAAGAGCGCGCACCAGCAGCCCGGCAGCTACCCGGCGCTGGCCGCCGCGCGCCGCGGCAATTCCGCGCTCAACCAGTTCGCGCGCTTCAGTTGGATTCGCCTGCACTCCAGGCTCGCTCATCGTGCTTGCCATGCGTCAATGCTCAGGGATCAACGCATTCAGCGCGCGCTGAATCAGCGTTGAGTCTTGCACCAGATTGGCGCGCACCGTTTGCCAGTACTCCGGTCGCTCATAGCCCAATTGCCAGATCGCGATGCCGGCCAAATCGAGCTTTTGAACAGTGGCAATCTTATCGGCCAGCCCGGTGTCGGTCATAAACCAGACAGTGCGGGTGCCGGCGCTGGTGCGATAGGTAAAGGTGCTCTCGCCTACTCGCCCGCGCGCATTGCGTTCGATAAAACTCACGGTCGGCTGATGCTCGTTGATGATCTCTTCGATCACGCTCCATGGCCGCGCCGTTGCGTTGCCTTCAGGCGGCCAATCGTAACCGTAGAAATGGACGCCCAGCAACACTTTCGCCGGATCGACCACCTCGCGAGCGTAGTTGGCCACGGCCTCAATCCAGTAGGCTGGCGCAACCGGCCCCGGCCCCGAACCGCGCCAGTGATAATCGTAGGTCATAATCCGCAACTGGTCAACATGCGGCCCAATCGCCGCCCAGTCTTGAAATGCCCCCAGTCCGCCCATATCGCGATCTTTGGCATGCACCGCCACCGTCAGCACTTTGTTGTGCGCATGGAGCGCCGCTGCCAGATCGATGATAAAGGCGGTAAAATCATCGCGCACCGAGGGCGAGAGCGATTCGTAATCGATGTCGATGCCGTCATAGCCGCGCGCCAGCACCTCATCGACAATGTTTTGAATGTGACGGGCGCGCAATTGCGGATTGGTGAGCACCGGCACCACAGCGCCCGGATTATTCACATTGTGGATCGAGGGGATGATGCGCACATTGTGCGCATGCGCGATCTGCACCAGCTCATCATCCCGCCGACCATAGAGTCGGCCACTGGCGTCGGTCGTATACCAGAAGGGGCTGATGTCATCGATCAGATCGACATTCGCGAAAAACGACTCGCGGGCATCACCGGCGAAATTGGGCGGCAACCAGACCGCGATGTACCGACCGCTCTTCGGGTGGTATCCCCACGTCTCTGGTGTGGGAGGCGCGGCAGTGGGCAATGGAGTTGGCGGAATGGGCGTCGGCAGAACCAGCAAGGGCGCAGCAGACGGCGTTGGTTGAGGCGTGGCCGCCGGTGTTGGCGCGCTGGTTGAATATTCGATCAGCGTGCTCGACATTTGTAACGTCTGCCATAGCAACAGCCCGGCAAGGACAAGCGCACTGCTATAGATCAGGCCGGCAATGATGGTGCTGATCCGCACTGGTATCCTCATGCTCTGGTAATGATGACAGGCAGGCTAGTAGGCATCAAGCTCGCGCAGCCGTTCATCGCTGATGCCGAAATGGTGAGCGATTTCATGCCAGACCGTTCGCCGCACCTGTTCGCGAAGCGCTGACGCAGTGCGAAAGTCGCGTTCCAGCGGCGCCTGAAAGATGGTGATCGTCGCCGGAGGCGTTACATCTCCGGCCTGTCGTTCGGTAAGCGGAACCCCTTCGTACAGGCCATAGATGGTTTGCCACGGTTTGAGGCCCAGCGCGCGTCGTTGTTCGCGGCTTGGACGAGGCGCAACAATCACTTCGACGCTTTCAAGATGGCGAGCGAAGGCTGGCGGCAGACTGTCGAGCGCTTCCGCTACCAGTTCGGCAAATTGATCGGCATCCATACACCTGTTGCGAGATTCAGGGTTCAGAATGGAATGAGCATATCTGATTGCAGTTGCACGTGTCTTCTGCGATCACTATTACGGATCAGTTCCGTTTGTGTACGCATTCTGAACGCGATCGATTAAGCTTGCGCTCATCGCATTTGACACTATCAACAACATACTTCATTATAAAGGCCACGATCTGGCGGCGTCAAGTATTTTAACGCTCAAAGCGGTGAATCAGACGCATCGTATCGTGATCGGTGAGCGAAAAAAGGACAACACTATCTCTGGTTGACTACTACTCGTTGTGAAAGGAATATGCATGTCTTCACTCCAGATTGATTTTCTCAAGCAATTGCTGGCCGCGCCGGCGCCCTCTGGCGATGAGGAACGCGCCGCGCAGGTATGGCAGGCCGAAGCGCGCGCCTTTGCCGATCATGTGTATAGCGATGTGCTGGGCAATAGCTACGCTGTGCTGGAAGGCAGCGGGCCGCGCATTCTTCTGGCCGGGCATATCGACGAAATTGGCCTCATGATCAGCCACATCAACGACGAGGGTTTTCTCTTCTTCAGCCCAATCGGGGGCTGGGATCCGCAGGTGCTGGTTGGGCAACGGGTGCGCCTGCTCGGCCAGCGCGGCGAGGTGATTGGCGTGATCGGCAAGAAGCCAATCCATCTGCTCAAGCAAGAGGAACGCAATCAGGTCACTGCAATTGACCGCATGTGGATCGATATCGGCGTGACCAGCCGCGCTGCTGCGCTCGAACTGGTGCAGGTAGGGGATGTCGGCGTGATCGATGCTCCGATCTACGAATTGCCTGGACGACGCATCGTCAGTCGTTCGATCGACAACCGGATCGGCGCGTTCACCGTGCTCGAAGCCTTGCGCCTGTTGAGCCAGCAGCGCCCGGCAGCGCGCGTGGCGGCTGTCGCAACCACGCAGGAAGAGATTACCTTTGGCGGCGCAACAACGGCTGCATTTAGCTTTGACCCGCAGATCGCAATCGTGGTGGATGTTACGTTTGCGACCGATTACCCCGATGCCGATCAGCGGCAGTGGAACACCGTTGCGCTGGGCGGCGGTCCGGTGCTGTCACGCGGATCGGCCAACAACAGTCGCATCTTCCGTCGCCTGTGCGCAATTGCCGAACGCGAATCGATTCCGTACAGCGTGCAGATCGCGCCGCGTTACACCGGTACCGATGCCGATGCGATTCATCATGCCCGCGGCGGCGTTGCCAGCGCAGTCATCTCCATTCCCAATCGCTACATGCATTCGCCGAACGAAATGATCGATCTGAACGATGTCGAGCACGCAGTGCGCCTGATTGCGGCATTCGTCCGGTCGGTCGCCAGCCTGGAAGAATTCATGCCAGCGGTTCGTTGAACGCTCGCCAGTAGCGCGCCTGCCGTGGTACAATACAGGCTGTCGCGCCACCGTCGTCGCGATCGGCCAGCGCTGGCCGTCTCTACTCGTTGGTGAGGAGTAACTGGTTATGATTGTGACCGACACGTCAGAACGATCTGCTGCCGCTCCTTCCGAAGGGGCGGATCTGCTGAGCACTGTTCAGCAGCAATTTGACCTTACTGCCGATTTGTTGCATCTCCCTGATCGCATGCGCGGCATCCTCCGCGTTCCCCAACGCGAATTAACCGTTAACTTCCCAGTTAAGCGTGATAATGGTCGGATCGAGGTCTTCCAGGGGTTTCGCGTCCAGCACAATTTGGGGCGCGGTCCGACGAAAGGCGGGATCCGCTATCATCCAGCCGTCACCCTTGATGAAGTGCGCGGGCTGGCGATGCTCATGACCTGGAAGTGCGCGTTGATGGGGTTGCCGTATGGCGGCGCCAAAGGAGCTGTCGTTGTTGATCCGAAGCAGTTGTCGGCTGGCGAGATCGAACGGCTAACCCGCCGCTTTGCCACCGAGATCAGCGTCGTGATCGGCCCGGAACGCGATATTCCCGCGCCCGACATCGGCACCAACCCTCAGGTCATGGCCTGGATCATGGATACGATCTCAATGCATCAGGGTCATACCGTGCCAGCCGTAGTCACCGGCAAGCCAGTGAATATTGGCGGTTCTGAAGGCCGCCTCGAAGCGACCGGGCGCGGGTTAACCTATATCCTGACGGTCGCTGCGCGCCATGTTGGTTTTGCCCTCGAGCAGACCCGGCTGGCGATTCAGGGATGCGGCAATGTCGGCGCGACGGTGGCGCGTGAAGCCGCAGCGTTGGGCATGACAATCGTGGCGTTGAGCGATAGCCGGGGCGGGGTTTACAATCCCCACGGTCTGGATGTCGAGGCGGTGTTGCAACACAAAGCGCTTACCGGCAGCGTGGTTGGGGCAGCGAATGCCGATACGCTGACCAACGAGGAAGTGTTTGAGGTGGAGTGCGATATTCTGGTGCCGGCAGCGCTGGATGGAGTGATTACCGCTCGCAATGCCAACCGGATCAGAGCGCAGGTGATCGCTGAAGCAGCGAATGGTCCTACTACCAAGGCTGCTGATGCCATTCTCTACGACCGCGGCTGTCTGGTGATCCCCGATATTCTGGCCAATGCCGGCGGGGTGACGGTCAGTTATTTCGAGTGGGTGCAGGGATTGCAGGAATTCTTCTGGAGTGAGCGCGAAGTCAATGCCCAGTTGCGACGAGTAATGACCAACGCCTTCGAGCAGACGTTGCGGGTCTCGGCTGAACGTCAGGTCGATTTGCGCACTGCTGCCTACATGCTGGCGGTGCAGCGGGTGGCCGATGCCGTGGCGACCCGTGGTATCTATCCGTAATCGTGGCTGATGTGCGCGCGGGCATGACCCCATAGCGTCCGCGCGCGCAATGGTGATTGCGATGAGCGATGATCTCGATGTGATGATTGACAGGCTCATTCCCCACCGCGCCAGTGGTCGCCGCTTCATAGCCGGTTTCATTCTCGGTCTGATTGGCGGTGGAGCGGTGGCGGCATTGACTCTTCCGCGCAGCGGCCCGGCGCTGCGCGCATTGCTGGCCGAGCGCGCGCCGGTGTGGCTGCGCCAGCTTCGCGACGCGCTGCGCTCTGAGCGACCCCTCTAGCCGCCCGGTGGTTGTCTGCCACAGCCTTGTTTGGGAGCGTGGCGTTCCGTTATCCGCTTGCCTAATGTTCAGAGCGGCGCGGGTGGGATGCGCCAGGCGCAGCCCTTCCGTGACTGTAATCCCGTCGCATTGACCGGTCGGTTGGCAAACGCGCCGATTTGCTCTGTTAGCGGAAGCGTGGCGAGAGTCGATCTGGTCACGGCGGAAGACTGTCACAGCGAGCTGACTTATTTGCAAAACTCCAACAGATCGTCAACATCCCGCTAAGGGTGAGAGTGGTATACTGATGCGCAGATGACCTACACATCTCGTACTCTACTCTGAGGGAGGCGTCTATGCCGTTTTTCTTTGACCCAACCTATCTGCTGTTTGTCGTGCCGGCGATGCTCTTCGCCCTCTGGGCGCAGTTTCAGGTTCAGTCGGCGTTTAATAAATGGTCGCAGGTTGCCAACATGCGCCGCCTGAGCGGGTTTGATGTGGCCCGCATTCTGATGCAGTCTGAGGGATTGCAGCACGTGGGCGTGGAACGCACGCCTGGCATGTTGACCGATCACTACGATCCGGCCAGCAAGGTGATTCGGCTCTCGGATGGCTCATTGCAGCCTTCGGTGGCAGCGATGGCCATCGTGGCCCACGAGCTGGGTCACGCCGCTCAAGACAAAGAAGGCTACGCCTGGCTGCGCGTGCGCTCCGGGATTGTTGGTTTCGCCAATATCGGCTCGCAGCTCGGCACCTGGCTCTTCTTTATCGGGATGCTGCTTGGCGCTGGCGGTGGCAGCCGCCTTGGCTTCCAGCTTGCCGTGGTTGGCGTGATCCTGTTCAGCGCAGCGGTCGCCTTCACATTGGTGACGCTGCCGGTCGAGTTCAATGCCAGCGCCCGCGCGCGCGAGATGCTGCAACGCGCCGGTCTGGTGACGGTTGAGGAGGCCGCGGGCGTGAATGCGGTCTTGAATGCCGCAGCGCTGACCTATGTGGCCGCAGCCGCGCAGGCGCTCGCTCAGTTGCTCTACTTCGTAACCATTTTGATGCGACGGAGGGATTAAGTCGATGACCGATGAGGAATTGCGCCGGCGGTTAGTGCATGGCCTGATCAGTCTGGTACTGAGCCTGGCGGCAGCCTGGCTGGCAACCTATCTGACCAACAAGATTCTTGGCGAGCCGTCGAAGCCGGAGTCGCAGGCGGTATAAGTGCGCGTCGGAGACGGCGGCTGGACTGGCGGTATCTGCTGTCGTCGCCAGCCCAGTTGGGGTAAGGCGCAGAGGGGCATAGCGCTGCTGTGTCCCTCTCTGTTTGTGTAGTGCTCGCTTTGCTGCGATGAGATGACGTATGCAACCCTATCCAATCGTGATTGGCGTCGCCGGGGGTAGCGCCAGCGGTAAAACCAGTGTCGCGCAGGCGATCTTGCAGCGGGTAGGCGCTGACCGGATCGCCCATATCGACCACGATCGCTACTACAAAGATCTGAGCCATTTGCCATTCGAGGAGCGCGCGCGCTTCAATTTCGATCACCCCGATGCGCTCGATAATGATCTGCTTGTGGCCCATCTCGATGCGCTCTGCGCTGGTCAGGCCGTCGATCTGCCGACGTATGACTACGCCACCTACGTCCGGTTGCCGCACACCGAGCGACTCGAACCGCGTCCGGTGATTCTGGTCGAGGGGATTTTAATCTTCTACGAACCGGTATTGCGTCGGCGGATGCAGATCAAGCTCTTCGTTGATACCGATGCTGATCTGCGCTTCATTCGTCGTCTGCGACGCGACATCGCCGAACGTGGCCGCTCGGTCGATTCAGTGATTGAGCAGTATCTCACCACCGTGCGGCCCATGCATCTCGAGTTTGTTGAGCCAACCAAGCGCTACGCGGATGTTATTTTTCCGGGCGGCGGACGCAATCCGATTGCGATTGACATGGTCGTGGCCCGGATCGAAGCTGCGTTGCAGGCGATGTCCTGATCGTCGCGCTGTCGTGTCTTGTCGCGATAGCCTGCGTTGAGACGGCATTTGCTTTCCCCAAGAAGCGATGATGTTGCGGAGAGGATAGATGACTGCGTTCCCGCAGGACATCACGGCGGAGCGCCAGGCGCTGCGCTCCGCCGGTTGGCTTTGCTGATGCAGGCGCTGGCGTGCTCGCGCAGTGCAGGCCGGCTGGCGCTGCCGCAATCCCCGGTCGGGCAATCATGCTCCTCCCGCGCGCTTCTGTCAAGGTGAGCGTTTGTTATTGGCAATGATGCTCGCTGAAATCCGCTGACGCGCTCAGAAAATCGGTATACCATACATATAGATTTCTCATCATCAGGAGTTGTAGCCGGGTATGGTTGCCGTTGCCGATCTGGGGCCTGATGCACTGCCACTGAGCTGGACGCGCGCCGATGTGCGGTTTCCCCGTGTGCAACGGGTGGCGCTGCCGTTGTCTGGGTTGACATGGCTGGCGTATGCGACGGTGCCGGTGCGATGTGCGTTGCCTGATTTGCTCAATCATGATGGGTTGGGTTCGCGCCTGCTGCTGCGTGGTTGTCAGGCTGGACTGGCGCAGTCGCTTGCCCGCGCTGGCTGGCAGACACTCCGAGTCGGCATTGAGGGATTGGTCGATCTGACCGGCGATAGCTTACAGCGGCGGGCGGTGCGCAAAATGGCGCGCGCTGCCGGTCGGTTTGGGCAGGTCAGCGAAGTGCCGTGGAGCCCTGACGCAGTGAGTCGTTTGCGTGGTCTGCTGCGCGCGTCGCGCTACGGTCAGCATCCGCAGCTTCGCTATCTTTTTCGCACTGCCTTCGATCCGGAGACGCGGTTGTTCGTGTTTGCCGACGCGGCTGGTCACTGGCAGGGCGCTGTGCTCTTCACCCAGCCCACGCCTACGCTGGCAGTGACCGAGCTAATGGCGCGTCGTCCTCAGGCGCCGGCAGGAGTGATGGAGGCTATCTTCGCGGCTGCGGGCGCCCGCTTCCGCGCTGAGGGATGCGAGACGCTGAGTCTCAATGAGGTGCCATTTCATCATCTCGAACAGCGCCTGCGCCCGCTCGAACGTCTGATCACGCTGATCGGGCGTCGCCTGACGCCTGTCTACAATGCTGCCGGCCTGTACCACTTCAAAGCGAAATTCGCCCCGCACTGGCGGCCCGTCTATCTCTGTGTCTACCCGCGCGGCGCGTTGCTGGCACTGGTCGATCTCTTCACCGTGTCGGGATGTCTGGATCTGGCAGTTCGTGGCTGGCAGTATCGGCAGCGCGCGCGGCAGACTGGCCAAGACGACGGCGTTGGTGGAGTATCCGCTCATATTCCCGCAACCGGTTCGTCTGGCGTCGGTTGGGGCGAATGATCGGGCGAGCGGCGCGCAGGGTCGCCAGCGCTACCCGGTGATCCAGCCCATGGCGTGTCATCAAATAGGCTGCCGCCATCATCGGCGCCCGGCCAACCCCGGCATGGCAATGAACGAAGACCGGCAACCGGTCAGCGATGGCGCGAGCAATAAAATGGACGCCTTCGTCAAGCTGTTCAATCGTTGGCGGGTGAAAATCAGGCACTAACAGGCGCAGGCTGCGCGTCGGCAGCGGTTCGATGAAGGTATCGGCTCGCTCTGCCTGAAGTGAAAGCACTGCGCGCACGCCCAATCGATGAATGGCCGGCCAGTGGTAAGGCTCGAATTGTCCACCGACAAATAACATCGGGGTTACCGGCGTGATGTTCAATCCGAAGAAGCGTTGCCACTGGGTGGTCAGGTAACGTCGAAAGTGCCGCATCATGATCATTGCTTTGGTACAATACTCAACCAGTGTCTCTTACCTCATGGTAGCATAGATTATGTGGCCGTTTCGTAAACCAGTTGACCTCAGCGCCGTGACCCTGCGGATCAGCCAGCCGACGGACGTTACCGCGGTCAGCCAGCTCTTTCGCGCATCCGGGCGGCGGTTTTCAGCCTTCAGCGGGCCGGAACTCTACGCAGCCATCGAGCAAGGACGGGCAACCGTGATGAGTCTCGACCACGATCTGCTGGCGGTTGCGGCGCTCAGCCGACCGTTCAACCGCTCGGCCTGGATGCGCGGGCTGGCCTTGAGCGATCGGGTTGCGCCAGAACGCGCGCTGGCGCGCCTGCTGCCAGCCCTCGATGATCTGGCTCGCCAGCTCGCTGTTACCAGCCTCTACTACGCCGGCGATGAACAGGCCGACCAGTGGCTGCGTCCACTGCTCGAGCAGTTTGGGTACCATCATCACACCGATGTTGTGGTCTACGAGAAACGCGACTGGGAAATCCCCGCTGCGGGCAACGCCGATGTGCAAGTTCGTCCGGCTCGCGCCGTTGATCTCAGCGAAGTGTTGCAGCTCGACGCGCACTGCTTTGAACCGCAGTGGGTCAAGGACGAAAGCATTCTGGCGCCGGCCATTGCTGATGACTCGTTCTTTGTGGTTGCGGAACTCAACGGGCAGATTGTGGGTTACAGTTACGCTACCAGCCATTTTGGCGGCAGACTGGCGCATCTGGTGCGGATTGCCGTCGAACCCGCGCTTCGTGGTCGCGGGATCGGGGTGCGGTTGTTAGCCGAGTTTGTGGCGTATGCGGTTGAAGCAGGCGCAGGGTTGCTCACGCTGAATACACAGGCGTATAACCATCATGCCCAGCGGCTGTATCGCTGGTTTGGCTTTACCCCCACCGGCGAACGCCAGCCAGTGCTCTGCCGCTGGTTGTAGCGAGGAACAACCGTGCCGTTAAAAACCGATCCGCGTGATTGGGAGCGCTTCTTTGACAAGCCGCCTCGGCGATCTGGGCCATTGCGAAGCATCATCATTGCCGGATTGATTGGTTTGATTCTGCTGGCCGCCATCGGCGCGACGCCATTCCTGATCGATCAGATCGAGCGTAATCGCGTGGTGACCAGCCAGACCCAAATTGCGCTCCAGACTCGCGAGGCTCGCCAGGCATTGACCGCGAGCGCTATCTCTGGCGCAACACCGGCTCCGTCACCGACGCTGCTTCCGACTCCGCCCGCGTCTCCCACTCCGACGCCAGAACCAATTATTGGCCGCGCGCGCGTGATTAATGGCGGGAACATCCGTCGTGAACCGCAGGTGAGCGCCGATACCGTGATCGGGCAGGTGTGCGTTGATGATCGGGTTGAGTTGCTCCGCGAACAGACGCTTGCCGACGGTAGCCGCTGGTACTGGTTGCGCGTGGTGGAAACTGCTGCCGATTGCGTGCCGCAGCGGGTGCCTGCCGGAACGCAGGGCTGGGTGAGCGCCATCCTGTTAAGCGCGCCGGAACCCTGATGCGGTCGTAGTTATCTGCCGCCTGCAACCTGTTCGTAGATTGCCAGCGTTGCCTGTGCCGTTGCTGACCACGAAAACTGGGCTGCTCGCTGCCGACCGCGACTCGTCAACAACGCGCGCAGTTCGCGCGATCGAAGCACTCGCAGAATACCCTCGCCAATCTCGTGCATACTGTGCGGATCAACGGTGAGCGCCGCTTCATCGACAACTTCGGGCAGGCTGCCGGCATACGCGCAGACAACCGGCGTGCCGCAGGCCATGGCTTCGAGCGGCGGCAGGCCAAATCCTTCATACGACGAGGGAAAGACAAACAGCAGCGCGCCGCTGTACAGCGCTGGCAGATCCTCTTCAGCCACGTTGTTCACCACCAGTACGCGCTCACTGACGCCACGTTCGACGGCGATGTCGGCTGGCAGCGGGTAGCGGCGATCAAATTTGCCGGCAATCACCAGGACGGTATCGCTGAGCGGGGGTGGCAATGCGGGAATGACGCGATCCCAGGCCCGCAGCAGGCGATCAATGTTCTTATGCGGTTTGTTCGAGCCAACATAGAGGATGTAGTGGCGCGGAATGCGGTGGCGCAGACGCACATCGGTGATCACATCCACCGGTTGTGGCGCAAATGATGGCGCTGCCGCCAGAGGGGTGATCGCAATCCGTTCGCGGGGCATGCGCAGATGATAGGCCAGATCATCGCGCGAAACCGACGAGATCGTGATCAGTTGGCGAGCGCTCCGTGCCGCCAGCCGCAACGCCAGCCGGTAGAAGAGCCGTCCGCGTGGGCTAAGGGTCTGCGGATAGCGCAGCGGCAGCGCGTCGTAGATGGTGACCACCGATGGGCACGGCAGCAGATACGGTTTGATGATATAGGGCGAATGGAGCAGGTCGAGTCGCAACCGGCGCGCGATCCAGGGCAGTTCGAGCTGCTGTTGGGGCGCAAAGGGCGCGCTCTGGACAGGGACATAGCTCAGACGGGGATCAGGCAGACGTGGGAGTGATTGGGCGCGATTGACCAGCACGATCAACTGATGGCGCTGGTTGATTGCGCTGAGCGCCGGCAAGAGCGCAGTGATATAGCGACCGATGCCGGGAAAGTGGTCGGATGCATAGCGGGCATCGAAACCGATCCGCAACTGGTTCATGGCTCCTCAGCGTCAGATGGCAAAACAAACCTCCCCTCGCTCACCGAACGAGGGGAGTGTGTTCAAGCAGATGCTTGCGCCCTACATTCCTTCGGCCAGCAACGACGCGATATAGGTCAACGTTGCCCGGCGCCCCTGCGGGTGCAATCGGCGCCACAGGTTCAGCAAACGCTGTTCATTGTAAGCATTCACCACCGCTTCATCGGTGATCGGTTCGGGCGCCGGCGTTGCGGCTGGTTCAGCCGGTCGCACCGGAGCGGGTGCAGGCGCCGATTCACCTTCTTTCTTTGCAGGTTCAGCAGATTCGGCAGATTCAGCGGACAACACCAGCTCTGCGCCGCGTTTGTGCATTTCCGTCGCAACGATCAATCTGGCCACTTCCAGCGCATCGGCACCCAATGCCTCAGCCAGCCGCATGGCGTTATCGGGATCGGGCGTAGTTTGTCCGCTCAAATAATTCTTCATTGCGCTGTCGCTAATCCTGGTTGTCGCGCAGAGGCCGGCGCGGGTGAAGCGCCCCTTTATCTGTTCAGTCAGCCATTCTCCGAACAGTTGATTGGTCTTTGGCAGCAGATCAATATCCTCACGCACTTCATCAACCGGCAAATGCAATACTTCCGCCATTTTTTCGAGAGTTTTCCCGCGAATTCGGGCGCGTTTGCCGCCCTCGAACAGGTACGAACGCAACGTGGCAACGCTCAGGTTCAATTCGTTCGCAAAATCGGCCAGCGAGCATTTCCGTTGCATCGCAGCGTGGAACAGCAGCACCGCAATCGGCTGTTTCTGGTCGGTCGTGGTCACCGTGAGTATTCCTTTCCTGATCGACAGGTTCTCTAAAGATAGAGCGAACAAGAAGTATTCAAAAAGGTAACGATCATCTCTTCTATTGCCGAATTATAATCGGTTGTTTCTGGAATGTCAAGTTTTCATGCATGGTATTCTATTCTTTCTGCTAAAATGTTGTCGTGATTACTGGTCGGAAATGTGGTACAATTGTCTGCAAATCACCGCCAACCATGAAATGGCAGGAGCGCCCATGACCCGCGCAGAGCTGAGTCGTTTTGCTATCGATGATCTTTACGAGCTGGGCTGGATCGAAGATCCGCGCCTTAGCCCTGATGGTCGTTTCACGGCTGTCGTTTGGGTGACCGTTGATCGGGTGGCAAACCGCTATCAACGTCAGATTGCAATTGTTCCTGTCAGTGGTGGGCCGCTGCGACGGTTCACCCGCGGCAAGCACGACATCCAGCCTCGCTGGAGCCCAGATGGGCGCTGGCTCCTGTTCGTCTCGCAGCGCGATGATGAACGCGGGCAGATCTATCTCATCCCAACCGACGGCGGCGAAGCCCGTCAGTTAACGGCCATGCCCAACGGCGCCAGCGATCCGGCCTGGAGTCCTGATGGGCGGCGAATTGCTTTTCTCTCGCCGGTCAATGCCGAAGAGCAGGCGCGCGAAGATGCCGGCGAGCTGCCGCCGCCGCCTGCCGATGCCTGGGAAGCGCGCCGCGCCCGCGAGCAGCGCCAGCGCGAGGAAGAGTTGCGGATCGATCCGCGCGTGATAACGAAGCTGCCATATCGCAGTGGAACCAGCTATTTCGACGATCGCCGTCGCCATATCTATCTGATCGAGCTGGGCGACGACGAGACGATGCCCACGCCGCGCCGATTGACCTCTGGCGACATTCACTACAGCGCGCCGGTCTGGATGCCGTCCGGTGATGCCTTGCTCAGCACGGCCACCCGCGACCCAGAGGCCGACTCACTCTTTGCCTACTATGATGTGATGCGCATTCCACTCGATGGTTCGCTGCCGCAGCCGCTGACCAGCGCCGGGTTTTCGTATTTCGATCCCCAGCCGTCGCCTGATGGTCGCCTGATCGCGTTTCTCCGCCTGAACGAGCAACGCCTGCTTGGCGAAGGTCGCCGGATTGCGATCATTCCCGCCGAGGGCGGCGAACCGCACGATCTCACGGCCCACACCGATCTGAATGTCGAGCAGTTCCACTGGCATCCCGACAGCCAGAGCGTGCTCTTTAGCGCGGGCTGGCACGGCGATGCCCATATCTACCAGATCGGCCTGCCCGATACGCCGCTGTACCGCAATGGCGCGACGCTGGTCGGCGGCCCGCGGATCGTCAGCGAATTCACAGTGGGCCGCGATGGCAGCATTGCCTTCATTGCGGGCAGCGCCGACAATCCCTGCGATCTCTTCCTGCGCGCCGCCGACGGTAGCGAACAGCAACTGACCGCCATCAATCAACGGCTCCTCAACCAGCGCCAGATCGTGCCGATTGAGGAGCTGGTCTACCTGGCGCCCGATGGCAGTGAGGTGCAGGGTTGGGTGCTGCATCCGCCCGATTTCGATCCCGCGCAACGCTATCCCCTTGCCGTCTATATTCACGGTGGGCCGCACGTGATGTGGGGACCGGGATTTCGCTCCATGTGGCACGAATGGCAGGTAGCGGCAGCGCGCGGTTACGTGGTCTTCTTCTGCAATCCCCGCGGCAGCGAAGGCTATGGTGAACTCTGGCGCGACGCCATCCGCCGTCAGTGGGGAGAAGCCGATGCTCCCGACATTCTGGCCGGGATCGATACCCTGGTTGCGCGCGGCTACATCGACCCGGCCCGGATTGCGGTGACCGGCGGTTCGTATGGCGGCTACATGACGGCATGGCTGATCAGTCACGACGATCGCTTCGCCTGTGCCGTAGCCGCGCGCGGCGTCTACAATCTCATCACGCAACACAGCACCAGCGATGCCCACGAGCTGATCGAGATCGAATTTGATGGCTACCCGTGGGAGCTGTACGAAGAGCTGTGGGATCATTCACCCATCGCGCATGCCCACAAGATCAACACGCCCCTGCTCATCCTGCACAGCGAACTCGATTTCCGCGTCCCGATCAGTGAAGCCGAACAGCTCTTTGCCATCCTGCGTCGCCAAAAGAAAGTGGTCGAGCTGGTTCGCTATCCCCGTGAAGGCCACGAACTAACCCGCAGCGGCGAGCCGCATCACCGCGCCGACCACATGCGGCGCACCCTCGACTGGTTTGACCGCTACTGCGGTCGGTAACGGCTGTCGCGATCCATGCCGTGATCCATGTCATTGCGCGGGCGCGCAGCGCCCGCGCAATCCCCTGCATCAGCGAGCGGCATGCCTCATCGCCCGATCCTTGCGCATGAGGCGGGAAGGTGCCGCGTCGTCACCATTTCCTGCGCGCGGGAGGCATACGGTGAGCGTGATCCGGTCGCGTAAGGTGGAGATTGCCACGACGCGCTACGCGCAATGACATTAGGAAAGCGGGAGAGTGCCAGGGCACAGTTGCAGGTTTGAAAATTAGTTGCATAGTGGACAAATTGCTCGCAACCCGCTACAATGCAGTCAACAGCCACTTCCCTGCGCTCTTACGGTCAAGCTATGGCGCGAAACGGAGTGGCGGACAGAGACTATTGATTGCTATCATGCTGGTGTATCCGGCCGATTGGTAATCATTAATGACAACGAGGAAACCCATGCTGCGGTTTGAACACGAGATTCTGTTCACACCATGCCCCGAACGGATTGCTCGCCTGCGCGAATTGGCCTACAACCTCTGGTGGACGTGGCATCCTGAGGCGCAAGACCTCTATCGCTCGATCGATCCAGAGTTGTGGGAGCTGGTCTATCACAATCCGGTCGAGTTCCTGCGCGATGTTCGCCAGCGCAAGCTCGAGGCGGCGGCTAACGATCCGGCCTATCTGAAGCGGTACGATGCGGTGCTGAAGAGTTTCGACAGCTACATGAACGCCCGGAAGACGTGGTTCAGCAAGCACTACCCTGACTCTAAAGGCACTCTGATTGCCTACTTCAGCGCCGAATTCGGCCTGCACGAGAGCCTGCCCATCTATTCGGGCGGTCTGGGGATTCTGTCGGGCGATCATATCAAAGAGGCCAGCGATATGGGTATTCCGCTGGTCGGCGTAGGCTTCATCTACCCGCAGGGCTATTTCCGGCAGCGGCTCGATCACAGCGGCTGGCAGTTTGCCGAGTATAACAAGCTCAACTTTGCCGATGTGCCGGCGCTGCCCGCGCTTGACCCTGAAGGGCGTGAGGTGGTGGTCGAGGTTGAGCTGCCCGGTCGCACTATCTATGCCAAGGTCTACAAGTTTCAGGTTGGGCGAACTGAGCTGTTGTTGATGGATACCGACATCCATCCAAACAGCCCGCAGGATCGCGAACTGTCGGCTCGCCTGTACGGTGGTGACCAGGAGATGCGCATCTCGCAAGAGCTGGTGCTGGGCGTGGGCGGGGTGCGCGCGCTGCGCCGCCTCGGTTATCAGCCCACCGTCTGGCACATGAATGAAGGTCACTCGGCATTTCTGGTGCTGGAATTGTGTCGCGAGCTGGTGGCGCAGGGCTATAGCTTTGAAGAGGCCATGGAGCAGGTTAAGGCGCACTGTGTCTTTACGACCCATACGCCAGTTCCTGCCGGCAACGATGCCTTCCCGCTGCCAATGATTGAAAAGTTCTTCTGGAACTTCTGGCCGCAGCTCAATCTGACTCGCGACGAGTTTATGAATCTGGCCTTGCAAGAGCAACACTGGGGGCCAACGTTCGCGATGACGGCGCTGGCATTGCGCTTTTCGGCCTATCACAACGGGGTGAGCAAGCTGCACGGCCACGTGGCGCGCGGGATGTGGCAGTGGCTCTACCCTGGTCGCGCGCAGGATGAAGTGCCGATTACCTCCATCACCAACGGGGTGCATACGGCAACCTGGCTGGCGCCAGAGATGCGCACGCTCTATAACTCATATCTGGGCAAGAATTGGGAAGAGAATCTCGACGATCCGCAGATCTGGCAGAAGGTCTACCAGATTCCCGATGAGACCTTCTGGCGCACCCGGTTGAAGCTGAAGAGCGACCTGATTGCGTTTAGCCGTCAGCGCCTGCAACAGCACTATATGCGGCTGGGCATTCCGGCGCCAGTCTGGCCAGTGCTCGAAGAGAATATTCTCACTATCGGCTTTGCTCGCCGTTTCGCAACCTACAAGCGCGCTACGCTGCTCTTCAAGGATATCGAACGCCTGAAACATATCCTCAACCGGCCCGGTCAGCCGGTGCAGATCATCTTTGCCGGCAAGGCTCATCCCAAAGATGATCCGGGCAAGCACTTCATCCAGGACGTATACCGGCTGTCGATGCAACCCGGTCTGGCCGGGCGGATCGTCTTCCTGGAAGAGTACGACATTGCCGTTGGCCGGGCGCTGGTGCAGGGAGTCGATGTTTGGCTCAACAATCCGCGCCGACCGTATGAAGCCAGCGGCACCAGCGGCATGAAAGCCAGTTTGAACGGCGTCCCTAACTGCTCGGTGCTCGATGGCTGGTGGCCAGAGGCGTACAACGGGCGCAACGGCTGGGCGATCGGCGATGAGCGTGAATACGCCAATCAAGAAGAGCAAGACTGGAATGACGCGCAGTCGCTCTACCATCTGCTCGAGCACGAGATTGTGCCGCGCTTCTACAATGATCGCGACGCCAATGGCGTTCCGGTGGGCTGGGTTCAGATCTGCAAGGAAGCGATTGCGACCGTAGCGCCGTTGTTCAGCACGCGTCGGATGCTCGCTGACTATATGCGCGATCTTTACATGCCGGTGGCCGTGCAGGGCGCGATGCCGCAGGTCTAAGAGCAATAAGACGATCGCAGAGGGGCGCAGAGCGCAACCCCTCTGCGGTGCGCTGTTCGACCGATGATGACTCAACAGCCTGCAATCTCGCTTGAGCTGTACCGGCGTCTGGTTGCGCACTTCGGCCCGCTCTGCGGCCCCCAGGCCGCCAGTCCGTGGTGGCCGATCAGTAGTCGCAATCCGCAGCTAGAGATGATCATCGGCGCGGTGCTAGTGCAGCAGACGCGCTGGGAGACGGTAGAAGACGCGGTTGCCCGCCTGCGTGACGCTGGTCTGATCGATCTGGCTGCGCTCGCGCAGGCGACGGCTGATGATCTGGCCGCGCTGATCTACCCCTGCGCGTTTTACCGCCAGAAAGCCGGTGGCCTGATCGAGCTGGCGCGGGCGATTCTGCAACGCTATGGCGACCTGGCGACAATGTTTAACCGGCCAACGGCTGTGTTGCGGTCTGAGTTGCTGCAATTGCCGCGCATCGGGCCAGAGACGGCAGATGTCATCATGCTGTACGCCGGTCAGCATCCGCTCATGGTTGTTGACGCCTACACCCGCCGGATCTATGCCCGGATCGCGCCGGATCACCTGGATTGGGAACGGGCGAGCTATTCCCGCGTGCAGCAGACAATTGCCGCCGAGCTGCCAGATGATCCGTTGCTGCTGGCCGATCTGCACGCGCAACTGAATGAATTGGCCGTGCGCTACTGCCTCGTCCGGCCTCGCTGTGATGGCCCGCCTTCGCGAAGAGTCTACTCGCGCCAGCCGGGACGAAACAGTTTTCTCGACCGTCACGATGGTTGCCCGCTGCGGTCGATGTGCGCATGGTATCGGCAGCAACAAGGATGACTCTGATATGCATTATGCTCCTCTGGCAGTCTTTCTGGCCTTCCTGCGCCTGGGATTAACCTCATTTGGCGGGCCGGTAGCGCACCTGGGCTATTTTCGCGCCGATCTGGTCGCGCGGCGACGCTGGCTGGACGAAGCAACCTACGCCGATCTGATCGCGCTCTGCCAGTTTCTTCCTGGCCCGGCCAGCAGTCAGGTCGGGATCGCAATCGGCACGATTCGGGCCGGCATGCTGGGGGGAATTGCGGCGTGGCTCGGTTTCACCCTGCCCTCGACGTTGATGATGATCGGCTTTGCCTATGGAGTGACGTTGATCGGTGATCCGGCCAGCGGCTGGTTGCGCGGCTTGAAGGTAGTGGTCGTGGCAGTAGTGGCGCAGGCGGTCTGGCAGATGGCGCAACGGCTCTGCCCCGATCGCCTGCGGGCAAGCATGGCAATCGGCGCGGCCATCATCCTCCTAATCTGGCCCGATCCGCTGTTGCAAGTGCTGGTGATCGGTCTGGGCGGGCTGGCGGGCTGGCGCTGGTTGCGCGCCCAGATCAATGCCAGCGCGGTCGCGCCATCGCCGGTCAGTCCACGCACCGGGATGATTTTCGCTCTCCTCTTCGCGCTATTGCTCGGCGGTTCGGTGTGGGCTACGCTCAGCGCTGATGCTACGCTGGCGCTACTGGCCGGGATGTTTCGCACCGGTTCGCTGGTGTTCGGCGGCGGGCATGTGGTGCTGCCGTTGCTTGAGCAGGTCGTAGTTGAGCCGGGATGGGTGGATCCAGAGACCTTCATTGCCGGTTACGGCGCAGCGCAGGCTGTGCCGGGACCGCTGTTTTCGTTTAGCGCCTATCTTGGCGCGGTCTTCGGCGGCTGGATCGGCGGTCTGCTGGCGTTGATCGCGATCTTCCTGCCTTCATTTTTGCTGGTGTGGGCGGCCTTGCCGTTCTGGGCGGCGCTGCGCGCCCAGCCCGCAGCGCAGGCGGCGCTGGCCGGAATCAATGCGGCGGTGGTCGGCATTCTGCTGGCAGCGCTGTACCAGCCGGTGATTACCAGCGCGATTCGTAGCCCGCTCGATGTGGCGCTCGCGCTGAGCGCCTTTGCCGCCTTGCAGTTCTGGCAGGCGCCGCCGTGGGCAGTTGTGGTAGCCTGCGCAGTGGTCGGCGGCGTGATGATGTAGCCGCTCAGTCGCGCCACCGCATTACGTCAGCCACCTCTGCCTGCCCGACCGGTTCTTGCGCGTGCGCAAGCGCGGCGCGCAGGCGACTCAGTCGATCAGGATCGGGCATACTGTTCTGGCGCTCCAGCCACAGCGCAATTGCTTCGACGTAGAGTGCCGTTAGGTCGCCGGGCGCGCTGGCGAGCGGCGGCAGCGCGGCCAGTGTCGTTTGCAGACGGCTCCGCGCCGCCGACCAGTCGATCAGGTCAGGCATAGCCTGAATTGTATCGATCAGGTGGATGGCGCGCGCGCAGACAGCCTGCCGTTCGGTAAGTGACGGTTGCGCTGGCGCAGGTTCCGGCGTCGGCGTCGGCGCTGAAGCGGTTGCGGCAACCTGCCCGCCGAGCAGCGCAACGATCCGGTCAAACCCTGCCTGCAACAACTGCTCCATCTCGCGGCTGTAATGCAGCCACGCACCGATCTGCATCCCTGCCGGATCGGGAATGTCGCGCGCGCGGCCTGCCAGTTCGCCGAGCGAGGCGATAGCAGCATCGGGGTAGCGGTTGCGTAACACGCGGGCAATCCCGCTATCGACGGCGATCAACAGATCGGCTGCCGCAGCCAGCTCATTGGTAAGCGAACGGGCTACGTGGTCGTTGTGGCTCAGCCCCAGCACGGCAAGCGCATCGCGCGCCATCGGTTGCAGGGGGTCATCGTCGTGCCCAACGACACCAGCCGAAGCAATCGACCAGGCATACCCGCGGGCCGCAGCCAGCCGACGCAGCAGCGCTGCTGCAATCGGCGCGCGACCGGTGTCAGCAGCGCCGACGATGAGGATGGAAACGGGTGGTGTGGTCATAGAGGGTAATGGCCTCTTCTACCTAACGCTATCTAAAGCTCCAAAGAAATTGCTCAGGCACGGCAAAAGTACTCGCGCAGACAGATCGGTTCTGTAGCATTTGTGCCTTGACGAGGCAAAGCCGTGTGATGTGCGCGAATATCTTCCCATCGCTGCTGTGTGATTGTAGAAGCTGTCCCTGAGACTGTAATTGTGAACAGACAACTGCACCGATAAAACAGGCCTGTCAAAGTCATGTTCATCAACATGGCCTTTGGAGGTTTTTCGCCTTTGTGATGCAACCATCACGTCATCGCTATGTCATCGCTCGTTCGTTCCGAGTCATTTCGTTTGCGCCATTTCCAGTATTCTTCTAGATTTCGATATGGCACTTCCGAGCCGCGTGCCCGGGCCATATCTTCAGTCAGGTAGTTCTTCCAGTAGTCATCGAAAACCTTGACGCCGTGCGGCGCGAAAGGACCGTTGCCGTTGATTAAAGCGTCAATGTCTCTGGCCGAGCCGATATTCTTTGTGTTGCCGCTTCCAGGTCGATCGCTAGCAATTCGCCATTTCTCTTGCAGAAAGATGGTGAACTCTCTCACTGCCGACGTGATGTTTTGCAGTTCGCTCAACTCATATACCCGTCGTTCACCAACTATTTCTTCGCTACGACTATAGATAACACCTAGCACAAAGTGATTCGCATACTCTTTATAAGGAAAGACGACATTCTTAGTGGACTCTCGCTGTCGAAAGTATCCGGTGAATGCCCCTAACGTCAATCCATTAACAGATTGATCTCCGGTTCGATACGTGCTCTTGATGTCAAGCGCAATCTTTATTCCTGCTGGGGTAATAAGGCTGATATCTGGATAGTGATTTTGGTGATCACTGAGAACCAGTCGATAATCTCGCTCAGTGGCAAACCGGGAAACCACTGGAAAAAGCATCAATTCAATGACTTTTGAGATGACTTTTGTGTCGATTGAAAGTGGATAGATCTTGTGATAAATGTCAATAAGCCCTTTAACTGCCCAATCACCTTTGTCTGTTGTCAGTGAGTGCCTGTGCTGATTGATGTAGCTCAGAAGGTCTGTGCTGAAGTCTCTCGTATCCATTGCTATTCCAGGCGAAATACACTATGTTCCTATCAAAAGTATCTCTTTAGACTCCGCGTTTGTTGACAATGCATATCGATAATGCCCGAAATGTTCAACTCGCGCGTGGCGTTTATATTGCTTAAGCAATGATACCAGTTCTGTTTCGGAAGGGATGCCATCACTTCGATACGACACAACCAGAATACTCTTCCGATAGGTCTTAAAAAGATGATCAAACGCGCGATAGATGCGCTTTTTATCTGTCCAGTCGCTTGCTCGCGGCTGCAAACGCCGATGTTTCGACTGGTAGTCAATATGCGCTCCCCATTCTTCGTACATTGTCAGGCCTTCCAGGAAATGGTAAAAGCTCAAATAGTCAACCGCGCGACCATGTCTGGAAAGGTAGGGAGGATCAATGTACACTAAATCGTAATCGCCGGGCACGTGAGCGGCGTCCGTGTTCCATGCTTGATTAGGTCGGCCATTGTCAAACACGGCACGATTGGCTTCGTCGGCAAATATCTGAAACCACTCATCAAATGGTCTGTCCCAGGACGTTTTGTTGCCAAAGGAGCGCTCTACTTCTGCGAAGCGGAGATAGAGATTTTTGCGATGGAACAGATTGTACGGTCGTTTCACGATGCATGCCTGGCAAAGGGCAAAGAAAGCCAGCGCTCGTTTGTACGGATCGGTAAGGTGACGGATGTTGGTGATGGTTTGATCAATCCAGGCATTTTCTTCATCAGTGAAGTAGATGCCGGCAAACGTGGCTTGCACGAAGTTCGGATAGGTAATCTGCCGATGTCGTTGCAGCAACCAATCGATATCGTCCTGGCTGAGGCGAGTCTGGGAATTTTCGATCAACGCCAGCCCGATGTAGTAATTAAAACGAAGCAGGTCGTTATAGGTTACTTGTCGCCCAGCTTCCTTCAATCGATAGGCCACTGCGCCTGTCCCGCCAAATGCGTCAAGGCAGGTAACAGCATCAAGATCAGCTATCTGCTCCCAAATCCAGTTCACCAGCTTGGCTTTGCTGCCCTGATAACGAGTAGAGGGGAATGTTGGACTACTATTGGGAAACAGCGTTGGTTGATAGGCCCGCTTTTTTTGCATAGTGATGAGATGGCTTCCTATCGTCACGTTGTGTCAGGAGAGCGCTGCTGCATCAGCGCTATTGTTCTGCCAGAACTTGGCTTCCTTATAGCATCTGGAGTCACGACTGTCAAGCAACGCCGTATCGAACTGCCGGTGGTATTCCGGTTCTGGTGGATTCTTCCGCTATACTGTACACGTTCTGCGCGCAAACGCTTCCCCGCTTTCAGAGAACGACACTCCTGGGGGCGTAGGTTCGTCCTTGATTCAACAGTCTCTCCATGCAAATGCTTCCCCTACTGGTCGAGCGAGTGGGAGATGACATAAACGCGCCTGCATAAGGATCATCCTGACGCTGTCCAGGTTATTGTGCGCTGCTCATAGCATGTCAGGTATTCCTCCCGCTATCAGAGGGAGTCGCTGCTGCGGACGTTGGCGCGGCGTGGCACATCCTCCGCTCAGTAGCCCGGATCACGCTCACGGTCTGCCTTCCGCTATCGCGGCGGGTTGCTGCGGTCGCTGCCGTCTTTTGCGATGTCTCCCTTTGCAAGCGGCCAGGAGGGAAGGATACTTCATGAAAGGGTATACCTCCCACGCAATCCGCTGCCTGCTGCTCCTTAACCTGTAGTTGACCATTTCGCGGAGTCATGGTATCTTGCCGCCGTTGCCATATCAATGTCGATAGCGGCAATACTCGGTCGTATACCTCGCTGTGTACGGCTTTGCGTTTCCGCAACAGGACCACGACCGTCCTGTTCATCGTCACGCAGATGCGCGACGACGTGATTCCGCGTTGAATGGCGCGCGTCCCGTTTTGGGGCCGCGTCCGGAGGGACAATCTGCATGTCGAGGCACTCGATGCGCCGATTCGGCGCTCTGTACGCGCTGTTCTGGCTCATCGCACTCTGCGTCTTGCCCCGCCCCGTCGAAGCTGCTCCGACCCTCGTCTTACCCACTCCGCCCGGCGAACCGTGGCGTATCATTCAAGGCTACGCCTGCGGCACACATAACGGCTGGGATCGCTATTCGCTCGATCTGGCTCAGGTTGACGGCCCCACCTACAATGCGCCGATCCGCGCTGCTGCGACTGGCACGCTCTGGCATTGGGAAGCGCGCAGCGGAACGATCATCCTCGCCCACGGCAATAACTTCTTTACAATGTATACCCATCTCAGCCGACCGGTGACCACCGCTCGCGGCTATCGTTTCGAGGTCGGCGAGGTGCTGGGGTATGCCGGCGATCGCGGTTCACCGGGTATTCCTCATCTGCACTTCACGGCTTACACTGCCGGCGCGAATGGTTGGAGCGGACGTCAGTCGGTGCCGTTGACCTTTGCCGAAGGGTACGTTCTGCCCGAAATTGGCGGCTGCAATCAGCACGGCGGCAAGGTCTTGACCGCGATGTCGGTGCAGGATCCGCAGATCACCTTTACCAGTCTGGCTGAGCCGGCAGGCTGGTACAATGAGGATCTGCAAATCGATTTTCGTGTGGCCTGGGGCGGCGGAGGGCTGAGTCAGGCCTGGAATGTCGAGCCGTTGGCAGATGCGCCGATGTTTCCCGGCGCGTTCGATGGCTATGCCCGACTGGCCGATATGGGCGAGGGCTGGCACACGCTCTACGTGCGAGCCTGGGGGCCGGATGGCCGCCAGACGCTGGCCAGTTTTGGGCCGGTCGGCTACGACGTGTCACCACCGACGCTCACGATCACCCCGACGACGCTCACGATTGGCCGTGAGCAGGAGGTGGCTGTCTCTTGGCTGCCGGCAAGTGATTCGCTGTCGGGTGTGGCCGGGTATCGGCTCTATCTCGGCCCAGATCCGGCAGGCGAGAGCGAGTGGTTTGTCAGCGAGGCTGCCGTGTTGTTGCCGCCGCTGGCGCCCGGAACCTACTTGCTGCGGGTGAAACCGATTGACAACGCGGGGAACATCGGGGTCTGGCATACCGTGTTGACGGTAGTGGTGGAGTAGCCGCTACCACCGCACCACCACCGGTGTGCCAATCGGCGCCCATTCGTAGAGCCAGGCCGCAGCGCTGAGCGGCAGATTGACGCAACCGTGGCTGCGCCGCGCGCCGGTGCCAAACTGGTTGTGCCAGTAGGTGCCGTGCAGGGCGACTCCGCCGACGATGTACATCGCATGGGGAACGCGCGGCACGATCCAGCACTCATTGCCGGCGCAGCCGCTCATCGTCTGTTCGCGCACTTTGGCGTAGATGCTGAAGGAACCAACCGGCGTGTTGAAGCCGTCGCGTCCGGTTGAGACAGGGGCATCGAAGACGATGCGGTCGCCTTCAAGCGCATAGAGCCACTGATCACTCAGATCGACGATAATCAGCCGGTCGCTGCTGCGGGCTGGCGGTGGCGCCGGTCGAGCCGCCGCCGGTTGCGGCGTGGGTCTCGCCGTGGGCACAGCGGCTGGCGGCGGAGCTGGCGGTTGCGGTTGACCATTGGCATCAACCGGCACCGCATTGCCCGCAGCGACCGGGCGCAGATCAACGCCACGCAAACGAGCCAGGTCACGCCCAAGATCACTGATGCGGATGGCGCTGGCGGGATTGGCCGGACGCGGATCAACTTCGAGGCGAGCGCGTTCAAAATACTGCACCTGCCGTAAGGCGCCGCCAACGTATTCCCAGCGCGGTTCGCTGATCGGCAGGCCGAAGACATCGATACCGCCGTGCTCTTCCCAGAAGGCGAGGAAGGGTGGCCCGATCGTGTAGCCGGTCTCGACAAACAGGCGACGGTGCGGCGCGTTGCGCGCAGCCGGGGTGGGCAGCGGAAATGAGCGTCCCAGCGCAGCCGCGTACTCGGCGCCGACTCTGCCGCGCAAGACGGCATTGTTGTGCGCCGGATGCACCTCTAAGCGACCCCGTTCAAAATACTGCACCACCAGATCGCCGTCGCGGAACGTGGGGCTGATCGGCTGACCTAGCGTCAACGCCCCGTTACTGGTTCGCCAGACGCTGAGAAAGCCGTAGCGGTCATCGAGCTGCTGCCCGGTGGCCACGAAGTAGAGCGCCTGACTCTGCGCGGCTGCCGGCATCGCGGTGGCGGCCAGTCCAATTGCCAGGGCCAGAGCCAGAAATGGTCGCATGATACACCTCGTTTCGCTGGCGGATCGCGATGCCCCTTCACATTATAGCGCCTCACTTCACATTTGTTGTTGAGAGAACTGTGCCACAGCGCACACCTTTGCGGCGCTTCAGCGAAGCATGAGCGGAAGATACACCTGGCTGGCAGGCTGTTGCGGTGGCGCTGGCATAAGCGCCTGCAACAATGGAACCCGCCATTGAGCCTGCTCTCTATCGTAGACGCCAAAACCCGAACCAAACTCCCAATAAGCCCAGGACATGCCCTGTCGCTCAGCTTCTGCGCGAACCGTTTGCGTCCAGGCGGCGCGTGATGCCATGTCAACCGGGCCGTTTCCAGAAGGATGGCCGGAATACGCGCCAAACTCGCCCAGGTATACCTCCAGGCCGCGATTGCGCGCCCATTCGGCGACCCATGCCAGCGTTTGCCGGATGCGCCCGGCACCCGTCGTTAACAGCGGTCGCTCCTGTCCGGCTTCAATGATAGTTAGCTCATGGAAAATGATGGTTCCCGGCTGCGCGCTCATGATCAGGATGTCACCTGCCTGATAGCACGTTGCAGGTATCTGAACCAGCAATGGCTGATTGGCCTGCACGTGAAACGTCCCGGCTGATATTGTCTCACCATGCATTGACTTACAGTTTACTTCGATTCCCGATACGTTGCGATCCGTCCGCAATCTAAGCTGGCTTCCCTCGCGCAGGGGAAAACTGTGAATGTAGAGACCGGCATAGGCATACGTGAATGTCACTTCCAGGCTGGTGGCGAGCCAGCGCGTGGTAATGCCCCATGACCAGTTTTCGCCGTTGAGCGCTGGGCGATCAGGACTCCAGGTTTGTCCCAGCGGCGGTTGAGGGTAGATCCAGTGCGCGTTCTGGTGAGTGAACTCCAGCGGGCCGTAGTAGTGGAACGTGATCATCAGATTGGGATCAGATGGCAGACTCAAGGCAGGCAATGCGCTCAGGTCATAGCCATGCACCGGGCCGATAATCACCGTTCTGGTTGGGTTGGTTGCGCGAATAGTTGCAAGCGCATCTCTCAGCAGTGTATTCCAGCGTTCTGGATCGATATTGAACTTCTCTTGCGGTTCATTAAGCAGCTCAAAATAGAGCCACGGGCCACGATCCCGGTACCGCTCGGCAATCTGACGCCAGATGGCAAGAAAACGCGCTCGTTCGCCGGTCGGATTTTGGTTTAGATCGGTGTAGTGATGAACATCAATGACCGCTTTCAGGTCATTGCGTTGCGCCTGCTCAAGCACCCAATCGATCCGCTGAAAGAATGTCTCGTCAATACGGTAGGGAGGACTGGTCTCTGTGTGGTGATGCCAGGCGATGGGCACGCGCACATGATCGAAACCGGCTTCTTTTGCCAGTCTGAAGAATGATTCCTCTAAAGTGACCCCCCACCATCCCTCCTGTTCAGCTTCCAGCGCATTGCCGAGATTAACGCCACGCCCAAGACTGCCGGCGGATCTGGCAGGTTCTTCACTCGTCCAGAGCAATGCCAGCGCTGCAATTGCAATCACCATGGCCTGAATGCGTAGCCGGATGGAAAACATCGGTCACCTCCTGGCACATGCTTTGCTGGCTCTTTCGGTTATGTGTCTCCTCCACGCTCCGGATAGCCCTTAATCAAACGCTTCCCATAGCGGTTGAAAACGAAGAACAGCGCGTGAAATAGCGCGCAATAGATTATCCTGACGCCCCGCGCGCCGTAGTAAGCCGCGCGTATCGCGGCGCACCTATTCCCTGATCAGCCGACAGATTCGCGAGCCTGGCATAACTGCTATCAAAAACGTGCGCAAAAGTGCGCATCGTTTTTTTCCTGCCCCGATTCTTTGCCGGAATCGTATCTGACAGGCGTGACGTTCCCGACTGCGCCAGCAATTCCCTCTGACGCAGCGCCGCCGTTGCCGGTCGGATTCGCCACGGGTAGGGCAGTTACGGTTGCCAGCCGTAGCAATATGATACCCTAACGCTCACCAAAAGCAATACGAGAGTCTAGCTCCTGCTCGTTTTTATCTGATTGACAATCAGATGGTTCGCCTGAGAGCGGTGTCTGCATTCTCGCCAGCTATGGTACCATAGAGAAAGTGCAACATGCGCGAACCACAATGCAAGGAGATGATATGCTGACCGAATTGCGCGACACTCTGGAAACGTTACGCGCCCGCTTTGAACAGTTACGGGGGCATCTTTGACCTGGCGGCCAGACAAGCCGAGATTGAGCAGCTTGAGACCCGCGCCGCCGATCCCGATCTGTGGACTACGCCGCGCGTGGCGCAAGAGGTGATGCAGCGGTTGACCCGACTGAAGGAAGAGGTTGCGGTGTGGACGACGCTCGACCGCCGGATGCAGTCGCTGGCCGAGCTGATCGAGCTGGCCGAGCTGGAGAATGATGAGTCGTTGCTCGCCGATCTGAACGCTGAATTGCAGGCGATTGCTCGTGAAGTTGAGCAACGCGAACTCGAGGTTTTGCTCAGCGGCCCTTATGATGATCGTGATGCGTTTCTGTCGATCCAGGCCGGCATGGGTGGCACCGATGCTCAGGATTGGGCGGCGATGCTGTTGCGGATGTACACCCGCTGGGCTGAGCGGCGCGGTTACACGGTCAACCTGATCGATCTCAGCGAGGGTGAAGAGGCCGGCATCAAGAGCGCGACCATCGAAATCCGTGGCCCCTATGCCTACGGTTATGCGCGCGCTGAAGCTGGCGTTCACCGGTTGATCCGTCTGTCGCCCTTCAACGCTGCTCATACCCGCCAGACCAGCTTTGCCCGGGTTGAGGTCATGCCCGAAGTTGATGATGCGCCGGAAGTCGAGATCAAGCCCGAAGATCTGCGGATCGATGTCTTCCGCAGTGGCGGCCATGGCGGGCAAGGCGTCAATACCACCGACTCGGCAGTGCGCATTACCCACCTGCCCACCGGTCTGGTGGTGACCTGTCAGAACGAACGATCGCAGATTCAAAACCGTGAGACGGCCCTGCGCGTCTTGCGCGCGCGATTGCTCGAGCGCGAGTTGCAGCGTCAGGCTGAAGAGCGCGCCCGTCTGCGCGGCGAATATCGCGAAGCGGCCTTCGGCAACCAGATGCGCACCTATTACCTGCATCCTTCGACGCTGGTGAAAGACCATCGCACCGATCACGAGACCAGCAATGTCCAGGCCGTGCTCGATGGCGAGATCGATCCCTTCATTGAAGCCTTTTTGCGCGCGAATGTGCGGGAGTCGTGATGGAGATTAAATACACGCCATGGCGAATGCGCTATATCAAACGGGGGGAAGCTGCTGACGAAGGCTGCGTGTTTTGCGCAATAGCTGCTGCCGATAATGCTGGCGATGCCGATCGACTGGTGCTCTACCGCGGCCAGCACTGCTTTGTGGTGATGAATCTCTACCCCTATAACACGGCGCACCTGATGGTAGTGCCATACACCCACGTTGCCGATCTTACGGCGTTGGATAGGATGATTGGCGAGGAACTCTTTCGGCTGACTCAGCGTTGTGTGGCGATTCTCCAGGCTGAATACGCGCCGCACGGTTTTAATCTGGGGATGAATCTGGGGCGAGTGGCCGGGGCAGGGATTGCCGATCACCTCCACATGCACATTGTGCCGCGCTGGAATGGCGATACAAATTTTATGCCGGTGATTGGCGACACCAAACTGATCCCGGAGACGCTGGCCGAGACGTATGCGCGGCTATTGCCGCATTTCGCTGCGCTCAGCTCAGCGTCCGCTCAATCAGATCAATCAGATGTTGAACCTCAAACGGCTTCTGAATGATCACTGCGCCTTCAGCTTCAAGATCGGCAAACCAGGGCTTGCGCGTGAGCGCCGTCATCAGAATGATTGGAATCCCGTCGTCTTGCAGGCGCTCTTTGATGCGCTGGAAGGTTTCGACGCCATCCATGTTCGGCATCATAATGTCACACAGCACCAGATCGGGGGAGGTCTGTTCGAGCAGGCGCAGACCTTCCATGCCGTCACGCGCAAGGGTGACATCGTAGCCGGCTTTGCGCAGCGCAAACGACAGAATGCTCTGGAGAGCAAGATCGTCATCGATGATCACAATGGTGCCTTTAGTTGCTGACATAGCAGTATCCTTACCAGACTCATGATGATGGATTGTCGGGAACATGTAGAGATGCAGGCTGCTACAGTATTGCCCGCCATTATACCAGAGAGTGACCGCTCACGTTATAGAAGGGAGATCGCTCTATGAGCCGCCCGATTCCGGCGATTCTGGCTGAATTTCCGTTTCATCACCGCATTGATGTGCGCTTCCGCGATCTGGATGCGCTCGGCCATGTGAACAATGCCGTTTATGCGACCTATCTCGAATCGGCGCGCATTGGCTATTATCAGCAGCTCACCGGAGGTTCGCTTGACCGGTTAGGTATCATTCTGGCTGAGTTAACCATCAGGTACAAAGTGCCTGCCCATTTTGGCGATGAGCTGGTCGTTGGCGTGCGGGTCAGCCGGATCGGGGGCAAGAGTTTTACCATGGAGTACGCAATTGCCCGCGCGCAAGACGGCGCGCTGATTGCGACTGCACAGTCGGTGCTGGTAGCTTATGACTACGCTGCCGGGCATAGCGTGCCGGTGAGCGATGAGTTTAAGGCGCGAGTGGCTGAATTACAGGGTGGCATGCCTGAGGCGCGCTAGCTGCGTTAGCGGGAAAACCGTCATCTCTCGCGCAGTGCGGGATGGCGCGCCACGCTCTGCGCGGCATGGCAATCCCCGGCTCAGTCGCCCCAATCGGTCTGAATCCGCGCTCGTAGGGGGATTGCTGCGGTCGTTAGCGTGTCCGCGCACTGCCGACCTTCTCTTGATGGGCGAGCGGGAAGGATCATTACGTGTGTGAAGGTCGCTTGGTTGAGCGACGATCTGCGCATACCACGCGCAGATCGCAGGCCATATACCTTTGCTCCCGCTAGCCGCTGATGGATAGATTTCCACCGGTGTCTAAGGAAGACCATCAGCGAGACCTGCGTGAACTTCGCGCCTTTGGAGGGCCATTCCTGGTTACGCGCCAAAATATGGATAACAACGTAAACAGCAAGCCGCTACCCAATCGGGCAGCGGCTTTGCCGGGCATGCGCGCGCCACTTACGAGCGCAGGATCGACAGCAAGCGGTCAAAGGTAGAAGCTGCGGGCACTGTCGGTTTGGGCTGGGCAGCCGACGCTGGTTGCTCAGCGGAAGTTGCCGGCGCAGGAGTCTGTTGAAGCCGAACAAGACCGCGCGCAACCAGTTGAGCCACGCCTTCAGCAACATCAATCGCGGCCCACTTCAGGGTTGCCGCGATATCGATCAATGGTGTGCGGCCATCAATCACATCCAGCAGCAAATGCAGCTCAACTCCGGTTTGCTGCTGCGCTGCTTCGCGTGATGCCAGCAAGGCAGGCGCCAGGGTCAGTGTTGGAACGTGTCGCTCAATCCGCCGCCAGCGCAGCGCCGCGCGCTCGGCGTTGCGCAGGATTGTCGCAGTGTCGCCCCATACCGATTGCTGTTCGCTGCAAGCGCCGCTGATGACATTGAACGTCCCGCGCTGCACATTGAGCAGCATCCCTAGCGCTTCGATCCCGCTCTGTCCCTCGCACTCGATGTGGTAAATCTGACCGTTGTGAAAAAAAAGCCGCCCGTTGCGTTCCCCGCAAATATCGACAGCGCCAGAGAGCGCGCTATATTCGGCTAACTCAATTAACTCCCGCAATGGGACTTGTTGCAGTGTGCCATGCAATGCCATCCTGGGCCTCCTGGGTTGGATAGACGAGAAGATGCGGATGCCCCTCTATTGGTTATAGCATGATGTCGGCGTCGACTCAAGATGACTCTGGTACTGTCACCTGATAGGCCATCTGGCAGTGTCTACCAGCCTGCTCTGCGCTAGCGGGCAGGCGACCCCGAAACCACTGGCGCGCTCGACGCTGGCGCGGTTGCCGGACGGGCCAGCAGCGTTGCGCTGAGCAATACCAGGGCCAGCCATGCCAGATCGGCGAAGAGCAGATGGATGAGCTGCATCCAGACCGGCGCTTTCAGGATCACATTGATCGCGCCCAGGAAGATTTGACCGACAAAGATGCCGGCAGTTGTCCAGGCCAGACGGCGCGTAGTCGGCGTCGGGTCGTAGCGCACAGCTCGCTGAGCGAGTGACAGCATCGCCAGCCCAACCAGTGTTCCTAACACCGGGTGAATGATCCGCATCCATACCAGCGGATGACTCTCGCGATTGATCGACTGGCTCACCCCGCCCGGCAGCACGCCGAGTTGCAACAGTGTATCCCCCAGCGCAGTTACCGCGCCGCTCGATCCAACCAGTGCCGTGCCAACCAGTGCGGCGATCAGCATGCCAAGCAGACCGCCTTTGCCGCGCAGATCGGGAGCCGGTCTGCCGCTGGCGTACCAGGCCGTGAGCGCCAGCGCGCCGATCAGCAGGAAGGTGTTGATCAGGTGCAGGCCCAGCGACAGCGCGCGGGTCAGGGAAGCATCATGCGCGACCAGTTGGAAGAGCACCAGCGCCGCGCCGATCAGCGCCTCGACAACCATGAAGACCATCGATGCAATCGCGGCGCGACGCGCCGGGTGTCCGGCTGCAAACAGTCGCAAGGCCCAGATCAGCAACGCGACGGTCAATAACAACGCAATACCGCTGGTAACCCGATGGGAAAACTCGATCAGTTGCGCCGTATCCGGAGCGCGCGGGATCACCTGTCCATCGCACAGCGGCCAGTGATCGCCGCATCCGGCGCCTGAGCCGGTGGCGCGCACGAACGCTCCCCACATAATGACGAGGAGATTGTAACCAACGTTGAGCCATGCAAAGTTGACGAAAGCCCGCACCCGGCGTTCCATTGCAAACCTCCTGTTATGACACCGAGGTCATCGATTGCAAGAATAATGTTACACATTGCACTATATTCTAGCATGCTGCTCTACGGCTTGAAGTAAACCGCGTGTTATAATTCGTTCACCAAGCCCTGTTGGTCAGCTACAGGAGTGACTGGGTGACTGTTCACGCGCCGCCCTCAATTGAGCAGATCGTGCAGATGGTGCGCCACCTCTGCCAGCAGCCTTCGCCGGTGGGTCAGCCGGATGAATTGCAGGCGATGGCCGAGCGGATTGCGTTGTTTACCCGTCTACTCGGCATGCAGACGCGGATTGTCGCTGCCAGTCCGGCGCCGATAGTGATCGCGCAGCGGGCCGGACGACGACCGCAGACCCTCTTGCTCTATCACTATTACGATACTCCGCCAGCCGGGCCGTGGCGGCGCTGGTCGCACGAGCCATTCGCTGTCGCTGAGCGCGATGGTTATCTGTATGGGCGCGGTGTCGCGGGCGGCAAAGGAGCGCTTGCCGCTCATCTGGCTGCGTTGCAAGCGATCTTGCAGCGCGAAGAAGAATTGCCCTGCGGCGTGATCCTCGTGGTCGAGGGCGCGGCGACAATTGGTAGTCCTGGACTGGCCGAAGCGCTTCAGGCGCATGCCGATCTGCTCAGGTGCGATGCTATTTTAGGTAGCGTTGGCGACAGCGATGCCGGTGGTCTCCCAATCTGCGCCAGTGGGAGCAAGGGATGGCTCCGCCTGCAACTGTCTGCGCGCGGCCCAGCCTATCCCCTGCCTGCCGGTTTCGCCGCCAGTGTCGCCAATCCGTTGTGGCGACTGATCTGGGCCTTGAATGCGCTAAAAGGCGAAGATGAGGATATTCGGATTGAGGGGTTTTATGATGCAGTGGAAGGCCCATCGCGCGCTGATAACGGCGCGATTCGTCAGTTGCGCCTGCCGATCGCCAGCCGTCGGCAAGCATGGCAGATCGATCAATTTCTCTTCGGTATGGAAGGAGCAGCGCTCAGCCGGGCAGAGGTGACGCTCCCTACCTGTAATCTGAGCGCGCTTTGGGTTGAACCGACGAGTCATCTGCCGGCTATTCCCGCAGCCGCGTCAGCGCTGATCGATTTTCAGCTCGTTCCCCAACAGCAGCCCGACGACGTTGCCGAGCAGGTTCGCCGACATCTGGCGGCGAAGGGGTTCGCCGATGTCGCAATTGAACAGTTGCCCGGCGGCTATCCTCCTTATCTGACGCCCTCAGATGCGCCATTTGTTGCCCGACTTGCCGCTATCGGCGCGACCGTCTTCGAGCAACCGCTGCCGGTGGTTCCGGCTGGCCCCTACACCTTGCCGTTGAGCCTGTTTACCCGCCTGTGTTCGGCGCCAACGGCCAGTCTGGGTTTTGCTTCTCCTGCCAGCGCTATCTTCGCTCCTGATGAGCGTATTGCGTTGGCTGACCTCAGTCGGCATAGTCAGTTGTTGATCGAGCTGCTCGACCGGGTGTGGGAATAGCACTTGTGAGCATTGTGCGCATTATCGCATACCGACGAATTGCGTTCTCGATCGAGCTATGCAAGATTCTGCGCGCCTGGAGCAATTGCAATCGCGCGATAGCAGGGCATTGGCGCGAGTGCGCGCGTCGGCAATGATGTCGTGTCCGGTGGCGCCGCGCGCTCGATATACCCCCTCTGGGTCAGGCGAGCTGGCAGATGGGGCAGCGCTTCACTCTCTTGCTCAGGCAGCAGATTTGGCTGTTCCCAAATCCTAACGTCGGCTCCCTCATCGTTCCGTTAACAGTTGTTTACCCTCTTCGCGCCTTTTTCTAAATATTTCAACCAAAATGTTCCTAAATTAGCTTGACCTTCGCGCAAGGTTAGGATATACTAACGTCAGCCTTGCGCAAGGTTGTGTCGTGTATCACAAGGAACTGATACGTTGAGGAGTGAGACCGTGAATCGTTTTCTGCGCGTCTCTGCGCTGTTGCTGATGATTGGGGCGATACTGGCCGCGTGCGGTAATCAATCGGCGGCAGTGCCCACGACTGCGCCGGCAGTGCCCACGACTGCGCCAACCGCGGAGCCAACCGCGGCCCCTGCTCGCGTCGTCGTCTATTCAGGTCGAAGTGAGAGTCTGGTCGGGCCCTTCTTCAAACAGTTCACCGAGGCAACCGGGATCCAGGTTGAGGTTCGTTACGGTGATACCGCTGAATTAGCGGCGACCATCCTCGAAGAGGGCGCAAACAGTCCAGCCGATCTTTACTTTGCGCAAGATGCTGGCGCACTTGGAGCGCTGGCTGCGGCGGGCGTGCTGGCGCCTCTTCCCAATGAATTGCTCACAGCAGTCGAGCCGCGCTTCCGGTCGGCTGATGGATTGTGGGTTGGCGTGAGCGGGCGCGCCCGGGTGGTGGTCTATAACACCAATCGGCTAAGTGAAGCCGATCTGCCTCGTTCAATCACCGGTTTTGTCGATCCGGTCTGGCGTGGTCGGGTGGGATGGGCGCCAACCAACGGTTCATTCCAGGCCTTCATTACGGCCATGCGCGTGCAGCTTGGCGAAGAGGCGACCCGACGCTGGCTTGAGGGCATGATTGCCAATGACGTGCGCACCTACGAGCGCAACTCGGCGATCGTGCAGGCTGTAGCTGCTGGCGAGATCGATGTTGGTTTTGTCAACCACTATTATCTCTACCAGCTTGAGCGTCAATCTGGCGGTTCCCTCGCGGCAGCCAACTATTATCCGGCTGATGGCGATGTCGGGGCGTTGATCAATATTGCCGGCGCAGGCATTCTTAAGACGGCCCGGAACGCCAGCGCTGCGCAGCAGTTGTTGACGTACATGCTCTCAGCGGAAGGTCAACGCTACTTTGCCGAGCAGACCTTCGAGTATCCGCTGATTGCCGGGATTCCTACCGATCCGCGGCTCAAGCCGCTGGCCGAGATCAAGACTCCAGACATCGATTTGAACCAGTTGCGCGATTTGCAGGGAACGCTGCAACTCTTGCGTGACGTTGGCGCGTTGTAACCGAGAATTGGCGCCGCAACCCACGCTGGTTGCGGCGCCGCTGTTATCCTGAGATACGCATGATCCGCCGAGCTGTGCTGTCAGACCTATCTGTTGCTGTCCAACCGATACATCGCCGCCCCTGGCTCTTGATCGGGCTGAGTGTAGGGGTTGTTGCGCTCGTCTTGTTGCCAATTGGCTATCTGATCATTCGCGCGCTGGAGGCCGGCCCAGATGCCTGGTCGGTGTTGTTGCGTCCGCGCACCCTTAGAGTCGTGACCAACAGTCTGCTGATTGCGCTCTGCACAGCGTTGCTCGGCATCGTGGTTGCGGCGCCGCTGGCCTGGTTGACGGTATGTGTTGATTTTCCCGGTCGGCGCTTCTGGGCAATTACTACTGCGCTGCCATTGGCCGTTCCTTCGTATATCAACGGCTTTGCGGTCATCGTGGTGTTGGGGCCAACCGGTCTATTGCAGCAACTGCTGTCCCCATTCGGGGTCGAGCGGCTGCCGGCAATCTATGGCTTTGGCGGCGCTTTACTGGCGCTCACGCTAAGCAGTTACCCCTATATTCTGCTGAATGTGCGGGCTGCATTGCAGCGTTGTGATCCGGCGGTCGAAGACGCTGCTCGCAGCATGGGAGACAGCCCCTTGCAGGTGTTCTGGCGCATTCTGCTGCCGCAGGCGCGTCCGGCGATCGCGGTCGGAGCGCTGTTGGCCGCGCTCTACAGCCTCAGCGATTTTGGCGCGGTCTCACTCTTGCAGTTTGAGACCTTCACGCGCTCGATCTATGTCCAATACCGCGGTTCGTTCGATCGTAGCGGCGCTGCGCTCCTATCGCTGGTGTTAATTGTCCTGACCATTGGTCTGATCGGGCTGGAACGGTTAATCCGTGGCCGGCCAAGCATGAGCCGCACCACCTGCGCTGTTGCGCGTCCGCGCCGCCTGGCCGACATCGGGCCGTGGCGCTGGCTGGCGACGCTGTATGCGGCACTGATTACCCTGCTCGGTCTGGGGATGCCGCTGATCGCATTAAGCTACTGGCTTGCGCGCGGATTGCTCGGCGGTCAGACCCTCGATGCGCTCTGGCGACCTGCCTTTAACTCGATGCTGGCCGCAAGCGGAGCTGCGGCGCTCACAGTGATCGCAGCTATTCCAATTGCGTTACTGGCTGCTCGCTTTCCGTCACGGCTGAGCCATGCGCTCGATGCGGCAGCCTATGCCGGGTATGCGCTGCCTGGAATTGTTGTGGCGCTGGCGCTGGTCTTTTTTGGCGCAAATTTTCTTCCGTGGTTATATCAGAGTCTGCCGATGTTGTTGTTTGGCCTGGGCGTGCGTTTTCTGCCGCAGGCGGTCGGCAGTCTGCGCACAACCCTGCAGCAGATGAATCCGCGCGTTGAGGATGCGGCGCGTTCGCTGGGCCGGACGCCGCTGGCTGTCTTTGTAGGGGTGACGCTGCCATTGATGGCGCCAGGGATGCTGTCGGCAGCCGCGCTGGTCTTCCTCACTACGATCAAGGAGTTGCCGACCACGCTGCTGCTCAGTCCCACCGGTTTCCCAACGCTGGCTACCGTGATCTGGAGCGCGACCACCGAAGCGATGTTTACTCAAGCCGCTGCGCCAGCGCTGTTATTGATGGCCGTCTCGGCTACGGCAATGGCAATCATGCTGGCGAATGATCGCGCTCAACGATCGTGATTGGGGGCGCTACTGCGGTCACAAGCGACCGCGATGATCCTGGAACGTTAGCGATCGCGGTACGCTGCCAGCGCGGCTTCTCGTTCGGGGTAGATTTTGAACAGCGTGTCGAACCGGCTCTTGCGAAAGATTTCCGCGATCTGCGGTTGCAGACCGCACAGGCGCAAATCGCCGCCGAGCGGTTGCACTGCGCGCAGATTGGTCAGCAGCATGCGCAGCGCCAGACTGGCGACGAAGTTCACTGCTGACATGTCGGCCAGCACTTTCCCCCGATGACGTTGAATGGTTTCGGCCAGATCATGCTCGATCGCAGCCACTCCAGCGGCATCGAGGCGGGCCGGCAGTTCAATAACGAGCACATCGTCAATCTGTTCGGTTTTCACGCCGAAACGTCCCTTTCTAGCGGGCACTTTCCCACTTCACAGCATCTTCAGGATGCAGATATTATAGCATAGCGCGTTGTCAATGCAGGTTGCAGCAGGGACACACGTTCACGGAATATCCTTGCCGTCTGCAACCAGGCGAAGCTCTGACAGCGCGCGCGGGATGGTTGCGCCACAAAGGCGCGCAGACACAAAGGCGATGCTGGTGGAATGCGGATCGCGGTTCGTTGTTTAGGCTCAGGGATGGGGCGCATTGTCAACTGCCAGATCAGTAGCGATCCGTTCGATCACCAGCAGCGTCATATCATCGGCCTGAGGCGCGCCACTGGCGAAGCCATCAACTGCGCTCACCAGCTCCGCTGCCAGATCAGCCGCGCTCAGGTGGTGGCGCTCGGCAAGAAATGCCTGCAATCGCGCATCACCGAACCATTCACCTGCCGGATTCATCGCCTCGGTGATGCCGTCGCTGAAGGCAACCAGCTTGTGGCCGGGAGGGATCGTCAATTCGCGCACGTCATACGTCTGTTCGGCCACCACACCGATCGGCAGTGATCCTTCACTCAGTTCTTCAACACAATCGGCTGCATTGACGAGCAACGGCGGATTGTGACCGGCATTGATGTACGTCATCGCGCCGGTGCGCAGGTCAAGCAGACCGTAGAAGAGCGTCACGAACATGCCGGCATCGCTGTGCTCGCGACAGATATAGTTGTTGGTCAGCCCAACTGCATGGCGCAACAGCGCCGCGCTGGATCGATCGCTGGCGGCCAGTCCAGCCACTGCCTGAGAGGCAGCGCGCAACAGCGAGCGACTGAGCGCCACAAAGAGCGCTGCGGTTACTCCTTTTCCGCATGCATCGGCGACGACCAGCCCTAGCCGGTGATCGGGCAGGGTCAGCACATCGAAGAAGTCGCCGCCGACTGCCTGCGCGCCGCGGCTGAAGCCGGCGATGCGCCAGCCGGGCGGCTGGGGCAAGACGCGGGGCAGAAACGATTGCTGGATGCGGCGCGCGACGGCAAGTTCTTCTTCCAGCCGGTTGAGTCGGATCAGCTCGGCTTGCTCCGCCTGTAACTGCTGATAAGCCGCCAGCAGCTCGGCATTTTTGCGTTCGAGATCGGTGATCATGCGCTGATTGGTATTGCGCACCCGACTGACGATATTGCGCAACATTGTCATCGCCAGCGCCGGACTCGAACCGATCAGGGATGCGAACACGTGTTCGTTGAGGGCGACAAGTCGACTCGGTTCGAGCGCGCGCACCGTTGCCGAGCGCGGGCTGTGGTCGATCAGACTCATCTCGCCGATGATCTGGCCGGCAGTGAATACTTCAAGCCGCAGTTCTGTGCCGTTCACAAAAGTGATGACTTCGACGGAGCCGCTCAGGATTACAAAGCAGTCACTGCCGGTATCGCCTTGATGGAACAGCGTTTCGCCAGCGGCCAGGCGACACTCAGCCAGATGCGGCATCAATTCGGTTAGCGCTTCTGGCGGCACATCCTGGAAGAGTGGCAGCGCGCGCAACCGATCGAACAGCGGCGTTGTTTTGGTGACGACCAGCTCATTCCAGCCGCTCTGCGGATCGTGCTGGTAGCTCAGCGTATCTGCATACTCGCGCACAAAGAAGAGACCGAGGCCGCCCACGGCGCGTTGGGCAGGATCGTGGTGCAGATCGGGCGGCGGCGCATCGCGGGGATCGAACGGCTGACCGCGATCGCGCACCGTAATGGTGAGGGTTCCCTGCTCGTAGGCGCAGATGAGCTGAAGCTGATCGCGATTGTGGTCGTTGTAACCATACTTGATGATATTGGTAGCCACTTCTTCGATCACCAGCCGCAACAGGTATCCATAATCGCGCGGCAATGACCAGCTCGCCTCCAGTTCATCGCTGAAGGCGAGCAGGTCATTGAGCGCATTCCAATCAGCAAAGACGGTGATTTGCCGCTGCATAGCACCTCTAAACAGCCAGCGGCTCAGTTGGATGGCGGCTATGCTCGAGTGGGGTGGTGGCGCGTAACTTGCGCAACCGCGTCATTGCGTCCACCGCAGCTTCATGGACATTCGGATCGGTATCATCAACTGCCTGCACCAGCGCATTCAACACCGTGGTTGTAGCCGCAGCCAGCCCTAATCGACCGAGCGCGCGCGCCGCCGCTTCGCGGGCATACGCATCATTGTCATTCAGTAGAGGCAACAGATGCTCGATAATAGCCTCAGTGCCGGCCAGATCGCCCAATTGACTTACAACCAGCGCTGCGGCTGAACGCACAAAGCTATCGGGATTGGCGAGACATTCAACCAGGTGATCGATCAATTGCGGCGAGATGATCCGATCGCGCAACTGGCCAAGCGTGCGCGCTGCGGCAAAGCGTGTTTCCAGGTCGCAATCGTGAATGGCCAGCCGGATCAGGGTTTTGATCAGAGGCTGTGGCGGCGTGCCGGCAATCAGTCCAAGCATCCGGGCAGCCGCTGCGCGCACATGGGAAGCGCTATCGCTCAGGCCATCGTGGAGCAAGACCAGATCAGCCGCAGTGTAGTGCCCGTCGCGCGCGCGCAGACGACGAATGGCCTCGTAGCGACTCTGCCAGCCGGGGTCGTGCAACTGGCGACGCAACTGCTCGAAATCACCCGGCTCGAATGTGTCAAGCTCGGCCAGCAGCGTAAGCCGCAACCATTCATCGCGCGAACTGTTGAGTCGTTGACGGGCAAGATGAATGACATTCAGCGCAAGCAGGATTTCTTCGATTGTCAGGCGCAGTTCTGGTCGCGAGCGCAACTCGCGCTCGACCAGTTGGGCGATCTGATAGCGCCAATGACTAGCGCGTCGCACGATGTGGTTGGCGCCGGCGCCGCGCGAAATCTCGGCCAGGGTGAGCACTGCTGAGACTGGATCGTCTTGAAATGCTTCGAGGAACGGCTCTAACGCGCGCAGCGCAAGGAAGCCGAGCACAGTATTTACGCCAGCAAGCTGGATTTCTTGTCGGGGGTTACGCGCAAAGCGGTTAAATCGCTCGGCTACCCGTTGCCGCCATGTCTCGCGATCAAACATAGGCAGCCCCTTTCGCCCATGCGCCATCGCAATTACGATACCTATTGTTTATATTTGTAATATAGCACTTTGGCTCCGCTTTGCACAGTACTTTGGTACTGATCACAGGTTGCGAGATCATTACATCGTGCTGTATATTCGGGGGATGCGGAGCAAAAGGCAGACTCAGATGATCCTGGCGCTAGCCAGGGATGCGCCGCACGCCGTACAGACACAGGCCGGCCAGCGCCAGCCACAGCCAGTGCCACAGGCCAAACGGTTGTTGGAAGGCCACGACGATCGAGACCACAATGCAGATCAGCCCCAGCAGGGCCAGTCCGGCGCGCAGATAGACAGGCGACATTGCGAATTCCTTAACGCACGACAAAGAAGGCCAGGGCGAGCAGGGCAACTGCGCCGAATAACAGCAACGAGAAGGCCAGATTGCCGGTGGCGCTGATCAGAAAGATGGTCAGCGCGATGACGATAATCGCCATCATCACGCAGCCACGGCGTACCCGGCGAATGCTGGCCGCTACTTCAGGGTCTTCAGGTGTTTGAGTCATAGTCGTGTCACCGGTGGTCAAGGTTCCGGCTCATCTTACCATATCCTGCCGCGCGCAGCATGCGTCCAGGTGTCCCCAGTCGCTTCAGATCAACGTCATGACATTTGCGTCAGTCGCTCTCTCGTGCTAGAATCAAGCTACGTTCAAAAGCCAGTAACACGCTTATCGGGTGAGGTTATGCCAGAGCCGACGACGAATCAGCGCCAATCTGCTCTGCCCGGTCTCGATGCCGCTGCAACGCCCGTTGTCGGCATCGGCCTCGGTCTGACCGGTCTTGCGCTTGGATTACGGCCACGACTGGCGCCAGCGGCGCTGGCGCTAACCGCGCTGGCGGCGGCGCTCTTCCGCAATCCGCGCCGTATTCCGCCCGATGAGCCACGCGCGGTTTTCGCAATCGCTGATGGTCGCGTGCAGGGGATCACCGAAGTCTACGAACATCGCTTTGTGCATAGCGATTGTCTGCGCCTGACCACCATCGTCGGCCCGCTGGATGTGCCCATCTGCCGGGCGCCCATCGCCGGACGGGTAGCTTATCTTGAGCACATCCGGGGCGATCATCGTCCGTTGCGCGATCCAAAGGCGGCTGAACGCAACGAACGTCTCTATATCGGCCTGGATACGGAGTGGGGGCCGGTGTTGCTGACAATCATTGCCGCGCCGCTGGGGCGCTGGCTGCGCTGTGAAACAGAACGGGGAGCGACGGTGATCGCCGGCACGCGCCTGGCCAGCACGCGCTTTGGCGGGCAGGTTGATCTCTTCATCCAGCGCGATGTGATCGACCCAACCGTGTTGCCTGGTGATCGCGCGCTGGCAGCGCGCAGTCGGCTTGGTGTGGTCGTTGCCTGACGCATGATCACGCCATTTTCGCTGTTATTTGACGAAGATCCCTTCGCCGGGCCTGGATTGCCCGCGCCGATCCGCGCGATTTACGGCGGTGACTGGCGCTTGCCGCCAATTCCTGTCGATCGTCCCGCTGTCTGGACAAACTTTGTGGTGTCGCACGATGGCCGGATCTCTTTTCAGCAACCCGGCTGGAATGGCGGCCATGCGATCAGTCGGCGCAATCAGCACGATCACTGGCTGATGGAACTGGTGCGGGCGCGCGCCGATGCCATTCTGGTTGGAACGGCCACGCTCCGCGTGGCGCGACGGCATCGCTGGGCGCCGGGAGAACTGATCGATTGGCCAGCGTTTGCCGCGTTGCGCGCGCAGGAAGCGCGGCCACCGCTGCCGGCGCTGGTGATACTGTCGGCGCAGGGCGATCTGCCTGATGCCGTCGCTCTGCAAGAGGCGCGCGCGCTCTTTCTGATTACGACTGCGGCAGGGGCGCAGCGGGCCGGGGCGCGCTGGTCTCGTCTCCGCTGCCTGGTGGGCGCTGATGGTCAGATCGACCTTGCAGCGGCACTGGCTACATTGCGGCAGGAGTATGGCATCCGCACGCTGCTCAGTGAGGGCGGCGGACGCACGTATGGCACACTGCTCGCGCACCGTGTGATCGACGAAGTGTTCCTCACCATCAGTCCGATCATCGTTGGCAATCCTGCTCCTCCTGATCCGCCGCGACCCGGATTGGTGGAAGGAGTTGGTTTCTCGCCTCATCACCCGCCCCGGTTGCGCCTGATCAGTTTGCGTCGCGCCGGTGATTTTCTCTTTCAACGCGCCCAGATCATGTTTGACTCTGGCGATCCGCCGCATGGGTGACTGATCGTATAATGAAGCGGAGTCGGCAAGAAAGCGATCGACGCAATGACCCATGAAGAGCAGCGACTGATTAGCGCAGCCCAATCAGGGGATTTGGAGGCGTTCAACCAGATCGTGCGGTTGTACGAAACGCGCGTCTACAACCTGTGCTACCGCATGTTGGGCGATGCCGACGCCGCAGCCGATGCTACCCAGGATACGTTCATTGCTGCGTTTCGCAACGCGCGCCATTTTCGCGGTGGCGTGTTCAAATCATGGCTGCTGCGGATCGCGACCAATGCCTGCTACGATGCGCTCCGCGCGCGCAAGCGGCGCCCTTCAGTCTCGCTGGAATCTGCCGATGATGCGGAGGACGGAAACAGAATTGACGTCGCCGATCAGGCGGAAAGTCCTGATGAGTTTGTTCTGCGTCAGGAATTGAGCGCAGTGATTCAGGCGGGTTTGGCTGAGCTGCCGGAAGATCAACGCATTGTCTTGATCCTGAGCGATATTCAGGGGCTGACCTACGACGAGATTGCCCAGATCGTCGGGATCAATCTGGGCACAGTGAAATCACGGCTGAGTCGCGCGCGGGCGAAATTGCGCGACATTTTGCGCGCCGGGGAACTCTTACCGCAGAAATTTCGTCTGGATGATGAGACAATGAGATCATAATGCACGGTTCCTGATAGCCGGGCGGGCAGATTGATGAAGACACCACCCTCGCCACAACCAGCATTGCCTGAGCGCGACCGCGAATTGCTCTCGGCTTACCTTGATAACGAAGTAACGCCGACAGAACGCGCGGAGCTAGAGCGTCGCCTGGAACAAGAATCTGTCCTGCGTCAGGAGCTGGCAGAGTTGGGCGCGACGCGCGCGATCGTGCGTGAGCAGCCGTGGCTATCGCCGCCGCGTTCGTTTGCGCTGACGCCGGAGATGGTCGGTCAGCGCCGTCGCCGCTGGCCGCTGGCGGGATGGTGGCAACCGCTGAGCGGGCTGGCTGCGCTGGTGCTGGTCATGCTGATCGGGTGGCAGGTCTTCCAGCCCTTGAATGATTCGTCGTCGCCTGCGGCAATCTCACAGATGACGGCGCGCGAAGAAGCCGTGGCGCCTACTGCCGAAGCAGCGATGCAGCCAGAGGAACGGCGTGACCTGATGCTCGCGCCAGCGGCAGCCAGTGTCCAGAGCGATGGTTCCGATGAGCCTTCGACCAATAGTGTCGCCGCAACCGCTCCACCTGCGCAGGCTTTTGGGATGCTGGAAGCGACTCCAGAAGCCGCGCCGGATAAGGACGTGAACGCCGCTCAGCCTGCGACTGCGCCATCGTCATCGCCAGCGCCGCCGCCGCCGCCGCTCGCCATTGCGCTGGCGGTGCTTTTGCTGATTGCCGCCGGGATCTGGCTGGCGCGCCGCGCGCGGGAATTCTGACATCCGCGCAGAGACGACAGGTTATGGCGCTGGTACTCGGTAGAGACGTTGCCTTGCAACGTCTCTCCTTTATTGCCGGTTGCCGAATTGATCCCCCTCTGCAATTCTCGCCTCTGCGCAAATGTGATACGCTCAAACTGGATATACTTGCGCATAGCGCGTGATAAAGGAGTCGGCGATGGCGACAACAACTACTGAGCGTCAGGCAGATGTTCCTTGCTGGCATACCCTGGAGCTGTGCGAGCTATATGCAGCGCTGGAAACTTCCCCTGAAGGATTGACCGGCGCTGAAGCCGAGCGTCGCTTGCTGGTCAGCGGGCCGAATGAGATGCAGGTGGCGGCTCGCATCTCGCCATGGGCAATCCTGCTGGCCCAGTTCAAAAACGTTTTGATCATCATTCTGCTGGTAGCTACGGGCCTCTCGTTGTTGCTCGGCCACGGCATCGAGTCGCTGGCGATCATTGTGATCGTGTTCTTTGCCGTAATGCTCGGTTTCGTGCAGGAATATCGCGCCGAGCGCGCGCTCGATGCGCTGCGCCGATTGGCTGCGCCGCAGGCGACGGTGATCCGCGATGGTATCGAGCAGACCATTCCGGCTCGCAATCTGGCGCCGGGTGATCTGGTGGCGCTGCGGGCGGGTGATCGTGTTCCTGCCGATCTACGCCTGATCGAGGCGATCAATCTGCGCATTGAGGAGGCATCGTTGACCGGCGAGTCGCTGCCGGTTGAAAAACACGCGCGACCGCTGCCATCGCCTGATCTGCCGGTGGCCGATCGACTCAATATGGCCTACGCTGGCACGACGGTCAGTTATGGGCGCGGGCGCGGGATTGTGGTCGCCACCGGCATGCAAACGCAGTTCGGAACCATCGCGACGATGTTGCAGACCATTGAAACCGGACGCACGCCGCTGCAGATGAATCTTGATCGGGTGGGGCGGACGTTAGCGCAGGCTGCGCTGGTGATTGTGGCCCTGATTACCGTCTTGGGCTTCTGGCGCGGTCAGCCGCTGATCGAGATGCTCATCTTCGGGATTGCCCTGGCCGTGGCCGTGGTGCCCGAAGCGCTCCCGGCGGTTGTGACCATCTCGCTGGCCATCGGCGTGCAGCGGATGGTGAAGCGTCATGCGCTGGTGCGACGATTGCCGGCAGTTGAGACGCTGGGATGCACGTCGGTGATCTGCACCGACAAGACCGGCACGCTGACCAGAGATGAAATGACGGTACGACAGCTCTTTGTTGCCGGCCAGTGGTGGGAGATCACCGGTTCTGGCTATGAGCCGACCGGCGCATTTTTGCGCGATGGTCAGGAGATGCCGCCCGATCCGATGATACAACAGCTTTTGCGGGGCGCGGCGCTGGCTTCCGATGCGCGAGTGCGTTTTCAGGCTGAACGCTGGCAGGCTCAGGGCGATCCCACCGAGGCGGCGCTAATTGTGGCTGCGCTCAAGGCCGGGCTGTCAGTTGACGAACTGCGGGCGCGCGTTCCCCGGCTGGGTGAGCTACCGTTCTCCTCGGAAACGAAACGCATGATCACCCTGCACGCCGACGGGCCGATCACGGTGGCTTATGCCAAGGGCGCGCCGGAAGTGATTGTGCCGGCGTGCAGCTACTGGCTGACCCCAGCCGGCATTGTTCCGCTCTCGGCATCTGCGCAGGCAGAGGTTTTGCGCGCGGCGCAGACGATGGCTGCCTCGGCGTTGCGCGTGCTGGCGATTGCCAGTAAGGTGCCGGCCACGCTGGCTGACGCTGATCATGATCTGACCTTGCTCGGCCTGGTTGGCATGATCGATCCGCCGCGACCAGAGGCGAAGCAGGCGATCGCTACCTGCCAGCAGGCGGGCATTCGCGTCGTGATGATCACGGGCGATCATCCGCTCACTGCAACTGCTATTGCCCGCGAGCTGGGCTTACTGGTGGAAGGAAGAGTCATGACCGGCAGCGAACTCGATGCGCTCAGCGATGACGCCTTTGCCGCCATCGTTGAGCGCGTCGATGTCTATGCGCGGGTAGCGCCCGTTCACAAATTGCGAGTGGTGACGACCTTGCAGCAGCGCGGCTACGTGGTTGCAATGACGGGCGATGGCGTCAATGATGCGCCAGCATTGAAAAAGGCCGACATCGGGATTGCGATGGGCATCACTGGCACCGATGTGACCAAAGAGGCTGCGGCGATGACCATCACCGACGACAACTTTGCCTCCATCGTGGCCGCAGTGGAAGAGGGACGGCATATCTTTGGCAACATCAAGAAGTATCTGATGTATCTGCTCTCGTCGAACATCGGTGAAATCACGCTGATGGCGGCGGCAACTCTGGCCGGATTGCCCTTGCCGCTTACCGCGGTGCAAATCCTGTATGTCAATCTGGCTACCGATGGTTTGCCGGCGCTGGCGCTGGCGGTTGATCCGCCCGACGATGATCTGATGCGGCAGCCGCCTCGCGATCCGCAGCAAGGTGTCTTCACCCGGCCTGTCATCTGGTTGATGCTGGTGGGTGGATTGTGGTCGGCGTTTGTCAATATCATCCTGTTCAGTTGGGCCTGGCAGAGCGGGCGAAGTCTGGCCGAAGCGATGACCATGACCTTTGTGTCGCTGGTGCTGATCCAGTTTTTCAAAGCCTATAACTTCCGCTCTGATCACCGCTCGGTCTTCCATCGCCCCTTTGCCAACCGTTGGTTGAATCTGGCTATTGGCTGGGAATTGCTCTTGCTGGCAGCAGTCGTCTATCTTCCCTTCCTGCACGAACCGTTCGGCACCTTCGCCTTGTCGTTGCTTGACTGGCTGATCGTGCTGGGGGTGTCATTGACGGTGGTGCCAGTGCTCGAACTGGCCAAATGGTGGTTGCGTCGGCAACAGCCGCCTGCTGGCGCGTCATAAGCTGATCTGGCGGCGTTCACAAGGCGTCCAGGCCGGGCTGGCTAACGGAGTCAAACAGCGCGCGGGCCAGCGGCAGGTATGCGGTTGCGCGGCGAAGATAGTCGCGCGCCGTAGGGTTGGCCTGAATGACTATCGGGTCAACAATCCCCTGATTGTGCCAGGCTGCCAGCGTGCGCCAGGTGATCGGCTGATCTTCCAGCGCTGCGCGCAGTATGCCGCGTTCGAGGTTGGCGGCAAGATAGTTGACGGCCAGCTCGTCATTCATGATCTCGTCCGTCAGCGCGGCGAAGAAGGCGCGTTGGTCACTAAACTGATCGGGATTAATCTGACTGCCCTGCACCCGCAGCGGCGCATGGGCGAGGCGACCATCGGCCAGCGGGATTTCACCGGCCAGAATCTCGGCGGCTACCGATGGGCGCAGGTTCGCAGGCCAGACGCTCAGGTTGGCGCCCATGCCGAGCAGGTTGAGCTGTTGCTGCAACGATTGGTACCATGGCGTCATGGCGCGCAATGGCGGCGCCAGCTCTTCGGCCCAGCCAAAGTTCTCGTTGTATAGAATGGTGGCAATCACGACCGCGAACTCCTGATCGCTCATGCCCGATAGCTGTGGATGATTGTGCTGAGCGGCGGCGCGCAGGATCACGCTGCGCAGACGCCGCATACGGACGGCAAATGCCGGTCGCACATACGCCTCGATTGTTGGGCCGGGGCGCGCCGGCGGCGCTGCGCGAGCATGGTGGCTCAGCCGGGCCGGTGGAGATGGCGTCGTGTTGAGATGATCATGATGCCAGAGCAGCAGCGCCAGCGCCGCCAGACAGAGCAGAGCAGTGATCCAGCGCAGTCGATATGATATCGACATCCTGACGTTCATAGCAGTGATGGCATCTTGCAGAGCGACGGATGCGCAAACTCGCGCAATCCCATTATAGTGGGGCGTTGATGCAGTTGTTGGATTGGCCGGTTGCGGTGTCGCCGGTTCACAATCTCACCAACAAAAAACACCGGCGGGCGCCGGTGTCTCACTGGTGGGCCCCGTGGGACTCGAACCCACAACCGATTGATTAAGAGTCAACTGCTCTGCCAATTGAGCTAGAGGCCCGCTGAAAATATACAACAACCCGGCCAAACTGTCAAACTCGTTGCGCGTCAGGTCTGTTCACGCTGTCTGCTGGCGTTCTCCCCAATTCTGCGCGCCAACATTTGCCAACTTGTCGTAACCGGCGAGGTTTTGTACAATGCCAAAGAGTGTCGCAGTAGTGATTGTATTGCTATGCCAAACGAGCGTTACTACCAGGAATACGGCCCAATCCATCGTCGCCGGGCCGCGCAGCAGGAACCGCCGCCGGTGGATGAACCGCCTCCTGAACGTTATCGGCGGCGGCGAACCGCGCGCCGCCGCCGCCGAATGCCGGGCTGGCTACGGTTTGGCCTGATCCTGTTGATGGTAATCATCATACCGATAAGCGCGCTGTATGCGGTTGATCTGTTCTACCCCAACACAATTCTGCCCGGTGTTTCGCTCAATGGCGAGCCGATTGGCGGTCGCGCGCGGACGGATCTGATCATCGAACTCCGTCAGCGTTATCAGGCGTTCGAGCAACAGCCGGTAACGCTGGTTTTTCGCGATCGGGTCTGGCAACCTTCGTTGAGCGAGCTAGGCGTCAATTTCGATATTGAACGGCTGGTCAATAGCGCTTTTGCGCTGGGGCGCAGCGGTGATCCGGTGACGCGCGCGGTGCAGCTCTGGCAGCTCTGGCGCGCGGGCATCGATCTGCCATCCCGATTGACGGTTGATCTGAGCCAGACCCAGCGTTACCTGCTTAGTCTGGCGCCGCAGATCGAGCAGATGCCGGTCGATGCCGCGCTGAGTCTGGCCGATGCCCGTGTGCTTGGCCAGCCCAGCGTGCCGGGGACTCAACTGCTGGTCGATGCGACCGCCAACGATGTGCTGCTTGCGTTGCAGCGCCTGCAACCGCAGACGGTGCCGATTCGGACACGCCAGATCGCGCCCCAAATCGATGATACCGATTTGGTGCTGGCGCAGCAGGTAGCGGTGCAACTCCTCCGCAGCCCGCTGGAACTGGTGGTTGAGGATCAGGTCATTGTCTGGCCGCCGGAACGACTGGCCGAATTGCTTCAGGCAGTCGCTGTTGATGGTCAACTCATTGTGCAGGTTGACAACGATCGGCTGAGTCGGGCCGTGGAAGGGTTAGCGCAGCAGATCGATACCGGGACGGCTGAACCGCGGCTGCGGTTTAGTGAAGGGCGAGTGCGCATTGTGGCCGAAGGCCAGCCTGGTCGTCGTCTTCGCCAGGCCGACGCAACGGCAGCGATTGCCGAGCGTCTGATGCAGCCATCACCCCTGACCCGCACCCTGACCCTGCCGGTCGATCGGATCGAGCCGCAGATCACGGCAGCTACGCTTGACAGTCTCGGCATTGTTGAGCTAGTGGCAGAGGGGCGCAGCAGCTTTGTCGGTTCGGCGCCCTACCGGATCACCAATATTCGCGCCGGCGCAGCGCGGATGAACGGCGTGCTGATCGCTCCCGGCGAAGAGTTTTCCTTCAACCGTCAGTTGGGTGAAGTCAATGCTGACAATGGTTTTGTTGAAGGCTATGCCATCATTGGCAACCGCACTCAGCTCGAATGGGGCGGCGGTGTTTGTCAGGTCAGCACCACCGTCTTTCGGGCCGCTTTCTGGGCCGGGTTGCCGATCACCGAGCGTCACGCCCATTCGTTTTACATCAGTTGGTACGATCGTTTTGGTCTCGGTCCCAACGGTGACGGTCAAGGGCTTGACGCGGCAATCTTCACCGGTGTGCAGGATCTGAAGTTTGTCAACGATACCGGGCACTGGCTGCTGATGCAAACCACAATTGACGAGCAGGCGCAGGTGTTGTCGGTGCAGCTCTACGGCACGCGCCCCAACCGTCAGGTGCGAATCGAGGGTCCGCGCATTGCCAACGAAGTGCGCGCGCCAAGCGAGCCGGTGTATGTCGATGATCCAACCCTGCCGCGCGGGACGATCCGTCAGACTGATGTCGCGCGCAATGGCCGCGACATCTCAATCTATCGGATCGTCATTGATGCGAATGGCAACGAGCGGCGTGAACTCTTCTTCACCCGGTTTCGCCCCTGGCCGAACATCTTTGTGCGCGGCGCCGGCTGAGCGATGGCCGACGCGGAACGCGTTGCTGCTCATCGGCGATGAAATGATGTTCTGCGCCTGCCGTCACAACGATTTCACCGAGAAAGCATCTTAGCGTCTGGCCGAAAAACCGGCTCCTGAGTGACGTACCGCGCTGACGTCGTTCCGCAACGTGATCTGGCGCCCCAGGCTGCGAAACGCCATTTCTACCCCGTTTTGCAGGTTCGCGCCAACCTGGATGCCGCGCAAATCGACGCCTAGATGAACAATCGTTTGGGCGATTTCCGGCCCAATGCCGACCAGCATGATCTGGGCGCCGATCAGTTGCGCGGCGCGGGCGGTTTGCAAGAGGTAATTGGCAATGGCGGTATCGATCACCGGAACGCCAGTGATGTCGATGATGACAATATCGGCCTGATACTCGGCAATCGCCGTCAGCAGCCGTTCCATCAACTGGCTGGCGCGGAAGCTGTCGATGGCGCCGATCAGCGGCATGACCAGCATCCCGGCATAGAGCGGCAGAATTGGCGTGCTTAGCTCGCGGATCACGCGCTGCTGCGACTCGATCTGCTCAGACTGATCGCGCAACTGACGATGGATCTGTAGATAAGTCTGATTAAAACTCACTATCATGGCGCGCTTGAATTGACCCAGCAAATCCTCGATCAAGCGCGCCTCTTTGATCGTGCAATCGGGATGTTGGGCAGCGAACTCGATCAATGCCTCCCACGTCAGATCGCGCAGATGGGCAAAGGCGATCAAGACATCGCTCACCTCAAAACCGATCATTGCCCGCATCTCGCCAATTGCTTCGGCATGAGCCAGAAATGGCAACAAATCATTGGTTGCGATGGCTTCAGCCAGCACTTCGATGGTTGTGCTCATCGTTGGCAGCAGCTCTTCTTGAGACAGGCGAGCATAACCGGCGCTCGATTGTTGCACGCGATTCGCCAGCTCGGTCAATAACTCAGTGCGGCGGGCCAGAAGAAATTGCTGAAAATCATTGAGTGCTGTCACGCGACCTCCTCGTCGCCCCCCCCACCGGTCTTATTCATTGTTCACCGGCTGCGTTGCCGGTAGAATCGCGCGTCCCACGCGCTGGAAAGCCAGTTCTACCCCACTCTGCAGATTCGCGCCAATCTGGATGCCGCGCAGATCGACGCCTAGCTGGACGATCGTCTGGGCAATTTCCGGGCCGATACCGACCAGAATAACCTGAGCGCCGATCAGTTGCGCGGCGCGGGCGGTTTGCAAGAGGTAATTGGCGACAGCGGTATCAATCACGGGCACGCCGGTAATATCGATGATCACGATGTCGGCCTGGCGCTCAGCGATCGCCGTAAGC
>FWWM01002145.1_pt1 | contig 55165 bp, 47 predicted proteins | sample 2228351 | NCBI WGS metagenome assembly FWWM01 (sample SAMEA103939774, study PRJEB20133) | metagenome | reverse complement strand
GATCAGGTGCAGCAATACTCTGCCAAAGAACCATAAAATGCGTTGATAGCGGCGTCTTAACATCTTTATTGGGATTATAACACTGCGCGTCTGTGTGACTGAGAGGAGGTGTATAATTGGTGTATCTCACCACATCCACATAAGCATCCCTGCAATGACGATTAAATCCCTACCTTCCAGCGGCGGCAGGGCATTTTGGTTGAGTAAGGGGACTTTCCGCGCCCTGCGGCACCGCAATTATCGCATCTGGTTTATTGGACAAACCATTTCCTTGATTGGTACCTGGATGCAAACCATGGCGCAGCAGGTGCTGGTTTATCGGTTAACCGGTTCGGCGGCGGCGTTAGGAATTGTCAGTTTCGTCGGCTTGATTCCGGTCATACCACTTTCGTTTTGGGCGGGTTCCCTGGCCGACCGCTATCCCAAGCAAAAAGTAGTCCTGTATGCCCAAATGGGTATGATGGTGCAGGCAGTAGCGCTGGCAGCCCTGACCTGGCTGGGAATCGTGCAAATCTGGCATGTTTACCTGCTGTCTTTCCTCTTTGGCGCGCTGACGGCGATTGACCTGCCAGCCCGCCAGGCTTTTACGGTTGATCTGGTCGAAGGAAAGGAAGACCTGACCAATGCGATTGGGTTGAACTCGGCAATGTTCAATCTGGCGCGTGCGCTCGGTCCCGCGCTGGCGGGCATGGTCGTCGCAGCCACAGGCGAGGCAATGGCGTTCTCGCTCAATGCAGTCACCTTTCTGGCTGTGATCGGCAGTCTGCTGTTCATGCGCAATCTTCCCGATTCGTCACGCCCCTTGCCTCAACGGAATGGTACCCTAGGCCATATGGTTGAAGGAATGCAGTTTGTCTTTTCCAACCGTACGATTGGCGTGCTGATTAGTCTGGTGGCGGTCAGCGCGTTTTTGTCCATGCCGTTCAACACCCTGATGCCGGTTTTCGGCGGCACGATCTTGAAGGAGAGCGCCACGCCGGTCATTGCTTATTTTTGCGACCCGCAGCAGGGCTGGTTCCGCTGTCAGGCGCCGGAGGCATTGCCGCTGGGTATTTTGCTGACTACGGTAGGCATTGGCGCAGTGATTGCCGCATTGAGCGTGGCTTCTCTGCCGGCTTCGGCGCGGCGCGGGCGCTGGCTGACCTTTGGCAATCTGGCTTTTCCGGCGCTGCTGCTTGGCTTTGCTCTGTCGCGTTCGTTCATTCTCTCGGTACTCATCATGCTGGGGGTGGGGTTTTGTTTCGTGCTGCAAAATGCGCTTGCAAACACGCTATTGCAAATTGTCTCGCCGGATGATTTGCGCGGGCGGGTGATGAGTTTCTATACCATGACCTTTCAGGTTACCATGCGTTTGGGAGGCTTGCAAGCCGGTCTCGTGGCGGACTGGCTGGGTGCGCCCGTTTCAATTGGCGTGGGGGCGGCAATTTCCCTGTTGTATGGAGTGTTGGTTGCCTTGCGTTTTCCAGCCGTGCGCGAGATGAAATAAACGCGGGATTCGGGTAAAATTTTTAGATGGCTTTTCCACTTTCGGGTCAATAATCGGTTGGAGGTGTTAGTTGCGATGATTCGAGTTGATGGACCCTACTTCAAGGATGAACATGGCAGAACGTTAATTTTACGGGGTGTCAATTTAGCGGGTTCAAGTAAAGTGCCAGCCTCCCCGAATGGGGCAACCTATCTCAGCGAGCGCTTCTTCGATCACCGGCATGTGTCCTTTGTGGGACGCCCTTTCCCACTGGAGGAAGCCGATGAGCATTTTCGCCGGTTACGGGCATGGGGTTTGACTTTCCTTCGCTTTCTGGTCACGTGGGAGGCTATTGAACACGCTGGGCCGGGAGAGTATGATGAAGCCTATTTGGATTACATCCGGGCGGTGCTGCGCAAAGCGGCCGAGTATGATATTCAGGTATTCATTGACCCGCATCAGGATGTTTGGAGCCGCTTTTCTGGCGGGGATGGCGCGCCGGGTTGGACCTTGGAGGTTGTGGGTTTTGATTTACGTCACCTGCATGAAACCGGGGCGGCGATTATCCACTCTCAACACGGCGACCCGTTTCCTCAAATGGTTTGGCCGTCCAACAGCAGTAAACTTGCCTCAGCGACCATGTTCACGCTTTTCTTTGGAGGTAATCACTTTGCTCCTCAGACGAAAATCGAAGGCGAGCCGGTTCAGGAATATTTGCAGCGTCATTACATTCAGGCGATTTGCCGACTTGCCGAACGGGTTTGTGACCTGCCCAACGTAGTGGGTTATGATGTGTTCAACGAACCGCTGCATGGCTACATTGGCTGGAAACGCCTAGACAAGCGTGAGGGGGTTCTGCAAACCGGCGAGACCCCCACTCCCTTCCAGTCCATGCTGTTAGGCGCGGGTTACCCCCAGTGGGTGGATATCATGGATCGGCGCGTTTTCGGCATTCACCGTGTTGGGCGGCGGTTGGTCAACCCGCGCGGTCGTTCCGCGTGGCGAGAGGGATACGGTTGTATCTGGCGGCAGCATGGGGTGTGGGACGTGGATCGGCACGGCAAGCCGGTCCTGCTGCAGCCGGAGTATTTCACTTGTTACAATGGGCAGCCGGTTGACTTTTCCCATCATCACCTGAAACCATTTGTCAACCGCTATGCTCACGCTATTCGGCAGGCGCACCCGGGGGCGCTAATTTTCATTGAAGGGGAGGCCTTTCATTCTGTGCCCTGTTGGGGGGCGACGGATGCGCAGGACATTGTCTATGCTCCGCATTGGTATGATGCCTTCGTGTTGTTCTTCAAGTCGTTTGTACCGTGGCTGGGTGTAGATGTGCGCAACGGCGGGCGGTTGGTATTCGGGCAGAAAGCCATCCGCAGGTCCTTTGCCCAACAGATTGCTCATTTCCGCGAGCAGGCGCGCCAGTGTTTGGGCAATGCGCCTGTGCTGGTGGGTGAATTTGGGATTGCTTTCGACCTGAACCGCAAACATGCTTACCGCAGTGGGGATTACTCTCAGCAGATCGAGGCGCTGGATCGAAGCCTGCGGGCGATGGATGATAACTGCATGAGTTTCACGATTTGGAATTACACGCCGGATAACAGCAACGAGCGCGGGGATTTATGGAACGACGAAGATTTGTCCATTTTCTCACGCGATCAGCAAACCGATCCGGATAATGTTCATTCCGGCGGGCGGGCATTGCCGGCTTTGCTGAGACCCTATCCGCGTGCCACAGCCGGCCAACCGCTGCAAATGGAGTTCGATTACCGCAGCGGATTGTTCCGTTACCGGTTTCGGCACGACCCGGCTGTCCACATGCCAACTGAGTTCTATTTACCGTCCTTTCAGTATCCGCAAGGCTGTATGGTTGTGGTATCGGACGGCGAATTTGAGCTCGACCTGCCGGCGCAGCGGTTGATTTACCGCCACACCCTGCAACAGGCCGAGCATGAAGTCATCGTGCGGCGGGCTGGTACGGCGGCAGCGGCTGGTCATTGATGCGTTCCAGCGTCAACCACGAGCCGTATCGCTTAAGCCATTGTTTGCGGGCTTTGTAATCGGGCAAAATGCGGGCGACTTCATCCCAAAAGGCGCGACTATGGTTGGGATGTATCAGGTGTGCCAACTCGTGAACGATGATGTAATCCACAATTTCCGGCGGAGCCATGGCCAGCCGCCAATTGAAGGCGATGCTGCCTTTGCTGCTGCAACTTCCCCAGCGCGTGCGCGCCTGAGTAATTCGTGTTTTGGTGGGCTGCTTGCCAATTTGAGCGGCAAAAACAGAAATCCGAAGGGAGAGAGTCCAGTTAAGCATATTCGTCAAAAAGCGCTGTAATGCCGCGCGAGCGTCAGGCAGCAAGTCACTGCTCATCAGCAGGCGGGTCTTTTGCAATTGCAGGGTTTCGGTTTGGGCATTGACGATTTGCAGCGGGTAGGTTTTACCCAAAACATAAATCAAATCACCGCTCTGAAAAGGACGGAGAGCCGATTTCGCCTGTTCGGCCTGTGCCTGTAAGATCTGCTGGCGGTGTTTTTCAATTCATCCGCTTTTGCTGGCAACCCATTCTAAAATATCCTTCTTGGGCATGCGCAACGGAGCGCGCACTTCCAGACTGCCGTCTGGGCGGATGATCAGCGCAACGGTTTTGCGTTTGCTGCGAACAAGACGGTCAATTTTTGGCGAGGTCATGGGGGGCTGCTTCCGTAATATCGTTCAATTGCCTGATGGTCGGCTTCGATGAGATAGACCTCCATGTGATCAAAAGAGGTCAGGCGTTGGGCGGTGGAAAAATCGAAAAAGCCGTAATCCGGGCCGCGTTCGCGGATGACCTGTTCAAGGGTTTGCTCGTGCGCCGTGCTGACCAGCACAAAAGCGCGGCGGAAGGGGACATCGCGGCGAAGCAGATCACGCGGCAGGTTGTATTGGTAAAAATAATACCATAAGGGGGCATCCTGCGGGGCTGTGATGATCACGAGGTCACCGGTTTGTAAGCGGGGTTGAATGAACCGAAGAGATTGTTCAACCGCCCCATAACCCCGCTCACCCAAGGGGGCGTGTTGAACGACATGTACTACGCTGCCGGCTAGCAGGATGATTGAAAGCAGAGTCAGCAGAACGCGCCGAGCCCTCAACGGATTTGCAAAACGGTGGGAGATGACCATGATCCCATAAGTCACCCCGGCAGCTGCCCAGATCAGCATCAAAGGGACTAAAAAGAGCCAGATTCGCGCCCATGGGTTGGGGCGCTGAAGGAAAACAAGGATGGGCAGTGCAATCAAGCCAGCCTGCATGGGGATGGGCAAACGGCTGATTCGGGCATGAAAGACCAACCCAATCACCCAGCCAATCCCGAACAAGCCCGTCAAAGCGGGATGGACGAAGCCAGTCCATTCCCGCCAGGTTTCATTCAGCCGGGATTGGAGGGTGGGCAGAAACCACTCGCGGGCAACCGGCTCGACCCATTGATTGGCAACCACGGCTTTTATGCCGGAATTAAGAAAGACCGGCAGGTAGAATAACCCCACCATCAGCAGAGTTAAAATTCCGCATAACCACACTGCCAGCGGAAAAGAGAAGCGCCGTGAGCGATCTACCTTACCACTCACCCAGATCAGGAAGAGCCAGAAGTACAGCATGGCTAACGAATACAAAAATACCGGTACGGTATAAAGCCCCAGCGCTCCAAAAAGAGCCAGCAGAAGCCAGTGAAAGGCGTTTCCCTGACGAAGCAGGTTGATCGCCAGACCGGCATTCCACAGGGTGAATAATGCCAGCAAGGTATATCCCCGCGCATTGACCGAAAAATTGATTAGCACAGGGGCTAACGCGATCGTCAGTCCGGCCAGCCAGGCCGCAACAGGTGAATAAAGCCGCCGCGCCAAGCCGTAACCGAAGGGCGCCAGCAGCGCGCCGGCCAGCAATGCCGGCAGGCGTACCGTCCAGGGTTGTATCCCCAACAACTGGTAGGAAATATGCACCAAAAGCGTATGAAAAAGATGATTGTTGGGGTAGTGATAGTCGCTCAATCCCAACCGCAGAGGTTGAACAGCAAACACGCTGAAGGTGTAGGCTTCATCGTGTTCCATGGGAACGTTGACAAAGAAGATGCGAATACCGACTGCCACCCCAAACAGAACTAAAACGGATAACCAGATTTGCCGCTGGCGGAATGGAACCAGGAAATCGGTCAAAGCGTGTTTGGCATCCCTCGGCAGGTTTTGAACGGCTTTGACCAGAGTTTGCACGAACCACCGTAGCGCGGCCTGAAACGCAACGGGGAAACGCCATGCCATTACAGCGCTGCCGCCGAACAGCAGGCCGATGACAGCCAGTATCCCTCTGAATGCCTGCCAGACAGGCGGGGTAAGCAGTTCGAGACTGCCATCACGGGCGAAGGTATCACCGATTGGCTTGGCAGTGGAGTAGGGCAGCCATGCGATGACCAATGAAATGAAAGCAGCGAAAAAAAGAAGCCCAACACCGATCCAATGGGGTCGGTTGTTGCCACCTGAGGATGGTTCATTGCGAGGAGCGGGCATCGGTCAGCCTTCCGGGTTCGATGAGGGTGTCAACTGCCGGCGCGGCGAATTTGAAAGGTGTCAAAATCACGCGCCACAACGGTGTTCTCAAAGACCGGCTGGGCTTCTGCCAGAATGTCCTTTTCGCGGTATCGTCGTGAAACATGGGTCAGGATCAATTGACGCACTTGTGCTTCGCGCGCCAGTTCCGCTGAACGGCGTGCCGTCATGTGACCAAAGTGGCGCGCCATTTCGGCTTCTTCTTCCAGATAAGTGGCTTCAATGACAAGGGCATCCACGCCGCGTAATATTTCGACCAGATTAGAAGGGTCTCCGACATCGCCAACAATTGCCAGGCGGGTGCCCGGACGAAAGTCACCCAACACCTCATCCGGTTGGATGGTGCGTCCATCAGCCAGCCTAACCGGATTGCCGGCTACCAGTTCGCGGCGCAACGGACCGTTGGGGATGCCGAGCGTTTCGGCTTTTTCGGGCAGAAACGGCCGCCGGCCTTTTTCCTCGAACAGATACCCCAAACTGTCGGCTCCGCGGTGAGAAACCGCAAAGGCTTCAACGGTAAAGTCCTCCGCTTCAAAAATCAGACCGGGTTGGACGGGGCGCAAGTGGAGCGGCATGGGTGGTTCGGCGCCGCGTAGTACCACGCCGTAAATCAGGTCATAGACCCGATCCAGAGCGCTGCGGGTACCGATGATTTCCAGTTCGTCAATCGATTCCCAGCGCATGAAGGTGGAAATCAGGCCAGCCAAACCAAGAATATGATCAAGGTGACCGTGGGTGAGCAGGATGCGATTGAGGTTTTTGAAGCCAATGCCGGATTGTAAAATCTGACGCTGGGTGCCCTCACCGCAGTCCACCAGAAAGCGGTATTCGTCCTTTTTGACCACCAGCGCAGGCAAATTGCGGCGAACCGAAGGGGCAGAAGCAGATGTGCCTAAAAAAACGAGTTCAAACAAAGCGAGCGCAAGTCCTTAAAGTTGACAGGGATAAAGCCTGCGCTGCCTTTTCTCAAAGGCAGGCAGGCGGGGCATTCTAAACGCAGGCTTTATTTTACCTTACCTCGCCGCTTCTGCAAGGATTTCAATTGGCTGACCGGACAGGAAAGAGTTCTTCCCTCTGTGGGTTTTACCCAACCTTTTGCAAAATCGCAGACCAGTCCTTTTTGATCTTGAATTATTTTGTAAATCGGACTAAAATAGGTGTAATTATGAAAACCAGCCAGTCTTTCAAATCTTTCTGCACCTGCATGTGTATGCGGCGGGAGGCGCTACCCGCCGGGGTGTGCTGGCGTTAATCTTTTACAGGCACATTCTGATCCGGCGGCTGCGCCCTCTGTCCAGAACCAGAGCGGCGCAGTTTTTATTTGATATCCATATCAATACGGAGGCTGACATGAATCCCTTACAACCCATTGATCATGCTGCATTACGAACCAATCAGGCTGTGGTCATCCTCTTGCTGCTGATTTCTTTTGTATTCAACCTACCTTGGTTGGCGGGGCTGGTCGGGGCGATGATGTTGATCGCCGCGCTGAGCGGTCAGCCAGCATTTGGCTGGCTGTACAGTCGTCTGCTCAAGCCGCGCGGCTGGGTCAAGCCGGATGTGCTGATGGATAACCGCCAGCCGCATGCCTTTGCGCAGGGTTTCGGTGGGGTGGTGCTGTTGGCAGCCGGCGGCTTATTTCTGACCGGCGTATTTACAGCTGGTTGGGCGCTGGTTTGGCTGGTGATTGCGCTGGCTTCGCTTAATTTGTTCGTCGGCTTTTGCGTCGGCTGCGCGGTGTATTACTGGTTGAGTCGGCTGGGAGTGCCGGGCTTCACCCAATCACCCCCGCCGAGAAGCGCGGCTGGCTGGCGTCCGCGCCGCGAGGAGCAGGGGTGATGGAGGATTGGATCGCCCGCCTTTTGTTGAGCGTTTTGTTGATTGGCGCAGGAGTGGCCGCTTTCCTGCTGGTCAATCGCAGCATCCTGCACCGAACCGAGGATTTGAGCCGCGTTTTGCCCGGCTGGCAGCCCGGCCGGCCGGTGATTCTTTACTTCACCACGCCCGATTGCGCACCCTGCCGAACCATTCAGCGGCCGGCTTTGCAGCGGGTGAAGTCGGAATGGGGCGATCATTTGCAGGTCATCGAAGTGGATGCAACCCGGCGAGCCGATCTTGCCAAACGCTGGGGAGTGCTGAGCGTGCCGACTACCTTTCTGCTGGATGTGTACGGAAAACCCCGATTTGTCAATCACGGGGTAACCCGCGCCGATACGCTCATCGAGCAGCTGCGCCGCCTGACCGGTCAGTCCGTCTGACTGATGTTCTCACGGCACCGGCTGAGGCTGCAAGGTGCGCTGGTTGTGGTAATAACTTTCCAGCGAAAAGATCAACAGCGCCAGCCAGATGAAACCAAATCCGATGGCGCTGGTTTGGGTGAATGGTTCGTGGTATAGCAGCACACCCAGCAAAAACTGCAAGGTCGGAGCCACATATTGTAATAATCCCATAACCGTCAGCGGCACACTTTGAGCGCCGGCAGCGAACAGCAGCAGCGGTATGATCGTGACCAGCCCGCTCAATACCAGCAGCAGACTGGTCAGCGGCAGACTGTGCAGGAAAACTCCCTCACCGCGTGCCTCGGCAAACAGCAGATAGATCAACATGGGCGGGAAGATCAGCGCTGTTTCCAGCGCCAGGCCTTTGCGCGGTCCAAGCGGCGCAATTTTCTTCAATAACCCGTACAGACCAAACGAGAAGGCCAGCACCAGCGCGACCCACGGCAACTGACCGTAGCGGATGGTCAGGTAGGCCACTCCGGTTGCTGCCAGACCCACCGGCAGCCATTGCAACGGCCTCAGCCGTTCCCGCAGAAAGAGTACCCCGAGCGAAACACTGACCAGCGGGTTGATGAAGTAGCCCAAACTGGATTCGACCACCCGCCCCTGATTGACTGCCCAGACATAGGTTAGCCAGTTAATCGCCAGCAGACTGCCGGCTGCCAGATAAATCAAAATTGTGCGGCGGTTGAGCGAGCGAATCAGCGAGTTGATTTCGCGGCGAAAGAGCAGATAAACCGCCAGAAAAACGAATGACCACACCACCCGGTGCGCCATGATTTGAAGCGCGGGAACACCATGCAGCCATTTGAAGTAGATGGGGAAAAATCCCCATAGCACGTATGCCGAAACCGCCAATAAAACGCCTTTTTTCATGTTCTGTTTTCCGTGATGCAGAAATCAAGAGGCAATCATACCAGAGAATCAATAAAACCCCACTTGTCTGTCCACCAGCCGGGCGTAGGCGTCAATTCCGCCGGTGAGGTTAAACACCTGCTGCCAGCCTTGCGCCAACAGCCAGGCAGTAGCCATCCGGCTGCGTTCGCCGTGATGGCACAAGATCACCAGCGGTTGATGCGGGTTTCGGGCCTTCTCCGGAAGGGCATCTATCCCACGCGCGGCCAGTTCGGATAACGGAATGGTCAGCACTGCACCGTGATGGAGAAAAGCCCGTGTCCACTCATACGGCTCACGCACGTCCAGAATGAGCAGGTCGGGATTTTCCTGTAATTGCTGCTGTAATTCCTGAGGGGAAATTTCCGGCGGTGAGATCATCGTTGAGTTCCTGATTTATTTTGCTGGCGGGCCAGCCATGCCAGATACAGCGCAATCGAGCCGGCGACAGCCGCGTTGAGCGACTCGATCTTGCCGCGCATGGGCAGATTGACCAGCAGATCGCACTTTTTGGCAACCAAGGTGCGCATGCCCTCGCCCTCGTTACCGACCACCAGCGCCAACGGGACATCCAGCGGGGCGGCCTGAATGGACTGAGCGGCTTCGCCGGCCAGCCCTACCACCCATACGTCAGCCGCTTTAAGCAGGTCAATCGCCTGAGCCAGATTCATCTGTGCCACCAGAAGGTGCTCGGTTGCGCCAGCCGAAGCATGAACCACAGCTGGGGTGATGCCGGCTGCCCGTCGTGGCGGTATGATGATCCCGTGCGCGCCGACTGCTTCCGCGGTGCGCATTAAAGTGCCGAGATTTTGGGGGTTTTGCAGCATGTCCAGCAACAGGATCAGGGGCATTTCTTGTCGTTGTTGGGCACGTTTGAAAATCTCGCTGTAATCTGCATAAGGGTAACCGCTCACTTCCAGCGCAACGCCTTGATGGCCTTCGCCAAGCGCGTCCAGTTGCTGGCGTGGAACGCGCTGCAGGGGAATGCGGCGTTGTCCGGCCAGGGTCAGGATGTCCAGCAGCCTGCCTTTTTCTTCTGTCCCGCTGGCAATCAGCAGGCGAAAAATTTGCCGTCGGCGGGTTTGTAAAATCTCAAAAACCGGATTGCGGCCGGTGATCCATTCTCGCATGGGTTCGTTTACCTGTAGAAAGGCTTAGTGTTCGGTTTCCGGACGGGCAAAAATCATCCGCCCGGCAGCGGTTTGCAAGACTTTGGTAACGGTAACCAGAATTTCCTGATTGAGAAATTTATTACCGTTTTCGATGACGACCATTGTGCCGTCTTCCATGTAGCCAACGCCCTGTCCGCTTTCCTTGCCTTCCTGGATGACGCGTACCGAGAGCGTTTCACCGGGCAGCAGCACCGATTTGACCGCGTTAGCCAGTTCGTTCACATTCAGCACCGTCACCCCTTGCAGTTCGGCTATCCGGTTGAGGTTGTAGTCATTGGTCAGAATCGGGCAGCGTAACTGACGCGCCAGGATGACCAGTTTATCATCCACATCGCGGACACCTTCGACATCAATATCGGAGATGCGCACGGGGATGATCGGTTCCTTTTGCAACTGAGCCAGCACCTCCATGCCGCGCCTGCCGCGCTGCCGTCGCAGACTGTCCGGCGAATCGGCAATGTACTGCAGTTCGTTCAACACAAAGCGGGGAATCAGCAAAGAACCCGGTAAAAATCCGGTACGGGCAATATCGGCAATCCGCCCGTCAATGATGACGCTGGTATCCAGCAGAATGGTACGCGACTCGGCCCAGTTTGCGCCGCTTTCTGCGGTAGCTGGGCCTGCGCTGGGGGGTTGGTTTTTGGAAATGTTGCCCCAAAGCGAAAACAGGTCATTTTGGCGCATGACGAAGACCGACACGCCAAGATAACCGAAAAATACTACCCCGATAAAAGGGAGAATCTCTCCGAACGGGGAGGGCAGGCGCGAGAGGGGGAATGCCAGCAAAACGGCAATGATCAACCCGGCGATCAAGCCAAACAGGGCAGCAAAAAGGGTATGGGCGGATACCCGGGTCAACAGGCTGCGAATGGCGCGCATAGGGCGAATCGTGATGAATGGCGTCAGGATCAAGCCGATCAGTGCGCCTACCAGCCCCAGCGTGAAGGCGTATTCCTCCACCGAAAAGGTGGAGGGCGCTCCGCCAGCCGTTGCAATTTGCCCTAATTGCGCTCCCCACATCACACCAATGATTGCAAAAACGACCATGCCTATCAGGCGAAAAATAAATTCAATACTCATGAATAACTCCTTGGGATGAGTGCAAGAGGTGTGGAGAATTGTTAAGGTGCGAGATGAAAAGAAAAAAGAAAATAAATGAATAATAATTAAACCTATGATAGCATTAGAGTTTGGCAAAGTCAACGAAAAAAATTCTAATGTTGAGTGTCGGGGGTAAATTGACAACCGAGTGTGTTAAAATAACTTGACGAATGACCACTGCATTGATTGAAATTGAAAACCTGTGGTACAGCCACCCTGTAAGGGGTGGTGAGGCAATTCCAGCCCTGAAAGGCATCAACCTGCGGATTGAAGAGGGGGAATATGTTGCCTTGATTGGCGCGAATGGATCTGGAAAGACCACCCTTGCGCGCCATTTGAATGCATTGCTTCTGCCTGATCAAGGGGTGGTCAGAATCAACGGGATGGACACCCGCGAAGATCGCTTTCACCCGCAAATTCGCAGTTTGGTGGGGATGGTGTTTCAATCGCCCGAAGACCAGCTGGTGGCGGCTATTTTAGAGGAGGATGTAGCCTTTGGGCCGGAAAATTTAGGCCTGCCGCCCGCTGAAATCCGCCAGCGGGTGGAAGAAGCGCTGGAAATTACCGGTTTGAAGGAGTACCGCCAGCGGCCACCTCATTTGCTTTCAGCCGGTCAGATGCAGCGAGCCGCACTGGCAGGCGTGTTGGCAATGCGCCCGCGCTGTGTCATTTTCGATGAAACAACCGCCATGCTCGATCCGGCAGGAAGGCACATGGTCAGACGTCTGATGCGCCGTTTGCACGAAGAGGGTTTGACGGTGATCGTCATTTCGCACTTCATGCGCGAAGCGGTGGCCGCTCAGCGTGTGATTGTGCTGAACAAAGGCGAAATTGCGCTGGATAGCACTCCTCAACAGGTGTTCAGCCATCCGGCTGACCTGTGGGCATTGGGGTTGGATCTGCCGCTGGCTGGACGGCTGGCGATTCAACTGAAACAAGTGCTCCCCAACCTGCCGCCGAATCTGCTGCGGTCGAATGACCTGATCGCTGCCCTGCCGCCTCCGCCGTTTCAATTGCACACCAATGGTTTTCACGAATCCGATCTTCCCCCTGCGCCGCTGAATGGTTTTATCCGCGTGGAGCGGTTGGGTCACACCTATCTGGCGGATACGCCACTGGCCTATCCGGCGCTGGAGGACGTCCAACTGCATGCCGGCGAGGGAAAAGTGCATGGCCTGATCGGTTCAACTGGTTCGGGAAAATCAACCCTCTTACAGCACCTGAATGGTTTACTGCTCCCCCAAAAGGGCGAAGTGACAATTGGGCCGTTTGATTTGAATGATCCACAAACCGATTTGAAGGCTGTCCGGCAGTTCGCGGGTCTGGTTTTTCAAAACCCGGATTATCAGTTGTTTGAACAGTATGTGGGTGATGAAATTGCCTATGCCCCACGATTGAAGGGTGAACGGGACACATTGCGGGAAACAGTACGCACGGCAATGGAAATGGTGGGTCTGGATTTCGAAACCTTCAAAGACCGCCTAACTTTTACGCTAAGCGGCGGTGAACGCCGAAAAGTGGCATTGGCTTCATTAATTGCCATGCATCCGCAGGTATTGCTTCTGGATGAGCCCACTGCTGGTCTGGATCCACGCTCGCGCAACGAAACATTGCGATCACTGGAAAACCTGCGTCAGCAAGGTCTGACACTGGTGCTCTCCTCCCATCACATGGAAGATATAGCTGAATTGAGCAGCAGTCTGACCGTGCTCCACAAAGGGAAGACGCTGCTGGATGGGTCTGCTGAAGAGGTTTATTCCAACGTGAGTGTGCTGGAAGAACATGGTTTGGAAGCGCCTTTGGTAACCCGAGCGGCAGCACGTCTGCGGGAATTGGGATGGGATATTCCCCGTTGTATCCTGCGAATTGGCGATCTGGTAGAGCATCTACGCCGCAATCTGGAGGTTTACCGTGCATAACTTTGAGTTTTTGCGCATGGTCAACATTGGGCAGTATTTGCCGCTGGATTCGCCATTGCACCGATTGGATGCACGGGCGCGGATTGTGCTTTATCTTTTGATCATTATGGCTGCCACTTTTACTGCTCGGCCTGCTGGGCTGGTGTTTGCTATGCTGGTGGTGCTGATTTTATTGAGGATTGGGCGAATTCCGCTCAGTTTTGCTTTTCGCGGTTTGCTGCCGCCGTTGCCATTTCTGCTCATTTTGGCAGTGTTGCAGGTTTTCGTTTCCATTCGTCCGCCCAGTGCGATGCCCTTGTTCGAGTTCGGAATTTTCAAAGTTTACGCCAGCGGTTTGGTTTCGGCGGGAATGCTGCTGCTGCGGTTTTGTGTGCTAATTCTGGCGCTTTCCCTTTCCTCTTTCACTCTTTCCACGTCAGAAATGATTCACGGGCTCGAATCTCTTTTGGCGCCTTTTTCCCGTTTAGGATTGCCAACCCACGATCTGGTGATGGTTTTGCAGGTTACCATCCGATTCATCCCCTTTCTGGCAATGGCGGCCGAGCGGATCGCGAAAGCGCAGGCTTCACGCGGTGCCGAATGGGGTGTGCGAAAAGGCAATCTCTTCCAACGAGTACGACAGGTCATCCCGTTGATTGTGCCGTTGTTTCTGACCAGTTTACGCCGCGCCGAAACGATGGCGTTAGCGATGGATGCGCGTGCTTATGGCAGCACCCCTCAGCGGACTTCCATGTATACCATGCACTTTAAGTGGAAGGACGTAGCCGCCATCCTTGGGGGGTCTGTCTGTGCGGCTGCGATCCTTGTCCTGTCAATGTAGGTTTAAAGTTTTGCGCCTTTACGATTGCCTACTGCAAATTGCTGCCAGGCGGCTACCACAACCAGCGTGATCAAGGCAGATACGCCGGCTTCCGGTAGGCCATTGGCTACAGCGATGGGCAGTAATGCCGCAAAGGGTAAAAATCCGAGCACCCCGATCATACCCAACACCAGAATGGTATTGGTCAGGCTGCCGGCAATACCGGCCAGAATCAGTGCTGGCACCGTCCATTTCCGCAAGGCTTGCCAGACCAGCCACGCAACAGGGCCGATGAACAGGCGGGGCAGTACGGAAAGAAGTGGATTCGTAAACCAGACATCCGCCGGCCCGGTGGGCGCAACGGCCGCTTGAATCAGGCTGAAGATGCCAAAAATCAGGCCAATGCCCAGGCCGACAACAGGCCCTTCCAGCACTGCGCCAATGATGACAGGAACGTGCATGATGGTCAATGAAGCCCCACTGACCCATGGGATGAATCCCAAACGGGTTAGCCCCAATAAAACAGCGATTGCCCCCAATACGCCAGTGATGACAATTTTTCGCGTGCGATTTTGCGGCATATCTTCTCCTTTTGAGGATGAACTGGGTGATTTGGAGATCTATCTTATTAACCCTGCAGGGTTGGGTAGAGTTTTGCAGATTGGAATTTGATTTTAACACCAAATCAATTTGATGGATGGGTTCTGAGCGATTGAGGATAATTCTCCGCTATAATGTGGACAATGCTTGTATTTTTCCCAATCATTTGAGGAATTTATGAACAGACCCCTGCGCTGGTATGATTACATTACAATCAACATCTTCTGGTTTGCTCTGACTACCCGTTCTCAAACCATTTCCCCATTGATCCTGCCGCTGTTGGTTCAGCAATTTATTGGAGAGGAGGCTAAGGGGGCAGCTTTGGGGAACATCCGCCTGTGGGCTTTGATGACAGCAGTGCTGGTACAAGCCCTGATGGGAATGCTTTCCGACCGCAGTACCCATCCCTGGGGGCGGCGACGTCCGTTCATTTTGCTTGGCTCATTGGGTGAACTGGTTACTTTCACTGTAATAGGCTTTGTGGCGGGTATGGACGGCATGACCGGTTATACGGCTTTGTTTGCAATCTATGTTTTCTCCATGGTTTCTGCCAACATTGCTCACGCGGCTACTCAGGGATTAATCCCCGACTTAGTGCCGGAAGAAAAGCGCGGCCGATTTTCAGGGGTCAAAGCCTTGCTGGAACTACCCGTGCCGGTCATTTTCGTCTCATTCGTCATGGGGCGGCTGGTCAGTCAGGGGCAGTTGTGGACGGCATTGATTATTCTGATGGTGGTCATGGTGGTCTGTATGGCGCTCACCATGCTGGTACCCGAAAAGCGGTTGGAGCAGCCGCCTTTCCCGCTCGACTGGCAGGGATTTTTCCGTCTGGCATTGATGACGGCTGTTTTCACCCTCATCATCCTCGGCATGGGTGCGGTTGTGCGTTGGTTCCTAAGCCTTTCCTTACCTGATGGAATCATTAGGAGCATGGCGACAATTTTTGCCGGTATCCTCTCGATGGGGGTTGCCGTGGCGCTGGGGGTGATTGCCAGCCTAAGAATTGGGGTGGGTAAGGACATTCGCTATCAGCCCTCGTTCAAGTGGTGGGTGGTCAACCGGCTGGCATTTTTAGTGGGTTCAACGAATGTGGCTACGTTTTTGGTGTTCTTTTTGCAGGAACGATTTCCTCAATTTAGCGGCGAAAAAGCGGCTGCACCGGCGGCAATGATCACCATGTTTGTGGGGGTGTTTATCCTCATCACCGCCTTACCGAGCGGTTTTTTGGCTGACCGTTTTGGTAAAAAGATTTTGGTGGCCATCGCTGGCTTGCTGGCTACCAGTGGAATTGGGGTGATGCTGCTATTTCCGACACTGACTGCCCTGTATGCAGCCGGTTCACTGGTGGGGGCAGGAGTGGGGTTATTTTATTCGGCCAATTGGGCTCTTGGCACCGAAATTGTTCCACGCGAGCAGGCCGGACGTTTTTTGGGCCTCTCCAATCTCGCAGGTGCGGGCGCCGGCGCAATTGGCGCCTATATTGCCGGGCCGATTGCTGATCAGGCTGGTTACACTTTGATCATGGCGCTGTATGGTTTGCTGTTTCTATCTTCTATTCTGGTTTTACCCTATATTGAAGAAAAGAGATTGGGATCATCGCAGGCATCGGTGTAACCTTTTCCTGCGCTAAACCGTCCAATCTAAAGGAAATGTTTGCGTGGATGAGCTGGAAATACTCCATGGTTTGAAATCGGATCAACCACAGGCAGCCCTGACGGCGCTTTTTGAACAATATGCTGATCGGGTTTATCATCTGGCGCTTGGCTTGCTGGGAGATGAGGACACTGCGGAGGATGTTGTACAGGATACCTTCCTGTCCGTTTTTCGCAGCCGAGAGCAATTTGAAGGCCGATCTTCGGCCGGGACGTGGCTTTACCGGATTGCATACAACCTCAGCCTTGACCGGTTACGTTCAAAACAAACTCTGCCGCTGCCAGAAGAAGATGGTTTGGATGAGATGGATCATCCGCCACCCTTGCCGCGGGAATTTATCGAGTGGCGCTGGCTGCCGGAGGAGTTGATTCAGGATCAGGAGCGGCGCAGGGCGTTGGATGAGGCGATTCAGTCCCTCTCGCCGGCCTTGCGGGCGGTGTTTTTGCTGCGGGATGTGGAGGAACTTTCCACCGAGGAAACCGCTGCCGTTCTTTCCATTTCGACTTCAGCGGTCAAGGTACGTCTGCACCGCGCCCGGCTGGAATTACGCGAAAAATTGGCGACCTTGTTTGCGGCTCAGGAGAAAGGAAAATCCCAATGAATTGCGAAGAATTGATCCGTTATTTGTCGGATTACATTGATAATAACCTGAATGAAGAACTGCGGGCGGATGCTGAGGAACACCTGCGCACCTGCCATAACTGCCATGTCGTGCTGGATACCACCCGAAAGACTATTCTGATGTATAAGGGCAGCCTCAAAGAACCCATTCCTGCTCCACGCCGTGAAGTTTTGTTTGACCGCCTGCTGAAGGCCATTTCAGACCGGGAAGATTGCCCTCCTGAAGGAATGTGAAGAAATGTAACCTTTTGGGGATTAATCCGTCAAAAGGGTAGAAATTCAAACAAATATTCTGAAGGAGGAATAAGCCATGTCTTTCGTAAATGAATCAACCGTTGATCGGATCATCCGTGTGGTCGTAGGTGTGTTGTTGTTAGCCCTTGGGTGGGGCGGAGTAGTAACCGGTACATTGGGTACGGTCTTTAAGTTTCTCGGAATTTTGCCGCTGTTGACTGGGTTGATCGGCTGGTGTCCCGCTTACTCTCTGTTCAAATTCCGCACCAATTCCTGAAACGGTTGCGGTTGAATCGGCCGCTGGCTTTGATTAGTGGTGCAGGATTGGAAAACACCGATGATCTCAAGCCAGCGGCTGATGGATATTCCAGACTGAGGCAAGGACAAACGATGACCCCCGAACAATTCGAGCGAAAAATCTCTTCTGCCCGTCAGCCGCTGGTTGTGGAGTTTTGGGCGCCATGGTGCGGCCCATGCAAAATCATGAATCCGATTTTGAAGGCTGTCAGCGAAAAATACAGCGGGCGGGTGGAATTATTGAAAATCAATGCAGATGAGTCCCCAGATTTATTGAGGCAGTTGAAAGTTTTCAGCATCCCCACCATTTTGGCGTATCAGGGGGGAGAGGCTGTATATCGAAAGGTCGGCGCTCAACCGGCGGTCGCCATTGAAAAGCTGTTTGCCGACTTAGCGGCAGGTAAGGTCATCCAGAAAAGCGGCCCCACCCCCTTCGACCGCTTTTTACGGTTGGGGGCAGGACTTGTGCTGATCGGCATTGGGGTGACCGGTCAGATGAATATTTTATTGCTGGCAGTGGGGGCAATTCTGATGTTCAGCGCGGTTTACGATCGCTGCCCCATCTACCGGGCAATTTCCAGCCGTCTAAAAACCCTGTTTCAAAAATCCTGATCACAGAGTCAGGGGCCGGAAACGGTTGGGTAACCAGCGTTGCGCCAGGCAAGAATCCCGCCGTTGACGCTAGTTACCGATTCGTAACCGGCCTTCAGCAAAATGTCCCGCCCGGCCTGACTGCGATTGCCGGAACGGCAAATGACCACAATATCTTTATCCTTGGGTACCTCGCTGACTCGCTGGGGCAGTTGATCCAGAGGAATCAGGGTGGCGCCGGGAACATGCAATTCGTTCCACTCTTCCGGTTGGCGAACGTCCAGAACGAAGGCGCCTTGCTCGCGCAGTTGAGCAGCCTGAGACACCGAAATCTCTAAAGGTAAGGTGCTGGTTGCGGCCGGAGAATTGTTGGTGAACAGTATGGCTGCTCCCCCAATCAATGCAATCGCCAAGAGTACAACCCAAAGCGGAAAGCGGTTGGTTTTGGTCGGTCGTGAAGGAGTTTGTTTACGAGGCATGGGTCAATCCTGTGAGAAAGTTGATCTAAACTTAACCGTTTTGATTCAATTTTACGGTAAAGGTTGCAGGATGTGGGGTAAAATAATTGAGAGGCTCTTATCCCTGATTTGCCGGAGCGGAAGGGATATCCAAAATCATGTTCATCAGCCGGGAAAGTTTCAGCACCCATACTCTCGATGAACACCCGCACGGAGATGTCGTCAAACGGGTGTTGTTTGCTGCCTTACGGGCAGTTGATCCTGCTACAGCCGTAGCGCGTTTTTTGGAGCGGGAAGGTGATCTGTTATTTGCCGGCGGGCGGAGTTATGATCTTAGCCGCTATCGAAGGGTTTTGATTGTGGGGGCTGGTAAAGCGGCTGCACCGATGACCAAAGCCGCTGCCCGTATTTTGGGAGATCGTCTCTCCGGCGGCATGATCATTTGTAAAGAAGGCTTTTTGCGAGAGAATGCGCTCGGCGGGGCCATCCCGGAGCGGATTCAGGCAGCGGAAGCCTCCCATCCTGTTCCGGATATGCGGGGAGTGAGTGCCACCCGGCGGATGCTTGCTCTGCTCAATCGGGTGGGGGAGAATGACCTTGTCCTGGCGCTGATTTCAGGCGGCGGCTCGGCGCTGATGACTGCTCCAGCTGAGGGAATCTCACTTGCGGATTTGCAAACCCTTACCAATTTATTGCTGGCGTGCGGCGCCTCTATCGAGGAAATCAACACGTTGCGTAAGCATCTGGACGAAGTCAAAGGCGGAGGACTGGCGCGTGCAGCCGGTAAGGCCGATTTACTGGCATTGATCCTATCCGATGTGGTCGGTGATCCGCTGGATGTGATTGCCTCCGGACCCACGGTAGCCGATCCAACCACCTTTACGGATGCGCTGGCGATTTTACAGCGTTATGATCTGATCGAACACACCCCACCTGCCATTCTCGAACGGTTGCGCAGCGGCGCGGCAGGGAATTTGCCTGAAACTCCCAAGCCGGGCGATGGCTTGTTTCGGCGTGTTCAAAACCTGATTATTGCCAGCAATCGGCATGCGGCACAGGCAGCCCTGGAAGAAGCCGAAGAGTGCGGGATGACTGCCCTGCTGCTGAGCACCTATTTACAGGGAGAAGCCCGCCAACTGGGAATGTTTTTAGGGGCAATTGCCCGTCAGATTCACACCACCCACCAGCCGGTACAGCCGCCGCTCTGTTTGATTGCAGGGGGAGAGACAACGGTTACCCTTCATGGGGATGGGCTGGGGGGACGCAATCAGGAAGTTGCGCTTGGCGCGGTGCGCGGGATGAGCGGTGCGCAGAATCTCCTGCTGGTAACGCTGGCGACAGATGGCGATGACGGCCCCACCGACGCCGCCGGGGCGGTGGTCAGCGGCGAAACCCTGAAAAGAGCCTTAGCCTTGGGAATGAAACCGGAGGATTTTCTGGACAGGAATGATTCCTATCATTTCTTTGATGCGCTGGGGGATTTGATCCGGACAGGGCCAACCCAGACGAACGTGAATGACCTGATGTTTCTATTCGCTTTCGGGAGTGGCAGCCTGTGAGGGCGGGCGTGAAGCGGTTTTCTTGACTGATTGAGGGTTGATTTTCACCACCCGTCCTTTGCGGTGACGTGCTGACAGTGCGCGGCGCACGGCGGGTATGCGGACGATCAGAAAAAATCCCAGCGCTATAAAGGCAGCCATTGGCTTCCAGATGTCCCCTTGCAAGCGCAAAAAGTCGCCTTTGACGGCCATTGCCAGATGAATCACAGCCACGCTGGCCGCCACATAAACCATTTGGTGCAGGCGTTTCCAGGCTTTGCCGAGCGTTTTTTGCCACCAGCGGTGCGAGGTGAGCGCGAGGGGCGTTAACAAACTGAGCGCCAGAATTCCTAAAATCAAGTAGGGTTTATCCGCAATCGAAGCGTAAATCAGGTTGAAGTCGAATTGATAATCCCAGCCGGTGTAAGCGAGCATGTGCAGCGAGGCGTAAAAGAAGGCGTACAAACCGAGCGGGCGGCGTAGTTTGAGCAGTTGCGGCAGGTTGAAAAGGATGTGCAGCGGGGTCATTGCCAGCGAAGCCAGCAGAATGATGATGGCAATATCACCAGAGCGCTGAGTGGCTGCCTGAATTGGATTGATGGTCAGGTTGTTGGTGAGGTAGGCAACTACTAATGCAATCAGAGGCAGCCAGCACAGCAAGTGGGTCAGCCATTGCAAACGAGACCAGCTCTTCATAAATCTGCTCAATAGTTGACCCGCAAGTCCAGGTTGGCGTATAACTGCCCAACCTGCTCAGCGTAGCCGTTGAACAACAGGGTTTCGCGGCGGCGGTTTTCGCCGATGCGCCGTTCGGTGGCCTGGGACCAGCGCGGGTGGGGAACCTCAGGATTTACGTTGGCATAGAACCCATATTCATTGGGCGCAACGGTGTTCCAAAAGGTGCGCGGCATGGTTTCGGTCAGTTCAATTTTGACAATCGCCTTACTGCTCTTGAAGCCGTATTTCCACGGCACAGCCAGACGCAGCGGAGCCCCGTTTTGGGGAAGCAACTCTTTGCCGTACAGCCCGGTCACCAGCAGGGTCAGGTCATGATAGGCCTCGTCCAAGCGTAAGCCTTCCACATACGGCCATGGGTAAAAGGGACTTCTGACGCCCGGCATGTTTTGGCGGTCCAAAATGGTGGTGAACTGGACAAAAGCCGCGCTGGTCATGGGTTCGACTTCCTTCAACAGCAAGGAAAGCGGGAATCCCAGCCATGGAATGACCATAGACCAACCCTCTACGCAGCGCAAGCGATATACCCGCTCTTCCTGGGGAAAGCGGCGCAGGTCATCTATGTCAAAGATGCGCGGCTTGTGAACCAGTCCGCCCACTTCTACCTGCCATGGACTGGTCGGGAAGTTTTTTGCCAAGGCGGCAACGCCCTCCTTATCCATGGTGAATTCGTAATAATTGTTGTAGTTGGTGATCTCCTCAAACGAATTTGCCGGGTCGCCGATCTCATCGCGAGGACGATCTCCAGGATCAACCGAAAAAATAGGCGGGTTAACCTCATCGGTCGTCCGAATTCCGCAGGCTGCCAGCAGTGATCCGGCTGCGCTGATGGCCGCTAACTTGAGGAACTGACGCCGATTGAGGTAGACCGGCTCGGGCGTAATTTCCGAGGAAGGGATTTTTGGAATGTCTCTTTTTTTCATGGCCGATCCATCCTGTTCCGGCAAATTCACTCAATTGGAGTAAAATTACCCTATTAACCTTACCAGATATGAATTGATTTTTCAAATCCATATCGAGGGTTTGACTGTTGGATAGTCGCCTGAAATTTCTCCAAGGTTGGTTGAGGCAATTAAAAAAAATTATCCCGTCATCCGTAAAGACCGGAGCATGAATGGCGGGATGAGGTGGTAAGCGCAGTTACGCGCGATTTTTGCCGGTGAAAATGCCCAAAAGTATGCCAAACCCGGCCACGATGAGCAGGACTGGGCCGAGTAGAGTCCAGTCGGCTGAGAAAAAGCCGATTAAGCCGGTTGCGGCTGTCAGTAAACCAAAAATGGTCAGTCCGAGGATGCTGCCCCATGTTTCCTGTCGCAAAATGCCCAGCAATGCGCTCACGAAAGCCCCTAGGGCAGGGATGAGAATGGCAATCCCCCACCAGTTGTACGGATCAAAGCGTTGGGCCAAATCCATCCAGCCGGTGTTAATTCCCAAAAAACCCATTCCCAGATACAGCGCACCTAATCCGATCCAGAATGCCATGTTGAGGCCTTCCCGGCTGCCAAATCCGTTCAAAAGCACACTAACCGCTGGGGCAATGATCATCAAAGGCCACCACACCGACCAGTCCAGACCAAGCAGGAAAATAAAAGTGAGCGTAAAGAGAATTATGGCGCTTCCAAGACCGCTGCGGACGGCGGCGTTGAATCGGCGAGTGGCCTGGTAGGAATAATATGCGCCGGTCAATGACCCAAAGGCTGGAATGAGGATGAACAGCGCCCACCAGTTGAAGCGTGGGCCGAGCCAGCCTGCCTGTTGGGCAAAGATGATGAAGCCGGCTAAGATGAGGAGGATACCGAACCAGGCCCGATCTCGATTGGGCTTATTCCGTGGGGCTTTTTCAAAGTTTGCGGAGGATTTTTCCATTTGCGAATGCCTGCTTTCCGGTTAGGATGAGTGCATTTTATATACGCAAATTACTCGGCTGGGTTTCGTAAATTCAAAAAAGGCGAATTAAAAGTCAAACGCCCGGGTGAGGGGGACACCCGAACGTTTGACAGATTAATATTACCATGTTAATTCGACAATTTCAATCCCTCAATTTTTGAAATGGACTAGCCTGATCATTCAAAGACAGATTTAGTTTGTAGTTTGTCGTGGTTTTTCGAATGTTCCGTGAAGAATACGGAAGAATTGACGAACATCCGCGCTCATGCTATAGTATGGGCACTCCGAGATGAACAGAAATTCAACACGCATTTCGGTGATTACTGTAGGATTGAGGGATTATGACAGTACCACCGCCAGTGAAGATTGAAAATTTATCGTTTCGTTATCGCAGTCGTTCGGATTTTGCAATTCGGAACGTCAACCTGACGGTCAGTGAGCCCCAAGTGGTGTTGATTGCCGGGGCGAGCGGCTGCGGCAAGACGACTCTGGCGCGCTGTATCAATGGATTAATCCCGCGCAGTTATAAGGGCGAATTGATCGGCAAAATTTACCTGCAAGGGCAGGATATTGCCGGGTTGCCATTGGCGCGGGTTTCTCAATTGGTTGGCACTGTGCTTCAGGATCCAGAGCGTCAAATTCTTGGTTCTATTGTGATGAACGAAGTTGCGTTTGGCTTGGAAAATCTGGGCCTGGGCCGGGATGAAATTCATCGGAGGGTGGATGAAGCCCTTGAGCGTCTGAAAATCAAGCACCTGCGCGAACGCCAAACTCACTATTTATCAGGGGGCGAAAAGCAGAAAGTTGCCCTGGCAGGCGTTCTCGCCATGAAACCATCTATCCTCTTATTGGATGAGCCGTTGGCCAGTCTGGACCCGGCCAGCGCGCAGGAAGCATTGGAAGTGGTGCGCGATTTGGCCGATGAGGGTATGACCGTACTCATGGTGGAGCACCGCGTTGAAGATGTGCTGCGAATTCGCCCGGAGCGGGTGCTGTTTATGAAAGATGGTGAGGTTCAATATGATGGTGACCCGCAGCATCTCGTCGAACGGGTGGATTACCGCGAAGTCAAGTTGCCCGCCCCGATGATCATGGAATTGGCGATTAAGGACCCACCCCCGCCCCCGTTGGATATTTTGCCGGGTGTAAATGGGGGTGGCATGCCATTGGTTGAGTTCAAGGACGTAGCGTTCGGGTACGAAAGCGGGCCTGAGGTTTTGCATGGCATAAACTTGCAGATTCGAAGGGGAGATGTGATCGCCGTATTGGGGCCGAATGGTGCAGGCAAGACAACCCTTGTCAAGCATGCGATTGGGCTGCTCAAACCCAAGCGCGGGCAGGTTTTGATCAATGGTCAGGATACCCACCAGTTGAGTGTGGCGGAAATTGCCTCAACGCTGGGTTATGTGTTTCAGAGTCCGAGCCATATGTTGTTTGCTCCAACGGTGTATGATGAACTGGCTTTCGGACCCACCAATTTGAAACATCCTGAAGAGGAGATACGAAAGGAGGTGAGCAAGGCGATTGAGATTGTCAACCTGCAGGGGTATGAAAAAACGCCGCCGCTTTCCATGTCCTTTGGTCAGCAAAAACGGGTGAGCATTGCCGCCATTCTGGCGATGCGGTCGCGCATTCTGGTTATGGATGAACCGACTGCCGGGCAGGATTACAAAAATTATATGAACTTCATGAATTCTATTCTGGGAATGCCCGGTTTTGAAGCCATCCTCTTCATCACTCATGATTTGGATATGGCAGTGATTTATGCCAACCGGGTGCTGCTGGTCAATGATGGGCAGGTGGTGGCAGATGGAAAACCGGCTGAGGTTCTGGCGGATATGGATCGGTTGCGCCAGTGCCGCTTGCTGCCAACTTCCCTGTTGGAAACCAATCTCACATATTACCCAAAGACCCAACAATTTTTCCGTGCCGAAGCCCTGACGCATGTGCTTGCATCAGGCAAATAACCTCTCACTATTTTTCGCCTAAGGAGAGAATACCATGGACCGTAGATTAACTTCTGTCATCGTTTCGCTGGTAGCTGTGCTGGTCTTCTTCCTGCTGATTGTGTGGATCGGCGGCATGATCAATCCCGATCTGCAACTGGATGAAACCGGCGTGCTTCGTTTTGCTTTCGTTGGTATCGGTTTATTGATTGTCTTTATCGTCTACCTGTTGACCCGGCAGAGTCAAATTTGGGAAGTGGGTACCCGCGAGGTGGTCTATATGGCAATCGGCGCAGCGCTGTATGCGGTGCTTTCTTTCCTCTTCAACGGTACCGTGTTTGCTGTGCCGTCGGTCAGTCAGGTGGCTCTTCGTCCGGCGGTGGCCATCCCCATGTTCTTCGGTTTTGCCTTTGGTCCGTCGGTGGGCTTTTTCACCGGCGCAGTGGGAAACATGTTTGGGGATGCTTTGACCGGTTTCGGACTTTCACCGCAGTGGTCGGTGGGCAACGGTCTGATCGGGATGGTGGCCGGCATGGCGCTCCTGTTCAAGGACCGCCAAAAGGGTATCAACACGGTGCTGGTGGTGAGTTTCATTCTGGCGCTGCTGGCTACGCTGGTCTTCTTCCTCAACCGGAACGTGCCCAATATGATGTTCTTTGATCCCGAAGCCGGTATCTTTGGGGATGCGACCATCTCATGGTTTGCCGGACTTTCCGCCATCGTCGGCTTCTTGCTGGTCGTTGGCATTCGTTTCACGGCGGTGTTCAACAAAAACCCGGAAGTTACTGCCGCGGTGGCGTGGAGCCTGTTGGGCAATTTCATCGGGATTGGTTTTGCGGCCATTTCGGATATCTGGATCAATGGTTATCCGCCGGCGGTGGCCATCGTTGGTGAATTTCTGCCGGCAGCCGGTCCGAATTCGATCTTTGCTGCCATCCTCGTTCCGCTGCTGGTGGTGGCTTATTCCTCTGTGCAACGGCAAACCGGACGCTAATCCGTTTTAGAAAGGACACAGCCCCCAATGCTGGTCACTTGGCGCTATAAACCCCGTAAATCACTCATCCAGTTTTTCGATCCGCGTGCATGGATCATCTTCTTTCTCTGCTACATCGCCTGCACTGTGCTTTTCTGGGACTTGCGTTACCTGATGGTGCTGTTTGCCGTGGCGATGCTGGTGGTGTTCACGTCGGGGATCAAGTTTTCGGAAATGCGCCGGGCATGGCTGTTCATTGGGGGCTTTGTCGTCTTTTTCTCTTTCCTGACCTTTTTGACCGGTCGGGGAGGGATCGAACTTTACACGGAGGAACACCTGATCACCCGCTGGGAAGCCGGCTTTACCCTGCTCGGCTGGCGGCCAACCCTGACGGTGACGGCCGAAAAAACCATGTACGCTGTTTCGATGCTGGTGAGGGTATTCAGTCTTGCCAGCATGACGATTTTGATCCCCTATTCGCTCAACCCGGCACATTATGGCATCATCTTCAAGGGGCTGGGTCTGCCGGACAAAGTGGCCTACGGCATGGATTTGACCATGCGTTTCATTCCATCCTTTGGGCGGGATTTCATGCTGACGCGGGATGCTCAACGGGCACGCGGGTATGAGCTGGAAAAGTTGAGCGGCGGGTTGATAGCCCAGGTGCGGAAACTGGCTCCCTTGATTGTGCCGGTCACCATTCACGCCATCGTTTCCAGCGAGGACATCATCGACGCCATGGACTTACGCGCTTTTGGGGTGGGGCCGCGCACCTGGCTGGAGGAGCTGCGCTACCGCACCCGCGACCGCTTGTTGATCGGCTTTGGTGTGGTCATGCTGCTTACCAGCATCGCTCTCTCGTTGTTCGGCATGGGCAAATTCTGGGTGCCTCAGTTCCTGTTGCAGTTGGCTGGCGCCGGCTGAGGCGCAACTTAAGCGCGAAAAGTAAACTGCCGGAATTTGCATCTCCGGCAGTTTTTATAGGGGGTAGGGTGAAACAACTAATCTTCTCAGATGAACAGGAACAAACCTTACAAGACTTTAACCATCGAGAATTGACCGGCAAGACGGCTGGCTTCAAGCGCCTGCGGGGCAGCCAGCGCGACCACAACGCCATGCTGGCGCACGTTTTCCAGCGCATCGCCGAATTTGCGAAAATCTTCTTGGGAAGTGTTCAGAATCTGGTCACGGATGCGTTGGCGTTCTTCATCGGTGATCCCTAACAAGTGGCGGATGAGGGCTGTGTAACCCTTTGCATCCGGCAATTGATAAGCATCTACCTCACCGATGGCGCCAATAATGGCTTTGGTCAGTTCGCTTTCGCTCAATTCCAGGCGGCGAAGGTAGTCGCTGGTTTGATCGAAGGCCTGCAAGGTCTGATCCAAATTGGGGTCACGGTAGGACAGGAAGTTAAAATTGCCGGATTGTTGATCGAACACGGCAAAGCCGCCGTACGCACCGCCTTGCACGCGCACTTTTTCCCACAGGTAACTGCCGCGCAGATAGGGAACGATGACCAGCGCTGAGCCGTGGAAGGCATAACCATGTTCGTACAGGTTTGTGCCTTTCCCAACAAAGTTGACCTGCAGCGGCATGGACAGACCTTCCAGGTTTGGCAGACTGCCTTTTGTCCATGGGTGCAGACTGATTTGGCCTTGGGGCAGGCTGCTGAGGAAGTCTTCCACTAGCGGGCGGATATTCTGCCAGTTGGCCGAATCAAGGGTGATGTTGCAGATGGTAATGCTGCGCTTGATCAGCGCGCTGCGCATGGACTCAAGAGTCTGGTGGACACTTTCCCAGTCCGAGTCAATTTTGGACAGCAACTCGCGCAGGAAGAACAATTGACTGATGCCGCTGGTCTGCTCACCAGCCCAATCGGCTTCACTGAAGCGAGCCTTCAGACGAGTATTCACCACCCGGTGTCCGGCATGGACAATGCCCGATTCCATGCCGGCTTTGTTTTCCAACACCATTTGGCGAATGCGCTCACGGTCGTGCAGGCGGGCATTCATCAAAACATCCTTGAGGATGGCGAGTAAATCGCCAGCCTGATCGGTCATGGCTTTGCCGCGCAGGAAGAGCCAGGCTGCAGCTTGACGTGTGTGGCGCGACATCGAAAAGAGCGTGGCGGGATGAATGCCACCGGTGCGCTGCCCAATTTGCTGAAGCAACTGCACAAAGGTCAGATCGCGGGTGCCGGTTTCCAGCAGGGCGCGGCTGAAGATGGGCAGGTAGGGCAGCCATTCTTGCGGCAGGCTGTGCAGGTCGAAACCCAGATCCATGTAGAGGATGCCGTTGGTGAACAAGTCGTGGTAGAGAATTCTGCCTTCCTCTAATCGAATCTCCTCGCTGGGGATGGTCTTGATCTTCGGTTCGAGATCGGCGCGGGTGAGCATGGGAATGGTCGCTAGGGCTTCCGGGCTGTCGGGGGTTTCCTGCCGGCGTTTGAGTTCTTGCGTAATCTGGATGATTTCTTCAATTTGCTGCGGCGTCATGCGCGCGCGAGCTTCCTCCAGGCGCTGTTTTTCGGCGGCGGCGCGCTGTTGACCGAGCTGCGGGTCGGGGCGCAAAATCAGGCTGACCCGATGCGGGTTGTTCAGAAAATGCCGGCGGATCAGATTTTCAAAGAAGCGTTCGCCGGCCTGAAAACGCTGCTTGATGGCATTCAGCGGCGCTTCAAAGGCCAGCGCGTCTATCGGATTGTGACCATAGACCCAATTTTCCACTGCATTCAGCATCATGACCAGGCCGCGCGGGTAAGAACCGGTGTTGTTCTCGCGCAGACTGAATTCTACCGTGTTGAGCGAAGCCCGCAGGGTTTCAGGGTCAAAACCCTGTTCGGCAATCTGATTGAGCGTGTCTAAAATCAACTGCTCTACCTGATCGGTATTCGACTCAGCCACGCCTTTCAGCCCAACCGAGTACATGGTTTGGCGGTAGCCGGTTTGAAAACCCCCGCCGGTCAAGTCTTCGCCCAGCCCCGAATCGATCAGCGCTTTGCGTAATGGAGAAGCCGGCGTGCCAATCAGGGCATGATCCAGAATGTGAAGCGCTAGAATCTCTTCAAGATGGCCGCTTTCGATCAACAGCCAGTTAAGGGTGATTTGGGCTTTGGCGGTAGGGTCATCGCCGCTGTCGTAGAAGATTTCTTTTTTCTGCGGGATGCTGAAGCGCGGCTGAAGGGGAATTTCGGCGGGAATGAGGCGGCGGGTGTATTCTTTGAGCGCTTCCGCCATGTACTTCAAACGCTGTTCGGGGTCGTCGTCGCCGTAAAAGTAGATCAGCGCATTACTGGGGTGGTAATACGTTTCGTAAAAGGTTCGGAATTTTTCGTAAGTCAGGGAGAGGATTGTTTCCGGCTCACCGCCGCTGTCGTAGCGGTAGATGGTATCTGGAAAGACGGCATGCTGGGCTTCTTCTGCCATCACCGAGTCGGGTGAGGAATAAGCCCCTTTCATTTCGTTGAAAACAACCCCTTTGAAGGTCATCTCGCCTTGCGGTTCTTCCAGTTCGTAATGCCAGCCTTCCTGATAGAGGGTGAAGGGAGAAATCAACGGATGAAAAACCGCATCCAGGTAAACATCAATCAGATTGTAAAAATCTTTGAGATTGGTGCTGGCAACCGGATATATGGTTTTATCCGGGTAGGTCATCGCGTTCAAAAAAGTGTTGAGAGATCCTTTCATTAGTTCCACAAACGGCTCTTTGACGGGGTACTTTTGCGAACCGCACAGCACCGAGTGTTCCAGAATGTGAGCCACACCGGAGGAATCCGGTGGGGGGGTGCGAAAAGCGATGCCGAAGACTTTGTTCTCATCATCGTTTTCGAGAGAAAGCAGTTGCGCACCGCTCTGGCGGTGTTCCCAAAGGCGGGCGCGGGTATTGTATTCCTGAATAAAACGATCTTCCAGCAGCACAAAGCCGTGTAATTCGGTCATGGTTACCTCTTGTTATGGTTTTAAGGATTGGCGGCTGGCGGGCAGGCGGAACAATAAAGGCAATCCGACCAGCACGAGAACCGCGCTCAGCAGATAAGCGGTGCGCAGGCTGAACAAATCCCCGATTGCACCGACAGTCAGGGTTGCAAAAGAACTGCTCACAAAGGTTACTGCCATGTAGATTCCGTTGGCAAGGGCGCGGTTTTCGGGGAAACTCTCCTGGACGATGGCCATCACCACCGGTGTCATGGAGAGCAGGCCAAGCCCCAAACCAAGCAGAGCCGGGAACTGCAACCAGCCTTGCAGGTTGAGCAGCAGAAAAATGAACAGAGAAGTACTGATCAGGGAAAAGACCATTACCGGTCGTCTCCCAATCCGGTCAGAGAGCGGACCGGACAGTAAGGCGCCAACAACCCCAGCGGCTTCAAGCACTGAAAGCGATGCGCCGGCCAACATCAAATTGGCGCCTTCCTCGGTGAGGAAGGTGGGTAAGAAGGTGGAAACGCTGACGAATGCCAAAGCGCGGGTAACGAGAATAATCGAAAGCGGGATCAAGACCGGGCGCATGGTAGTGAGGGCTTTTTTCCACGGCAGCGCATGACGGCTTTCCGGATGGCGGGCAGGCAGATGGCGCAGTTGATAAGCCATCCAAAACGATATCACAATCCCGCCTGCCGCTAACCATGGTGTGCGCTGAATGCCCAGCGTGGAAATGGCCGAAACGATGATCAGTGGGCCGAAGGTGCGCCCCAACTCGCCACCGACCATCCAGAAACTCATCCCCAAGCCCAGTCGGTTGGCCGAAAGCCGTCCGGCCAGTACTGGGCCGGTAGCGTGCAGGCTGGCAGAACTCAACCCGGCGATCATCAACAGCATCGCCGCCAGCCAGTAAAACGGAGCAATGCCCAGAACACTCATTGCCAAAGCGGTGATGGTCGGGGTGAGGATGACAAAAACTCGCAGCGAACGCCGGTCTGCCAGATAACCGATGAATGGTTGCAGCAGGGAAGGCGCTGTCATGAACACCGAGAGCAGGCCGGCTTCGGTCTTGATCAGCGAGAATTTTTCGATCAGCAAAGGCAATAACGGCGGTAAAAAGGCCTGATAGGTATCATGCACAGCGTGGGCTGCGGCTACTGCGCCGACCTTTCCAGCGCTGAAGGTTGCCTCTTTTTCTGCAACGGCGCTCGTTGGCTGGGCTGTGATTTCAACAGGGGATGTCGAGCTCAAAGGCTGCCTCGATGAATGCGGGATGGTGTTGGTTGTCAGGGACGGCGAATTTCGCCTTCAACCTCAAACGATAGCGGTTTGGCGGGGGGATGGTCGCCGTAATCGGTCAGATCTTCGATCTTGATGCGCAATTTCAAAGCGGGAGCATGGGGATTTTCGATCAGGTGACGCAGGATCATTTCGTCAGCCTGAACTCCAAATACTTTCAATAATCGGCGGATGTCGTTGCGGCTGGTGTCTTCCATTTTGACCTCCTTTGGCAAAGCAGTGTGCAGGATAGGTCAATCTTAATCGCAAAGTGATTTTCAATCAAGCCGCTTGACTGGTTCTGTCCAGGTTTGCAATTTCTTTCGACGTTGATCTACCCAGATGGCCAAAACGGCAATCCATGTTGAAGTAAAAATAAACGCCGCAGCAATATGATACGTGCGCTGCAACTTTTTTGTTGAGCATGTCCCCCAAGCGGGCAGCTCCCAGTAGTAGCGAGGTGATTACCAGAATGTAAGCCAGAATCACCCATTGAACGACAGCAAAACTGGCTTCAAAAATGTCCACAAAGGCGGGCAGGGAAATGTTGACGATGCTGGAGTCGAGGGTTGCCATCAGAACGCCCATGCCAACTCCAGCCAATGCCAGCCAGCGGGCAGAGGTTTGGGTGGTTGCGTTCGAATGGATTGGCATGATGAAACCGATAACGAGATGCAGAACGGCTGGTCAGGGGTGTTTTTGGGTTTAAATTTCCGGGATGAAGCAGAATCCGTTTTCGGTACGGGTGATAATCTGGGGGTTTTGAGGATCTTCTTCCAGCTTGTTTTGCAGGCTGCGAATAGTGTTTTCAACCAGTGCCTGCATGGTGCGCTGAGGCAGCACTTCACTGCCCCAGCCGGCTTCATACAGGGTGGCGGTAGCCACTTCAGAGTACACATTGTCCATCAGGCAGGAGAGCAGCCGGGCTTCGGTGGGGTTGAGGTCAATCAGAATGCCACCGCGTACAAGGGTGTTATTATTTAAGTTCAACTGGTAATTGGAACTCCAACCGGGCGGTTCGACGGTATCCTGCGGGGGAAGGGTACGGGCTGCTCGGTCTATTCGTTCCAGCAACTTGGACATGGCAAACGGTTTGACGATGTAGTCATCCGCCCCCATGAAGTAACTTTGCTCCATTATTCCGGCATCGGAAAGAGCGGTCAGCATAATTACCGGCGCAGTGGAAACCCGCCGGATGGATTCCAGTACATTCAGCCCGTCTACTTCGGGCATCATGATGTCCAGCAAGATGATATCGAAAGTCTCGTGTTCCAGCAGCGTCAGGGCATCCTGACCGTGCCCGGCGGTTTGGATTTTGTGACCGGCTTTTTCAACGATCATGGTAACCAGTTGCCGGGTATCGGCATCATCATCAACCAGGAGAATTTTTAATTTTCGGTCTGTTTTTGTGCTGGACATTTCAAGTGCCTCCCGCTGCCCCACTAACCCGCCTGAGTTCTTTGCAGAATGAATCTCTGGATACAACCCTAGGGTTATTGTAGATAGGAATCTCAAAAAAGGCAAGTTTGAAGAAGGCTCATTCGGCTGCAGGATCAGGATGGGGTATGGTAAAATCTTGGACATGAACCAGACGGAAGACAAAATCGAAAAGGCCAATGGAGGGCCTCGATTCTTGAAAATGGTGCGTGTAGCCGGATCGCACCGCGAAATGGGGCGGCAAATTGGTGAAGAGTGCCGTCAACAAATTCAGCACAGCATCGAAAACGCCCGGAAACTGCTGGCTGATGCCTATGATACGCTTCAATTGGATTGGGAGGGAGCGCGGATTCAGGCGCGCAAATACATGCCGTTTGCCGAAGAACGATATCCGCAGTATGTGGAAGAATTACGCGGCATGGCAGAGGGGGCGAATGTGGGTCTGGACGACCTTGGGATGCTGAATGCCATGGAAGCGGTAACGATGGATGCCCTTCATCTTACCAAGTGTACCAGCATGGCCGTCAGTCAGGAGCGCACGACCAACGACCGGGTGCTGATTGCTCACAATGAGGATTGGCTGCCCGAGGATGAGGCTGATGTTTTTCTAATTCACGCCAAACCGGATGACGAGCCGCCTTTTCTGGCAATGACCTATGGCGGGTTGCTGCCCAATATCGGCTTTAATGCGTATGGAATTGCACAATGCTGCGATTCGGTCTATCCAACCGATAGCCGGATCGGCATTCCCCGCATCATCGTTTCTCGCGCAGTTCTGGCCGCCCGCACACCGGGTGAGGCTATCCGTCACATGCTGGCGCCGCACCGTGCAGCCGGTTACAATCATTTGCTGGCACATGAAAGCGGTGAAATTTATTCGGTGGAAGTTTCGGCGCGCCAGTTTGCGATTTTAGAGCCTGAAAATGGGGTGATGGTGCATACCAACCATTATCTGGATGCGCACATGCGTGCGATTGAAAGCGAACCGGATGAACTGATCAGTACGCGGGTGCGTTACCTGCGGGCAAAACGTTTGCTGGCACAGCAGGAAAAACACACCATCCGCTCCTTACAGACCATTCAGAAAGATCATGTCAATCACCCCGACTCGATTTGCAATCATGCCGTGGTGGGCGATCCGCTGGATCGGGAAAAGACCATCACTGCTCTGACGATTGACCTGACCAACCGACAACTGCATGCCTGTTGGGGCAACCCGTGCAGCAGTGTATTTTCAACCTATCAACTGGATGCTTGAGAAAGGCAAAGTTTTTAACCCCATGCAAAATGAGAACATGAAATCCCCAAACCGTTCACTCTTGGATTACCTGACGGTCACTTTGCGCGGTTTTTTGATGGGCACAGCCGATGCCGTGCCGGGTGTTTCCGGCGGGACGGTAGCCCTGCTGGTGGGAATTTACGAGGAGTTGATTCAATCCATCCGAGCGGTGGCGGATTTGCGCCACATCCAACGCGTTGTTCGCCTGCAATTCAAGGCGTTGCTGGATGAACTGCCGTGGAAGTTTCTTCTAGCGCTTGTGATGGGTATCTTCGCCGGGGCGGTTACGCTGGCTCATTTGCTTGAAAACCTTTTGGAAACCCATCCCTTGTTTATTTGGGCATTCTTTTTTGGGCTGGTGGCTGCCTCAGCGGTGGTGGTTGCCCGCCGGGTGCGGATGTGGGCGATCGGCAATGTTCTGTTGCTCATCTTTGGAGCGGTGATCACCTATCTGGTTGTCGGATTGGTGCCGATGGATACGCCGGATACTTTTCCGCTCTTTTTCCTCAGCGGGATGATCGCCATTTGCGCGATGATCTTACCCGGCATTTCTGGGGCTTTCATTTTGGTGTTATTGGGAAAATATCAGGATGTGCTGGCAGCCGTGACGGGCTTGGACATCCCGCGTCTGGTAGTCTTTTTGTTGGGAGCGGTCATCGGTATCTCGCTCTTTTCGCGGGTGTTGGGGTGGCTGTTCCGCCGCTATCATGATGCCACTATCGCGCTGATGGTTGGTTTGATGATGGGTTCGCTGCGTAAGCTGTGGCCGTGGAAAGGCGATCCCTCTGTCTTGGGTGAAAGTCTGCCAACCGAGTTTGGCGGGGCCTTGATGAATGTTCTGCCGACGTGGAGCGTAGAAACTCTGCTGGTCGTCGGCACGGTTGTTTTAGGGTTTGGGCTGGTGGCCGGCCTGGAAGGCTTGGCCGCCCGCCGAAAGGGTATTGCCGCCAGAATCAGGGTGCCCGTTGCGGGGAGTGAATGAGAATGAAAAACGCGATTTCCCGTTCCGCCCCTTTTGCCCATACCTATTCGATCCTTGCCCGCGACCCGCAAAGCGGAGAGATGGGAGTCGCTGTGCAATCCCATTGGTTCTCGGTCGGTTCGATTGTGGCGTGGGGCGAAGCCGGAGTAGGAGTGGTGGCTACTCAGGCGCTGGTACAGGTGTCTTACGGGCCGCAAGGGCTGGCGTTGATGCGGACGGGTGTAGCGGCGCCGGCTGCTTTACAGGCCTTGCTCAGCGCCGATGAAGAACGCGAAGTTCGTCAGGTAGCCATGCTGGATGCCAGCGGACGGGTTGCGGCGCATACCGGCTCGCGCTGTGTTGCGGAGGCGGGTCATGTGTTTGGGGAAGGTTTTTCTGCTCAGGCGAACATGATGGCTTCTCCAACTGTATGGGGTGCGATGGCGCAGGCTTATCAGCGCAGTGAGGGCGATCTGGCGGAACGGTTAATGGCTGCCCTGGAAGCGGCCCAATCAGAGGGCGGGGACTTGCGCGGTCAGCAGAGCGCCTGTCTGCTGGTTGTCAGCAGGCAGCGCAGCGAGCAAGTCTGGCAGGGGGTACGGGTCAACTTGCGGGTGGATGATCACCCCCAGCCGCTGGTCGAACTGCGTCGTCTCCTAACCGTTCACCGCGCTTATGAATGGATGAATCGTGGCGATGCTTTGTTAGGTAGTGGCGATACCGAAGCAGCCATGCAGGCTTACCGTTCCGCAGCAACTCTGCTTCCGGAAAATGAGGAAATCCTTTTCTGGCAGGCGGTTACGCTAGCCGATTTGGGCCGTTTGGATGAATCTTTGCCCATCTTTCAGGATGTATTTCGACGAAATCCACTGTGGAAGGTGATGGTGAAACGCTTGCCTCCGGCTGGGTTGATGCGGGATGAACCGGGTCTTCTCGAAAAAATTACCGGCAGCGCGAGCGAATAAAAAGGTTTTGACGGTCTGGCACAAAAGTTGCAAACAGAACGGGAGGGTATAATAAACTCATTGCGCTTGACTCTGCGCTAAAGGCTTGCCTGTGTTCGATCTGACCGTTTTCAAGTACAACCGTTTGCAGGGAAAAGAAGAAACCGATCTGCCGGGTCTGTTTACCAGCCTGCCGCCTAAACGCGCAGCGCGGGGGCGGGAAAAAGACCGCCTGGTAATCTTTTTACAATTCGTGGAGCGGGGCAGTCCGTTTCAAGGCGCGCCCGAGGATGTGTTGGAAAAACTGAGTCGGGTGTACTATGCGACGCGCGGCACCGTGACCAGTGCGATGAAAGCCGTCGCCGATCAAGTCAATGAGCGGCTGTTGGCTCGGAATTTGCGTCAGGCAAAGGAAGGCAATCCGCTGCTGGGTTTGATGATCGTGGCAGTTTTGCACGAAGAAATGCTTTATCTGGCGCATAGCGGGCCGGTGCATTCCTTTGTGGTCAATGCCCAATCCGTGGAGCATTTCCACGATCCGCAGGGCGCCGGTCGCGGACTGGGAATCAGCCGGACGGCGGCGGTGCGTTTCTACCGCTGTGCATTTCAACCGGGTGATCTGGCTTTGCTGTGTGTCCAGCCCCCGCAAAACTGGTCGCGGCAAACCTTATTGGGTAGCGCTCAATTGTCGCTGGATCATTTGCGCCGCCGCTTGTTGGTTCAGGCGGATGGAAATCTCAGTTTTGCGATGCTGCGAATCCGGAAGGGGCAGGGCGAAATTCAAGTTCGTAATCTGCAGGCAGGCGAGCCAGGAGCATCTTCACGGTCAAGGACAGTTGAACAGCCCTCAGACCGAGAAGACAAGCCTGAACCTGTTCCGACATCTCAGCCGGGCGGCCAACCATCAACGGTTGGAGAGCAGCCGCAGGATGCCAGACAGGCGGTATATCTCGCCGGTGAACAGGCGAGGGAGGCTGCGCCTGAAGCCGGTTTGATTCAACAAATGCGTGACCGGTTTGGAAAAATGCGGGTCAAGGTGGCACAGAAAAAGACCTCTCCGGCTGACCAAGCGGCGCTGGAGCCGAAAGCCCCGCCGGTTGCGGAAACTTTGCAGAAAGCGGTTGTCGAACAAACCCAACCGGCTGCTTCTCCCGTGATTCAAAAAATTTCACCGGCAGCGCGCAAGGCTGGCGGATGGTTGAAGCGGGTGATGCACGGGTGGCAGGCGTTTCGCCAACGCAGCGGTGCAGCGCTATCACGCTGGACGGCGCGAGCGCTGCCCGGACAGGCTGAGCGATTGCCGGCGCTTTCCAACAGCGCCATGTTGTTTATTGCGGTCGTGGTGCCGCTGATTGTGGTAGCCATTGCGATGACCGCTTATTGGCAGCAAGGACGCGGTGAGCAGCATCGTCTTTTCCTCTCTCAGGCAGAACAGATGGTGGCGCAGGCGGAAGCCCAGAGCGATGGGCTAATGAAGCGGGTCAATTATGAGGCTGCACTGGGTTATTTGGATCAGGCAGCTGAATTTGGCAATTCGGAACGAATGCGCAATCTGCGCCGTCAGATTTTGACGGCGATGGATCAGTTGGAAGGCATTCGCCGATTGGAATTTTCGGCATTACTGCCTGCCCCCTTTGACAGCAAGGTCAATATCACCCGGATAGTCTCCACGCCGTCCGAGGATTTATACCTGCTGGATCAATCCAGCGGTCGGGTGATTCGGCTGGTGTACACCCGGCCGGGTTATGAGATAGACAGCCGCTTTTTCTGCGGTCCCAATCTGGTAGGCGGTTTGATCATCGGACCGCTGGTGGATATTGTCGCCGCGCCCATTCCCAACTCGCTGGATGCGGTCGTGATGGGTGTTGATTCGTTTGGGAATTTGTTGTACTGCTCGCTGGATGCCAACAAGACCAGCGCCATTTCGTTGCGCCCGCCGGACGCCGGTTGGGGAAATTTACGCGCGATGATCTACTCGCCCGGCACGCTGCACTTGCTTGATCCGCGTTCTAATGCAGTGTGGCGCTTCGATGGGCAAGGCGTGGATTTCAGTGATCCGCTGTCAGGACCGCGGCTTTTCTTTGGCGACTATATCCCCGACCTTTCCAAGGCGGTTGACATTGCCATTTACCAGAATGATCTCTACATTCTCCGCGAGGACGGCGGGATGGCGCTGTGTACTTACAGCAGCGTCAGCGGCACTCCAACGCGCTGCAATGATCCGTACCCATACCGCATCAGCCGGGCAGGCGATCCGATGGAGGAGGTGGATCATCTTGGCGTCAATTTGAGCCAGATTCAGGCTACCCAGCCGCCTGAGCCGTCTCTGTATATGCTGAGCCCGGCAGCTCCGGCGGTTTACCAATTCAGCCTTGGGATGACCTTTGTCCAGGAAATTCGTCCGCTGCAGGATGGAAGTACAGCCTTGCCTGCCCGTCCGGCAACCGCCTTCCGCGTAACCATGGCGCGCAATTTAGTGCTGGCCTTTGGAAACCAGTTGTTGATTGCTCCGCTTTCTCAATAGGCCCTAAATTGGTTTGTTGCTGCCTATAAGTTCAACCAGCGGGTGGTGATAGCGGGCAGTTCGCTCAGCGGACCAACGTGCACCTTGCATGGGGGCAGGGACTCCATAAAAGCCTTACCGTATTGCTTCGTGAGGATGCGCCGGTCAAGAATGACGACCACCCCGCGGTCGGATTGGGTGCGAATCAACCTGCCAAACCCCTGCCGGAAGCGTAAAATGGCTTCCGGTAATTGATACTCATTGAATGGATCATCGAATGTTTCCGAACGGGCTGCGATGATCGGATCGGAAGGCACATCAAAGGGTAATTTGACAATGACCAACACCGAAAGCGCCTCACCGGGGATATCCACTCCCTCCCAAAAAGCGCGCGTACCCAACAAAACGGCTTTGTCACTCTCCCGAAAAGTTTCCAGCAGAATATTGGCTGAGGCGCCTTCCCCCTGTTCATAGACCTGAATACCGGCTTCGAGCAGCGGCGGTGTGATGGCCTGTGAGGTTCGCCGCAGTTGGGCATAAGAGGTGAATAGAACCAGCATCCGCCCGCCGGTCGCGCGGGCTAGCCGAATCAGGCTCTGTTCCACAGCGCGCTGATACCCGTTGGCATCCACCGGTTCGGGAATATCCTTGGCAATGTAAAGTAAGGCCGCGTTTTCGTAATCAAACGGCGAACCGAGAATCAATTCGTCGGCCTCATCGGCATTCAGGCGTGAACGCAGATAGTTGAATTCTCCCTCGGCTGTCAGCGTTGCGGAGGTGAGGATGATGCTGTTTTTTTCGTGCCACAGGTATTTTTCCATCAACGGTCCAATATGCAGTGGAGCAATCTGAAGGGAAAGCCGGTTGTTGTTAGGGCTGATTTCCACCCAGTAGATTGCCGCCGGGTCAGGCTGACTGACCAGCCCATGTAGGTAGGCTTGGGCTTCACTCAGACGCCGGTGAATGCTGGCTAAATTGGCAAGGGTGTCTTCCACCTCTTCACCCAACCGATCCAGACCCTCGCTGATCCCTTTGTGTAATTCGGCAATCAGGTTGAGCAGCAGGGAGAGGGTCTCGTTGGCGCTGTCCCACTCGATTTCCACTTCTGTCCAATCCGGCAATTTACGGGTGGCCGGCAAAATTCGTACCTGCTGACCATACGGGCTGATAGGCTTTCCATCGCGGGCGTTTTCCATGAAGACCTCAATGCTTTTGAGGAACTGTTTGAGGTCGAAATCCAAGCGGGCGGCAAGGTCGGTTGCTCGCGAAACGGTTTTGTTGAGCAGCGCAAAGTCGGAGGGACACAGGATTTCCTTTAGCAGCGTAACCAACCGTCCCAGCACCCCGCTGCTGGTTCCGCCCAGTTCCTGCAACAGGCGGGTCAGGTCATTTTGGGTTACGCGGTAACTGAGCGCGTTGGTCGAGGCCGATTCGATGTGATGGCCTTCATCCACAATCAGATACTGGTATTCCGGCAACACGCGGCTGCCGCTGACCACATCGGATAAAAGTAAAGCGTGATTGACAATGATCAAATGGGTGCTGAGGGCTTGCTGACGGGATTGGTAAAACGGGCAGGCGCCACCCATGCGGCTCACACAGGTTTCGGCTTTACAGCCTTCGTCCTCGGCGGAAAGGCGCATCCACACTTCGCGCTCGGCAGGGCCATTCAGGTTGATTTCAGAACGGTCACCGTGTCCGCCTTCCTGCAGCCAAACCAGCACCTTAGCCAGCACGCGCATTTCTTCGGGCGTTTCGGGGCCTTTGTGTCGTAGAGCCTCTAAACGCCGCGGACAAAGGTAATTCCCGCGCCCTTTCAGAACTGTGGCGCGCAGGTCTAGTTTAAGCGCATCGCGCAGGTCAGGGATGTCTTTGTTGATCAACTGCTCTTGCAGGGTGATGGTATTGGTGGAGATGACCACACGGGTATTATTCTGGATCGCCCATAAAGCGGCTGGCACTAAATAGGCAAAGGATTTACCGATTCCTGTACCGGCTTCGACCATCAGGTGTTCGCTGTTCGACAAAGCGCGGGTGACCGCCCGCAGCATTTCTACCTGTTGGCTGCGGTATTCGAACTGGTCAAAATAGCGCGCAAACAGCCCACCCGGTTCCAGAATAGAGGCAACTTCATCTTCGTCCAGCGGCTGAGGGGTTTCGACCAGCGTCAAAGGCGGGGCAAGGCGGTATTCGGCCGCGAACAACCCTTCATATTCTCGCTGACGGGTTTGGCGAGCCTGAATTGGCTGACGGGAACGCGCCCTCAAAATCTGTTGGAAAATCCAACCGCCATCCCATTCGATGGCTTCACTGTGGCGAACAATTTCCGCCAGCAATTCAATCGGTAATTCCAGGGCGCGTTGATATAATTGCCAAAAAACGGCGTGAGCCAGACGAGCATCATCCAGGGCGCGATGGGAGTTGGGGATGAGAATCCCAAGGATCTGTCCGAGCGAGCCCAAATTGTAGCGGCTGGCAGTTGGCAGCAGGACTGCTGCCATTTCGTAGGTGTCAATGGCTTCCACAAAAGACAAAACCCCCTGCCGTTGAAGAAAACCCAGGTCGAAACGAATGTTATGACCGATGACAGGTGAGTCACCGATGAAATCAGCCAGTTCGTTCAGCACGGCGTGGATTTTTGGGGCGTTACGCACCATGTCGTTGTTGATGCCGGTCAGGGCTGTGATGGCGGGGGGAATGGGGCGTTGAGGATTGATCAGGGTCTCCCATTCGGCTTCGATGCGGTTGCCGTTGAAGCGCACCGCAGCAATTTCAATGATGGCGTCTCTTTGGGGATCAAGACCGGTGGTTTCAATATCCAGAGCGATTAACGAGGGCATGTCAGGGATTATACCATCCTGCTCTGTTTGAGCAGGTGATTTGATAGCCGCCTTCAAGTGTGGTAAAACTGTTTTCATTCATCCCGAGTTAAGCGAGTTGAGTCGATGAAGATTGGTGACGATGTTGAAGTGATTGCTTTTGATTGGGGCGGGACGTTAATGACGGGCAGCGGCCCGCAGGATCGTCCGATGGTTGAATGGACGGAGGTGGAGGCGGTTGCCGGAGCAGAAAAGACCCTGCAAGCCTTGCAGGAGCGCTTTCGCTTGGTGGTTTGTACGAATGCGGAAATCTCCACAGCCGATCAGGTACGCGCAGCCTTGAATCGGGTTGGGCTGGGAAAATTTATAGCAGCCATCTTCACCCCCAAAGAACTGGGAAATGTCCGCAAACCGGATGTGGAATTTTTTCTGGCGGTTGAACAGGCATTGGGAGTGCGCCGCGAGGCATTGTTGATGGTGGGGGATGACCCGCTGGTTGATGTGGGTGGGGCCATTTCGGCTGGCTGGCGGGCGGTGTGGTTCAACTCTCATGGAAGAGCTGCTCCGGGCTTGCTGCCGTTGGCTGACGCTGAAATTATCCGTTTGGAAGAATTACCGGCAACGCTGCAATGCCATCGCCTGCCGAGAGTCGAACAAGCGCGTTTGTGGCTGTTGGGGCAACACGCAACGGCCAATTTGCTTGTGCATGTCGAAATGGTGGCTGCGCTGGCTTATCAGATGGCAGTGTGGCTGAGGCAGAACGGACAGAAAGTTAACCCCGTGCTAGCTCAGCGGGGCGGTTTATTGCACGATTTGTGCAAAATTTCGGCAAAAGGCAGCCGTATACTGCATGGTGATATGGCGGCTGAATGGCTGCAGGCCCACGGCGAAACGGAATTGGCCGGGATTGCGGCCACTCACATGCTTTTCAATCTACTGGAAGAGGAAAAGCGCCCGCGCACGTGGGAAGAAAAAATTGTGTATTATGCCGATAAACTGGTCGAAAATGGGCAGGTTGTGCCGTTCAGCAGGCGCATGGACGCTCTTCGTCAACGATATGCAATGGAAGGGACACTGGTCGAACGGCTGTCGAACGCCATGCCCTTGCTGGAACGGGAACTCAGCGAGCCGCTCGGATGGACGATGGATCAAATGGTGGAAAACCTACAACGAGCGTTCTGGAAAGGCCATTAAGGGCTGCTCAGCGTATAGTAGTTATAGACGCCCTGCGCCAGCAACGCCATCAATTCGTTCGCCGGGTTGAATAACAATTGAGTGGGATGGTAGAGGTGAACGACCAGTACAAAGTTGCCGCCGCTGGTGTAGATGATGCCGGCATCGCTCATGGTGTGAATCAATCCGTCGCGAGGGTCGGTGATCCAGCCGTGTTTGTGGGCAATTTGCACACCTTCCGGCAGGCCAGCCTGAAAGAGGACACCAATCCGGTTTTTGGAAAGCAGGCTGATCATCAAGCGGCATTCGCTTTGGGTGATTTCACCGGGAAAGACTGCCGCAAAAGTTCCGCCGCCGTTCAAGGCGCATTGGTAAATATCATTGAGCAGCACGCCGATCTCCATCGGTGTGGTTTGATTGTACCGGTCGGGGTCGGTGTTGACATCCGTGCGTTGGTTGGCAGGGGTGGAATAGGTGCGCAGTAATGGGGCGCCGGGGTAAAAGTAGCCTGCCAGAAAGGTGTTTCTCAAGCCAAGCGATTGTAAATCCGCGGTAACTTCCAGCGGGCCGAGGCGGGCATCCAGCACTACCTGCATCAAGCGGTCAGCCGGGTCATTCTCGGAAAGTTCGATCATCGCCTCGAGCAGGTTGGTGACTTCGAGGGAGACAGGCTCCTCAACCCGCCGAAAGACGGATACCATGATGGGGATTTTCATGGTGGAAGCAGCGGTAAATGCAATTCCGGGGGCAATCACCTGACCATCGTTATAGGCAAAGTTGATCTCCAGCCCGGTTTGCAAATCCAGCAAATAGATTTCAGCCAGCCCGTCATAACCGCGGGTGGTCAGCACCTGCTGCAACAGCACCTGCACATTTTGAAAGGCCGGCCGGCTGGGACTGACTCGATTGAAAGAGAGATTGACCACTCGATTCGCCGGATTGCGCAGCGCATCGGAGATGAGAATCACAGCCCTGTCAATGTCCAGCACGACACCGGGTTGACCGGGCTCAAAAGTGGTTGTGCCGGGTATCGGCGATGCCGGAGATGGCGGACGGTCGTAGCGGGCGGCAATTTCATCGCGTAAGTAGGCGCGTAGCCGTTCCTCGGAGAGGGTTGCTCGCAGCGGCACTTCGGCGGGGGTGGGAAATTGATTCCAGAGGTAGTCCCAAAAGGCTGCCCAAAACGGTTGGGCCACCCGCTGCTGATCAGCAGCGGCCAGCATGGCTTCCAGATCGAGCCGAAAACCGGCGGCTGAAGGGCGCATCTGAATCACGGCATCCGCATACCGGATTTCCACCGGCACGCTGTAGGCCTGAGTCAATCGTTCGGCAGCCTGCTGGCGGTTTAGGCCGGCCACCGGCACTCCGGCAATGACCGTGCCGGGCGGAAACGCAGCCCTCAAACGGCTGTATTGTATCAATTGCAAAACCAGTAAAAGCACTCCCAGAAATATGAATAAAATGGAAACCCAGCGAAGAACAATGACGCTGCCTCGTTTCAACCTATCCTCCGTTCACAAACGGTATAAATTGTACCAGATTTGGGTTTAAGCTCAGGGGGCACTTAAGCAGGAAACGGAAGGGGCAACTGCCCCTTCCGTTTGTTGAAAACAGATTGGTCTGGCATTTACAGGTTTTCCAACTGATCTCGTAAGCGGCTGGCGGTTTCTTCAAAAGTGGCCAGTTTTTGACGCTCCTTCTCTACCACCGCCGGCGGCGCTTTTTCCGCAAAGGGCGAAGCAAGTAAACTGCGCAGCCGCTCGATTTGCTTTTCGGCCTCTGCCAGTTCGTTTTGCAAGCGGACGCGCTCGGCTTCCAGATCCACCAAATCGGCCAGCGGCAGGTAAATTTCCACGCCGGCCACAACCAACCCAACCTGATTTTCAGGTTTTTCCGGCAACTCCGCCAGCAGGGTCAAATGTTCAGGCTGCAAATAAGCCAACGCGGCAATGGCGGCAGACTGCTGCTGAAAAACGGTCAGTTTCTCTCCGGCAACGATGGTAGCCGGAATGCGCTTGCCGGGGGTCACCTTCTTCTCAGTTCGCAGGTTGCGGATGGCGCGAATCACCCCTTGAATCAGGTTGAAATCGGCGACTTTTTCCTCTTCCCAACCCTCCACCGGCTGGGCTTCCGGCCAGCGGGCGATAATGAGAGCCTCTTCCCAACCGCCTTTGGGGTTGAAGGCTTCGCCTTTTTCCTGTGCGGCTCGTTTGAGATGCCCCCACAATTCTTCGGTCACAAATGGTGTGAAGGGGTGCAACAGCCGCAGGCATGCATCCAGCACGCGCAACAGCGTTTGAGCCGTGTAAAAGGCGCGATCACCGCCTTCGGCTAACTGCAATTTGGCAATCTCCACATACCAGTCGGCAAATTCAGACCAGAAGAAATCATAAATCTGGCGGCCGGCTTCGCCGTACTGGTAGTTGGTGAATAAGCGTTCCACATCGCGCAGCAATTGCTGCAAACGTGCCCAAATCCACGAGTCAGCCAGAGTCCACTGCGGGGCGGTTGCCGGTTGAGCCGGGGCCTGAGCCAGCGCGCCAAGCACGAACCGTCCGGCGTTCCACACTTTGTTAGCAAAATTGCGGTTGGCTTCGACTTTTTTCAGGCTGAGATTCATGTCGTTGCCGGGTGTCGAACCAACCAATAAGGTGAAGCGCAGCGCATCCGTGCCCATTTCGTCCATCACTTCCAGCGGGTCAATCACATTGCCTTTGGTCTTGCTCATCTTTTGACCGTGTTCATCGCGAATCAGGCCGTGCAGATACACCGTGTGGAAGGGCGGTTTGCCGGTAAATTCCAATCCGAACATGATCATGCGGGCAACCCAAAAGAAGAGGATGTCGTAGCCGGTTTCCAGCACACTGGTCGGGTAAAAGTAGCGCAGATCGGGGGTTTCTTCCGGCCAGCCGAGCGTAGAAAAAGGCCAGAGACCCGAAGAGAACCATGTATCCAGCACATCTTCATCCTGTCGGATGCGGGCGCTGTGGCAGTGGGCGCAATGAGTCGGATCCTCGCGGGTGACGGTGATCTCGCCGCACTCGTCGCAATACCAAACCGGGATGCGGTGCCCCCACCACAATTGGCGGCTGATGCACCAATCCTCGATGTTTTCCAGCCAGTTGTAATAGACCTTGGTGAATCGTTCCGGGACGATTTTGATTTGACCCTCGCGCACGGCTTTGAGGGCGGCTTCGGCCAGTGGTTGGATGCGCACGAACCACTGGGTGGAAATCATCGGTTCGACAATTTCACCACCGCGTTGTGAGCGTGGGACGTTGAGGGTATACGGCTGTTCTTTGATCACCAGACCGGCAACGCGCATGTCCTCCCACATGCGTTTGCGACATTCGAAGCGATCCAAACCCCGATACGGCCCGCCGTTTTCGTTGATGGCGGCTTGCGGTGTGAGGATGTTGATCATTTCCAAATTATGGCGCAGGGCAATCTGATAGTCATTGGGGTCATGCGCCGGGGTGATTTTGAGCGCGCCGGTACCAAACTCACGATCCACATATTCATCAGCGATGACCGGAATCGGACGGTTAAGGATTGGGACAAGCACTTTGCGGCCAACATAGGCTCGGTAGCGCTCATCTTCGGGATGGACGGCAACGGCGGTATCGCCTAAGATGGTTTCCGGTCGGGTCGTGGCAACCGGGATAAACTCCTGCGGGTTATCGGCTAGAACATATTTGAAGAAATACAATGTGCCGGGTTCTTCGCTGTATTCCACTTCCAGGTCGGAAACGGCGGTTTTCAGACCCGGCGACCAGTTGATCATGCGCGGGCCGCGGTAAATCAATCCCTTTTCGTACAATCGGACAAAGGCCTCGCGCACAGCACGCGACAATCCTTCATCGAGGGTAAAACGCTCCCGCGTCCAATCGCAGGAGGCGCCCAGCCGGCGGATTTGCCGGGTGATGATGCCGCCGTATTTTTCTTTCCATGCCCAGGTGCGGCGCAGAAATTCCTCACGGCCCAACTGCTCTCGGGAAAGACCTTCTTTGGCAAGCGCTTTTTCTACCTGTAACTGAGTGGCAATTCCGGCATGATCGGTACCCGGTACCCACAGGGTAGGTATACCTTTCATCCGGTGATAGCGGATCATCAGGTCTTCCATGGCGACGAACATGGCATGGCCGAGGTGTAATTCGCCGGTCACATTGGGCGGGGGAATTGATATGACAAACGGACGGCGGGAGGGATCGTGACTCGGAGAGCGTGGATCATTGGTTGGCTTGAAGTAGCCGCTGGCCTCCCAGTGAGCGTATATTTTTTCTTCAATCGAGGCAAAGTCATAGATCTTCGGTAACGAAAATGGTTGATTCATGCTCGCTCCTTGATTCATCAAGATCAAAAGCAGCCCTGCTTCGTGAGGACGAAAGGGCTGCTTCCGCGGTACCACCTCAATTCATCGCCGTTCGTGGCGATGCACTCCCACCTGAACCATCATTAACCATCATTCAGGTTTTGCGCTAACGGGCAAACCCGCGCCGTTCTACTTTCCCAGAGGGGATTTCTTCGGCGACTTTACCGGGCGACTTTCGGTGAGGGTCAACTGAGGAGGCTCTCAGCCTGCGGCGCTCCGTCTCTGACAGTGACCGGTTCACTTACTTCTCCCGGCACTCCGGTATAAGTTTTGCATATTATAGCGGTTTCACGGGTGGATGTCAAACAACGCGCTGGGGTTTCACTTTCATGGCATAAAGTTCTGAAAATCAAAGTTTTGCCAGTTAAATCCACCCTGAGAGAAAAGGTAAAGTCCAACCAGGGCATTGACCGCCGAGAGGATCAGACCGATTGCCGAAAGCGCCAGCCCGGCGATGGCCATGCCGCGGCTGCTGGACTTGAGTCCAATGACTCCGGTGATGATGCCGGCAATCGCCATGGGAAAGCCACAGATCGGCAGACACCATGCTGCCAGATTGAGAATACCCAAAACCAGGGCGGCAATGGCAACCCCCTGCTTATTGGCGGGAGGGGGCGGCGGATAAACAACTTCGGGCTGAGGAGTGTAATCATGGGTCATGCAGGGCCTCCATTGGAGAATTAATCAAAGTGGTTTTCACCAAAGATGGCGTCAATCCGCTCGAGGATGTCGTTGGTCAGTTTCTCGACCGCTTCGGCGGCGCCCAAATTTTCATCCAACTGCTCCAACCGGCTTGCTCCGGTGATGACGCTGGACACTTCTTTTCGGCGCAGCACCCAGGCGATTGCCAGTTGTGAGGTGGTCAGGCCTAATTCCTGAGCCAAGGCTGTCAATTGACGAACGATGGCAATCCGCTCCGGGGTGATGCGCTCGCGCAGCCAGGCCATGTCCTCGTGCGAGGCGCGGCTGCCGGCCGGGATGCCGTCGTTGTACTTGCCGGTCAAAATGCCGAAGTAAAGCGGTGAGAAGGTGGTCAGTCCCAATCCGAGGTCACGTGCCAGCGGCATGATATGATCCTCCACACGCTTACGGTGGAAGAGGTTGTATTGGGGTTGTTCCATGCTGGGCGGAGTCAGGCCAAATTCCCGGCAAGCGCTGTAAACTTCGGCAATCTGGTAGGCTTCCCATTCGGAAGTGCCCCAGTACAGCACTTTGCCTTGATGCACCAGATCATCCATTGTCCGGGCAACTTCTTCAAAGGGGGTATCTGGATCATAGCGGTGGCAGAAGTACAAGTCCACATAATCGGTGCCTAATCGGCGCAAGGAAGCATGAATAGACTCAAAAATGTGCTTGCGGGAAAGCCCGCGCCCATTTGGGCCGGGGAAGGTCGGCCAGAAAACCTTGCTGGAAATGACCAGTGTTTCCCGCTGCATGGTTTTGATGGCCTTGCCCATCACAATTTCCGCCTGACCGTTGGCATATACATCGGCGTTGTCGAAGAAGTTAACGCCATGCTCATAGGCTGCATGAACAAGGTCAATGGCGGTCTGTTCGTCAATTTGATTGCCAAAAGTGAGCCAGGCTCCCAGTGAAATTTCACTGACCTTCAATCCAGTTCGTCCCAATCTTCGGTAATGCATGTTTTTTCCTCCTGAGGTTTGGATATTGACTGCCGTGATGAAGCGGCAGATGATTGGCGTGTTATTCCATATCGTGAATCTTGCCTCTGTCGAGCGATTTGGTTTCCCCGCCAATGCCGAGCGGTTTCCATTTTTCCTGATTGGCGCGCAGACGGTGCAATCCGCCTCCGCGGTTGTGCAGTTCGTCAAAACCTTCCGGTTTGATGAACATTTCCTCGCCATCCAGCAAGCCGGTGATCCCGGTTTGGCCGGGTTCCAGACGTTTGTTCTGGCAGTAGGGACAGGTTTTCGGGTCGTGCGGTTTATATTCGATCGGTTCTTCGTAAGTGGTAATGTAGCCTTCGTAGTTTCGCAGGATGATCTTGTGATCCGACATGCTGATCAGGTAATTGGGCATGACCGGAATTTTACCCCCGCCGCCCGGCGCATCCACTACATAAGTGGGTACGGCATAACCGGAAGTGTGACCGCGCAAGCCCTCGATGATCTCGATGCCCTTGCCTACCGGCGTACGGAAGTGCCCGGCGCCGTCCACCAGGTCGCACTGGTAGAGATAATACGGTCGCACGCGGATGCGCACCAGATCCTGAACCAGTTTGCGCTGAATGTGAACGCAGTCGTTGACGCCTGCGAGAAGAACAGATTGGTTGCCCAAGGGAATGCCGGCCCGGCTGAGGCGGTCGCAGGCATCCGCCAGTTCCTGTGTGATTTCGTTGGGGTGGTTGACGTGGATATTCATCCATACCGGATGGTATTTGGCAAGTGTCTGGCAAAATTCATCGGTGATGCGCTGGGGCAGGAAAACCGGTACGCGGCTGCCAATTCGGATAATTTCGATGTGGGGAATTTCGCGCAGGCGGCGCAACAATTCATCCAGCAGTTTGGGGGCCAGGGTAAGTGGATCGCCGCCGGAGAGCAGCACATCGCGCACCTGAGGGGTGTTTTTGAGGTATTCGATCTGCATTTCAAACTCAGCTCGCGAGAAGGTTGCGCTGGGGTCGCCCACAATGCGCGAACGCGTGCAATAGCGACAGTAGGAGGCGCACTGGGTAGTCACCAGCATCAACACCCGGTCGGGGTAGCGGTGCACCAGCCCGGGCACAGGGGAATGGCGATCTTCTGCAAGGGAGTCTTCCATCATGCCGGTGAAGGGCACAATTTCTTCGGCTTTGGGGATGACCTGCAAGCGGATCGGGTCGTTGGGGTCATCGGGGTTTATTAAGGAAGCAAAGTAAGGAGTAATATCCACGCGGAACAAACCTTGCGTGTTGAGGGCTTTGATTTCACTGTCCGTCAGTTTGAAAAGTTTTTCGAAATCTTCAACGGTGTTAAGGCGATTGCTCAACTGCCAGCGCCAGTCATTCCATTTTTCGTCCGGGACATCCGCATAAACCGGTGCACGTTTGGAAGGGAAGTAATTTGAGCTCATTTTCGATCTCCTCTAAAAATAGAACCAGAAGGTGGATTTTGGATTCACGATAAAATAGGATTGTGATTCGTGGTAGGGGGATCGTGATCGGTGCGGTAAAAACCGGTGCGGAGGGAGGGCAATAGAGTGCGAGTCATCACCTTTATTTTACGAATAAAAAAGGGTCAGGTCAATCAAAGCGGCGAGGATATAAGAAATCTATATGAGGTTGGGATGAATTCTTGACGTTGAAGATTGGGCATGGTAAGATGATGTAATGGTCGGGTTTAGCACTCAAGGGGCGAGAGTGCTAATATGAAGGGTTGAAGATGGTTGAATTAAGCGAGAGACAAAAATTTATCCTGACGCTGGTGATTCATGAGTATATTCGGACGGCACAGGCGGTTGGATCGCAGGCGCTGGTTGCTCGCTATAATCTCAACATCAGTTCGGCAACCGTGCGCAATGAAATGGCAGCGCTGACCGAATATGGCTTGTTGCGCCAGCCGCATACCTCGGCCGGGCGGGTGCCCACCGAGGAGGGGTATCGCTACTTTGTGTCCCGCTTGATTGGAGCAACCGATCTGCCGGATACTACCCGCCGTACGATCAGCCACCAGTTCTACCAGATGCGCCATGATGTCGAGCAGTGGGTGCGTCTGGCGGCATCGGTACTGGCGCATCAATCGCGGGCGGCTTCGCTGGTTACGCCCCCTCACCCGGAAAAAGCCCGCCTGAAACATCTTGAATTGATCGCCACACGCGGACGGCAGGTTTTGATGGTGCTGGTCATGGTGGGTGGAGAAGTGCGCCAGCGTATTTTGACGCTGAACGAGCCGGTGACTCAGGAGCTGCTCTCTCAATCGGCTGACCGGCTGACCCAATTGTTTCAGGGGCAAGATGTGGAAAGCATCCGCACCCGCATGACCCAACTGAGCGGGTTGGATGCGGATGTGATCGGCTGGGTGATGGAAGACATGATCGAAGCCGACTCGGAAGTGGCCGGGGAAGTCTATCTGGACGGTCTAACCAATGTTTTAGCCGAACCGGAGTTTACCGGTTCGGAAGAAGCCCGGCGCGCCTTACGCATTTTGGAGGAACGCTCCCTGCTGCAAGACCTGGCGGCCCGCACGGTGATGAGCAACTCGGTTGGCGGCATTCAGGTGTTAATTGGCGGCGAGGGAACATGGGATGAATTGCGCCCATGGTCGATTGTGCTGGGTAGTTATGGCGCCCCCGGACTGGCAACCGGCACACTGGGGGTTTTGGGCCCATTGCGCATGTCCTACGGCCGGGCGATTTCAACGGTGCGCTTTCTTTCCGGTTTGTTGAGTGACCTGGTTGCTGAAACACTCTTCGATGAACCCATGAACTATAAAGGAGAGAATCTCTCATGACCGAAGAAAAGAAAAAACGGACACTACAGGATCATTCCATGGCTGAAGAAACTGCTCAAACCTCGCAGTCGGCTGCGGGAACGGCGGAGCAGGAAACAGCTGTCCAAAATGACACGGTGTCCCTCATGGAGGAAACCATTACGGGACTACAACAGGAATTACAAAATGCACAAGATCAGTGCAAAGAATACTTCGAGGGCTGGCAGCGAGAACGTGCCGATTTCATGAATTACAAAAAGCGGGTGGAACGCGACCAGGCGCAGCTCCATCAGGTGATCACCGCAAATATCATCAAGAAGTTTTTGGTGGTGCTGGATGACATGGAGCGCGCCATCAAGAACCGGCCGGCAGATGCCGAACAGCAGGATTGGTGGAATGGTGTGGATTTGATCTACCGAAAGCTACAATCCATTCTGGAGGCTGAGGGGATTCAACCCATTGCCGCTGCCGGCGATTTGTTTGACCCGAACCTGCACGAAGCCATTTCACACGAGGAAAGTGGTGAAGTGCAGAGCGGGCATATCATTGAGGTTGTCCAACAAGGCTACCGCCTTGGCGACCGCGTTGTGCGCCCGGCATTGGTGCGGGTGGCACAGTAGCAGCCGCAAGTTGGCAGACAGGTTGCAACGCAATATCCTAACATGACAATATTTGGAGGAATCTATGGGCAAGATAGTCGGCATTGACCTTGGAACCACAAACTCGGTGGTGGCGGTCATGGTGGGCGGTGAGCCAACCGTTATCCCCTCGGCAGAAGGTGAACGGCTGGTGCCTTCGGTGGTCGCAATCAACAAAAATGGCGAGCGCCTTGTCGGACGGGCTGCCCGCAATCAGGCCATTGTCAATCCAGAAAACACCATCTTTTCCATTAAGCGGTTAATGGGGCGCAAATATGATGACCCCGAAGTTCAGCGCACCATCAGCCGTGTGCCGTATAAAGTAACCAAAGCCCCTAACGGCGATGCGCGGGTGGTGATGGGCGGCCGTGAATATTCGCCGCCGGAAATTTCGGCGATGATCCTTGCCAAGCTCAAAGCCGATGCTGAAGCCTTTTTGGGTGAGCCAGTGACCCAGGCAGTCATCACCGTGCCGGCCTACTTCAATGATGCTCAGCGCAACGCCACCAAAGATGCCGGCAAAATTGCCGGTTTGGAAGTGCTGCGCATCATTAACGAGCCGACCGCATCTTCGCTGGCTTACGGCCTGGACAAACGCAAGAACGAGGTCATTGCCGTCTATGATCTGGGTGGCGGCACCTTTGATATTTCGATTCTGGATGTGGGTGAAGGCGTCTTTCAGGTCAAGTCCACCAGCGGGGATACTTTTCTCGGTGGGGATGACTTTGACCTGCGTTTAATGGATTATCTCATTGAAGAATTCAAGAAAGAAACCGGCATTGACCTGCGGCAGGATCGGCAGGCCCTGCAGCGCTTGAAAGAAGCCTCCGAAAAAGCCAAAATCGAACTTTCGACCGTGATGCAAACCGAAATCAACCTGCCTTACATTACCGCGGACGCCACTGGTCCCAAGCATCTGGTCAAATCTATCACCCGGGCGAAATTAGAGCAACTAACCGCTGATTTGATCGAACGCTCGCTTGGGCCGGTACGCCGCGCCCTTTCGGATGCCGGTTTGAAACCTTCCGATGTCAATGAGGTGGTTCTGGTGGGCGGTATGACGCGCATGCCGGCCGTGCAGGATGCCGTGCGGCGCGAATTTGGCAAAGAGCCCCACAAGGGCGTCAACCCGGATGAAGTGGTGGCAATTGGGGCTGCCATTCAGGCGGCTGTGTTGGGTGGCGAGGTCAAAGATGTGATTCTGGTGGATGTCACTCCGCTGACTCTCTCGGTAGAAACATTGGGCGGGGTGGCTACCCCCCTGGTTGAGCGCAACTCGGCCATTCCCACCAGCAAGACGCAGATTTTCTCCACCGCTGTGGATGGACAAACGCAGGTTGAAATTCATGTGGTGCAGGGTGAACGCCCCATGGCAGCCGATAACAAATCGCTGGGCCGCTTCATTTTAGACGGCATTCCGCCTGCGCCGCGCGGCGTACCTCAAATCGAAGTAACCTTCGATATTGACGCCAACGGTATTCTGACCGTCACCGCCAAGGATAAAGCCACTGGTCGCAGCCAACACATCACCATTACCGCTTCTTCCGGCCTGACCGAGGCGGAGATCGAGCGGATGCAGCGCGAAGCCGAAATGCACGCAGAGGAAGACCGTCGCCGCAAGGAACTGGTGGAAGCCCGCAACTACGCAGACAATACCCTTTACGCTGCCGAAAAGACCTTGAAGGATTACGGCGATAAAATCCCTGCGGAGGTCAAGCAGCAAGTGGAACAGGCCATGCAGCGGCTCAAGGATGTAATGCAGGAGCAGGAGCCAGAGCGGATTCGGGCAGCAACGGATGAGTTGGGGCAGGCGTTGCAAAAAGTGGGCGCCGGCATGTATCAATCCGCGCCCGGGGCGGGTGCGCCAGGCGGCAGCGCCCCACCGCCTCCACCGCCAGCCGGTGATGAAGATGTGGTTGACGGCGAATTCAAAGAGCAGTAAGATACAACTTTGCGAGCAGGGGCAGATGCCTTTCATCTGCCCCCTCCTCCGCAAAGGAATTAACGGCTTACTGGGTGAATGATTGGAAGTCAAATGGCGCAGCGTGATTATTACGAGGTGTTAGGGGTCAGCCGAAATGCCAGCATTGAAGAAATAAAATCGGCATTTCGGACGCTGGCTCGCAAATATCATCCGGATGTCAATAAAGAACCGGATGCCGAACAACGCTTCAAGGAAATCAATGAAGCGTACAGTGTGCTTTCAGATCCGGAAAAACGGGCTGCTTATGACCGCTACGGCCACGCCGGAGTCAACGGTATGGGCGGGATGCCCGATTTCACGACCATTGATTTTTCGGACATTTTCGAGGAGTTTTTTGGCTTTGGCATGGGCGGTGGTTCCCGGCGGCGTAACGCACCCCGCCGCGGGGCTGATTTAAGCACCACCCTCACGCTGACTTTTGAAGAAGCCGTTTTTGGGGTTGAAAAAGAGATCGAAATCACCCGGGATGAGGTGTGTTCCACCTGCCGCGGCAGTGGCGCTGAACCCGGTACGGCACCCGTGAGATGTCAAACCTGCGGCGGACGCGGTGAAGTGCGTCAAACCCGCCAGACCTTCTTGGGGGCAATGGTGCAGGTAACGACTTGCCCGGCTTGCGGCGGAAGCGGTGAAGTGATCAGCACTCCCTGCCATACCTGCAAAGGCCGCGGTTTGGAGCGCAAAACCGTCAAAAAGATCGTGCCTATTCCGGCTGGGGTGGATAACGGCACCCAGATTCGGCTGGCGGGTGAAGGTCAACCGGGCAGCAACGGCGGCCCGCATGGCAATCTCTACATTGAAATCCGCGTCAAGGAGCATCCCTTCTTCCGCCGGAAGAACGATGATATTTTGCTGGATTTGAACATCAATGTGGCGCAAGCGGCACTGGGTGCAGAAATCGAAGTGCCGACCATTGACGGCAAAACCAAATTAAACATCCCCGCTGGAACGCAGCCTGGAAAAATCTTTCGACTGAAGGGCAAAGGTGTGCCGAATGTGCGCGGGAATGGGCGGGGTGACCAACTGGTGATTGTAAATGTGGAAGTGCCAACCCGCCTGACCAACGAACAGCGCGATTTGTTTGAAAAACTGGCAAAAACTCTGGGCAGTGAAGTGCGCCCGCAGGAAAAAAGTTTCCTGGACTTGCTCAAAGAGGTGTTAGGTGGCTGAAGCGCGTTGGTTGGAAGTATCCCTGACTGTTGATGGTGAACTGGCCGAAGCCGTGGCGGATGTGATTGGGCGTTACACATCCCAAGGGGTGGTGATGGAGCAGGCTGTGCGGTATAACGACGCTGAGGATGAGGGCATTCCTTACGGCCCCGTCAAGGTGTTTGGCTACATGGTGGTGGATAGCACCCTCGAACAGCGCCGCATGAAATTGGAGGAAGCCCTGTGGCACCTCAGCCAGATTCAGCCGCTGCCCCCGGCTGAATATCGCGAAGTCGAGGATCAAGACTGGATGGCTGCCTGGCGGGAACATTACCGTCCGATACCGATTGGGGAAAAGTTAATGATATTACCAGCGTGGCTCGAGCCGACCGACAAGCGGCGCATCCCCATCAAAATTGATCCGAGCATGGCTTTCGGCACTGGCACGCATCCCACCACCCAATTGTGTCTGGCGTTGCTGGAAAAATACTTGAAACCAGAGGATGCGGTAATAGATATTGGCTGCGGATCGGGTATTTTGTCC
>FWWM01002125.1_pt1 | contig 55167 bp, 54 predicted proteins | sample 2228351 | NCBI WGS metagenome assembly FWWM01 (sample SAMEA103939774, study PRJEB20133) | metagenome | reverse complement strand
GCGCATCGTGCCGCCGCTTTCCTCCCTACCGACGAGGGGACTCCTTGCCTCCAATGCAGAATAGTGTTCCGCCGGAGGGCAGGTTACCCTTGTGAAGTGAACCTATCCTGATCGTATCCCGTGGCCGTTGGAGCGACCGCCATGTCTCTGCTCGCTTTCGTCGTCTTCTTTACAGCATCTATTCCGTCTGTGTTCGGCCAGACGGTCTCGATCCTGAACGGTGGTGATGATCCGGCGTCGAAAGCCGTCGAGTCGGCCATCGCGCAAACGCTACGAACCAAGGGCTATGCGGTTAAGGCGGGTTCCACGGACGGCTTTGTCCTGCTGCTCAATGTGCTGAAAGTTCAGACGAAGGCCGGGGCGAGTGCCGGTCTCGCGGGCAGTCTCACGATTGTTTCGATGCAGTGGACACAACTCGCAGACCTCATCCTTTCTAAGGAATGTCAGGCTGAGCGAGCCGTGGCCCAACAGTTCGAAAACTACTTGGGGACTCGCCTGACCCAGATTGACAGTACGATTGCCTTCGCTCCCACCACCGAGGGGTTGGCGGACCTCCTGAGCGGGTTCTCCCATAAAGCGCTGCAAACCGCTTCCCACAAGATCGATGTCTTGGCCCACGAAGCTCAGAAGATGAATGGACAGGCGGGGCGTCCTTCAGCAGGATCTCCATAAGGTCGTCTGAGCAAGGAGGTGCGCTATATGTACTGTCGGGTGCGTCCTCGCCATATGGTGGATTGCCTGATGTCCCGATCTGGAAATGGATCACTCACGGCCGAGGGACGGGTGTTTGACGTTTCGGTGCCCGGGTGTTGGTGCCCCAGCCGCAAGCCCTTGGTTCCGGGGCAGTATGTCCAAGCCCGTCTCCGCTTGCCGATCCCCGAAAAATCGATCGCGGTGCGCCTTGCAGCCGTGACGTGGACCCACGGGGCCCGCGTCGGCTTGGAAATCCTGATGATGGATGCCGAGGACAAGGCGCGCTTGATGCAATATCTGGAATCGCAGGTATGCCTGCCGCGGTACCTTCGAGTCCGGCTTCAGGAGTTGGTCGTGGCAACGGGAACAGGCTGATTCACACTGCCCGTTGCCTTGACGCCGCCGATGGGCACGTGCCTGCGCGGTTGAGGTCCGTGCGCCATAGGGGGAAAGGCGTATTTTTCCGTTGGCCCAAGGTTTCTCCCACGTGAACCGGCTTCCCGTGCGCCCCTTTCTGATCTGAACCTTTCTTGAAAATTGGACCAATTCTTCTTCGGCCACGCGTCCAGGCACATAAGCCTCTTTCCCCACAAACCGATGGAACAGGCAGGAAGTCCGCCATGGGCTTCCCTTTTGGCGATCACGCGGTATAATCCCCTGTAGAAAGCGTAGCAATCGTCAGAGGACATTTTCCATGATCGGCCAGGGGCGAGAGAACAGCACGTGCTCATACCGGGAGAGGGCTCGGCGAGGGGTTCTCGGACTCGGAGGGATCGCGGCATGCCTCATTGTGGCGATCAGCTCACCTGCTCTGGCGCGGTCGTTTCAGGACGAAGTCCAGCTCCGCAAGCAAATCATTCCGATCCTGGGCACCACCTTCGATCGTGACAGAAAGCCGATCGGGGTGGTGGCCCAACTACAGGTTTCCCTGGCGAGCCGAAAGGACCGCAACGGGATGGAGGTCACCTTTGAGTCCAATCCGGGACGATTTTCGATCCGGGCGCAGGTGGCCGTTGTGACCGCGATCCATCGGGCGGCTCGCCTGGCCGGTCTGAATACGGATTCCTGGAGTGTCTCATTGACCGTGCCATATGAAGGGGTCACCATCTACGGCGAGAGTCTGTCCGCCATGGTCGGCCTGACGGTTGTCGCCTTGGCGAAAGGCGATTTCGTTCAGCCGGCGCGCGTGCTGACCGGAACCGTCACTCGGGATGGGCACATCGGCGCGGTCGGCGGCATTTCGCTCAAGCTGGCGGCCGCGCGGGATCAGAACCTGCGCCGGGTCCTGGTGCCGGAGGAGTATGACGTCGCTGATGGCGATTGGGAGACTCCCTTCCTGTTGCAGGTATCTCCTGTGGGAACCGTCACGACCGCCTACGAGGCGTTGACCGACCGGCCGCTCCAGGGTGAAACGTCTTCGGACTTTCCGCTCTCTGAAGACTGACCCCGTCCTGTCGGCTTCGGAAGCTTTGTCCCGCACGTACCGTCGATTAATCAATCCTCTCAACGCGCCAAGGCGACCGCGGCATCGTCCCTCTTCCGAAGTCTCGCGAATTGACGCCTATACGAAAGGTTGTGTATAAGAAAGGCGCTCTTCGTGTCGTGTTCCCCTGGTTTGAGCAGGAGTCGGCAGCATGCCCGCACGCGAATTCCACGACGGCGCGAAAGACGGGTTGGAGGCGCTCGAGCCGCTTGATCCCGACCACATCAAATCCTTTTCGGACCTCCTGGCCGCCATGCGGAAGACCGCCTTCGGAGGTAGACGCTTGGGCGAAGCCTTCGAGGTGCTGGTGGCGATGATCCAGGATCCGGAGTGTTCGGTCGTCCTGACGCTGTCCGGCGCCATGACGATCGCCAAGATGGGCAAGATCATCAGCAGCATGATCGATCATGGAATGGTGCAGGTCATCGTCTCGACCGGCGCGCTGATCGCCCACGGACTCAGCGAGTCCATCGGCAAGGTGCACTATCGTCACCGCCCGTCGATGAGCGATCAGGAGTTGTTTCGCAAGGGTTATAACCGGGTGTACGATACCCTGGAGATGGAAGCCAACCTCAACTACGTGGAACACGTGGTGTCGCAGACGCTCAAGCGGATCAACGCGGATCGCCCGCTTTCCTCGGAAATCCTGACCTACGAATTGGGGCGGACGTTGGCCGAGGAGTATGAAGGCAGCGGCATTCTGAAAAGCGCGTATCTGAAGAACGTCCCGGTGTATATCCCGGCCTTCACCGATTCTGAAATGGGGCTGGATGTGGGCACCTGGGCGATGAGCAAAGCCGCGGATTTGGCTCGAGCTCAGGCGCAGGGCGGCGGCGATCTCGCGGTGTTGCGGGCGCTTCATCGGTCATGCCCGGCATTCAATCCCTATCTGGATTTGAACAGCTACACGGACCACGTCCTTTCGGCCAAGCGGCTGGGCATTTTCACGATCGGCGGCGGGGTGCCGCGGAACTGGGCGCAGCAGGTCGGGCCGTATATCGAGATCGGGAACATGCGGTTGGGGTTGAACGTCAAGCCGCCGCGGTTCCAGTACGGGGTGCGGATCTGCCCTGAGCCCGATTACTGGGGAGGGTTGAGCGGCTGCACGTATCAGGAGGGGATCTCCTGGGGAAAGTTCGTGCCTCCCGAGGAAGGCGGCCGTTTCGCCGAGGTGTTGAGCGATGCCACGGTGGTCTGGCCGCTGCTGATGATGGGGTTGATGGAACGGTTCGGGCAGAAGGGGAAGCCCGCGTGACGGCGCGATCCCCACAGAGATCGAGCGAACCGACCGTCTCGACAGCGGGACGAGCGGTGGCGGCGCCCTGGTCGGCGCTGTTGGCCTGCTTGACGCTGCTGCTGTCGGTCGGCGGCGTTTTGCGGAACGACGCGGCGGGCGCGGATCTTCGGGTCCGCGGGAATTCGGATGCGCCGGTGACCTTGATTGAATACTCGGATTTCACCTGCGGGTACTGCCTCAAATTCTTCCGCGAAACCTGGCCCCGTATCCAGGCCAAGTATGTGGAGACCGGCAAGGTCCGATTCGTCTATCGGGACTATCCCCGCGCTGACCAGGGTCCGGGACTGGATGCGGCGGTGGCCGCGCGTTGTGCCGGAGATCAGGGCCGCTACTGGGCCATGCACGATCGCTTATTTGCGGACGGCGGGCGGCTCGACGCCGGGACGTTCGACCGGCACGCCAAGGCGCTGGGGTTGGATGCCGCGAGTTTCTCGAACTGCATGCGCGACGGCCGGCATGTGGATTCGATCTTCCACGATCGGCAGGAGGGAACCAGTTGGGGATTCCGCGGGACGCCGGGCTTCGTCCTGATGTTGACGAGGGACGGGCGTGGCGGAGACGCGGCCGTCACGATTCCGGGGGCGTTCCCTTATCAGGTGTTTGAAGAAGAGATCGAACGGCTGCTGGCGCGGACGCACCCGCGAGGCAAGAGCGGCGCGTAACGGCGCTGCGCCGTTCGGCCACATTCGTCCACGCATTTACATGGTCGGTAAGGAACTGCCTATGTCATCCGCACAAGCGTTTTGGTCCATACCCTGTGAAGGCGGTGAACCGGATCTGTGGGTCTGCATGTCGTGCCTGAACGAAGTCTTCCGCCGCAAAGTCCCCAAGCCGGATTGCCCCACTTGCCACGGGGTGTCCACCTACGAGGCGTTCACGCTCGAGGCGATTCGGGATTGGGGAACGGAAGAACTGATCGCCAAGGCCGTTGCCGCTCAGGCCGAGGACGACGCGCCGCAGGCGGCGCCCAGCGGTCTGTCCGCCGTCGAGTCCGCAGACTAATCCTCCTCATGTCCGACTCGTAAGGGGATCTGCCCGGTGGAAGCGGCACGCCCATTTCTCATCGGCGGTCAGTGGCGGCGATCGGCCTCGACCGCCAAGGTCATCAATCCTTTCACCGGCGAGACGATCGCCGAAATCTGCCGAGCAGAACCGGCGGAAGCAGAGGCGGCGGTGCAGGCGGCGGTGATGGCGACGGCCGCCATGCGCGAGCTGCCGGCCCACGCCCGCGCCGAGGCGCTGCTGAAAATTGCCGCGACGCTGCGCTCGCGACAGGAGGAACTGGCGCGGACCATTACGGCCGAGGCGGGAAAGCCGATCACCGATTCCCGCCGGGAAGTTGCGCGCGCCGTCCAGACATTCAGCGTCGCCGCCGAGGAGGCCAAGCGGGTTCCCGGTGAGATCGTGCCGATGGATTGGACGCCGGGAACCGAGTCCTACCTGGGGATCGTTCGCCGGTTCCCGATCGGACCGATCCTGGGCATCACCCCCTTCAACTTCCCGCTCAACCTCGTCGCGCACAAGGTCGCTCCGGCCTTGGCCGCAGGCAATCCGATCGTGATCAAGCCGGCGCCGCAGACACCGTTGACGGCGTTGCTGCTCGGAGAAATCGTGCTGGAATCCGGCCTGCCGGCCGGCGCCGTGAGCGTCGTGCCGTGCGACAACGCGGTGGCGGAGCGCCTGGCCGTCGACGATCGGTTCAGGATGCTGAGCTTCACCGGCAGCGCGGCTGTGGGATGGATGCTCAAAGGAAAAGCCGGGAAAAAACGGGTAGTGCTCGAACTGGGCGGCAACGCAGCGGTGATGGTGGAGCCGGATGCGGACCTGGACGTGGCGGCGCAGCGGTGCGCGGCGGGCGGCTATACCTACGCGGGCCAGACATGCATCTCGGTCCAACGGATCTTCGTCCATCAGTCGGTGCTCCAGCCGTTCACCGAGAAACTCCTGGCCCGGGTGGCTGCGTTGAAAGCGGGCGATCCGGCCAAGGACGACACGGTCATCGGCCCGCTGATCGACCAGGCCGCCGCCCGGCGGGTGGAAGACTGGATCGGCGAGGCGGTAGCGCAGGGCGGGAAGCTGTTGCTCGGCGGCAAGCGTTCCGGTTCGGTGGTGGAAGCGACGGTCTTGGGCGACGTGACGCCCACCATGAAGGTGTCCTGCCAGGAAGTATTCGGACCCGTCGTGACCGTTTCGCCTTATCAGTGCTTTGAGGACGCATTGGCGGCTGTGAACGACTCGCCCTACGGTTTGCAGGCCGGAGTCTTCACCCGAGATGTGGGCCGGATCTTTCACGCCTTTCGGAACCTGGACGTGGGCACGGTGCTGGCGAATGAAATCCCGACGTTCCGTGCGGACCACATGCCCTACGGGGGAGTCAAGGATTCCGGCCTCGGACGAGAAGGGGTACGGTACGCCATCGAGGAAATGACGGAACCCAGGCTGCTTGTCCTCAACCTCCGCCAGTGAATCACATCGTAAAAAAATCCCTCCGGCATATTGCGGAATCGTCCTCAACTTGGTACAACACCGGCCCTGTGCGCCGGTGGTCGGGAGCGGCGCGTGAATGAAATCCGGTGGGCAGCGGACGCGAGGGCCGCGTTCGCACGGACGAAGGGGGAAGCGCGACGATGGTTCCGACTCACATGTTCTTGACCAGGGGTGTCGGGGTACACAAGGAAAAGTTGGCGTCCTTCGAACAAGCCCTTCGCAGCGCGGGTGTGGCGTACTGCAATCTCGTCAGCGTGTCGTCGATTCTCCCGCCCAATTGCAAGATCATCCCGCGCAAGCGCGGGGAGAAGTTGCTCAACCCGGGCGAGATCACGTTCTGCGTGATGGCCCGCTCGGAGACCAACGAGCGGAATCGGTTGATCTCCGCTTCCATCGGGCTCGCGATTCCGACGGACCGCCGCACCTACGGGTATCTGTCGGAACACCATGCCTACGGCGAAACAGACGAGGAATCCGGCGAGTATACGGAAGACCTGGCGGCCCAGATGCTGGCCACGACGTTGGGGATCGAGTTCGATGCCAATCAGGCCTGGAAGGAGCGGGAACAGGTCTTTAAAATGGGTGGCAAGATCGTCAGGACGTTGAACATCACCCAGTCCGCAATCGGGCGGCCCAACAGATGGACCACGGTCGTGGCCTTGGCCGTCTTCATTCCACCGGAGAATCTGCCCAAGAAGGTCCGCCGCCGTCCGTAAGCGCCGACGCGCATCGGCTGCGCGCCGCCCGGCGGTACAGGCCAGCGGGTAAGCGATGGCCCTTCCTCATAGCTGGCTCGGCCAGGAACAGAACTTTCTCGGCATCGGCGAACCCTGGTGCCATCCGGATCACGCCGGAGTCTTTGTCCTTCCGGCGCCCTACGAACACACCTCCAGCTACGTTCGCGGTTCGGACCGGGGACCGTCGGCGATCATTGAGGCGTCCCGACAAGTCGAGCTGTACGACGAGACCCTGGGTTGCGAAACCTACCGGGAATGGGGCGGGATTGCGACCGCCGCCCCGCTGGCGCTTCAGGGAAAAGTCGACCGGGAGGCGGTGGAGGCTATTGAAGCCTTTGTCGGTCCCTACGTGACCCCTGGTCGGTTCGTCCTCACCCTGACTGGTGAACATACGGGCGCGCTCGGCGCAATCCGCGCCCACGCGAGACGCTATCCCGACCTTTGTGTCGTACAGATCGACGCTCACGGGGACCTGCGCAAGGCCTACCAGGACAACCCCTACAGCCATGCCAGCGTCATGGCCCGCGTGGTCGACGACGGATTGCCGCTGGTGCAGGTCGGGATCCGGTCGATCTCGTCGGAAGAGATCGACTTGATCAATCGGACTCCCTCCGTGACCACGTTTTTCGCGTGCCACCTTCTGGATCCGGCCGGTCCCTATGAAGGGCGCGCCGCGCGATGGGTGCCGGACGTGGTGAAGGCCTGCAAGGGGCCCGTCTATCTCACGCTCGACTGTGACGGACTGGATTCCTCGCTTGTCCCGGCACTGGGCACGCCGGAGCCGGGCGGGCTCGGGTGGTATGACACGCTGGCCTTGGTCACGGCGCTGGCCAAGGGGCCGGGCATCGTCGGCATGGACGTCAGTGAGATCGCGCCGATCGAAGGGTTTGTGGCGCCGCAGTTCGCCGTCGCGCGCCTGCTCTACCGGATCCTCGGCCGCGTTCGCGCCGGACGCCGCGTGACGTAGCCCGGCTCTTCCTCCCTTCTCCCTGCCGATCCTCTGTTCTTGGTACACTCGGGAGCGCGAGCGATCGACTGTGATCCGGATCAATAAATTTTTCACCGAACAGGGCATCTGCTCCCGTCGAGAAGCGGATCGGCTCATCGAGGAAGGCCGTGTCACGATCAACGGACGGATCGCCCGGTTAGGGGACAGGGTTGGGCCCGACGACGTCGTCGCCAGGGACGGCCAGGCGATTCGCCGGAGTGCCGCGGCGGTCTACATCAAGTATCACAAGCCGGTCGGCGTCACCACGACCAGCGAGCCCCATGTGAAGCGCAACATCGTCGCCGAAATCGGGCATCCCGCGCGCATCTTTCCGGTCGGGCGTCTGGACAAGGATTCCTCCGGCTTGATCCTACTGACCAACGACGGCGACATCGTGAACGAGATCCTCAGGACAGAACACGGCCATGAGCGGGAGTACGTAGTCCAAGTCGACCGGGAGTTTGATGGGCGGTTCCTGGAACGCATGGCCGGCGGAGTGGTGGTTCTCGGGCAACGGACCAAGCCCTGCACCGTGGCGAGACTTGGCCCGCGCCGCTTCCGCATCGTGCTGACCGAAGGACGCAATCGGCAGATCCGGCGCATGTGCCAAGCCCTCGGGTATCGGGTCGTCAGCCTCCAGCGCGTCCGAATCATGCACATCACGCTCGACGGCCTGCGACCGGGCCAATGGAAAAACCTCACCGAGCAAGAACGGGCTGAACTGTTCCGCACACTGGGAAAGACAAAAACGGAAGGCCCGTGATCGTGAACGCCGAAGAATCCGGCAACGCGAAGAAGCGCTCATGTCAGTCGCTCCGGGAGACCGAGCTGGGGCTTTCGGCGGGGACAGCGATCGGCGAAATGGTCGGCTCCTGCTTTTCGTGTCGTGCGGGCGGGGGGGCGGCCTGAAGCCGCGATCCCGGCGACCGCGCGAGGAACAAGTTCAGCAACGCGATGAAAAAACTCCCGCCGACCAGCATCGCACTGGTGCTGCGGATGGTCCTGGTACCCTCATCCCGCATGTCTTTGGCGACGTCCGCGACGGTTTCGATGAGTCGATCCAACGCCAGGCTGACCTGAATCATCTTGGGGCCGGAATTGTCCGCGGCGTGGATTTCGGCTTTGCGACGGAGCTCGGCCGCTTCCTTGGCTGAAGGAGCGTTCCATTCCTGCGTCAGCAGTTGAATCGTCAAGCTGGCTGCGGAGAAGTATTGGTCGAGACTGTCGCGGACCGCCTGAAGGTCACGAGGCTCGCTGCGTCCGCTGCGCGACACCCGCAGGCTCGCGGCGGCGTAACGGTCGATGGCGTGTTGGATGCGGGCCCGCTGGTACGGCAGGGACTCCGTAATGCGCTCGAATTCCTTCTTGTTGGGGGCTTCCAGCGCGCGGATGATCGTATTCCGGTAGCGCATCACATCGGCTGAGATGTGAGCCAAGTCGGCCGCGCCGAGCGTGTATTCCGTGTACATGACGCGCAGGTCTTGATCGACTTGGCTCAATGCCTGGCCGCTGACCCAGCCCAGCCCCGCGATCAGCGCGCTGATCAAAAGCTGCGACCCGCTGGGCCATGTGATGCGAAGCCGACCAAGCACGGTTCGCCTCCCTCTCCCGCGGTGCGGCCTTGCCAAGGCGGGAGCACTTGCAAGCCAGTCTAGCAAATTCGATCCTTGAAAGGAATCGCGGCGGGCCGCTCCTCGGCCCGCTGTCAGGTCAGCGTGATCCGGCGGTCCACGTGCGCGGCCAGCGTCGTGTCGTTCGACACGAAGATCACCGACCAGGGCTCCTCCTTGGAGCACAGTCGGCGGAGGATCATGTCCCTGGTTGCTGGCTCCATATTGTGGAGCGTGCCATCCAGAATCAGAAGCTGGGGCCGGGCGACGATCGCCCGCGCCACGAGAATCCGCAGGATTTGACTCTTGGTGAAGCTCTTGCCGCGCGCGCCCACCGGCGTTTGCAGTCCCAGCGGCATCGCGTCCACCTCGTCCTCCAATTCGACGAACCGCAGCGCCCATTGCAGATCATCGAAACGCACGGATTCGCGACGAAGGGTGATGTTTTCCTCGAGCGTGCCCTCAAACAGCGAGGGGTGGGAATCCAACACCAGTCCTCGGCAGGCGTTGACGAACTCCAAGCTGACGTCGCGCAGGTCGACGTCGTTGTAGCGGATCACGCCGGATGTCGGAAGATAGAGCCCGGCCAGTACCAGGACCAACGACGTTTTCCCGACGCTGTCGCCGCAGAACACGGCGATTTTCTCGCCGGGTGCCACTTCGATGTTGAAGTGTTCAAAAGCGGGCAATTGGCCCGGATAGGCGAAGGACACGTCGGTACAGGTCAGCCTGACTCCAAACAGGACCGAATCGGGCGGGGACACGGACACCAGCCCGCTGGGGCGTTCCTTCGGCAGGCCGAAGAACGTGGCCAGTTCCGAGAGTGACGTGAAGGCGTAGAACACGGCGTACATCCGCCTGGCGACGGTATCAAGGTTCATGAGCAAAGCGCCGACGATGACCTCGGCGGCGACGAACTGGCCGAGCGTGATGTCGCCGACGGACAGCAGCCAACCGCCCAGCCCGATCATGCCGCTGTGCCCGAACGCCTGCCAGATGACGGCGCTCTTGTATTGGCTGCCGGTCAAGATGTCGGACCGTATCCTGCGCGCCATGACGTAGGCGCGCACGAGTTCGTCGGTTTTCCGGAGCAGCAGCGGCCGACTGGCCGTCGCCTTGAAGTGCAGCCGGTTGTGGGCGATGTCCTGCAGCCAGCTAAACGTGTCGTAGTTGAGTCGGGAAACCTTCCGCGTGATCTCGAATCCGCCTCGACCGAACACGGCGATCAGAAAGACGAACCCACTGACCAGCAGGATGTTATAGCCGAGGAAATAGGGGTGATACGTGACGAGAATGAGCATGCCCAGTGAACCGGATATCAGCACGTTCACGATGTCGGCCAGCATGGCGACCGTCGCCCGGGGGAGCAGTTCCGCTTCCATGAAGTAGTTGGCGTCACGAGGTGAAAACGCCTCTTCGCGGAAGCGCGGCAGGTGTTCGGTCATGGCCAGCGCGATTCTGGTGAACAGGCGCTGAAGCAGAATTTCGACCGCACGGGCCTGGAGCACGCGGAAGGCGCCCATGAACAGGAGGCCCACCAGCATGATGCCGGCGAGCGTCACGATCATGATCGGTTGGATCGAGTAGGCGAAGGTGTTGACCAGTTCCTGGACGGTCAGCGGGACGATGAGGGAAAACAGCCCGATGGCGACGGCATAGGTCAGGATGATCGTGAGGATGCGTTTCTCCAACCCGAGCAGCAACACCAGGCGTGCGAGCGTCGCCACGGCCTGGGAGGCGTTCGGAGGATGACGCTCAGAACCGTCGGTGCTCATTCACCGGAGTCCTTGGCGAATCTCCACCGTGGCTGTATGGCGCGGGGGCGGGATTCGGCCGAAGTATGACGCTCGCCGGAGTGACACGCAAGTCTTTAGTCCAGGACGATGCGGCGATCCACGTGGGGGGTGAGGTTGGGATCGTTGGACACGAAGATGACCGACCACGGTTCTTCTTTCGAGCAGAGACGCCGCAGGATCGTTTCCCGGATGGTCGGCTGCATATTGTGGAGGATGCCGTCGAAGATCAGGATTTGCGGCCTCGACAGGATTGCGCGGGCGACCAAGATGCGGAGAATATGGGTCGGGGCGAGGATCATGCCGGGAGCCCGAACGTGGGTCTTGAGCCCCTGCGGGAGGACGTCCACTTCTTCTTCCAGTTCGGCGAACCGCAGAGCCCATCGCACGTCGCTGTAGGGGATATTGGTTCGGCCCAGAACGATGTTCTCCTCCAGCGTCCCTTCGAACAGCGAGAGTTGGGAATCGAGCACGAACCCGCGGCATTTGTTGATCGTCTGCAAATCGAGATGGCGCAGGTCGACCCCGTTGTAGCGGATCACGCCGGAGGTCGGCGACTCGATGCCGGCCAGGACGCGAGCCAGCGTCGTCTTGGCGATGGTGCTGGTCGCATAGATGCCGATCTTCTCTCCCGGCGTCACTTCGAGGTTGAAGCGTTGGAAAATCGGCGCAGCTCCCGCAGGATGGACGAACGTCAGGTCCTTGCAGGTCACCCGAATGCCGTGAATCGCCGGATCGGGCAGCGGCACGGACAGCGGCGCCGTGTCTTCGTCCTTGGGCAAGGAGAAAAGAAAATCCAGCTCGTGCAGCGCGGTGAAGAAGTAGAAGATGTGGCTCATGCGCTTGACGACGGCGTCGAAGTTCAGCAGCAGCGTGCCCACGACGACCTCGGCCGCGACCAACTGGCCCAACGTCAGTTGACCGATCGAGAGCAACCACCCCGCCGTAGCGATCAGACCGCTGTGTCCCAACGCCTGCCACCCGACGGAGCCGAGATACTGCCGCATCAGGACGTGGAAGCGCGTGCGTCTCGCGGCGACATAGGCGTTGACCAGTTCGTCCGTTTTCTTGATCAGCAGCGGTTCGCTGACGGTCGATTTGAAATGCAGCAGGTTGTACGCAATCTCCTGCATCCAGTGCAGCGTGTCGTACTTGGCGTGGGACATCTGGATCGTCGCCCGCAGTCCTCCGTGGCTGAGCAGAAACATGATCGCGCCAAAGCCGGCGAGGAGCACCGCGTTGAACAGCAAAAAATACGGATGATAGAAGACCAGGATCGTCATGCCGATGGCGCCTCCAACGACGACGTTGACGACGTCGATGAGCAGCACCGAGAGCGCGCGTTGCATCAGCACCGTCTCCAGAAAATAATTCGCGTAGCGCGGCTTGAAGCCTTGGGACTTGAGGTGAGGCAGGTGCTCGGTCATCGCCAGGGCGACGCGCGCGAAAACCCGTCGTTCCAAAATCTCGACGGCGAAAAACTGCAATGCGCGGAAGGCGCCGACGAACAACAGGGTCAGCACCATGACGGCGGCCAGCGTCACGATCGTGATCGGTTGGATGGCGAACGCGAAGGTGTTGACCAGCTCTTGAACGGTCAACGGCACGATGAGCGAGAAAAGCCCGATCGCGACCGAGTAGGAACCGATCAGGCCGAGTACACGGCGTTCCAGACGCAGGAGTAGGCCGAGACGGCCGATCATCGACTGGAGCGTGACAGGATGGCTCTCGGAGCGGTTTGGATCCATGCCTCGCTCGCCGGGAGGTGCTCAACGGGCCGGGCGGCGGGTTGACGGCGGACGCCGAACCGCCGCCCGCTCGCCCGGTAAATCGTCTAACCCTATCAAAGCACGGAGAAAAATACCACTGCCTCCGGCGATCATTCGCGCGCCCGGTAGGTGACCGGAACGGCCGCCGCCTCGCTCGTTGCCCACGCGCCGATCGCCCATTGATAGAAGGCCAGGGCTTTCTGGTAATCCGCCTTGGCGCGGACGAGTTGGTTCTCCGAGTCCACGGAGTTGCGCTCCCGCAAGTTCACGAAGAGCACGCTGGTCGCGCCCAGGCTGAAGCGGAAACGTTCACCCTCCTCAAGCGTCTTGGCGAGCCGCAACGAGTCGGCGGCGGCGGCGATGCGCTCCTTGGCCCGTTCGACGGCGGACAGCGCGTTGTCCACGTCCACGACGACCTGCTGTTCGCGGAACTTCTGGAGGAGGACGAGCCGATCCGCCTTTCCCTGCGCTTCCAGCACCTCACCGCGGCTGCGACGCTGGAAGATGGGAATGCGGAGTTCGGCCCCGAATCGATAGCCGAGGCCCAGCACGAACTTTTCCGGGGCGCGCGCCGGCGCCGCCTCCACGTCCAAACTAGGCAACAGGTTGTTTTTGGCCAGTTCCAGATCGATATTGTTGAGCTTTGCCTCGATCCCGATCTGCCGGACTTCCGGGCGATTGGCTTTGGCCTGAAGCTTGTGGGCTTGCACCGTTTCCGGCGGCGGCACGACGGCTTGCGACGGCAGGTCCGGCGCCCGCTCCGCCGGCGGCGGCACGGGGGCATGGTTCTCCCAGAGGAACATGGACAACCGGTACTGTTCCTGTTCTACGGCGCGCTGGGCGGCGATCCAAATTTCCCGGCGGCGCTGCACCTCCTGATTCGCCTCGACGACGTCGAGCGGCGCGACGGCGCCGGCCTTGGCGCGTCCCTCCACCTGCTTCGCCCGATCCTCCGCGACGCCGAGCGCGCGTTTCTGAATGTCGGCCAGCTTCACGGCGGCGACCCAATCCCAGTATTGCGTGGCGGCGGCCAGAAACAGGTCCTGGCGGGTCTGCGAAATCTTGACGTCCGCCATGGGGTCGGCCAACTGCGACCGTTGGAGTTCCGCCGCCTCAGGATTGATCATCAGGCCGCGCAACAGCGGAATGAATCCGCCGAGAATGACCTGATTGGTGTCCCCGCTGAACGCCAGGTCGGGAATTTTGGCGGGGCCCCCGAGCACTTGCCGGATTCCGGCCGACCCTCTGAGACCGGAAGGATGCCGGACCTCCATGAGCGTGTCGTTGAACCCGGCGGTCCTGGTGTCGGTCGTCCCGCTGGGAATGAATCGCTCAAGTTCCGTGTCGTTGACCAGGACGGGCTCGAAGGCGCCCAGGGCCTTGAGCAATTTGCCTCTGGCGATCACCTTCTCGGTGCCGGCGCCTTTGAGCAGGGGATGCGAACGGTCCACCCAGGCCAACACTTCGTCCAGCGAGAGCGGAATGGCGGGCAACGGCTTCGACTTGGCCGTGTCGGCGGCGAGCGCTTGACTCGCCGCGGACCAGGTCGCCAAGATGAAGCAGGCGACGACGGCAAACAGGCGACTCATCATACACACTCCTTTCTGTTCGGGCAGAAGCTGCGCCCATCGACTGATTGGCGACAACGGATCGCATGCCGGAGGCGAGACGACACGAACGACCCCAGGGCAAAGGCCGGGAGAACGACGCTTACTTGGCACCGCGGCCGGCCTTGGGCAGGAGCGTATCGATCAGGCTGGGCGGCCGTTCTTGATAGTCGGGCGGGAACAGATTGAAACGACGCCAGAGTTCGTACCAGAGGGGGACGCGATTGAGGATCACCCATCCCATGGCTTTTGTCCCTTGCCGGACGTGGGCCTGGTCGGGCCAGGGCCGATCCTCGGGGTCGGGCACGACCCAGAAGCGGAAGTTACCTTTGCCGTCGTCCACCTGGTCGATCACTTTGATAACGCCTCCGTACGTGCCGGCCATCAGCTCGGGCCAGGCCGGCAGCGGGATCGCCGGGATGCCGTAGAACAGGATTCGAACTTTTCTCCCGACGTTCAGCAAGGGAGCGTCCAGACCGTCGGCCACCATCTCGATCGCCTTGTCCATGCTGGCGGGCGAAATACGGACGAGCTTATCTCCGGGCCGCACCGTTTCCCCGGGGCCGACTTCAGCCATCCGGACGACGGTGCCGTCGATCGGCGCCAGAATCCGGCTGGCTACGCGCCGCTGCGTGGCATTCGACAAACGGAGCGTGACATCGGCCAGTTCGTTAGCCGCCTTGGCGGCGTCGGCGAGGGCGCCGTCCCGGGCCGCTTCCGCGTCAATCAAGCGTTGCAGCACTTCGGCGCTGACCTGGTCACGGCCGTAATTCAACGCCATCATGGCCTGCTGGGCGGCCTTCAACGAAGCTTGGGCTGCCTGCAACTCCGCCTTGCTCGCGATGGCGGCCTGAATCGTCAGTTCGAGTTCGCGTTGCGACACCAGGCCCCGCTCGGCCAGTTGTCGATGGCGATCGACGTTCAGTTCAGCCGTGTCGACGGCAATCTTGGCGGCGGCGACCTTCTGCTGTGCCTCGCGGACCTTGTTTTCGGCCTCCACGACCCGAGCCTGAGCGGACGGCACGGCCGCTCTCACCAGGTTCTGCATTTCCTTAATCCGTTTGTCCAACTGCTCGGCCCGTTCCAGGGCGGCCTTGCGGTTTTGCTCCAGCGCAACCTTCCGCTGCTCGAGCAGGGAGAGCAGGTCCGGCGCCATGAAATTCGGATCGACGTCCTCCATCTCGAGGATCAGGTCTCCCTGCTTGACCCGCACCCCTTCGAAGATGTGCCATTTCTTGATGCGTCCCGTGATCTGCGCCTCGATATCCTGCGGCCGCTCATACGGCGAATAGGCGGAGAGTTGGCCGGTGACCGTGATGGTCTGGGTCCAGGGGACGAAGGCGATGATCAGCGTAAAGAGCAGAACCAGCTTGATGGCGAGCCGCGAGGAAAACTTCAGTCGTTCGGGAATCTGAACCGCTTCCCAGGATTGCAGCTTGGATGAGGTGGCGAGGTCGTCGACGGTGATTTCGTCCAAGCCGGTGGGTTGGTTGACAAACGACTGAACCTTGGCTTTCAACCCCTCTCCCAGGCGCTGCACCGCGGCCTCCGATGATCGGGACGGAAATCACATGTATCATAAAGGAATTCGGATAAGAGGGTCAAACCGCTCCGGTGTTTCCTCGGGACGCTTGTACCTTGACCCTCTTTCTCGGAACGGCTAAGGTGGGCGTGGTTCGACCCGTGCGGGATCGCAAGGGCCCGGAGCGAGGGATCACGTGATGGCGACCCGCAGGTTCATGGCTCGGGCTGAAGGCGGCGGAGGAAAGCAGATGACTGGTTCGCGCCAACGTCTATCGAGGAACGGCAAGGGACGCCTCCGGCCGCTGGTGGGGGTGCTCGGAGGGAGCAAGAGCGACTTTCCTACCCTGGAAAAGGCCGTCGCGATCCTCACCGAGTTGGGCGTGCCGAACGAGTTGCTGGTCGTCTCGGCTCACCGGACGCCCGATCGCCTCTTCGCCTATGCCGAACAGGCGGCGAGCCGCGGCATCGAGGTCATCATCGCCGGCGCAGGAGGCGCCGCCCATCTGCCCGGGATGCTGGCGGCCAAAACCCACTTGCCGGTCATCGGCGTGCCGATTCCCACGGAACATCTGCGCGGCCTGGATTCGCTGCTCTCCATCGTACAAATGCCACGCGGGGTGCCGGTCGCGACCGTGGCCATCGGTGGGGCCGAGAATGCAGGCCTCCTTGCCGCGCAGATTCTTGCGGGGCGGTATCCGGTCATCCGTCAACGCCTGCAACAATTCCGCGCCGAACAGACGCGCGCGGTCATCGCATCCCAAGGGCCCTTGCCGATTCCGCCGCCGCGAACGGGAAAGACACGCAAGGCGTGACTGTGGTGCCGATCGAATCCGGTTCCGTGTTGGGGGTTCTCGGCGGTGGACAACTCGGGGCCATGTTCGCCCAGGCCGCCCGCCGTCTGGGCTACCGTATCGCCGTCTGGGATCCGGATCCCGAGGCGCCCGCCCATCGGAGCGCCGATCACACGTTTGCCGCCCCGTTTTCCGATCCTCTCACCCTGACGCAGTTTTCCGATCTGGTCAGCGCAGCCACGTACGAGTGGGAGAACGTGCCGGCGGCTCTGTGTGAGGCCTTGGAGCGGAAGATCCCGGTTCGGCCATGTAGTCGGATCTTGCGGTTGATCCAGGATCGGTTGACGCAAAAGGAATTTTTGGCGGCCCGGGGACTGCCCGTGCCGGCGTTTCGCGCGATCCGGTCGCCCGACGAGCTGGCATTGGCGGAGGAAGTGGGGTTTCCCTGTCTCTGCAAGACGGCGACGTTCGGCTACGACGGGAAAGGCCAATGGCAGATCCGGAATCGGGACGAACTGGATATCCTGTGCCGTCGGCTGCGGGAGACCGCGGGAGGCGGCAGCCGATGGATTGTCGAGATGTTCCTGCGTTTCGAGCGGGAACTGTCGGTGCTGGTCGTGCGCGGAGCAGACCGAGACCGCCGTATCTATCCGGTCGTGGAGAACATCCATGAAGCCGGCATCCTGCGGACCACCCGCGTGCCGGCCTCGGTGGATCCCGGGATTGCGGAGCGCGCCGCGGCACTGGCCGGAGGCGTCGTCGAAGCGCTCGATGGGATTGGAGTGTTTTGCGTGGAGCTCTTCCTCATGCCCGACGGCCGCCTCCTGATCAACGAAGTGGCGCCGCGGCCGCACAACTCCGGCCATTACACGCTCGACGCGTGCACGGTGTCGCAGTTCGAACAACAGGTGCGCGCGCTGTGCGGTCTCCCGCTCGGCGAAGTCCGCCTGTTGAGCCCAGCCGTGATGGTCAATCTCATCGGCGGCGATGTGCTGCAAGTCGGCGCGGGGACAGGGCAAGTCGAGTTGCTCGGGACGGCGGGCGCGGCGCTGCATCTGTACGGGAAACGAGCCGTGCGTCCCGGCCGCAAGATGGGCCATGTCACTTTTCTAGCCGAAAAGCCGGAGGAGGCGTGGAAGGCCGCTATGGCGTTGCGACGCAAGCTCGCCGACCTTTCTCCTTCGTCACCGATCTAGATTTTTCATAGTCACGTCATACGGTAACGACCGCTCCAAGCTGCGCTCCACCTTCACCTGCGCGCGGCGCCGGCTGTCCCGTGTTCTGTCGGGTACCAGCCTGCAAGCCGTTTTCTTCCAAGACTTCCCGTGTCGCCCGTCCTTTTTTGTGACCTCGCTGTAGGGACGTTCCCTTCACCGCTGTCGTGGCTCCTGCTTGTTTGTCGAGGATTACCGTGAACCTTCTCGATTGTGTTGCGGTACAAAAATTGCTGGTCCGGCACCTATCGATCATCTGCACGGCATCCGATCCGTGAGCACAACGAAGTGTCCGACAGCCTCCGCGATCCTGCCCCAGACGGCGAGCCTCACCCGTTGGTTGACGGCGCCTCGCTCCCGGATCGTGCTCTTACAGAGTCTCGCCGGAATCATCCTGTCGTGTCAATTGCGCTTCGGCGAGCATTTCCTGATCGGCCCGGGTATGGCGGATCTATTGGCCCTGGGCTTGCTGGTGATGGTCGCCGGGCTGCTGGTGCTGCCGCCGAGTCTGTTGGAGGCGCGCTGGTTCTCGTGGTCGCTCGTCGGCTGCAACACGATGGTCGTCACGGCCGTCATTTACCTTTCCGGCAGTGCGCGGGCGGAGCTGTATCTGTCGTATTTTTTGCTCATGCTGATCGCCGCATCCGTCCGCACGCTCAAACAGATGTTGGGGTTGCCGGTGGTGCTCTGTGCGGCCTACGGCGCGGTGTTGTACGAAGGGGTCATTGAGACGGGCCAGGTCTCGGCCGGTCATCTTCTGGGCGTTCCGGTTCTGCTGATTATGGCCGTGTTTTACGGAGTGACCCTTGAAAGCCTGTCCGAGGAACGGGATCAGAAGGCGAGCCTGTTAGGGGAGATCGCCCAGCTGCGGGAGATGGAAGCCGCCTTGCGGGCCGGCCGCGACCGGCTTGAGGCGCGGATCACGGGTCTGCGGGCCGAGCTGTCCACGGTGAACGAAACGCTGCGTCTGGGCGCCGTCGAGCGAACGGGACTGCAGCGACAGCTCCGCGATGCGCAGAAACTGGAGGCGATCGGTCGGATTGCGGGCGGACTGGCGCAGGAGTTCGACCACGTGCTGTCCGTCATCAGCGGCCGTACGGGGTTCCTGCTGTCGAAGCTCAAGTTGAACGATCCGCTTCGCCGGCCGGTGGAAGAGGTCTTCAATGCCGGCGACCGGGCAGCCGAACTCACGGCGCAGATCTTGTCGCTCGGCCGATCGGAAAGCGTGAGCCGAGACTTTCTGCCCGTGAACGTGATCGTCACCGAATTGCAGGACATTGTCCAAGCGCTGCTGCCTTCGACGGTGGAGTGTCGCCTGGTGCTGGCGCCGGACGCCGGTTCGGTGCGGGCCGATCGCGGGCAGGTCGAGGAGATACTCCTGCACTTGGCCGTCAACGCGCGTGAGGTCATGCCGCGGGGCGGCCGTTTGTCGATCGAAACCAAGAACATGACCGTGGAACCGAACGGAGCCTGGCAGCCTGAGGCGATCCGCGGCGGTCGGGCGGTCGCCTTGGCGGTCAGCGACAACGGAAGCGGAATGAACCAAGGAACCCGAGACGGCCTCTGCGAGCCGTTCATCTCAGCCACACCAATCAAAGAGAAGGGAGCGAGACGCGGGCTGAGGCTGGCAACGATCTATGCCCTGGCGGGGCGGAACGGCGGCTTTGTCGAGGTGCACAGCAGCCCGGGGCAAGGGACGGTTGTGACCGTCTGTCTCCCGCAGGCCGAGTGGGAGGCGCCGTCATCGGGTGCGGGATCGTGCCGGGCTTTGTGCGCGAAAGGCGCTGAAACAATCCTGCTGGTCGAAGAGGACGAAGTACTGAGAACGCTCGCACGCGCGACTCTGAGCCGCTATCAGTATCGCGTCCTGGTCGCCGGTTCTCCCGTCGAAGCCATGGTGGTGGGGTCAGCAACACACGGGAGCCGTCCATGTGGCGGTGACCAATTTGATCATGCCGGATCTCGGCGGGCGGGACCTGGTCCAACGGTTGATGGTCCAGTACCCGAGTCTCAAGGCCCTCTTTATTGCCGGCTATGCGGAGGGGACCATGGAACATCACCGGATCGATCGGAAGCGCTATCTCCGGAAGCCGTACTCCCAATCGGCGCTGGTTGAGAAAGTCCGCGAGGTATTGGACGCGTGAGGCCATGAGCGGCGGGCGCGCCCATCGGACTTCCCTTCCGCTCACCAGTCTTCATACCGCCAGGATCGATGCCGGCGCGGAGCAAACAACCGGACATCCCGACGTTTGAAAATTCCAATCAGGGCCATGCCCGCGAGAAACCCGCCGATGTGGGCGAAGAAGGCGACCCCGCCGCCCTGCCGTCCGAGGCTGAACCAGCCGCTCAGCGCCTGCATCACAAACCAAAAGCCGAGGACGAACCCCGCCGGCACGTACATCATGCGTGAGAACAACCCCAGCGGAATGAGTACCAGCACCTGTGCGCGGGGGAACAAAAGCAGGTAGGCGCCCAACACGCCGGAAATCGCCCCGCTGGCGCCGACCATCGGGATGGTGGAAGACGGATCGGTCAGCGCGTGGCTGACGGCGGCGAGAATCCCGCAGGTCACGTAGAAGATCGCGAACCGGACGTGTCCCATGACGTCTTCGACGTTATTGCCGAAGATCCACAGATACAGCATGTTGCCGATCAGATGCATCCACCCTCCGTGCAGGAACATGCTGGTCAGGAGCGAGAGCGAAGGAGGGATGGCCGCCACGTCCGGCGGAAGCGAGGCCCGGCCGAACACCGCGGCTGGAATAGCGCCGTACGCGTAGATGAAGGCCTCTCCCGGACCGGCCGGCAGGGAGGCTTGGTAGAGGAACACCAATACACAGGCGGCGATGAGCGACACCGTGACGATCGGCGTGATTTCGGTGGGATTGTCGTCGTGCAGCGGGATCATGGCCGCGGGTCAGAGACGAAAGGCTCGGGGCGAGGGGTGATCCAGTGCAGTCATGGACTCAGGCCGGCATGTTCTGGGAGTTTTGCCCCTCGTCCCTCGTCTCTCGCCTCTCGCCCGCAACACGCTCAAGCGGAGCGAGCGGCGACGGGGCATCCGGAGGCAAGGGGACCGAAAACCCGGCGGCGTGGGTATGGCCGCCCCCCCCGAACACGGCCGCGATGCTGCCGACATCAGTGCCGTCTTCACGGGAGCGCAGGCTGTAGAAACGGCGGCCGTTCTTGTCGTGCCAGATAATGCAGAAGGGATAGTGAGGCGAAAGCCGTTCGCCGATCTGGCTGGTCAAGACTGGGCTCTGTACGGCAGGGACGACTTCGCCATGGAACGAGACCATGGTCGCGTGCGCCGCGAGCTTGCCGACCAGCTCATTTTCGTACCGGAGAATCGCGCGCCCCTCCTGTTCGAGTTCTGTCTGTCGAAATGAATCCCAGAGTTTGAAATCGAAGGGATACGATGCGAGGGCGGCATTGATTTCCCGGCTGCCCGGCAGCGCCCACTGCCACAGGTCCTTGTCCTGGATGTATTCCAGCAGCCAAGGGGCCGGCTCGTCGTGGGCCCACTCCCATGCCAGCACGGCGCCCGACTTCTTGAGATCAAAATAGGTATAAGGCAGCCCGGCCAACGCTTTCTCGGCGGTGATGTGATGATCGAGCACCAGCAGGTGGGAGGCCTCGCGGGCCATGTTCTCGAGAATCGGTCTCGAGTAGCTGAAATCCACGATGACGATCCGTTGGCCGGCCAGGTTGCCGGGCGGAGGGTCGCCGTGCTTGACGGCGATGAATTGCGCCGAGGGAAAGCGCTTCCAAATAGCCCAGGCCGCGCCGAATCCGTCCGCGCATTCCGCATGATAGAGCACCAGGCTGGGCGGCTGGTCCGATCTGTGGCGAGACAGGCCAGACATTTCGCGTCACAGAATACCATGTCCGGCGACGGAGGCCAAAGAGTCTTTCGACGGGAACGCGGAAGGAGCGGCGCCGGGGTCACTCGGCCGGGAGCGCCTGCTCCGGCAACGTATTCAGATGGTCGATGAGTTGGCGAAGCCGGCCGGCGCTCCTTCGGTTGAAGAGAAATACCAGGCGAGGCAGGTCCTTCACGGCCGGCTCGTCGAGTTCCTCCGGGAGAGGACCTCGCTGTTCGAATACACCTTCGGTCAGCAGGTCCTTGAAACGGTCGTTCACGTCGGCCACCTGCGCATCGGAGAGCGGATGCTTCAGGCGCATGGCCAACTGACGGCCTACGAACCGGATGGAGTGATAACGGCGATAGAACGTCAGGATTTCCGCCACCGCTTTTTGCTCGCTGTCGAAGATTTTGAACAGGCTCAGATCCTCCTGGTTGATGAGGCCGCGCCCCAACAGCTGGTCGGCGATGAAGTCGTACCAATGATTCCAATAGTCGCACCCCGGCGCCTGAAGGCAGACGATCGGCTGAGGGTCGCTTTTGCCGGTCTGCGTCAAGGTCAGGATTTCGAAGCCTTCATCGTGCGTGCCAAAGCCGCCTGGGAACAACGCAATCGCGTTCGCTTCCTTCTGAAAGGTGAGCTTCCGCGTGAAGAAATACTTGAACGTGATGAGCTTCGGATCGTCGGCGATCACGGCGTTCGGTCCCTGTTCGAACGGCAACAGGATATTGACTCCGAAACTGTTCTCCCGGCCGGCTCCTTCCTGACAGGCCCGCATAATGCCGTCAGCCCCTCCGGTGATCACCATGAAGCCATGATGCACGATCAGGCGGGCGAATCGGTACGCCAGTTGGTAGTTGGGATCGTCCGGTTGAGTACGGGCCGAACCGAAGATGCTGATCTTCGGGCGGTCGCGATAGGCCTGGAACACGCCAAAGGCGTGGCGAAGCTCTTTTATCGCCCGGTTGACGATCTTGAGGTCGAGCAGATCCAGGCGGGATTCGCGCAGCCGCAGGACGCCCATCAGGATTTCTTTCATCAGGACGCTGGACAGGTCGTCGTCCGGTCCGTCCAGCAGGCTGTGCACCTGGGCCAGGATCTCTTCTTTGGTCGGAGTCGGGCGGCTTCGGGTTTGCGCCATCGATTTGGTTCCTTTGCGTTGGAAGAAACAGCAAGACCGACGCAGTGCGCGAATTCTACCAAGCAGTCGGCGGCTGGTCAAAAGGCCAACGTGGGGAGGACCGCTGACCCTAGCAGGATTTCTTGTAGAGATTCTGGATGGCCCATGCGCTGATACGCGATTGGTCTTCGTCGGACAGAGCGGTGAACTGAATTTCCACCCCGGGAGGCCGGCGGTGCCGTTCGCCCTCGGACTGATGGGGCGGTTGATAGCTTGCGACGACCGCGCCGTTCACGCGGATGGGAACCGTCGAGCCGGGCAGGGAGAACGAAAGCGTGACGTCCGTCCCGGGCAGCAACAGCCTCGACGTTTCGACGAACGCGCCCGCGTGGCTCAACCGGGTGATCGTGGCCTGGTGATCGGCGCCCCGCTCGCGCCCGTCGGAGGTGCGGACGAAGGCGGGAATCTGCGTGTGGCATCGCTTGGGCCGGAACACAAGGTCATGGGCCGTCAAAATTCCCACGGGTTGATCCTGGTGAGTGACGATCAGCAACGGCACTCCGGTCGAAGCCATGAGCGTCGTGGCTTCTTCGATGGGGCGGTCGAATTCGATCGAGCGGACCGGTCTGGACATGATCGCGCGGGCCTCGATGTTGTGAGGCTCCAACCCTTGTGCGACGACTTTCTTGACGATGTCGCTCGGGGTAACGATGCCGATCAAAGTCTCGGTGTCTTTGACCAGGAGGCACGGCACCTGTTCGCGTTGCAGGACCAGCGCGGCTTCGCTGACCAGCACATCGCCCGGAATTTGAATGACGCCGGGTGTCATCATCTGGGCTACCATTGCTGACCAATAGTCAGATGCGGCGTCGCGAGCCTTGTCCCCGGTGCCTCTCATCGTGACCTCAATCGATCAAGCGGTTTACGTGGCGTTCGAGGTCCCGGAAGCGCAACGCACAGGAAGTATAGCAGACAGGAACTCCGCGGAATGCTGTGTCGTTCCCTTGCCAGGGAGGCCCTCGGCCGATTAGACTGGCGTCCCGGCGGCTTCGTGTTCCAGGTTCAATCGAGTATAGGGAGTATGGGCGCAGTTGACCAGGAATTCTTGAAACGCATCACCGCGATCCCGACGCACGGGTTCGGCCTCTCGGCGGATGTGTATTGTCCCGACGTGGGTGAACTGCTCGAGGCCTTGGACGGCTACCCGCCGGACCTGGGCTTTGTGGAGCTCTTCAAAGCGAATGACTCGGCGCTCGCCGCGATCAGGCGCCGGCTGCCGTCGGTCGGTCTCGCTTATCATGGGGAAGGGTTGTGGGTCACACAGCCGGATTGGTGCGAGACGTATCCCTATAGGTTGGAACTGGAAGCGGCGGTGGCGCACCTACGGACGCTGGGCAGCTATTGGATGACTCACGAATGCGCGAGCAAGCAAATGGCGGGCTATGCCTTGGGCACCTATCTGCCGCCGCTGTTCACCGAGGCCAGCGCGGCAGTGACCGCCGAGCACGTCACGCGGGTTCAGCGATATCTCGACGAGCACTGCGAGATGGCCGGAGGTATGGGGCCGCTCTTTCTGCTGGAGATGCCTCCGCTCACCTACTTCGGGTTCGGGTCGCTTCCGATAGCACGGTTTTTTCGACTGATCGCCGATCGCGCGGCCTGCGGCCTGGTGCTCGACATCGGCCACCTCTGGACGGTCTACCGTTATTCGGGCGCGTGGCGACGTTCGAACATGGAGCGATTCACAGAGGACTTCTTGGACCTGTTCCCGGTCGAGCGTGTGGTGGAGATTCACGTGGCCGGTCTGTCGGCGGAGGGTGAAGGCGAAGCGACGGACGGCGCAACCCCTCCGTGTCTGCTCGACGACCATGCGGCGCCGATCCCGGATATGCTGTTCGACTTGCTCGCGCAGGTGTTGGCGCGCCCTGACCTGGTCCATCTCAGAGGGATCGCCCTGGAGGTCGACAATAAGCCGATTCCGCAGACCATCCGGGAATATCGGCGGTTCCGCAAAGAGTTTAACGGGGCCTTCGACCGGCGAAGCCCGCCGCCTCCCGAGCATGAGCGTGCGGCAACGTTCGAGAACCAAAGTCCGGCGGTGCCTTGCAGCCAGAGCGACAAAACCCGGCTCCTTCGTGACTACGCGCGATATGTCGAGATCATTTCCGGCGTCACCGATCAGCATGCGGCGGAATCGCTGTGTCTGGTCGGGGATCACGAGGGCGTGGACCGCTATCGGCGCAGGTACCTGCCGAACGAGATTCTTCGTTGGGGCGGAGATCTGCGCGACATGTTCCCGGAGACCTACCGGTTGCTGGATGGACAGGGCATCGCGCTTGGGGAATTCGTGCGCCACTGGTTTCGAATACCTCGCCCGGCAACGGCTCCGTATGATTTTTTTCTGCTGAAAATCGAGCGGTTTGTCGAATTTGTCCGTGACCGGCTTCCCTCCGCAGTTCCGACTGCCGAGCGCGAGGCTGAGATGTTGCGGACCGCCTATCGGATTGCCGGCGAACCGGTGACGGAAGCCAGAGTAAAAGCATGAGCTTCTGGGCTTCGCTTACTCAGCCGATCATCGGGCTGGCTCCCATGGATGGCGTCACGGATGCGACGTTCAGGAAGTTGGTGGCGGAACAGGGGCGTCCCGATGTCATCTTCACGGAGTTTACGCATGTCCATGACATCTGTCGGGGGCCTGATTTCTTGGTGGAGTCGCTCCTCTACAGTGAAGTCGAACGGCCGATCGTGGCGCAACTGTACGGCAAGGACCCCGAGCTGTTTTATGTCGCCGCGCATGCGGTGTGCGAGCTCGGATTCGACGGGCTCGACATCAACATGGGCTGTCCTTCGCGCAATGTCGCCTCCTCGGGCTCCGGCGCAGGATTGATCCGCACGCCGGACCTCGCCCGAGCTATTGTCCGCGCCGCGCGGCAGGGCGTTCTGGACTGGTCGGCGGGTCAGACGCCCGAGGAGGCGGGACTTAAACCGGCCCGCGCGGATTTGCTCAGAAGGATGAATATCGCCAGGAACGGATGCCCGACGGTGCCTCGACGGGTCATTCCGCTCTCGGTGAAGACACGCCTGGGCTATGACTGCGTGGTGGTTGAAGACTGGATCGCCTATCTGTTGGAAGAGCGGCCGGCGGTCATTTCCGTTCACGGTCGGACGCTGCGGCAGATGTATCGCGGCGAAGCGGACTGGAATGCCATTGCCAAGGCCGCACGAATCGTGTCCGGAAGCGGAACGCTACTTCTCGGAAACGGCGACGTCGTGTCCATGCAGCACGTCGTCCGACGCGTGCGCGAGAGCGGAGTGCACGGCGTGCTGATCGGGAGAGGAGCCTTGGGCGGGCCCTGGTTGTTCCGTACGAAGGACCTTGTGAAACGCAAGATCCGGTCGGAGAGGGACGGAAATGACCTGCTTCCCGGCGCGCTTGATGTTGCAGTGAGTATGGACGAGCGGTTTCGGGTGATGATGGCCCATGCTTACCGGTTCCACGCGCTGTGCGGGCCCGAGCAGTTTCGGCGCATGCGCAAGCATCTGGGCTGGTATTGCAAAGGATTCCCCGGTGCCGCCGCGATGCGGGCGAAGATGTTCCAGGCGTCCAGTCCGGCCGATGTGGAACGGATCATCGCCGAGTTCGCGCCAGCGGCAAGCGTCGGCCGCGACTCTCGGTCAGATTCTTGGGCACACGCGCGATCTTCTCCCGTCCTTTCGGCCTCCTGACGCATGCCGCTGATCCTCGCGTCAACCTCTCCCCGCAGGGTGGAACTCCTGAGCCTTCTCCATGTTCCGTTCAAGGTCGAGGCCCCGTCGCTTCAAGAACACGTGCGCCCCGGCGTGCGCGCCGATGCCCTGGCGAAGGAATTCGCCCGGGGCAAGGCGCAGGCGTGCGCCGTGCGCTTTTCCGACTCGCTGGTCCTCGGCTGCGACACGCTGATCGACCTGGACGGCGCGGTGCTGGGCAAGCCGGTCGATCTGCCGGAAGCTCGCGCCATGCTCCGGCGCCTGTCCGGCCGCGAACATGTGATCCATACCGCGGTCGCCTGCAGGCGGCTCTGCGACGGCGTGGATGAAGTGGTTGATACCAGCGTGCGGGTCTGGATGAGGAATTTCGGAGCCGAAGAGATCGAACGCTACCTCGACACCGGTGAAAGTCTGGGGAAGGCCGGCGCCTATTCCATTCAAGGCGAAGGAAGCCGGCTGATCGCAAAAATCTCCGGCGATTATACGGCCGCGGTGGGATTGCCGTTACGGCTCGTGGCTGATCGCCTCCGAGCTCATGGGGTCGAAGTGCCGGTCGATGTCGAGATCCTGTACCGGACGAAACCCTACCCCAATTGGGGGCACTTCGCGGACTAGATTGCAAAAACCTTTGGCCTTTCCTTACAATGTTTTCCACCTATGCATTGTTCTCGCAAGGAGGGGTTCATGCGTTCCGAGGTTGAATCCGGAGAACGGAAGGTGAGTCGAGGGTCGGCGGCGCTTGCGTCCTTGGCGTTGGTCGGATGGGCCGTCGCCGCACAACCGGTCTCTGCGATCGATGTGAAGCTCACGATGGAGGAAGCCAAGAAGGCCCTTGAAGCGGGACGGGTGCCGATGGAAAAGGCGAACACCCCGGAAGAGGTCAAAAAGGTCTTGCAGCAAGCGTCCCTGGAGACCCGCGTCGGCGCCGATCCCGAGAAAGACCCGTGCGGCGCCAGCGCCATTCTTCGAACCAAGCGGTATCGGCTGGAAGCCTTCGGCCGGCAGGAAGCCACCGAGTCCAAGAAGCAGAAAAAAGACGTTCGGATGCCGGAGGAGTTCATCCAGAAAGTCATCGACATGCCGAATATGGAAATCGAGGTGCAACTCTGCGGCGACGACGAGTATTTCGCCGAGGGTGTCCAGGTGGCGTTCCAGCAGAACGGCAAGACCATCAAGCCCATCGACGTCAGCCCCGCCGAACGCGGACGGAAGAACGACGGCCAGGGCCCCGCCTATCGGTCTCGCTTCACCGCCCGCTTCGCCTACGAGAGCTTCGATCCGAATGCCAAAACCAAAGTGATCATCTTCTATCCGGATGGGAAGATGGTCGATTTTGATGCGGACTTCTCGAAGGTGAAATAAAGCGAACAGCGATCAGCGGGCCGCTCATAACGGGTCCTCCGGAGAGGACCTTTCGCGGTTTGCCATTAGCTGTTCGCTCCTTGCTCTTGCAAGCGGAGCGTATACAGGTAGTGATAGAGACCTCGCCGTTCCTTCAATGAGTCGTGGGATCCCTCCTCCACGATCCGGCCTTTATTCAACACCAATATCCGGTCAGCCTGCTGTACGGTGGTGAGCCGGTGCGCGACGACGAAGGTGGTCCGGCCGGCCATCAACCGTTCGAGCGCATCCTGAACGAGTCGCTCGGATTCGCTGTCCAGCGAAGAGGTCGCTTCGTCCAGGAGCAGAATTCTCGGGTTTTTGAGAATCGCCCGGGCGATCGCCAGCCGTTGTCGCTGGCCGCCGGAGAGATTCACGCCCTTTTCGCCGACGACCGTCCGATACCCGTCGGGTAACGCGCTGATGAATTCATGGGCGTGGGCCGCTCGGCTGGCGGCGACGACTTCCTCTTCGGAGGCGTCCTCGCGACCGTACCGGATGTTGTCGAGGATCGTCCCGCCGAACAAGATGGTCTCCTGGGGCACCAAGGCGATCTGCCGATAGAGACTGTCCAGCTTCACCCGACGGAGGTCATATCCATCGATCGTGATCCGTCCATCGAGGGGATCGTAGAAGCGATGGAGCAGATTCACGATCGTGGTCTTGCCCGCGCCGGTCGGCCCCACCAGGGCGATCATTTCCCCCGGCTTGGCTTCGAACGACACGTCCGTCAACACCGGCGCACGCGCGTCATACGCAAAGTGGATCCGCTCGGCCCGCACGTGGCCGGCGATCGGCGGCAAGTCCACGGCGTCAGGCTCGTCGCGAATGTCCGGCTCGGTGTCGAGGATCTCGAAGACCCGCTGCATGGAACCCTGGGCTTCTTTGACCTGCGCGAACATGCGGGCGGCCGAGCTGAAGGGGCCGATCAAGATGCCGGCGAAGAGTACGAAGGCGAGCAGATCTCCCGGCGTCACGATCCCTTCGATCACCTGAAGACCTCCATACCACAGCACCGCCGCCGCGGCCGAGAAGGTCAGCAGACTGATGGTCGGTACGAAGACGGCGAGCACCGCCGCCCGGCGGAGCGAAATGGCCAGGGCGGCCTGGACCTGCGAGGCGAACCGTCGCTCCTCGCGGGCCGTTTGCACGAATGATTTGACGATGCGGATGCCGGAAATCACTTCCTCCACCAGCGTGCTGATCGAGGCGGTCTGATCCTGGATCGACGTGGAGAGCGCTTTGAGCCGCCGGCCGAAGAGGCGGGCGACCAGAACCAGGATCGGCAAAAGCAGCAGAATCAGAAGGCAAAGGCGCCAGTTCATCACGAACAAAAATACGGTGCCGCCGACGAGCGTGACCAGTTGCTTGGCCGAGTCGATGGGCGTCTCGGTCACGACGGTCTGGATGACGTTGACGTCGTTCATGAGCCGGGAGAGCAGTTCCCCAGTCCGACGTTTGGCGAAGAAGCTAACGGACAGCGTCTGGAGGTGGGCGAACAGATGCATGCGGAAATCCACCACGATCCGTTGCGAGACCCAGACCGTCAGATAACTGTGCCCCATGGAGAAAAGTCCCTGCAGCACGATGAGCCCGATGAACAGCCTGATTGCTTCGGTCATGCGCTGCGGGTCCCGCTGCGCAGTGATGATGTCCCAGAGAGTACCAGCCAGTCTCAGCAAGGCAAGGTTAAGGGCCGCGACCGCCATGACCATGACAGCCGCGACCACCATGCGCGGCAGATAGGGTTTGAGGAAAGGGTGAAAACGGGCGTAGTACGACATGAATCAGGTTCTCGTTAACGGGCGTCCGCTGAGGAGAGCGCCACGATGACGGGCGGCGAGGAGAGAGGCCGAGAAGAATGGAGGCCGAGGAGGAGAGGCTACAGTTGGGCGATCGACTCAATCAGGTTCTTGTTGATCGCAACGAAGTCGGATCGATCTTTGTCGTTGATGAGCACGTCCGTCAGACTGATGAAGAGCCGCTGCTCCTCGTTGATCGCGTCAGAGACGCGGTTGCGCATCGGGGGGATGAGAAAATCCCCGACATACGTGCAGTTCACCGTTCGAACGCGAATGCGGACTTTCTTGCCCTCGGGCACGTTGGCCTCCGTCCCTCAACAGGATGTCCTTAGCTCTTCCGACGCAGAAACTTCTGGCGCCGGCGCAGTTTCTTATACTTGTGTTTGCGCATCTTCTTCCGGCGTTTCTTCAGCACGCTCGACATACGCAATCTCCTCGGAGCCGGAGTTTAGAATCTTCCCGCATAAAATGCAAGCAATATGCGGTACTTTACGCAAAGCTTCTACCCCGAAACAGCGGCAGTCTCGTAACACAGCGTTTGCGACGCTGTCAAGCAATCGCCGCAGAGAACCTTGCCCGCGGGCGCCGTGTAGATCGCTTGACCCGCTGCGAACGGATTTCTATACTGCGGCATGTTCTCGCCGAGAGGTCGCATCACAAGACTCTTCGTTCTCTCGCTCCCCCTCATCGTGTTTCTGTCCGCCTGTTCATCGAAGGGCCCCCAGTATCCGGAAGATCATGAGCGGTTTCGTCGAATCGACACGGCAGTCGAATCGCTGCGCAAGGCCTATGTCAATAGGGACGCCTCGGCTTTGGAGTCATTGATGTTGCCTTTGGATGCGCTGGACCGAATGCAGCGCGACGCCCGGCGGGACTTCGAGGGCTTTCAGGAGATTGCCTTGGATTGGACGATCGAACGCATCGTGATCGACGGAGACAACATCGACGTCTTCGTGCATTGGCAGGGGCAGTGGAAGCGGAATCCCGGCGACCCCGGTATCCGCCAACGCGGACACGGCCGCCTTCAGTGGGTCGGAGTCCAGTCGATTCTCCTCAAGGGAGTCGAGGGAGACCTACCCTTTGGGATGGCGGTCCGCCAGGCGGTGTCCGAACAGGCGGGGGGCGATTCGGTGAAGGGACAGCGATGACGTCGGCGACTCGGGAGAAAACGGCAGAGGCGGATTTTCTGGTCGTCGGGAGCGGCGTGGCAGGCTTGCGCGCTGCGCTCGAGCTGTGCCGGCACGGCTCCGTCCTGATCCTCACCAAAGGTCACCCGCTCGAAAGCAGTTCGATCTATGCGCAGGGCGGCGTCGCGGTGGCGTTGAGCGAGGAGGATGATGTGGCCATTCATCTGACCGACACGCTGAAAGCGGGGCACGGGCTCTGCCGGGAAGAGGCCGTGCGGGTGTTGGTGGAAGAGGGCCCGGAACGGATTCACGAACTCATTGCATGGGGGGCCGAATTCGACAAGGTCGGCGGAAAATTCGCCTTTGCCCGGGAGGCGGCGCACAGCCGCAGCCGCATCCTCCGGGCGCGTGGGGATGCGACCGGCAACGAGATGGTTCGGGTGCTGCTGGCGCGGGCGAGCCGGCAGAAGCAGATCCGGCAGCTTGAGCGGCACTTCACGGTGGATCTAGTCGCCGTGGATGGACGATGTTGCGGCGCGCTGGTGCTCGACGAGCTGTCGGGACAGCGGATGGTGATCTCCGCCAAAGCAGTGGTGCTGGCGACCGGAGGGGCTGGGCAAATCTATGCGCGGACGACGAATCCGCCCAATGCGACCGGGGATGGCATGGCGATGGCCTTGCGGGCCGGCGCGGTTCTAGAGGATATGGAGTTCGTGCAGTTCCATCCCACGTCGCTCTATCTGCCGTCCAGCCCGCCGTTTCTCCTCTCCGAGGCGATGCGCGGGGAAGGCGGCCAACTCCGCAACAGCAAGGGCGAGCTCTTCATGCACAAGTACCACTTGGCGGGAGACCTGGCGCCGCGCGACGTCGTCGCCCGCGCGATCTGGTCCGAGATGGCGGCGACCCGCTCCCGCCACGTCTACCTGGACGTCACGCACCTGGACGCGACTTTCATCAAACGGCGGTTTCCGACCATCTACGCCACGTGCCTGCGCTACGACATCGATATCACGGAGGAGTGGATTCCGGTCTCGCCCAGCGCCCATTACATGATGGGAGGGGTACGGACCGACCTGACCGGCGCGACAAGCCTGCCCGGCCTCTTCGCAGCCGGTGAGGTCGCATGCAGCGGAGTTCACGGCGCCAATCGCCTGGCCAGCAACTCGCTGTTGGAAGGGCTGGTGTTCGGAACCCGGGCGGCGCGGGCGGCAACGGAGTTCGCTTCGCGCCTGCGAGCTGTCCCGGTGGTTCCGTCCGCGAAAGAACTGGAAGGCGGCGCATTGTGTGAACTGGAGGATGCGGAGAAACTTCGGAGTTCGTTGCGTCGGCTGATGTGGGGAAAAGTGGGACTGGTCCGGACGCGGGATTCACTGGCCAGCGCGACGGCGCAGTTGTCGCGCTGGTCGCGCTCGGTGTCACGCTCCTTCGGGACAAGGACGGCGTTGGAAGTGAAGAATATGATTCAGGTCGCGCAGTGCGTCGCCGAGGCGGCGCTATGGCGGGCGGACTTCCCCGAAAAAACACGGCCGGGCTGGCGCCAGCATAGCCAGGTAGCGCAGGCGAAGGGGCGAATTATGGCCGTGGAGGAGCCGAAAACGCAAGGTCTGGTGATCGAGTGGCGCGGGCGCGCGCGGTGACGGTCTTGAGCCCGGAACCGGCGTCGGCGAACAGGAAATGCCGGTAATAGCGAAGGACCTTGGAGACGTAACGGCGCGTTTCATCGATCGGCGGCAGCGTCCGGTACCGTTCAACGAGGGTCTCGCCCGCATTGTAGGCCGCGAGGGCGAGCGGAAGATTGCCGTGGAAGCGGTCGAGAAGGTAGCGCAGGTGCCTGGCTCCTCCACCGATATTCTCGTCGGGATCGTAGATGTCTCGCACGTCCAACTGCACGGCTGTTTGCGGCATCAACTGCATGAGTCCCACGGCTCCGGCTCGGGAGACTGCCATGGGGTCGAAATCGGACTCCGCTTTAATCACCGCCCGTAGCAGCGCAGGGTGAAGGCGATGTCGCCGGGAGTGCCGCGCAATCACGCGTTCCAACTCTTTTTCGGACAAGGTGGCGCGCAGGCTTGTCGAATCTAGGTCGATTCTCCGGTAGCGGGAATCGGACGGCACGTTGGTCAGGGACACGGTGCCGTTGGCGTCGATAAACTGGTAGATTTCGGCCTGAGCGAAAACAGGGAAGTGGAGTATGGCCGCCAGGAAAAGGAAGAACACGCCGACAGCCGACCAGGAACTGATGGCGCTCGGTTGACGGATTGCGTTCGCTCTGCCGAACAACGACAACATCGTGTCGACCATAGCATCGCGGCCAGGACCTGTCAAAAATTAAGCAAGTCCTGTGCCGTCACGAGTTTCTCTCAAAATAAAAGAACCCGTTCGTCGCGAAGCTGCAAGAAAAGCTACGGTGAGTCCTCCCCAAAGCGTCGACGCTGTTCAGCAAAAATTGTGCGGAGTCGCTGGGTCATCGGCCCAGGCCGGCCTGTCCCGACCGGCGACCTATTTACCTGTGTGACGGGCATCAGTTCCATGCTGGTATTGGTGAGGAAACACTCTTCCGCTTCCAGCAAGGTCGAGACACTATACCGACCTTCTTCGGTCGGGATACCGTGCTCGCGAGCCAAGAGGAGGACCAGTTCCCGGGTGATCCCGTCCAAAATGCCGCACTCGACCGCCGGTGTGCAGAGCCGGCCGCTCCGAACGAAAAAGAGGTTGCTGGTCGTGCATTCGGTCAGGTGATCCTGCCAATTCAGCATGACACAGTCAAAGGCTCCCGCTTGAACCGCTTCCCGCTTCGCCAGGATGTTGTTGAGGAAGTTCAGCGACTTGATTTGTGGGGATAAGGCGGCGGGTAGGTTGCGGCGGGTCTGCGCGATGATCAGGCAGGCGCCGTCTCGATAGAGGTGCGGGGGATAAGCGGCGAGCGCTTTCGCCACGATGACGACCGTCGGATGCCGACAGAGCGACGGGTCCAACCCGATGTCGCCTTCGCCGCGAGTGATCGTGATGCGGAGATAGGCGTCGGCCTGCTCGTTGCCGACGGCGTTGCGTTCCATGGCCTCGTGGAGTAAGCCGGGCCAGTCCTTGGGAGGAATGGGAATCTCGATCCCGATGGCCTCCGCCGAACGGCGGAGCCGGGCGAGGTGTTGGTCCCGCATGAAGATCCGAGGGCCGTACGATCGGATCGTTTCATAGACCCCGTCACCATAGAGAAAGCCATGGTCGAAGACCGACACCACAGCCTCCTCCGCCCGTACGAACCGATCGTTCAGAAAGATCCACATAGCTAAAGCCGTGAAGGGTATCTCGTGAAGCGTGAAGGGTGAAGCGTTGAACTTCCTCCTCCGAAGCGAGATACGAACGACGCTTCACAAGCGGCGAAGGTGCGATTCGCCGAGCGCCTTAAGGAAGGCCTCAGCCTTATACAAGGTCTCCTCATACTCTCGGGCGGGATCGGAGTCCGCCACGATGCCGGCTCCGACCTGAAGATAGCCGCGTTCGCCGGTCAAGACCAACGTGCGGATCACAATGTTCAAGTCCAAGTCTCCGCTCCAACTCAGATAGCCGAGCGAGCCCGTATAAGGTCCGCGCCGGACGGGTTCCAGGCTTTCGATGATTTCCATGCATCGGATTTTGGGCACGCCGGTGATGGTGCCGCCGGGGAACACCGCCTTGATCAGATCATACGCGTCCACCTCGCGGCGCAGTGTGCCGACGATGTTGGACACGATATGGCTGACGTGGGAGTACTGCTCGACGAGCATAAACTCGTCGACGTGCACGGAACCGAATTCGCAGACACGGCCCAGATCGTTGCGCTCGAGATCGACCAGCATCAGATGTTCGGCGCGCTCCTTGTGGTCGGCCAGGAGTTCGTCGACGAGGCGCCGATCCTCGGTGCGGTTTCGACCACGCGGTCTCGTGCCGGCGATCGGGCGGGTTTCCACACGGTGCCCCTGCCGTCTGATGAGTCGTTCGGGTGAACAGCTCACGAGGCAGACATCGTCGAAGGTCAGCACCGCAGAAAAAGGGGCAGGATTCACACGGCGGAGGCGATCGAAGAGTTTCAAGGCGAACGGCTGCCGGAGGGTGGAACTGCCGGGACGGGGCCGCACATCGGCGTCTTCCCAGGTCAGCGTAAATCGATGGGAGAGGTTGGCCTGATAGATATCTCCTGCAGCGATATACTCCTGACACTGCCGCACCCGATCCATGTAGGCTTGGCGGGTTTGGTCCGGGTGGATCTCCAGTTTGCCCCACGGTTCCGCATCGTCCGCATGGAAGGACCGGCCTGTCAGTCTGGCTTCCAATTCCGCCAAGCGATCGCACCCTTCTCGATAAAGCTTTTCCCTGGTTTCGCTCAGCATCCGCTCCAAGGGTGGACAAAATATCAGGTGGAGCGTCCGGGTCCGGTGATCCACGGCGGCGAGCAGGTCGACAAAGGCCACACAGAGATCGGGCAGGTCAAGGTCGTCCTTCGCCAACGTAGGAAGGGTCTCGAAGGAGCGGGTAAGGTCATAGCTGAAGAACCCGATGGCTCCTCCGAAAAACGGCGGGACCCCCTCAGGTCTTGAGATCTTGCCGTCCAGCAAGACGCGTCGCAAGAGATCGAAGGGCGCCCGTGCCGAGACCACCGTCCGTTCCGGCGTCTTCACGGCGCAGTACCCGTTCTTGCCCGAGAGCGTCATGTACGGGTCGCTGCCCATGAACGAATAACGCGCGGTCAGGGCGTCGCCCTTGCCGCTTTCCAGGAAAAACGACGGCCGGTCGGGCCTGGCGATACGACGGTAAAGCTCGAAGGGGTCGGCGGCCGGTTGAGAAATGGAAAGCACCAGCGGCTGCGGGGGACCGTTCAGGTAAGACGCGCGCGAGGGATGAACCATGTCCTGAATCGTACCGGGTATCGGGCCTTACGCGGCCGTGGCGGTATGGTTGTACCACAGGGCAGGGGAACCAAGCCACCAGCTCAAGGGACCCGCAGCGCGGCGGCGGAATCCGCGGCCCCGGCCAGTCGTTCTGACTCGACGGCTCTTCTTGTTGCTTGACAATGCCCTTGGGTTTTTGATTCAATGGCGCGCCCGCGACCGGCGGAGTTTCTGACTCGCACACGTTCGAGCGCTCGCCTCGAGGGTACACATATGCCTCCCTCCAGCGATCCGTTTTACACGGGTCTCGGACAGGCCGTTCGGATCGGAACCGAATTGCTTGCGGCTTTGATCGTGGGAGGGGGCCTTGGCTGGCTCGCCGACGCCTATCTGTTTGCCTCCAGTCCGTGGGGCTTGGTGATCGGACTGGGGTTCGGTGCTGCTGCTGGAGTGCTGAATGCCTACCGAGCAGCCCAGCGGTGGCCGCAGTCATAAAATCATAACCCAAAATCAGAGGCAGGAAGGGACGAGTCTTGGATAACCCGCTTCACCCGTTCGAGTTGCATGAGTTGATCCCCATCTCGCTGTTCGGGTTCGATATTTCCATCAATAAGGCTGTGGTGATGATGTGGGTGGTCGTAGGCCTCGCCGCCTGGCTGATGATCGCGGCCGCCTCCGCCAAACGTCTCGTGCCGACCAAGCTTCAGAGCCTCGCCGAAATGCTGGTGGAATTTGTCCGCGGCATCATCCTCGACACCATGGGCAAGGACGGGATGCGGTTTTTTCCGCTCGTGGCGACGTTGTTCCTGTTCATCTTGTTTTGCAACTTATTGGGATTGATCCCCGGCTCCTACACGGTCACGAGCCAGATCGTCGTCACGGCGGCCTTTGCGCTGGGAGTGTACATGCTCAGCCTCGTGCTGGGATTTCTGCTGCACGGGGTCAAGTTTCTCGGAATCCTCGTGCCGCCTGGTACGCCCGGCTGGTTGCTGCCGCTGATGGTCCCGATCGAAATGATCAGCCAACTGGCCAGGCCAATCTCGCTGGCCGTTCGGCTGTTCGCCAACATGACGGCAGGGCATGTGATTCTCGGCGTGTTGTTCGGCCTCGCAGTCGCCGGTGGCCTCCTGATCGGATGGCTGCCGTTCGCGTTCACGATCGCCATGAACGCTTTGGAAGTCGGTATCGCGTTCATCCAGGCCTATATTTTCACGGTGCTGAGCTGTGTCTACTTAGGCGATGCCATGCATCTGCACGGTCACGAGGGGCACGCGCACTAAACCGACGGCGACTAGCACATCGCTCAATGGCGAACAGCAGAGAGCGGATCGATCGGTGCTCCCCGCTATTCGCTGTTCGCTTCTTTGTAAGGGAGGAAAGGACACGATGGATTCCGCAGCATCAGCGTTATTGGGCATGGGATTGGCAGCGGCCGGGTTTGCCGGCGCCGGCGTGGGTATCGGGTACATTTTCGGCAAGATGATCGAAGCAGTCGCCAGACAGCCGGAAGCCGAGGGCCGAGTCGGCAAATATATGTGGATCGGGTTCGCTCTGGTCGAAGCGATCGCGCTTTATGGACTGGTGATCGCGTTCATCATCATGGGACTGCGCAAGTAGGGAGCATCAACCGTCATTCGTCAACCGTTAATCGCGAAGACTTCTCGTTTAACGATTCACGTTTAACGTTTCACGAGAGTACACATGCCACAATTCGAGACCCACTTCTTCTCCTCGCTGATCTTCTGGGAGATCGTCTCGTTCGGAGTGCTGCTGTGGGTGCTCTACAAGTTCGCCTTTCCGCCGATTTTAGAGGCGCTGGAAACACGGGAGCGCAAGATTCGTGAAAGCCTGGAACAGGCCGAGCGGCATCGGACGGAGGCCGAACGGAAGTTGCGCGAATATGAGGCCAAGCTGAACGCCGCTTCCAAAGAGGCGGAAGCCATCTTGGCTCAGGCCAAGGAGCGTGCCCAGCGGCTGCTGGAAGAGAACGAGCAACGGTTGACCGCCGAGGCGGAGCGGATTAAAGCCGATGCCGCCCGCGAGATCGAGCATGAACGCCGGAAGGCCATTCAGGACATCCGCAACCAGACGATCGAACTGGCCCTGATGGTCGCGGAGAAGGTGGTGGAAAGAAGCCTGACGGATGCCGACCACCGGCGGTTTGCCGACGAAGCGCTCGGAGCCTTGGCGAAGACCTACAAGAGCTGAGTTCCGGGCGGTGAGTTCTAAGGGCGGAGTCGGCCGCTCTCTGAAGACTCGGCACTCAGCACTGATCAGTTTGCGCCTCCCTGCCGGTAGCCCTCCAGGTCCAGCGTCACAAAACGGAATCCCAATTCCTTTAAGCGCGCGGCAAGGCGGGTGCGCCGTCCATCCGTCAGTATCCGGGAGAATTCCTCTCCGGCGAGCTCAATCCTCGCGATGTTCCCGTGATCCCTCACCCGGACGTGCGTGAATCCCTCCTCCATCAACGCCGCCTCGGCCCGTTCGACCCGAGTCAAGGTCGCCTTCGTGATCGGAACCCCTCGCGGGATGCGGGAGGAAAGGCAGGCGGCGGCCGGCTTGTCCCAATTGGAGAGGCCGAGATCCTTGGCGAGCACGCGAATGTCGGCCTTGGTCAGCCCGGCCTCGACGAGCGGACTACGAACACCCCATTCGCGTGCAGCCATGATGCCCGGCCGCTCGTCGCCGAGATCGTCGAGGTTGGTGCCATCCACGACCTGAGCGATCCCTAAATCTTCGCGCATCCTGTTGAGCAAGGAATAGAGATCGGTCTTGCAGTGGTAGCAGCGTCGCTCGTCGTTACGGACGAAGTCGGGGATCCGCAGTTGGTCCGTCTCGACGATCAGATGCCGCGCGCCGATCTCCGCCGCTACCCGGCGTGATGTCTCCAGTTCGTGTTCGGGGAGGGTCGGGGAAACGGCGGTGACGGCGACTGCGCGCAGGCCAAGCCGGTCATGCGCGACCTTTAGAACAAGCGTACTGTCGATGCCTCCGGAAAACGCCACCAGGACGGACTGCATTCCGTCCAGGATCGTCCGCATCGTTTCAAGTTTGCTCGACAGGAATGATCGCATCACAGTAGACGTGCAGAAATTCGCAACCGGGGACTTGCGGCGATCGCGCGGCGTCCTGCCCCGCTACTGCCGCACTTTCGCCTTCGCCTGATCGCCCACGACGACCAGGACATAGTGCTGAGGATCGAGATACTGCTTCGCGACACGGAGGACGTCGTCTTTGGTGACCTTCTCGATCCATTTCGGATATTGCACGAAATAATCGAGACCGAGGCCGTAGAACTCCACTTGAGCCAACACCTGGGCGAGCTTGGCGGTGGAATCAAGCCGCAGAGGAAAGCTCCCGACGAGAAAGGCCTTGGCATCCGCCAGTTCCTGATCCGACACCGGGGATTCGCGGAGGGTCTTGATCTCGTTCAGCACTCCGGCGATGGCCTGGTTCGTGGCTTCGCTTCGCGTCTGCAGGTTCACCATAAACGCGCCGGGCATCAGGCGGGCGTCGAAGTGACTCATGATCCCGTAGGCCAGTCCCTGTTTGTCGCGGATCGAATCCATCAAGCGGGAAGCGAATCCCCCGGCCCCCAGGATGTGGTTCATGACGGTCACCGCATAGTAGTCGGGATTGGTCCGGCTGATGCCTGCGTGGCCCAGGATAATGGTGGACTGCGTGAGATCCTTCTCGATCAGGTGCACCGTCTTGCGCTCGACGGGGGCCGGTTTACGCGTAGTCCGCGGCGGCGGCGAGCCGCGCTTCCACGATCCGAAATGGGTCTGCACGAGGGAGGCCGCCTTGTCCTGCGTCAAATCGCCGACGATCGCCAGGATGGTTTGGTTCGGCAGGTATTCCTTCGTAAAGAACGTCTGCACGTCGGCCAGCGTGATCTTGCTCACCGTCTCTTCGGTGCCGTTCACCGGCCACCGATACGGATGGCCGTGGAAGACCAATTGGTGAAACGCCTTCAGCGCCACTTGGCCCGGGTCGTCGTTGTCGCTCACGATCTCGCCCAGGATCTGAGTCCGGACCCGTTCGAATTCCTGTTTCGGAAAGGCCGGGCGGATCAGGATATCGGCCAACAGCGAAAAGCCCAGATCGGCGTCCTTTTTCAACACGCGAGCCGACGCCGTGGTGAAGTCCTCGGAGGCCTTGGCTTCCAGCGATCCGCCGACAAAGTCGATTTGTTCTGCGATCTGCTTGCTGCTGCGGGTCGTCGTCCCCTCGTCCAACAGGCTGGCGACGAGATTGGCCAATCCGGCTTTATCCGGGGGGTCCTGCGCCGAGCCTACCTTGACGAGTGCATGGACTTCCACGATGGGCAGGTAGTGCTGCTCCAGGAACAGCACCGTGAGACCGTTCGGTGTCACGAAGCGAATGGGATTGAGATCGGCCGCCACCGCTGGTGGCGACCAGACGGCCGAAAAGGTCAGCCCGAACACGACCAGGGCGCAGAGGCGCGCAGCCGCTCGCCGAAGCCCGACGTCGTTTGCGAAGAAACCGCCGCGGCTGTCCGATCCGACACTCATCGCCGGTCCTTTACTGTTTGAGTTGTTGCGCGGCTGTCGGCGCGGGATGCTGATTCCGCGGGGGAAGGGGAATCAGTGTGCCGACGGTCCTCGCGTCTTCGATCAGATACTGTCGTGCGACGCGCTGAACGTCCTTAGCGGTGACGGCGCGGATGCGGTCGAGGAACTGTCCAACCTTCCGCCAACCGGCGCCGATCGTCTCCGCCTCGCCGAGCAGCATGGCGTGACGGAAGTTGGAATCCTGCTGAAAGATGTACGCGGCCTCGATCTGGTTCTTCGCCCGCTGCAGCTCCTGCTCCGTCGGCGGCTCGGCCTGCAACCGTTTAATCTCCCGGGTCAGCGCCTCTTCCACGGCCTCCGTCTTCTGGCTCGGCTTCACAAGGGCGTACACGTAGAACAGGCCGGGGTCGGCCTGCATGAGCCCATACTCGGCGCCGACCGCCAGGACCAGCTTCTGCTCGTACATCAGGCTTCGATAGAGCCGCGAACTCTTGCCGTGCTGCAGGATCGACTCGAGGATGTCGAGCGCGTACGAGTCCTCGCTCGTGTAGTTGGGCACGCGGTAGCCCAGAATCACAAACGGCACCTGCGCCTCGCGCTTAAGGACGAATCGCCGCTCTCCTCGCTGCTCCGGTTCCGTGACGGCGACCGGCGGTGGGTTCGGACCTCGAGGAATAGGCTCAAACAGGCGCTTGATCGTCGGCAACAAGGCGTCGACTTTGATGTCTCCGACGATCACCAGGGTGGCGTTGTTCGGCGAGTAGTAGGTGTCGTAATGACGCTGGAGATCTTCCAGCGTCATGGCGTCGAGATCGGAGAACCAGCCGATGATCGGCCAATGGTAGGGATGGCTCATAAAGGCCTGGGCGAAGAGCACTTCCACAAGAGAACTTTGAGGGTCGTCCTCGGTCCGAAGGCGGCGCTCTTCTTTGACGACCTCCCGCTCGGGCTGAAACTCTTTCGCGTCGAGCGATAATCCTTGCATACGATCCGCCTCAAGCTCCAGGGCCAGCTCGACCCGATCAGCCGCCAGGTTCTCGAAGTAGGACGTGAAGTCCTGACTGGTGAAGGCGTTGCTGATGCCGCCGTTCTTCCTGATCAGTCGGTCGAAGGTGCCTTTGGGATACTTGGCCGTACCTTTGAACATCATGTGTTCCAGCATGTGCGACAGCCCAGCCCGGCCCATCACTTCGTTGCGTGATCCGACTTTGTACCAGACCTGCACGGTCGCCACCGGTGCTTTCGGAACCTCCACCAGTAGCACCTTCATCCCGTTCGACAACACGAACTCGCGCGGCTCGGGCAAGGCCGCGCCCGCGACGTGGGAGGACAGGAAGAATGCGGCCAGGATCGTGAGAGCGAACAGCGGCACGTATCGCATGAAGGGTTTTACCGAGATGATGACCAGCCTGCTTCGGCGCGGCGCATGCTAACAATGGGCTTGAACGGGTGTCAAGGCGAGAGCCTCCGAGGCGGCGACTGATCGGCCGAGTTGGCCGCATGCGCCGAAGACATCTCTCCCTTTGCTCTTGCGCACGAAGACGTCGAACCCAGCCTGCTTGAGGACGGACTGAAAGGCCAGGACGGTCTCCTCGGACGGCCGTTTGAACTCGCTCCCGGGAAACTCATTGAAGGGAATCAAATTGACCTTGCACCGGATTCCACGGATCAGAATCGCGAGCCGCTTCGCGTCGTCCCGGCTGTCGTTGAGGCCGGCGAGGAGGACATATTCGAAGGTCAGCCGCCGGCGCGGAGGCAGAGGATAGTCGCGGCAGGCCGCCATCAACTCCCGTAGCGGATAGATCCGGTTCACGGCCGGCATGAGCCGATCGCGCTGTTCGTCCGTCGTCGCATTCAACGAGACTGCCAGATTCACGCCCAGCGAAGCCATCTCTTTCAACCGGGGCGCCAGTCCGGCGGTCGACACCGTGATGCGCCGGGATGAAAACCCCGGACCCCAGGTTCGGTTGGTAAGACGGCTGATCGCGTCGGAGACCGCCTCGAAATTGGCGAGCGGTTCCCCCATGCCCATGAAGACCAGATTGGTCAGTGTCTCGCGGGTGTCCAGATGATCCTGCACGGTCAAAACTTGGTCGACGATTTCGTGGGCCTTCAAGTTGCGATGCAATCCCATCGTCCCGGTCAAGCAGAAGCTGCAGTCCAGGGTGCAACCGATCTGGGTGGAGACGCACAAAGTGAGTCTTCCTTCATCGGGAATCAGGACGCTCTCCACTGATCGACCATCTTGCAACCCGAACAGAAACTTTTTCGTACCGTCTTTGGAAGTCATCACTCCGGCGGTCTCGAGGCGTCTGATGTCGGCGCATCCGCTCAACACGGTCCGCTCCTGTTTCGACAGGTCGGTCATGAATTGGATGTCCCGAATGCGGCTTTGATAGAGCCATCGGAGGATCTGCCGAGCCCGGTGCCGGGGCCAGCCGAGACTCCGGACGAGTTCTTCCATCCCCCGGCTGCTGAATGCCAGAAGATTGGAGACGGCGGGCAGCGCCGAAGGTTGATAGGACGGTGGCATCAGTGATACTCGAATAAATCCAGCCTAACACACGGAAAATTGCCGAGACAAGGACAGCCAGCGCGGATCCGTCCCGTCCGGTCGAGGCGAAGCTTCGTCGTGTCGCTTTGTTATTCCAATGCCGGTATGAAAATAGGCGCGAGGCTAGCGGCCCGAAGCTAGAGGTCGGAGACCGTTCCCCTCACCCTAAGCCCTTCGCCTCTCGCCCATCCATGATTTTCCATCCTGCACGGTGGCCCAAAGGGCCATGCGGACTTTGTTATAATTTGTGTCGCTGGAATGCCATGATCTTCTCGCTTCTCCGCACACGGTGTTGGCGCATTCATCAGGAACCGTTCCGTCGATCCCTGTCTTGGTTCTCCCTGGCGTGCTTGCTGTCCTTCGCCGGGTCTTCCTTCGCCGCGGAGATTCGGCCAGATGAGTCGTCTTCCTCATTCCCCTGCGAAACCGCCGAGGAATGCTTTCGATCGGCGGTCGCCGTCAAAGAAAAAGCCGGCGCGTCGGTCAGTCCAGATCAATCGCTCTCGGCCAGGATCGACCGGTTGCGCGCGGTCATGGAACGGCATCCCGCTTCCCTGTGGGCGAAGCGAGCCGGCCTGCTGATCGGGGTGCTGTTGAGCGAACGCGATCCCGCGGCGTCGGTACGATTTCTTCGGGCGGCACAGCAGGACTTCCCCGTTCTGGATGATTATGTGCGATTCTGGCTGGGGGAAGCGTTGCTGCGAGCGGGCGACGCTTGGCCAGCGGCGGCTCTGTTTGACTCCATCGTTCCGGCTGTGCCGGATACGCTGCTCGCGGGCCGCGCGGCCTTTCGCGCCGGAGAGGCCTGGTACCGGGCCGGTTCCTGTGGAGAGGCGACTTCTCGGTTTCTCGACGGCCTCACGCTCAACGATAAAGATCCTGACGCTCCGCAGGCGCTTCTGCATTTGGCCGATTGCGCCGTTCGCGACGGCCGGTCCACGGAGGGACGGTCGCACCTGCAGCAATTATGGACTCGGTATCCTCAGGTTCCCGAAGCCCGTGAGGCGCAATCGCGACTGGTTTCCGGAACCGGGGGTGAGCCCTGGTCTCCGCCGGCCGATGACCTGTACGCGCGTGCCCTGGCATTTCTGGGCCTTTCGCTGCACGCCGAAGCGATCGAGGAACTGCGCGCCTTCTTAGCCGCGGCTCCGCAACACCCCCGCCGGCACGAGGCCCAGCTCAAGCTTGGGATCGCCTATGTCCGGCTCAAGCAATATGAGCAGGCGAAAATCGTGTTCCGAGACTTGGCGGCGGAGCGGGTTCCCGAATCGAGCGAGGCGACTGTCTGGTTGGCCCGGATCTATCTGCGGGAAGGGCAGGGGGACAAATTGCTGGATTTGGCCCAGTCGGTGGGGAAGTCGTCATTGTCTGCCGATCAAAAAGCGTCGGTGCAGTTCTTTGCGGGGATCTGGTTGGAGGATCAAGCTCGGTACCCCGAGGCGATCGAGCGGTATCGTCAGGTCGCGAAGACGGGCGAGTCGATCTCCCAGCGTCTCGACGCTCTCTGGCGGATCGGGTGGGTGCAATATCGGATCGGTCGGTTCCGCGACGCCAGCGACACGTTTCACGCGGTAGCCGCCGAAAAAGACAAGGACTGGGAACCGCAAGCCCTGTACTGGATGGCAAGAGCGCTGGAGCACGAGGAAGGTTCCGAAGCTCAGGCGAAGGAGCTGTATCAGCAGGTGTGTCAGCGGTACGTGTTCACCTATTATTGCCAGTTAGCACGGAAACGGGCCGGGATGCCTGCGTCACAACCGGCGTTGATAGATTCCCCGGCCGAGAATCTCGGCATGCTGCCTTCTGGCAAGCGCGCGGAGATCGAACGGGAAGCCGGATATCGCCGGGCGGTCGAATTGAAGATACTAGGCTTGGATCAGGACGCCGCGAGGGAATTGGCCGCTCTGACGGAACGATTTGGACGGGATCAGGAGGTGGTGCTGGCTCTCTCCACACTGTTGAGCGAAGCGGGCGCCTATCATCAAGCGCTGCGGCTCGCTAGGCTGTATTTTCAGGAGAAACTGGAGCGAGGCGGCGGCGCCGCCGTCTCCTCCGCTCTTTGGAACGTCGCCTACCCCAACGCCTTCCTGCCCATCATTCAAGCGCAGGCTGCCCAGGGGGTCGATCCGCATCTCGTGGCCGCCATCATTCGCGAGGAAAGCCAATACGACCGGCGAGCAGTGTCGCGCGTGGGCGCGATCGGGCTGATGCAGGTGATGCCGACCACCGCCAATCAAGTGGCCCGACGCCTGGGGTTTCCCAGCATGGGACGGGAAGACCTTTTTGATCAGGAGACCAATATCCGGATCGGCGTCCGGTACCTCGAACAACTCATAGAGCAGTTTTCGGGGAACGTGATCTACGCCATCGCCGCATACAATGCCGGGCCCGCGGCGGTCAATGCCTGGATCGTGATGAACCGGGGCCGTGACCCGGACGAATTTGTCGAATTGATTCCCTATCAGGAAACCCGGCAATACGTGAAGCGAGTCCTTCGCAGTTACCACGAGTACCTTCGTCTCAACAACGGCGCGTCCTGAGCCGCTGACGCTTTCTTGACAAGCACTGGTGAAGTTTCTATAGTGCCCGCAATTTGCGGCAAGGAGAAGTGCGCCTATGTCGTTGGAAAGATTGGACGCGTTGGAGACTCGCATCCGTGATTTGGTCAAGTTGGTGCAGGAACTTAAACGGAAGAACGCTGCGCTCGAGGAGGAGCTGCGAGCAGCGCGGGAACGGCTGGCCATCCAGGACGATTTGAATCGTCGGTGGGAACGCGAGCGAATGGACATCCGGACGAGAATCGAGAAAGTCCTAGGAGAGATGGACGCGCTCGAGTGCCTGGAGGATTCGAAGGAGGTGGCGCTTGACTAAGACCATCGAGGTGGAAATCTACGGTCAACGATACAGTATCCGTGGCGACGCTGACGAGCAGTACGTGCGCCGGCTGGCCAGCTTCGTCGATGAGCAGATGCGGGCGCTGTCGCAAGGGATGAAGACGGCGACCCTTGCCAGGCTGGCGATCCTGGCCGCCATCAATATTACCCATCAACTGTTCCAGTCCGAGCAGTTGCGTCAACAGGGAGAGGCGGCCGTCGAACGGCGCATGCTTTCGCTCATGGAGTCCATCGAAGAGGAAATGCTGTCGCCTCTCTCGCGGTAGGTTTCGTCTTGAATTCGACGCGGTCCTTTGCTATCGTCGTATGCAAGCCGGTGCGATGGCCGGAAGGGCTGAAGATATTGCCGGCCGGTAGAAACGAGAGGCTGGGACTGGAAAGTTGGGAATCGGGACGACGAACACGACGATCGCAAACGTGATTCTGTGCTGTGCGGTAATCCTGGAGATGCTGGGAAGAGAATTCACGCAACTGGTGGCGCTTTCCCTTCGGTTATGGACGGCATCAGGCCCTACACTCGTCTTGCCTGAGCCATGGCCGGCGGACAAGCGAGTTCCCGTCACGGTGTCCGATAGTTCGACCGCGATGTGGAGCCGGGTGAGACGTGCTCGAAGGGGCGGCGTTTCATTTCCTGCCAGGGGACGTCCCTAGGATCAACGCAGGCCGACCGTCCTTCTCCTCCCATAAAGCCCGTCCGATCCTGTCCCGGTCTTTTCGTAGTCGGATCTCGTTTCTTCCGCCAATCGCCTGTCCTGACCTCGCCCGACTGTCGCCGCTCCAGGTATCCGAACGTCGTGAAACTGTAATCGATTCCGGGACACATGGCTGTGCACGTCCGTGCATCAGCGTGAAGGGGGTGAGCACCATTTCTCTGACTGTGTTGGCATACGTGCTAACGGCGCTGTTAGGCGCCTTCGCCGGAGCCGGATTGTACGAACTGGTCCGGCGGAAGTCGCTCATGGCCAAGCGGGCCGAGACCGAGGAGCGGGCTCGGCAGATTGTGCAGAGCGCGCAACGTGAAGCGGAGAATCTGATCAAGGAAGCCAAGCTCGAGGCAAAAGACCTTGTCTTCCAAGCCAAAACGGAGTTCGAGCGGGAGCAGAAGGCCAGATCGGCTGAGCTCCTTACTCTGGAGAAGCGTCTGGTCCAGCGGGAGGAGAACCTCGACCGGAAGCTCGGCATGCTGGAGAAGCGCGAGCAAGAATTGGCCAAGCGTGAAGAGGGTCTGACACAGAAGGAACTGGCTTGTGCGCAAGCCGCCAGGGAGCATCGAGAGGCGCTGGAACGGGTCGCGGGGATGACGGCGGAAGAGGCCAAACGGCAACTGCTGCTGGATCTCGAAAGCCAGGTTCGGCTAGAAGCCGCCGGCATCGCCAAACGAACGATCGAGGAAGCGAAAGAGAACGCGGAACGGGAAGCGAGGGAGATCATCGCCCGATCGATTCAGCGAGTGACCAGGGACTACGTCTCGGAGGCGACGATTTCCGTCGTGCCGATTCCGAACGACGCCATGAAGGGCCGCATTATCGGCCGCGAAGGCCGGAACATCCGTGCGATCGAGGCGGCGACCGGCATCGATCTCATCATCGACGAAACACCGGAGGCGGTCATCATTTCGGGATTTGATCCGCTGCGCCGTGAGATCGCCAAGGTGTCGTTGGAGCGGCTGATGCGTGACGGACGCATCCATCCCACCAGGATCGAAGAGATCGTGGAGAAAGTGAAGACCGACATCGACAAGCTGATGATCGAAGAAGCGGAACGGATCATTTTTGAGCTCGGCCTGTCGGGTTTCCATCCGGAACTGGTCAGGATCCTCGGCCGATTGAAGTATCGAACGAGCTACGGACAGAACAACCTGTATCATGCGCGGGAAGCGGCCTACATTTGCGGGATCATGGCCGCAGAGCTGGGACTCGACGTCAAGCTGGCCAAGCGAGGCGCGCTCTTGCACGACATCGGCAAGGCGGTGAGCTACGAGGAAGAGGGACCGCATGCGATGCTGGGCGCCGACATCGCTAAGCGCTATGGCGAGGATCCCAAGGTGGTCAACGCGATTGCGGCGCATCACGAACAAGTGGAAGCGATCTGCCCGGAAACCGTGCTGGTCGCCTCCGCCGAGGCCCTATCAGCCGCCAGGCCGGGCGCTCGACGGGAAGCGCTCGAGTCGTATGTGAAGCGATTGGAAAAATTGGAAGCGCTGGCGGGCGGGCTGAAGGGCGTGCAGAAGGCTTACGCCATTCAGGCCGGGCGAGAGATCCGGGTGATCGTGAAGCAAGAGGATCTCACGGATGCAGAAGCCTTCCAGTTGTCCCGCGATCTGGCCAAGAAGATCGAGCAGGAGCTGACCTATCCCGGTCAGATCAAAGTGACCGTGATCAGGGAAAGCCGGTTCGTGGAATACGCAAAGTAAGCACGAGAGGCTAGAGGCACGAGGCAAGAGATGTATATCCTCTCCATTACTGCCCATTGCTGGTCTCTATGAAAGTCCTTTTTATCGGCGACATCATGGGGGAACCCGGGCGGCGGGCCATTTCGCGGACGTTGCACCGCGTCATAAGCGAGCATGACGTGGATGTGGTCGTCGGTAACGGGGAAAATGTCGCCGGCGGCTTCGGGATCACTCCGGACCTGGCCCATGAGCTGTTCGACATGGGGCTCTCGGTCATCACGACCGGCAACCACGCCTGGGATAAGAAGGAAATCGTGGAGTTCTTTCCCCATGAGCCGCGGCTTCTGCGTCCGGCCAACTATCCTGACGGTGTGCCGGGTCGGGGCAGTATCGTAATCGATACGCCGAAGGGAGATCGACTCGCCGTTCTCCATCTGATGGGGCGCGCCTACATGCCCGCGCTGGATTGTCCCTTTCAAGTCGCCCGCCGGGAAGTCGGCAGGTTGAAGCGCGAGACTCCGGCCATTCTCGTCGATATGCATGCGGAGGCTACCTCGGAGAAGATGGCGATGGGATACTTCCTGGACGGCGAGGTGACGGCGGTAGTCGGTACCCATACGCACGTTCAAACGGCGGATGAGCAGATCTTGCCCAAAGGCACGGCTTATATCACGGACATCGGGATGACCGGCCCGATCCATTCCGTGATCGGCATCAAGAAAGAACTCGCGATCGAAAAATTTCTCACAGGTATGCCGCGCCGGTTCGAGGTCGCCTCGGGACCTGCCCTGTTGTGCGCGGTCCTGATCGAGCTTGACGCGCGGCTCGGCAAGGCTGTTTCCATCCATCGCGTCAGAATCGCCGATTAGCGCCTGCGCGGATCCGGCGCCGCCGGACCGGCCTCTATGTATCCGAGTGAGCCTCCCAGACGGGTCCTCACAGTCTCCGAACTGACGATCCTTGTCAGAGACACCCTCGAAGTTCGTTTTTCGGATCTGTGGGTCGAAGGCGAGGTCTCCAATCTCCGCGCGCCGGGATCCGGGCATCTCTACTTCACCCTGAAAGATCAAAGCAGCCAGATCCGGGCCGTCCTGTTTCGCTCCGGCTCCTTGCGTCTGCGTTTTGCGCCGCGAGACGGCATGCAGGTGATCGCGCGGGGCCGCCTCACAGTCTACGAGCCGCGCGGAGAATATCAGATCGTCATCGAGTATCTCGAGCCCAAAGGGCTCGGGGCGCTGCAATTGGCCTTTGAACAGTTGAAGGAGCGCCTTGCGCGGGAAGGATTGTTCAATCCGGACAGAAAACGGCCTCTGCCGGCTTTCCCCGGAAGGGTGGGTGTGGTGACCTCGCTGGACGGAGCCGCTGTGCGTGATATCGTGTCCGTGTTGCGCAGGCGCTGTCCGATTCTGAACGTGCTCATCGCGCCCGTACCGGTCCAAGGGGAAGGGGCAGCGGCGCAGATCGCGGACGCGATTCGCATGCTCAGTCTCTCCGGCTTGGTCGACGTCATGATCGTGGGACGGGGCGGCGGCTCGTTGGAAGACCTCTGGTGTTTTAACGAGGAGGTGGTTGTCCGGGCGATTGCGGAATCCAAGGTGCCGGTGGTGTCCGCTGTGGGACATGAGATCGATTACACGCTGGCCGACTTTGCGGCCGACTACCGGGCGGCAACCCCTTCTGCGGCGGCCGAAGCCGTCGCGCCGGTTCTCGAAGAAGTGGTCGAGCGGCTGCACGAGTTGACGGAGCGCGCCTGCCGCGCCTTGCGGTCGCATCTTGCCGCTGCGGCGAATCGTCTGCAGAGCTGCCGGAGCGGCTTCTCGATCGGGCGATTGAGAGTGCAGCGTGAGAGTCAGCGTCTGGACGACGTGAGCGTCCGTCTGACGATGGGAATGAGGAAGACCCTCGCCGGAATGCGCCAGCGCGTGTTGGCCTCCCATCATGCCTTGCTGGTGCATAGCCCACTCGCGTCTCTCAAGGAAGCGTGCGCGCTGGTGTCCCAACTGCTCAAACGTCTGAAGCAGCAGATGCGTACCGTACTCCATAGAAAGCGGCAGGTTCTTCAGTCTCGCCTGATGTCGCTGGAGAGTCTCAGCCCGCTCGCGATCCTGAAACGCGGGTATAGCATCGTGCAAACGATCCCCGACGGACGTCTTGTGCGACGGGCCGACGACGTGTCCGTCGGCGACGACGTTCGAATCACATTGTCGATCGGCCGGCTGCTGTGCGCCGTGCGGGAGACGTTGCCCGATTCTTCGGCTTGACCTCCTCGGGCGGGACTGTATAATACGTTTCGCTGCTTGTGGTCTGGTGAGGGAAATGGCTGCGGGAAAGTTCGAACATGCCATGGCCCGGCTTGAAGCCATCGTTTCCGAGCTGGAGAAAGGCGACCTCCCGCTCGATGAATCGCTGAAGATCTTCGAAGAGGGAATTCGTCTCTCGAAAACCTGTCTGAAGATGCTGGATGAAGCCGAGCGCAAGGTGGAAATCTTGGTGCAGGAAAAAGACGGGAAAAAGCGTCTTCGCGCATTCACCCTGGATGATAACGAGACCGAGGACTCCTCCTCAGCCTCCTAGCTCCTCGGCGCTTGCGACGCGCCATTACCCTCCGGATTCTCCGCCTGTTTGTTCATGGTCCAGAAGCTGCCTCCGGCCCGGGAACGATTGGATCGCGTGCTTGTGACGCGCGGTCTCGTGGAAAGCCGCGAACTGGCGAGCCGCCTGATTTTGGCTGGGGCGGTCAAGGTCGACGGCGTTCCCGTCAACAAACAAGCCAAACTGGTGCCGATCGGCGCGAAGATCGAGCTGACGCAGCGTAGGGGTCTTTTTGTGAGCCGGGGCGGAGACAAGCTCGCCGCGGCCCTGGATGCGTTTCAGATCGATCCTCGGGGACTCATTGCATTGGATGTGGGATGCTCGACCGGAGGCTTCACCGACTGTCTCCTTCAGCGGGGAGCAAAACGGGTGTACGCTGTCGATGTCGGATATGGGCAACTCGATTGGCGCCTTCGCCAAGACCCGCGAGTCGTCGTTCTGGAACGCCACAATATCCGCTACCTGCCCCCGTCCTTGGTGCCCGATCCGATCGACCTGGCGGTTGTCGATGTTTCGTTCATCTCGCTCACATTGGTTCTTCCCTGCGTCGTCCGCTTTCTGGCAAACGAGGCGTCAGTTGTTGCCTTGGTCAAGCCCCAGTTTGAAGTGGGGCGCGGCCAGGTTGGCCGCGGAGGCATCGTCCGGGACGACGAGCGGCGACGTGCGGTCGCAGGCAAAATCGTCGCCTTTGCTGAAGGGTTGGGTTTGGCGCCTTTGGGGACTCTTGATTCGCCGGTCTCAGGACAGAAGGGGAACCGCGAGATCTTGTTGTGGCTCAAGCGGCGGGCGGGTCGGTCTCTCTAAAGCCGCTGCGCCCGGCGAGTCAGCGCGTTCCGTATCGGTATATGGTCCTCGGAGACGGTGATCGGCACTGTCCGGGAAAGGCGGAAATAGGTAAGCCCGGACGCGCAGGCTTAACACCGGAAGTCGGCGGCTTACACTTTCACAAGGGGGCAGTATGAAGGTCTTGGTTACAGGAGGGGCAGGGTTTATCGGGTCGCATCTGGTGGATCGCCTCATCCAGGAGGGCCATGAGGTGACCGTGGTTGATAATCTCTCGACCGGCAAGCGCCGGAACCTCAATCGTGCAGCGCGTTTTTACAAGCTCGACATTCAAAGTTGGCGGCTGGAGCGGGTCTTTCGGAACGAACGACCCGCTCTTGTCATGCATCTGGCGGCACAGATGGACGTACGACGTTCAGTGGAAGATCCGGTCTTCGACGCCCGGGTCAATATCTTGGGAACCTTGAACGTCCTGGAGCAGTCGGTCAAGCACGGAGTCAGAAAGGTCATTTTCTCTTCGTCGGGCGGGGCGATCTACGGTGAGCAGAATCTCTTTCCCGCGCCGGAGACCCATCCCACTCAGCCATTGTCGCCTTACGGCATCAGCAAGTTGAGCGGAGAGCACTATTTAGCCTACTACCAACGCACCAGCGGGATGCGCTACGTGAGCCTTCGATATGCAAATGTCTACGGGCCGCGCCAGGACCCCGAAGGGGAGGCGGGAGTGGTGGCCATTTTTATTCAAAAGATGCTGAGCAGCGAACAACCCATCATCAATGGGAACGGACGCCAAACCCGAGACTTCATCTATGTGGATGACGTAGTCGAGGCGAACTTATCGGCCATGGCCCAGGAGGTGCAAGGAACTTACAATGTGGGAACCGGCGTCGAGACCTCGATCAATGACCTCTTCCGCCTTCTCGTCGATCTCACCAAAGCCTCCTGCAAAGAGGTGCATGGGCCGGGAAAAAAGGGCGAACAGGCCAGAAGCGTGATCGACTCCAATAGGATCCGACAAGAATTGGGCTGGGAGCCGCGCGTGGAATTACCCGAGGGGCTGAGAAGGACAGTAGACTATTTCCGCGAAAAGATGGGTTGAATAGGCGACCCGTTGGGCTGCTAGCCATCCGCTAGCGGTATCGAGGCACCGACGGATCGACTTGAACGGACCAAGCGTCGATTCCTCCGACCAAGTTTTTGACGTTCGTGAACCCCTGTTGAAGCAGGAAGCCGGCGGCATCGGCGCTCCTCATCCCATGATGGCAATAGGCGATGATTTCCGCGTGCCGATCCAGCTTGTCCAAAGATTGTGGAAGTGTTCCCAGGGGAATCAAGATCGATCCCTCGATGTTTGCCAAAGAATGTTCCCACGGCTCGCGAACATCAAGTAAGACAAGGTTGTCGCCTTTGTCCAGTCGAGCTTTTAAGTCTCGAGGAGTAATCGTGAAACTCATCCCCTCACCTCCGCGTCCATTAATTATAATTAATCGGTTATCGTCCATCTTAGGTGACGGCCAGAAACAGAGTCAATCGATAATATTCCTGCCCCCTGGTCCGTCGTATCAAGAATCGAATCAACCAGATGAACGCGCAAAACGAAGCAGGACCACTGGCGGACGGTTGACGGATTCTGAAATTTTTCAACATGGATCAAGAATCCCCAAATAGGGCGGTGATGGACATTTTTGTCAGCATACAACTGGCAATGTATATTTTTGCGTACACTTTCAACCGGTTCGAAATCTCAGAGAGATAACGATTTCAGCTTCTAACGAGTTGAATTCAAAAGCTTTTAGTCTTAGCTGGCGATCTTGGCAGGTACGGGACTTGCTTGTAGCATGTATGGACTTTTGGCTTTCTGAGACCCACGGGTCTGTAGGGCTACAGTGACTGAGCAGGCATCGGAAGTCGTTGTTCTCGTTACAGCGTCATCTGAAGAGGAGGCTGTCAGTCTGGCGAATCTGGTGGTGGAAACAAAACTTGCCGCCTGTGCGACGGTTATCCCTCACGTTCGATCCATTTACAGGTGGGAAGGCAAAATTCACGATGAACAGGAATCAGTGATTGTGTTCAAGACGGCTTCCCGGGTTTTTTCCGCCTTGGAGGAGGCCATTAAGCGCCACCATAGTTACAGTGTTCCGGAAATCATCGCGCTCCCGATTGTCCTTGGCTCTCAGCCGTATCTGGATTGGCTGAGAGGTGAACTTCTTAAGTAGTTGAAAAGATTAGGTATCAGATCATAAAAAAGACGGTTGACCACCACCAAGATGGTCGGCTAAACTCGCAGAGTAAATTTCAAGAAATGCGAGGATCCAAGAGGGAGACACGGGTATGAGCCAGCACACTGAACAGGGCGATGCCTATACCGTCGTTATTTTTCGAGGATCGACAGCCAAGCCGTTGCGCTTTAGCTTCCCGCGGAAATTTGTTCGTAAGTTATTGATTATACTATCTATTTTAATTTTTGCCGATCTTTTGGTGATCTCCCACTATGTGATCCGAACGGGAGAGGTTTGGGAGCTTTCCGCCTTTCGGGCCGAGGCGATGAGTGCCCGAGAGCAGACTGCCGCCTTCTCGGCGGCCGTGGATGACCTCAAACGGCGGTTAACGACCATGAAGGAGGTCAATCAGCGACTTCGGGTCATGCTAGGGATTGAGTCGGTAAAGCCCGGAGACCTACTGAACGGGCGGGGAGGTGAGGATGCCCCTCTTCCGGAAGGGAAAGAGGTCAGCCTTGAAAAATTTCCTGTTGAGTCGCCCAGAAATTCGGATTTAGAAGTCCAGGCGGTCGGCCGATCTGAAGGACCGCGAGTCCGTGAGGATCCGTCCGATGCGCGCACGCAGGCTGAGCAGGAAGATCTGGCGCTGCGCGTCAAAGAACAATTGGCCTGGCTAGCAAAAGAAGCCACCAGACAAGAGCGGGCCTTGCAAGAATTGACGGCAGCCGCGGAACAGCGCTCGTCTCGATGGGCGGCAACCCCATCTATCTGGCCGGTGAAGGGATGGGTGACTTCCGGGTTCGGACCGAGAATTTCTCCTTTCACGGAAAAGCCGGCCTGGCATGATGGATTGGATATCGGCGCCGCACCCAATGCGCCGGTGCAGGCTCCGGCTCAAGGAAGGGTCACGGCGATCGGGTTCGACCCAAAGCTTGGAAATCTTGTGCGCATCGATCATGGCTATGGGATCGAGACGCTCTATGGCCACTTGGCCAAGCCGATGGTGAGAGAAGGTCAAAGGGTCAAACGTGGAGACGTTGTCGGGTTGGTTGGCAGCAGCGGACTTGCGACCGGGCCTCATCTGCATTACATGGTCAAGGTAAACGGGCAAGCGATCGATCCGCTGCGGTATATTTTGGAATAGATTCTGCGTCATTTTCAGTCTCTCCTTCCTCTTTCCATCAACCAAACCGACAAAGGCTTGATGCGCGTGTAGTGCACCCCCGATTTCAAGCCACCTCTGATGCTTACTGAGACCGATTTCACCTCATGCTCCGGGTCGGGTTGCTCGGCGATCGTCG
>FWWM01000714.1_pt1 | contig 55274 bp, 40 predicted proteins | sample 2228351 | NCBI WGS metagenome assembly FWWM01 (sample SAMEA103939774, study PRJEB20133) | metagenome | reverse complement strand
CGCTTCAGCGGCAACGCCCGCCGCGTCGCCGAGGAACGTTTCCGACAGGAGCAGATCCTTCCCCAGTACGAGGCGCTCTACGAGGAAGTGCTGAGCCGCGTGCGCGGAGGGTAGGGGTCAAGGGTTCAGATGCGGTGCCCACACGCCGGACGGGGTCTTCGCCCCTGATTGCTTGCGCACTGCAAGACCGTTCAGCAACTTGCAGGCAGCGTTAACCATGAGATGGTGGATTCCAGCGGCGGTGGTTTTGTGAGTCTGTTTCTTTCGCCCAGTATGGGCCCTGGAAGTCGCCGCCACGGCCGAGGTCCTCGAACGGATCCTGGGCTCGCGCCCTCACCCGGAGCTCGGCTACCGCTCTGGTCTGGGTGTCCTGCGACTGGGCAAGCAGTATAGGAACGAGAGGCGCGAAGCCGCCTGCCGGCGAGCCAGGTCGCTCAACACCAGCTCCTGTCGCAGCATCCGCTCGATTCTCTCGACCGGGCTCAATCGACGGCCGGCTGGGGGGCGGCGCGCCTGCCCGGCGATCCAGTTCCGGAATGAGTCCGTAGCGACCAAGGCCGAGGTGGACCTTGCGTCCAGCCTGCGGGCGGAGGATGCTGGGGTCTCAAGGAGGGCTCGATGTTCGCAACCCTGCTGGTCGTTACCTTTGTGATCGCACTGGTGGTGGCAGCGACGGTGGCGGCGCTGTTCCGTCCCGCCATCAGCCGGATCATGCAGCGGCTGCTGGCCGACGAGATCTACACGGCGTGGGTCCGCTACCTTATGTTCGGCATCATGGTGGTGGGGATCTCCAGCGGAGTCCGCGTCTGGGAGCTGGAGCGCTACATCAACCCCGGAAGAGGCCCGGAAGGCGGAGCGCCGCTCGTCCTCAACGCCGACCGCTGGCTGCTGGAGGTGTACCGGACCGTGATCGGCACGCTGTCGGGCATCGCCTGGCTGCTGCTGGTCTTCTTCATCTTCACCCTGATCGGATACATCGTGGTGAAGATCGCCGAAATGCGTCACTCCGCCGGGAAGCAGCCGTAGCCGCCGCGGGGTACTCCGGAGCCCACACTGCTGTCGCCCGGAACCTCAAGCTCTTGAGCCTCTAGACCTGGCCCTCTGAACTTTGAACTAGCGGACCTCGACTCAAGCGCAGCGTGCCGCCCGCAGGATCTCGTTGCGCAGGAGATCCCACGCCCGTACCGGATCCACAAAGGCGTCGGTGTAACGCTCCGGATGCTCCTGGATCTGGCGTGCCGCCAGTTGACCGGCCAGACGCAGTTGTTGGCGTTCATCTCCCAGACTTCGCAAGGTCTCGATCACCTCTCGGGGGATGATCAGTCTGGCCATCACCGGCGCCGGATGGGTTTCGGGCTCCTGGCCCTCGCCACCCGTCCCGTTACCTCCCGCCGAGGCGGCCGCCTGGGTCGGGTGGCTGCGGTTCATCGCCGGCAACTGGCAGATCACCACCGTGTCGGATTCCTCCGCCGGGGGGCCGGGGGGAGGCTCGGCCCCGACGGCGAAGGTTTCCGCAGACTGGGAAACGGAGTCCGGCAGCGGAACGCTGTCGCCTGACGACTGGTGAATGGTCTCCCTGCAGCGGTGGGAAGCATCGGCATGCGACTCCTCCGCCGGTGCTTCCGTCTCAGCCCCTTCCAGAGCGGCAGCCTGGTTCAGCGGAGTCTCATGTCCCGGCAGCGGTTCGCCCTGCGGCTTCATCATCCGCACACCCCGGTGATGAGACTCGAAACGGGCCGCCACCGCTTCCACCACGTCCGCTCCGATCAGCGTCAGGCTGTTGGTCTCCCCCGCCTTCATCGCCAGCTTGCAGAGGCGGTTGATCAGGCGTGGGATGCCCTGGCTGTAACGGTAGATCGCTTCGAACGAGCGGTCATCGAAGATGGGACCGGCGGCGCCGGCCTGGGCCAGCCGGTGCTCCACGTATCGGCGGACTGTCTCCACGGAATCCAGCGGCTCCAGCCGGGTGTAAACCCCGATACGCTGAAAGAGGTTGGCCCGGCGGGGATCTTCCAGCATCCGTGCCAGTTTGGGTTGTCCGGCCAGGATGAGGGTCATGAGGTTGCGGGTGTCCTCCTGCATGTTGGTCAGCAGGCGCAACGCTTCGAGGTTGGCCCCCCTCATCGCGTTGCCTTCGTCGATGAACACCAGGACTTTACGGCCTTCGTCCGCGGTCTGGAACAGGATCCGGTTGAACTCCTCGAGCAGGTGTTCCCGGCTGCGCAAGGTGCAGGGCCGCCCCTGCAGTTGTCCAATGATCTCGCGCAAAAGCTGGACGAACGTCACGGAAGGATTGGTGACAAATGCAATCCGGTACAGTTCCGGGTCCAGGGAGTCCAGTACCACGCGCAGGGCCATGGTCTTGCCCAGACCCACCTCCCCCACCACCACGGCGAGACACTCGTTGCCCTCCTCGATGGCGAACAGGAGCTCGGCGACCGCACTTTCGACGGTGGCGTGGTCGCTGAAGTACATGCCCGGATCCGGGACGCTGTCGAACGGGTTCCTGGCAAGACCCCAGTAGCGCTGGTACATGGTCAGCTCCTTCCGCCGTCCAGGCAGCCGGCCAGGAACTGGATGACATCCTTGGGGTCGAATCTGAGGACGCGACCGAACCGATAAGCCGGCAGCTTCATCTCGCGGGCCAGGTGATAGACATACCGGCGGCTCATCCCGAGCAGCTCGGCCACCTGGCTGCAGCTCAGCAGCCGCCGGGCATGAGTCGGGCTCTCGATCCGCAGGATCAGGACCGGACCTTGCCTTTGGACCGAAGCCGTCAAGAAACCTCGACCATCATGGGCAGGCATCGCCATCGCCTCCAATCTCCGGGCCTGCAGTTCCGAGATGGGGAGAGCCAGGGCTTCCGTCTCCCGGTCGGAAAAGGGGGCCGGACTGCCGGCCGAACCCGGTTGCACGACCTTGAAGATATCGGAGGGACGGAAGCGAATCCCGTCGGCGGATGAATTTCCATAGCGGAGGTCCAGTCGGCGACGTGCGATGCTGATCTTGCCCAGTCCCATGTACGGCTTCCTCCGACCTCGCAGGAGGGCACGGACAGATGGTTCCGCCCCGGCCCGGCGACCCGATCAGAAACGGAGGATAGCCCGCCGGCCGGCAGCCGCACTGTGAGCATCGTCACGATCCGCCGGCCTCAGCCCCCCGAACAGCCTTCCAACCCTTGGGTCTAAACCTTTGTTCTTCCGGAATTTCCGTGAGTGAACCGGCAGCGGCGGGCCGGCAGTGTCGCCCGGCGTCCGGCAGCAAACCGCGCTGAAAGCCCGGAGAGTCCCGGAGGGACCTCCGAGGGCAGCTCGGGAGTTCGCTTGGGGACAGTCCCCATCGGAAACAGGAGGGACGTCCGGGCCGTATGGGAGGGCCCCGGAACTTCACGATCGCACCCCGCTTTCGCCTTGGAGGGCGCGGCTTCTGCCGAGGCTGATGCCGGGGGAGGCTAGACCTCTGAAACCTTGAAGCTTTTGAACCGCTCTGCCCCTACTTCGGTTTCTTCACCTTCCTGAACAGCTCCAGCTCGCGCTGGGCGGCATCCCGCCGTCCCTGCTTCATGTAGATTTGGGCCTTCAGGTAATACGGCTCGGACAGGCTGGGGTCCAGGCGCGACGCCTCTGCCAGGGCCACGAGGGCTTCGTCGTGGCGCTGGAGTTCGTAAAGCGCTTTGCCGAGGTAATAGAGGACGTCCGGATCCCGGGGCGCCAGCTTGCGTGCCTCCTCCAGGTGGATCAGCGCCGCCTCGGGACGTTTTTCCTTGAGGTGGAGTTCACCCAGTTCCTTGCGCGCCGGGAGGTAGTCGGGGTTCAGGCGGACCTCCTCCTCCATTTCCACGATCGCCTGCTTGTTGTCACCCACCGCCTTGTGCGCGAACCCGATGTGGTAGTGGAGAGAGCGCAGTTGCGGATCCAGGGCTTTCGCCTGCTCGAAGTACTTCATGGCGGTCTCGGTGAGGCTCCGGTTATGGTAGATCCGCCCCAGCAGGAGGTAGCCGATGGCCAGGTCGGGCTGCAGTTCCAGGGCCGCCTTCAGCTCGGTTTCCGCTTCGTCGCTTCGGTTCGCCCGCAACAGCACCAAAGCCAGATCGTAATGCAGGCTGGCTTTTCCCGGGGCATACCGCAGGGCGTCCCGCAGCGACGTTTCCGCATCGCTTCCCTGCTCCAGGGCGAAGTAAGCCAGTCCCTGCAGATGGAGGTAGTCCGCGTTGTCCGGCACCAACCGGACCGCTTTGCGAGCGGCAGCCAGACTTTCCAGGTAGCGGCTTTCACGGTAGAAGGAGGCGGCGGAGCTGAAGTACGCCGAGGCCAGCTCGGTTCTCACCTCCGGCGTACGGGCGCCCGACTCCCAGCTTTCCTCGAGCTGCCTGAGGCGGACGGGGTCGGGCTTCCCCGCAGACCCCGTTTCGACCTGGCGCGCCAGGGCGGGGGCCGCCGTCAGCAGACATCCCAACAGCAGCGCCGGCACACGCTTCCGCGCACCGCGCCACCTGCAACCTGCACGTCCTTCCATGGGATGGCTCCGACAACCATATAATAGCCAGTTCCGAGATCCCTGATGTATTCGGAACCCTGGTCGCGGCTAACGACTGCCTGTGTGGCGGCGGCGATCCTCGGAACCGCGATCGCCGCCACGATCCCGGCCGAGCCGGATCCGGCCTGGCCCACCTTCAGCAACCTCGCCCGACGGGCCGGATTGACCGTCCCCATGACCAGCGGTGATCCCAACAAGCCCTATATCCCGGAATCCATGAGCGGCGGTGCCGCTTGGATCGATTTCGATAACGACGGCTGGATCGACCTGTACCTGGTCAACGGCTCCTCCATCGAGGCGGAGCGCGCCGGCAACAATCCCGCCACCAACCTCCTGTACCGCAACCGCGGCGACAGCACTTTCCAGGATGTCACCGCCCAGGCCGGTGTGGGCGACCGGCGGTGGGGGATGGGCGCCTGTGTCGGCGATGTCAACAACGACGGTTGGGACGACATCTACGTCACCAACATGGGGCCCAACGTGCTCTACCTCAACCAGGGGAACGGGACCTTCCGGGAGTGGTCCTCGGCCACCTGGCAGGCCGACCCCTCCTGGAGCTCCTCCTGCGGCTTCGGCGACTTCGACAACGACGGCGACCTGGACCTGTACGTCAGCAATTACGTGGAATTCGATTTCAACAACCTGCCCCAGGATGGTCCCCACTGCACCTATCGGGGCCTCAAGGTGCAATGCGGCCCCCGTGGGCTCCCCTCCCAGGGAGACCGGTTCTACGTCAATCTGGGAGACGGCACCTTCGTGGACCGGACCCGGGAAACCGGCATCGAGCAACCCCAGACCTATTACGGGCTCGGCGTGATCTGGGCCGACTACGATGATGACGGCTACATCGACATCTTCGTGGCCAATGACTCGGTCCCCAATTTTCTGTTCCAGAACAACGGCGATGGGACTTTCACGGAGGTGGGGCTGCTGGCCGGCGTTTCCTTCAATGAGGACGGACGGGAACAGGCCGGGATGGGCGTCGATTTCGCCGACTACGACAACGACCTGGATCTGGATCTGATGGTCACCAACTTCTCGGACGATACCAACACCCTGTACCGCAACGAAGGGGACGGTCATTTTCAGGACGTCACCTACCGGGCCAATCTTGGCGACGTGAGCTGGCAGCGCCTGGGTTGGGGCGTTGCCTTCGTCGATTTGGACCTGGACGGCTGGAAGGACCTGGTGATCGTCAACGGTCACGTCTATCCGGAGGTGGACAGGTACGAGATCGGGACCGCCTTCCGCCAGCCCCGCTTTGTCTTCCGCAACCTCCGCAACGGCGAGTTCGCCGAATATACCGCCCGATCCGGCCCGGGCTTTGCGGAGGTGCGCAACAGCCGGGCCCTGTTGCCGGGCGATGTCAACAATGACGGACATGTGGATTTCCTGATTACCAACCTGGACGAGGAACCATCGCTGCTGATCAACGACGCCCGGGTACCCGGACACTGGCTGCAGTTGAAGCTGGTGGGCCGGGAATCGAACCGTTCGGCGATCGGCGCCAAGGTCATCGTGCGGACGGGCGAGTTCCGCCAGCTCCAGGTGGTCCGCGGCGGAGGAGGATACCAGTCCCAGCCGGACCTGCGGCTCCATTTCGGGCTGGCGGGAGCGTCGGTGGTGGACGAAATCACGATCCGCTGGCCCAGCGGGGCCACCCAGCGGCTGACCGGGGTCAAGGCGGACCAGATCCTGCGGGTGCAAGAACCCCCGGAGGAATGACCTGCCGCCCTCGGCAGGGCGACGGACGCAGGCGGCCTCAGGGTGGCACGGCGGCGGAAGGCGGGCGGCCTGCATTCCTGCGGCTGCCCGGGCGAGACGCCCCGGACGGGGCCGTGCCCGCCCTGCCCTGGGGACGGCTTGCGGCGAACCGGAACCTGGTCTATCGTCAGGGTATGCGGTTCGAGGAGCTGGACCTGGTCCGCAGCACCCTCCTGGAAACCGTCAAACGTCAACTGGACACCCAGGATCCCCCTGAGACCCGGCGGGCCTGGCGTCGCCTGCAGGCAGCGGGGTTCTCCGCCGACGAGGCGCGGACGATGATCGCTGCCGTGCTTTACGACGAGATCCGCTCCATGTGCGAAGAGGATCGCCCCTTCGACCGCCGCCGCTTCGCCCGACTGCTGGACCGGCTGCCGGAGCTGCCGGAAGGACAGGAGGGGTAAGGGTTCAGCCAATCGGATTTGCTTTTTCAGGCGGGCCTCTTGCAGGAAGCCCTTGGACCCTTCGCCCCCCGGACAGCCCTCCGCCTGTAATAAACTCTTGCGCTGGCAATTTCCATGTCCCGACAGTCCAGGATCCGCAACTTCTGCATCATCGCGCATATCGACCATGGGAAGTCCACCCTGGCCGACCGGCTGCTGGAGGCAACCGGCACGGTCGAGGCCCGTGAGATGAGGGAGCAGCTCCTGGACCAGATGGACCTCGAGCGCGAGCGCGGCATCACCATCAAGATGGCGGCCGTCCGTCTCCACTATCGGGCCCGCGATGGTGTCGACTACGAGCTGAATCTGATCGACACACCGGGCCACGTGGACTTCACGTATGAGGTCTCGCGCAGTCTGGCCGCCTGCGAGGGAGCACTGCTGGTCGTGGACGCGGTGCAGGGCGTGGAGGCCCAGACCCTGGCCAATGTCAACTTGGCCATGAACCACAATCTGGCCATCATCCCCGTGATCAACAAGATCGATCTCCCGGCGGCCAATCCGGACCGGGTGCGACAGGAGATTGAAGAACAGCTCGCGCTGGACGCCTCCGAGGCCCTTTTGGCCAGCGCCAAGCAGGGGATCGGGATCGACGGCATCCTGGAGGCAATCGTGCGGAGGATCCCTCCTCCCCAGGGCGATCCTGAAGCACCTCTGCGCGCCCTGGTCTTCGACAGCCACTTCGATTCCTACCTGGGTATCGTCGCCTACGTCCGGGTGGTGGACGGCCGGCTGGAGCCGGGAATGGAGATCCGGATGATGGGCTCGGGACACGTCGCCGAGGTGGCGGGCGTCGGCGTGTTTGCGCCGGGGATGCGGGCGTGTGAACGGCTGGAGACCGGCCAGGTCGGTTTCGTCCACGCTGCCATCAAAGAGATCGGGCTGTGCCGGGTGGGGGACACCATCACCGAGCACCGGCGGCCGGCGGCAGCCCCGCTGCCCGGCTACAAACAGGCCAAGCCCATGGTGTTCTGCGGCCTGTACCCGGTCGACAGCAACCAGTTCGGAGAGTTGCGGGAAGCCTTGGGCAAGCTCCAGCTCAACGACGCCTCGCTGCAGTTCGAACCGGAAACCTCGGCGGCGCTGGGCTTCGGTTTCCGCTGCGGCTTCCTCGGCCTGCTGCACAGCGAGATCGTGCAGGAGCGTCTGGAGCGCGAATTCAACCTGGATCTGGTGGCCACCGCACCGTCCGTGGTCTACAAGATCCTCCTGCGCAACGGCGCCGAGGTGATGATCGACAACCCGGCCCGCTGGCCGTCCGCCGGCGATATCGATCGCGTCTTCGAGCCCTACGTCAAGGCGGTCATCATCATGCCGGCGGAATACGTCGGCTCGATCATGGATCTGTGTACCGAGCGGCGGGGCGAATTCGTCAACATGGAATACACCACCACCGAGCGCGTGATGCAAACCTGGCAGTTGCCCCTGTCGGAGATCCTGCTGGACTTCTTCGACGCCCTGAAGAGCCGCTCCCGCGGATATGCGTCCTTCGATTACGAGCTTTCCGGGTATCGGGAGAACGACCTGGTCAAGCTGGATATCCGGATCAACAACGAGCCGGTGGATACGTTAAGCTTCATCACCCACCGGGACAAGGCCTATTACAAAGGCAAAGCCCTGGTGAGCCGCCTGCGGGAGGTGCTGCCCCGCCAACTCTTCGAGATCCGGATCCAGGCGGCGATCGGCTCCAAGGTGATCGCGGCTGAACGCGTCCCGGCCATGCGCAAGAACGTGCTGGCCAAGTGCTACGGCGGCGACGTCACCCGCAAGCGAAAGCTGCTTGAGAAACAGAAAGAAGGCAAACGCCGGATGAAAAGCGTAGGGCGGGTGGAAATCCCGCAGGAGGCGTTTCTCAGCGTGCTGCGGGTGGGAAACGAGTAGCCGCCCAAGGGCGGCGGCGTTGGCGAACCGCGGGCAAGGCTCTTGACTCCCCGGAGCTCTTCAGGCTAAGCTTTGCGGTCAGCCGTGATGATCAACCGCAACCGCGACAGAGCAGACGCAGCCGCCGGCCCGGGCCGCGCTGTCGCCATCGGCATCATTATCGGCATCGGCATTATTCCTTCCGCCGGGTGCTAGCGGAACGCCGGCCTGAAACGACCGACACTCCGCAGGGCGACCCGGGATCCCACCAGGTTCTCAGCGGCTGTCGTGTTGTTCAGGCCGTCACTGCCGAAATCAAACGATGGGAGTGACGAATTTGAGCGACGAATCAGACCGAACCCAAACCTTGATCTACGACTGTACCCTCCGGGACGGAACCCAGGGGGAGAACATTTCCCTGAGCGTTCACGACAAGCTCCGGATCGCCGAGAAGCTGGACGACTTCGGCATCCACTACATCGAGGGCGGTTGGCCGGGCTCCAATCCGAAAGACGCCGAGTTCTTCAGCCGGGCCCGGCATGTGGCCTGGAAGCGGAGCCGCATCGCAGCCTTCGGCAGCACCCGGCACTGGAGGAACCCGGTGGACCAAGACTCCAACCTGCGCGCCCTGCTGGAGGCGGAGACGCCGGTGGTCACCGTGGTGGGCAAGAGCTGGGATTTCCACGTCCACCATGCGCTGGGGATCGAGTTGGACCAGAACCTCCAGATCGTCCGCGAGAGTGTGGCCTACCTCAAATCGTTCGGCAGGGAGGTGGTTTTCGACGCCGAACATTTCTTCGACGGCTACAAGGCCAACCCCGATTACGCACTGGCGGTGCTTGACGCCGCGTCCAACGCTGGGGCGGACTGGCTGGTGCTGTGCGATACCAACGGCGGGAGCCTGCCCTCGGAGGTTTTCCGGATCGCCGAACCCATCTGCCGGCGGTTTCCCAACGTCGGCATCCACACCCACAACGACGCCGAACTGGGCGTCGCCAACTCGCTGGCCGCCGTGGAGGCGGGCGCCACGATGGTCCAGGGCACCATCAACGGGTTCGGCGAGCGGATCGGCAACGCCAACCTCACTTCGATCATTCCGAACCTGGAACTGAAGATGGGCCGGCGGGTGGTGGGTCCGGAGAAGCTGGAGAGCCTCAGCTCGCTGGCCCATTTCGTCAGCGAGACCGCCAACGTGGCGGTGCCCAACAACCAGCCGTATGTCGGCAAGAGCGCCTTTGCTCACAAGGGAGGGATCCATGTCAGTGCCATCCTGCGGGACACCCGAACTTACGAACACATCCCGCCGGAGGCAGTGGGCAACAGCCGCCGGGTCCTGGTGTCCGACCTGTCGGGCAAGAGCAATCTGCTCTACAAGATCCGCGAGCTGGGCGACATCGACCTGGATCAACTGGACCTGAACTCGCTGGTGCAGGAGATCAAGCGGCTGGAGTACGAGGGCTACCAGTTCGAGGGAGCGGAGGCCAGTCTGAAGCTGCTGGCGAGCCATCATCTGGCCGGAAAGACGTTGCCGTTCGACGTCCGGGGGTTCCGGGTAATGGTGGACCGCACCAACGGCACCTTCGTCAGCGAAGCGACGGTGAAGGTGCGGGTGGGAGAGGGAGAGGAACACACGGCCTCGGAAGGTCTCGGCCCCGTCAACGCGCTGGACCGGGCCATCAAGAAGGCGCTGGGGCGGTTCTTCCCGGAACTGCAGCAGGTGCATCTGACCGACTACAAGGTCCGGGTGTTGGACGCCAAGGAGGGCACGGCGGCGAAAGTCCGCGTGCTGATCGAGTCCACGGACGGGACCGAGTCCTGGACGACGGTGGGGGTTTCGGTGAACGTCATCGAGGCGAGCTGGCGGGCCATCATCGACAGCCTGCTGTATAAGCTTGTCTTCCGGAAGGGGTGAGCGCCTCCGACCCTCCGACCCAGGAGGATCGGGATAGGTTGGCGGTGTCATTAGCCACGGGACCCTTGGGACGCCTGACGATCGGACATGCCCGAATCTCCTGAATCAGGAAGCCTAAGGAAACCTCTTGACACTACGCTGTGTTCGAGGTACCCTGACATGGTCAGGAGCTCTTGATGAAACATCGTTTGGCGCTCCTCGTGTCCGTTTTTGGTTTCTCCCTCCCGCCTGTATGGAGTCAGTGGACTCATGACCTCGGGTGTAATGCCTGTTGGGATGGGCACAATGACTCGACATGCGTATGTCGGCCTGATTACTCGGAATGCCGCGAAGTTGCCTGCTGTCCTCCGTCCGAATCAATCACTCTCACCAGTGATCGGACCAAACCCCACGGCTGTTACGAAGTCAATCAATACAAGCTTGTCATTGAACCATGGTGAACGTGCGATTGTGCCCACAACACGTCCTGCAACATCGATTTGCCGAGATCCCATTGCCCAAGTTGTCTGGACTTTCGGGAAGGGAGGTGCCCTTTCTGGGCCTACACTTCTACCTGCGGGGCCTGGTGCCATGGCTATGTCGGAGAAGGTTGGTGCCGATCTGAGAAATACACGGTAGTGCCGTGGCCCCCTTTTGTGATCACTTACGAGTGTACTCCCGAGGGTCAGCAGGGCGGGACGCTCACATGCCCATAGTATGGTATGGAGGCCCGAATGATTCTGAACTCGATGCTTCTTACGGCGACGCTGGCTTCGCTTTCGAGCATCCCGATCGCTGCCGGTCCCGAATCCCACGTGGTCTCCATCAGTCAGCTCCGAGAGGCACTTTCGCAGAACGAAAAACGCCTAGATGCCGACCGAGAAGAGGTCAGAGCCTTGCTCCGGTCCGAACTTGTTATTTCGCACTTATCCCCCACTATCGATCTCGATCGGGTTGAAGTTGCGCTGGAAACCTTGGACGACGAGACGCTGCACAAACTCGCGGCCAGGAGTCGACTGGTGAACGATCAGCTACGAGGTGGTATGCCTCAATGGGCTACCTCGTTGATCCTGCTTTACATCATCGTTGCGATCTTACTGATTATCATCCTGTCCACCGGGGGTAGTTGATGTGATTCAGGTGATGGGGCGAAAGACCGGAACAGGATTCTGTGGCCTCGTGTCTGTCGTGGGGGCGCTTTGCTTGCCGGCGGCTCCTTCCTCAGCTCCGAGGAGGCAACAAGGCGGCTTTTATCTGACAGTACCATTCCGCCGTCAGGTTGGCTTTTTGTGCGGTCCAGCTTCCCTGGCGATGGTTCTGGAGTATTGGGGGAGAGCGTCAGACCATCGATATTCGGTCGAATCGCCTTCCCTGTCTCGGGCGGAAGGGTTGACCGGGGCTGAACTTCGCGATGCGGCTCGGCGGCATGGTTTCCTTGCTGAGTCCCTGCAGGCCGACTCGGAATTCGTTCGTCACCAGCTAAAGGCTGGACGCCCACTGATTCTCCTCTTGGGAAACGGGTCCCCCAATCGACCCGGTCATTTCGTCGTCGTCGTAGGGTGGGATCCTTCCGCAAATAACTGGCTCATCCACGATCCGAGCAAGGGACCATACCAGCGCGTGGACGATCGAATCCTGCAAGAGCGATGGAATGTTGCCGAACGCTGGACCCTGCTCGTCGTGCCCCGGAACCCTGGATGATACAGTTCCCGCCGGATGGCAGATCCATAGCTTTCTGGATCCTCCTGTTGGCAACGCCTGCCCAAGCCGCCGAAGAGTTATCCGACAGTCCAGCCCGGGAGATCCAGCGCCTACTCGTCGCTGGTCATTACGAGGAGGTGAGGAAACTGATCGGCGAGCTCCGTGAAAGCGGCAAACTGGATCCAGACATCTCGCTCTTGGGTGGAATCGCCGCCGCCAGACAGGGGAACCTGAGTCAAGCGGAGAAGGAGTTCACCAGCCTGATCCGGGATAATGCCGGGTTTGCGGCGGCGTACACCGAGTTGGCTGGAGTCCGCTTCCTGCAAGGCGACCTGCTCTCTGCGCGGAGGCTGCTTGAAGAGAGCCTCAAGCTTAATCCGACCCAGGAGTATGCATCAGACTTCTTAGCCACAATCTACTACCTGCAGGGCTGCCGACTGCGAGCCCTCGAACGCTGGAACCGTTTGGGGCTCCCTCGGGTGCACACCCTCCGCTACCGCGTCCCAGACCAAAGTGATCCTGAGACCGTGGAGAGGCTGCTGCCGATCAATGAGAAGGAGACGTTCCGAAGGGATCAGCTTCTGCAGGCCCGGTGGACCCAGCAACGGCTAAAGCTTGGGGAGCGACTCGACTTCAGACTCATTCCCCGCCCGGATCAAGAGTGGGATCTGGACATACTGACGGCCCCCCCAACTCCGCTGGCGTGGCTCCCGGAGCTGGCTCTGGCCAACTCAGGGAGACTCCTGATTCATCGAGAAGCAATGATCAGTTACCCCCGTGCGGCACTTCAAAGATCTCATGTGAGGCTGGGGCTTGCCTGGCATTCCGCCCGTCGCGAAGTCCAGTTTTCCAGACGTCTCCGATTTCTCACGTCATACTCGGACTCTCTGGAAATCCATGTCAGCCTCCGGAAGGAGCTCTGGCGGACTTCAGCAATCGGCCAAGACCTTGCACTTGGAGGGGCTCGGATCGAAAGCCGCTACCAGGCAGTCTTGCCTCATCGGCAATCCGTCGAAATCGCTGGTGGATTTCAGCAGCAGTCCGGGGACCGCAGCCGCCTGCACGGATTCCTGAACGATCGTCATGTGGGGCGCGTGGCCACCGCGTGGGCGGGGAGAATCGGACTCAACCAGGACGACACAGTCCGGCTAGACTATGGTCTTCACGGAGTGGGATTCTTCGGGTTTGGACGGCAGGGGCATTCTGGTCGCCAAGTCTATGGGAGAGCCACTCTAACGTGGGTGGTGCGTGAGGCTGCCGCCACTTCCGTCCAAGTCACGGCGGGGGGTGGAAGTTCGGGTGGAAGGGTGCCACTCGGTGACCAGTTCCTCTTTGGTGTCGGCCAGGGTGAGCCCTTGCCGCTTCGGGCGCACAGGACAGTAGCCTCGGGCAGGAACGGAGCGGCTCCCATCGCGCGGGAATGCCTGCATCTCAATCTGGAGCTGAGGCATCGTCTGCTTAGACTCGGGCCTCTCGGGATGGGTGTCAATGTATTCTTCGACTGCGCAAAGCTCAGAGGGCTAACCCTCCACGAGACGCCAAACCGATGGTTCAGAGACACGGGCGCGGGCCTGGTCCTGGATCTCTTCGGCCGTGAGATTCTGCAGGTCCTGTTCGGTCATGACCTTGGCACCGGACGATCGGTAGTAACCCCGGTTCCCCCTGCAGGCTGGTGAGGGCCACGCCTTCCGCCCGCACAAGTATTCCTGCCACTCCGAATCTCAAGGGACGCCGTCGCTCAGACGGCTGAACCGTCGCCCGGGTCCGAACCTCGAGGCTCTACCCGGCGGACCACCAGCCAGGTCATGTCGTCGTACTGGCGGGCCTCGCCCACGTGACGGTCCACCGCCGACCCGACCGCCTCCAGGAACTGCCCGGCCGACACCGGACCCGCCTCCTCCAGCAGCGCCCGCAGGCGATCCTCACCGAACTCCCGTTCCTCCCCGTCCACGGCCTCCACCAGACCATCCGTATAGACCAGCAGCAGGTCGCCCGGCTCGAGCAACAGCTCGCCGGTGGCGTAGTCCGCGTCCGCCTGAATCCCCAGCGGCAAACCTCCGGTGATCAGCGACTGCAGCCCACCATCCCTCCTCCTCAGGAACGGATAGTTGTGGCCGGCATTGATGAACGTCAGCCGCCCCGTCCGCGGCGCCAGCTCCGCAAAGAAGGCAGTCGTGAACCGCTGCCCGCCCATGCTTCGGGTGCAAGCGCTGCGGTTCATCCTCGACACCAGATCGGCGAGCGACGACGACGGACCGGTGAGCGCGTGCAGGCTGGCCTGGAAGGTGGCCATCAGCAATGCCGCCGGTACGCTCTTGCCGGCCACGTCGGCCACCACCAGCAGGACGCTTCCGGCCGGGGTACCCGTATCGCCCTCCTGCACGATCACGTCGTAGAAATCGCCGCCCACGGTATTGGCGGGCCGGGTGGCAAACGCGATGTCCAGTCCCGGCACTACCGGCGGTGTCGAAGGCACCAGCCAATGCTGGATCTCCCGGGCGATCTGCAGATCCCGCTTCATCACCACCCGGTCGGCCAGTTCCAACGCCAGCAGCAGGAGCAGGCCCATCGCCCCGTAGAAGGTGAGCGTTGAGTTCTGGGCCGTCATCCGCCAACCGGCGTCGGCGGGGTCCGGATGCCAGGTCACCGTGGGGATGCCCAACACGATCAGGCACAGCGACAGCAGCAGGATCACCCGGCGGACCGGCGACAGGTGCATCAGCATCGCCGAGAACAGCGCCCAGAGGACTTTCAGCGCCCGCTTCCAGACCGGCAGGGCCTGGAGAGCATCCCAGTCCAGATCGCGGGCGTAAAAGGTGTAACCGGAACGGGTGTCGGCCTTGAACTGGGCCCACAGCTCGCCCATCGCCATGCCTTCAGTGATGCGCTGATAGAAGTCCCGCAGACCCCTGCCCCACCCCCTGAGTGAGTCTTTCACTGTGGCGACCATTCAACCACGGCTTGCCGGGCCCCGCCAGCGCGAGCCGCGGCGCGCCTCAGAAGGCGAGCCGAAGACCGGCCTGCAGGATGCGTCCCTGGTTGAGGGTATTGGTGATCCGCCCGAAACTCGGCGAGGTGAGGTTTCGCTGGGGTTCGTCGAACTGTGGTGAGTTGGTGACGTTGTAGGCCTCCAGGCGAAACTGGATCCGCCGCAGACCGCTGCCCTCCAAGGTCCACTCCCGACTGAGGGCCAGGTTCAGGTTCTTGATGGGGCCTTTGCGGAAGGTGTTGCGGCCCAGGTTGCCCCTCAGTGCTCCAAGCTCGATGGGTGCGAACCGATGAGCGGCAAGAATGGCGGGCGAGGTATCGGGATGGTCGAAGGTGGTCCCCAGGATGGATGGGTCCAGCAGGTTCGGGCGGTCGCCGCCGGAACCGTCGACGTTGCCGAAACCCGGAGCGTCGGAGCCTACATAGAGGGTAAAGGGAGTGCCGTTCTTGATCATGGCGGCCCCTGTAACAGTCCAGCCCTCCAGCACGGCCCCGAGGGGAGTACTCCATCGAAACGGCGGCGACCATGATCCCAGCACCAGCAGGCTGTGGGGGGAGTCGAAACTGCTCGGCCCCTTCATGTCCCGGTAGGCATCGCTTTCGTGCTGGTTGCGGCCCCGCGTCAGGTCGCTGCCGGCGGCGGTTCCCGTGTAATCCACCCCCTCATCCAGCGCCTTGCCGAAGGTGTATTCAGCGGACAGGGACAGTCCCCGCCGGCCGGGAACCGAAAGCGCCACCTGCAGGGCGTCCAGGTAAGCCCTTCCGCCGTTGGCGATGCGGTAAACCTCGGTGAACCGCGGGTCGGGCCGGCGCAGATCGATGGTACCCGTTTCGAGAGGAATCCCGGCCACCGGCCGAGCCCGGTTGAGGACAAACGCCCGGAACAGCTTCAGCGTGCGGCTGCCCACGTAGGCGGTTCGCAGGCGGAAGTCCCGCCCCAGCCGGCGCTCCAGGCCCACGTGCAACTGGTGAGAATACGGCGCCACAAGATCCGGACTCAGCACAGTGGGAGAGTATCTCGAGGCGGCGTTCTGCAGATCGATGCCCGCCAGGGGGTCAAGCAGATCCGGATCCTGAACCTGGATCTGCCTCACCAGCGGAGGGTTGTTGCGGATCTGCTGATAGGTCACGGGATAGACTTCGCCGTGGGAGACGGCCCAGGACAACCTCCAGAGGTTGCCGCCCTGCCGCCAGGCAAGTCCCACCCGGGGGGCGAGGTTGTTGCAGTCGCAGCCATAGGGCAAGGTATTGCGGTGCTGAATCTCCGCCGGCCGGGCCTCAAAGCTGTATCGTACGCCGGTGCTGAGGGTCAGATCCGGTCGCGGACTCCACCGGTCGCCCACAAAGACCTCACCCCGCCAGTTGCGGAAGCCCCGGTAGACGTCCCCGACGGTGACCACATATTTGCTGGGGGTGCCCCACAGCAGGTTCTGGATCGCCGTGCGCCCGAAAGCGTTGCTGAAGGTAAAGAAACCCCGCAGATTGTTGCTCTCGATGCCGTTGAGCTGAACCCGCGTCAACCACGCCCCCACATCAATCCGGTGGCGGTGGTGCGGCTCGGCCCAGCTCAAGAGTCCTCCTCCGGTGATCAGATTCAGTGCCCGGTCCACCGGGATCTCACCGTCGGGACCCAAGTCCTGGATCTGGTGCCCCACACGGACTTCCGGCCCCACCGCGTGCTCTTCGGGACGCAACAGCGAGCGGATCCGCTTCAGCCCCAAACCCACCTCGCCCTCCAGCCCGCCACCGTCGCCGAACCACCCGGTCAATCGCCCCTGATGGGCGTGAATCTCGGTGTCGGGGTTTTGTCCGGCCACGAACTGGAAGGCGTCGGTGCGGGAGCGGTCCACCGACCAGACCGCCGTCCAGGTTCCCAGGCTCCGCGTACGACGGCTCAAATGCAGTTCGCCCCGGGTCTCATCCACCCGCTGCGGCGCATTGGTGTTGAGCGCCCGAGGGTCCAGATCGGTCCGGTTGGGGGCAGCCGCCGGGTAGGCTGCCAGAAACCGTTCGACGACGCGGCGGACCTGGGGGTCCTCCGCCAGCGGAGTCCGCTCGGATGGGAGAGGCACCTGGACGTTGCCGTTCACCATCCCCCGGACCTTGGTCTGTTCCAGACGCAGATCCAGATCCGAGCGGCCGCCCAACGGTCCGCCCAAACGGAAGCCGTACTGATTCTGCCGTGCCGGCTGAACCGGACCGACCTGAAAGAAGCTCCGGGCGTTGAGGACCGAGTTTTCGTGCTGTTCAAACAGCTCGCCCCGCCACCCGGCCGGCAACGGAGGCGGCGCTGCTCCGGACAGGAAACCTGTCGGCTCCACCCCCACCTCAGCGGAGTAGTAGCTCCTGCTGATTCGGAATTCGTCAATGAAGAGGGGGGTGGTCCCCAGGCGCTTGTTGGCCTCCTTGGCGGCGTTGGTATCCAGTTGTTGGACGGCGACGTTCTCGTTGCGCCGGGCGGCGGCGGCACCGGGATCCAACGAGCCGGTGCCGTCTGACTGCTCCCGATTCTCCGCAGGACGCTCCGTTTCACGAGGTCCTGCGCCGGGCGAAGGGTGTCCGTCGGCGCACAGGGGAACGGAAAGGGATGCCCAGACCGTCCCCAGGAGAAGCAAGCAAGGGCCCCTCTTGCGCTCCGAGCTACGCATCGGCCGGCAGATACTCTTTCCGGTCCGGGGGGTAGATGACTTGCCGCGACTTGGGATCGAAGGCCAGGACCCGGCCCTGTCGGTACGAGTCCACGCCCAGCTTGATCGCCACCATCACCTGGTAGCCGCGCAGGATGTTATAGACGGGATCCTTCCGGCTGCGCATGCAGTCCAGCCAGTCGTCCACCAGATCGGGGCTGTCCTCGGCCTCGATGGTGACCTCTTCCTTTCCGTCGTTGGCCTCCTGGAACTCTTTCAGGAAGGTTCGCTCGGCTTTGATCACGGCCACCGTCCGCGGACGCTCGCGCGGCGCCTGCGGCCCCCGGGTCTGGTCGCCCATGGCGTCGCCCGCCGGCACCGGCGAACGGGTAATCTCCAAAGTCCCCCAGTTGCCGTACACGGTGACCGGCGAGGAGCTCGCGTTGGCCATGCAGGAGATCATGTTGATGGTGAAGTCGCCCGGGTACTCGACCAGGGTCATGTAGGTGTCCGGGACCTCGCGGTTTTTCTGCACATAGATCCCGCCGGCGCCGGTCACCCGCGCCGGGAAGTCGAAACCCACCATGGTGAGCATGGCGCCCAGACGGTGGTACAGCAGATCGGTGGCGTTGCCGCCGGAATAATCCCAGTACTTCCGCCAGCGGAAGTAACGTTCCGCACTGAAGGGCCGCTTGGGCGCGGGACCGAGCCACATCTCCCAGTCGAGGTTGTCACCCGGCGCCACTTTGGCGTCCGGCCAGTGGGTGCTGCCCACCCCGGGGATCGGATAGTCCCACATCCCCTCACGGGTGTTCCGGTTATAGCTGATGAGCCCCCACAGAATCTTGCCCATCTTCCCGGCCCGAATGTACTCGTGGATCTTCCAGTTGAGCCGATCCAGCACTCCCGAGCCTCCGACCTGCAGCACGCGTTTGGTAGCCGCCACCTCCTCGTAGAGCTTCGCAGCTTCCTCGATGGTGTAGGTCAGCGGCTTCTCCAGGTACACGTCCTTGCCGGCGTGCAGGGCTTCGGAAGCGATCCGGTAGTGCCAGTGGTCCGGCACTGCGATCACCACGCCGTCAATCTCCGGCCTGGCCAGCACTTCCCGGTAGTCCCGGAAAGTCCGCTCCGCCTGGGTCTGGCTCTGGGCGTAGTCCAGGCGGGGCTGCCAGACATCGCATACCGCCGCATACTCGAAATCGTTTTTCTCCTGCTTGCGACGGCGAAAGGCACGCCCCAGCAAAGCCAGGAACTGCATTCCGCAGCCGATGAACGCGACATTGGCGCGGTCGTTGGCACCCAGGATCCGGCCGGCAGTGGCCACCGCCGGAGCCGACCCTGCAGCGGTCGGGGTGGCGGCGACCGGCGCCACCGACGCCCCCGCCAGAATCGCCGCGGTTCTGCCCAGGAAATCCCGGCGGGAGGGACCCGCCGGACCCGAATTCTTGGTGGTTCCCATTTTCAGATTCCTCCTCGGATCAAATTGTCTCCCAGCCCAGCAGCCGGGCGGCGTTATTGTGATAGAAGTCCTTCAGCAGGTCTTCCGGCAATCCGATCCCGTAGATTTTCCAGAATCCCTGCGGAGGGAATTCCGCGGGTGAGTAGTCGAAGTACTCGTCCAGCGTCTCCAGAAAGCGGAAGTAGCACTGGTACATTTCGGGTTTCAGGTCCTGCTGGGGGTACTGCGTGCCGTTGGGGGAGGCGTCGGTTCCAAACATCACCCGTCCCCGGTAGGTTTCAAAGAACCAGCGGGCCTGGCGGGGCTGGCGGCCCAGTTCTCCCAGACTGGCCGCGATCTCGACATGGAAATTCGGATACCGGTCGAGCCATGCCGCCACTTGCCGCAGGTTCTCGGGGTTGGTCGCCACATGCAGGCCGATGAAGGTGGTGCCCGGATTCATCTCGATCACCCGGTTGCGGGCGTCCAGCAGCTCCTGCTTGGTGGGCAGATCACCGCCGGTAAACCGGGCCTCGGGGTGGCGGCTCAGTTCCTCCCAGCGTTCGTTGTACCGGTCCACCGGCGTGAAGAAGGCATCCGGGTCCGAGACGTGGATAAAGACCGGGAGTTTCAGTTCGCCGGCAGCTTTCCACATGGGCCACAGCCGCTCGTCGTCGATCCTGACCAGCGGTCCCTGCTGACCGGGTTCCCGCTCGTGCTCCTTGAAGAGGCCTTCCCGGAGGTAAAGGCCCAAGGTCTTGTTGATCTTCAGTCCCACCGCCCCCAACCGTTTGGCACGCTCCAGATCCTCGGCCTGCCACTGCGGGTAGCCCGGGTCGTGCAGCCGGCGGTAGTCGGGCTGGATGCAGGAATAGAAACGGCCCGGATAGCGCTGATCCAGAATCCTGACCGTCTCCCGGAGCTGTTCGCTCCCGAATCCACCCGGCAGGTTGATCATGGTTTTCAGGTTGAGGGCGTCCATCCACTCCACGATCTTCGCCAGGCGGGCTTCACCGCTGCCCTGGAGGACGTCGCCGGGCTTGGGCGTCCGGCGGAACACCGACCCCACATGGGTGTGCATGTCGATGGCCGGGAAACGGGCCCGGGGCACGTGGTGTTCCGGCACCACCAGCCGGCTCCGGGGCCGGAAATCCGTGAGCAGCAATGGCTCCAGATCCGTGGTGGGGGGATTCGTTCCCCCGGCGGCGGCAGCCTGCCCACGGACCGAGGCGGCGGTGACTGCGCCGATCGCCCCGCCCAGAAAAGTACGACGCCCCAGATTCATCTCAATCTCCCTGTCTTGACGCGGATTCCGGATTCTGCGCGGACCGCCCCGCTTCGCCACCGGTCACAGCCGGTGAGGCCCCGGGCTCCGGGCCGCCCGGCCTGTCGCCCCGGCTCCCGGCGGCTCCTGTCCTCCGGTGGCCGTGGCCGTTACCGCGGCAGATAGTCGATCGATGCACCCGGAATCAGTTTCAGCGCGTTCTTGTAGTACACCTTTTCCAACACTTCGTCCGGCAGGTAGAGCCCATAAACCATCCATCGCCCCTGAAGATGGTGGCTCTTGGCCACATCGAAGTACTCGTCGTCGGTTTCCAGGAACTGCCAGTAGATGCGGTAGGCCTCCACGTCGGGGCGGGTGTCGGTGCCGAACAGCACCCGGTCCTGGTACTTGATGATGAAGCGGCGCGCGGTGTAGGGCTGGCGTCCCAGCTCGCTGATGCGGGCGTCGATGTCCACATAGAAATTGGGATACTTGTCCAGTTGCTCCGCCACCCACTTCAGGTTCTCGGCGTAGCAGCCCATGTGAGCGCCGATGAAGATGGTGTCGGGATGCTTCGCCACCACGCTCATCAACTGGGCAAGGATCGTCTCCAGGGGAGGATAGCCCGGATAGAACAGCCAGTCCGGATGGTCCTGCAGCTCGTCATAGCGCTCGTTGAACCGGTCCAAAGGGGTGAAGAACGCGGCCGGATCCCCCACGTGGATCTCCACCGGAATCTTCAGCTCACCCGCTTTCCGCCAGATGGGGAAGGCCCGGGGATCATCCACGGGGATGAAATTGCCCCGGCTGTCCTTGGCAAGACCAAGATTGCTCTTGGCGACTTTCAATCCGTGGGCGCCAGCCTTCACATCCTCCTCCAGTTGGGCGGCGGCCCGTTCGCCGAAACCAGGCTCCTCGATCCTGCTCCAGTCCACCCGGGCGTAGGTCAGAAAACGTCCCGGGTAAGCCTTCTCGTACTTCTCGATGGTGGCCTTGAGGGCGTCTCCCCAACCTCCGTCCAGGTTGACTACCTGCGCAACACCGGTGGCGTCCATCACCTTGATCAGTTCGGCCGGATCGAGGACCCTCCGGCCGGAAGCCTGCCCCAGATGGTTGTGGACATCGATGGCGGGAAACTTGGCTTTCTCGGGAACGTGGTACTCCGCCACCATCATGGAGCGCGGCTGGTAATCCCTGAGATAGATGTCGGGAGCACGGCCCGGCCGTTCCTGTCCGGTCGCCAGAAGGCTCACTCCAAGCCCCGTGGCCGCGGCCAGAACTCCGGCACCCAGGGCGCATGACTGCAACAGCTTCCATCCTCTCATCGGTGAAGTCCTTTCCCTGTTCCACCCCATCACTGCCCTCCCTCCGCTGCCGCTCCGGCGTCAAGCGGTGCCCGCCGGCAGCTCGAGATACTTGCGCAGCAGGCCGATGCCCTGCCGGATCGCCTCCCGCCCGCTGGACTCGATGCCGTACCAGCCGCGATATCCCGCATCCCGGCACAGCCGGATCAGGCGGGCCGTCCCCTCCTCCGTCGGCTGATTGCGGTAAGACATGCCTCCCGCCCAAGGCAACATCTTCTCCACGTATGCATAGTTGTCGAAGGTGGCGGTAGGGGCCCGCCAGTCGGGGTAGGAGCCGAAGTAGAGGTGGTTCACCTTCTTCATCAGCGCCACCATCCAGTCGGCATCGTCCGACACTCCCCCGTGATTCTCGATCAGGATGCTGATCCCGGCGGGAACCGCATATTCGAGCATCATATGGTAGGTCTCAGCGGCCCATTCCAGGGCTTCCGTCCTGTCAATGTTCTCGCCACCCCGGCAGTTGGTCCGGACGGCGTGGCAGCCCAGTTCGGCGGCGATGTCGATCCATTTCCGGTGATGAATGACCGTCCGCCGCCGTTCCTCCGCCGAGGGAGTGCACGTTTCCCCTTCGGCATCCACCATGATCAGCACCATGGTGACGCCGTGATCCCTGGCGTTCTGTTTGAGCCGGCTCAGGTAGGATGCCGTCGGCACCTCGAACAGAGTGTTGACGAATTCGATGCCGTTGAGACCGAAATCCTCCCGGGCAATCCGGGGGAAGTCCAGGGTCTTCCACAGCCCGTCCCGAATCTCCTGGACCAGCGCCCACTGTGCCAGCGAGATGTCGTCCTTGACCGCCCTCGGTGTGGCATGCACGGTGGGCACAGCAGAGGCCGCCGCCGCTACTCCCGCTCCCCAAGCCAGGGTCTCGTGTGCAAAACGCCGACGATGCAGTATGCGCATGCCGTATCTCCTTCTCGCTCTTCAACCGGGGCAGGCCCGCAGGCAGCGGCCTGCCCCGGTAAGATGAAGTCCGGCCTCGGACACCCGCAGCCCGGGGCCGGCTCCGGCCGACGGCTCAGTACGGAGCCCGGCCTTCAAAGATCCGATCCATCCGGGCACTCAGTTCCTGCAGATACTCCGGCGGTCCGCTCCGCACTTCGGCACTCACCCAGCCTGAATATCCCACGTCAGCCAAGGCCCGGCGGACAGCCGGCCAGTCGATACCCTGGGTGCGGCGGTCATTCGGGTCGAAGGCGGGGTGATCCACCCCGGGTTCGAACTTCTTGATGTGGATCTTGCACAACCGCTTCCCCAAGGTCCGGATCCAGTCCGGTGGGAAGCCGATGGAGGTGACATTGCCCACATCGAAGTAAGCCCTGACCCAGGGGCTGCCGAAGTCGTCCACGTACCGGGCAAACTCCAGCGGACTCAACAGGAAACGGTTGCCCACATTCTCCACCGCCAAGATCACCCCCAAATCCTCCGCCATGGGGATGAGTTCGCGGATCCGGGCCTGGGAGCGTTCCCACACCTGGCCGTAGCCCACCTCGGCGGTCACAATCCCCGGCACCAGCAGGACCGCATCCGCACCCAGATCGTGGGCGTTGCGCAAAGAAGTACGGATGCCTTCCAGACACAGCCGCACCACCTGGGGATCGTTGTCAGTCAGTGGATATTTCCAGTGGTCCGAGTTCATGATGGAGTGGATCTTCAAGCCGGTCCGCTCCGCCGCCTCCTTGTATTCGCGGACCTCTTCGGGAGTGTTCAGGGTGTTGGGTTCCACTCCTTCGATACCCATCCGCCGCGCCAGCTCGAAACGTTCGAGAACACTAAGTTCCTTCGGCAGTACTCCGATACACACCGCTTTACGCAGGGTGGAGCCACCGGTCTCGCGGGCCGGAGCAGCCTGAGCGGTACCCCAGGCGGCGCGGTACGTCACCATCCCTGCCAGCACAGCCGGCGGGGAACTTTCCAGGAATCGGCGTCGATTCATCCTTGCAACCTCCTCCGACGCGGCGGACAGCTCCACCCGCCGGCGAATCCGGAAGCTTAGACCGGGTAGGCCCTCCGTTCCAGTCTCTGGTTCTCCTCCCAGAGCTGCTTCCACTCTATTTGCTGCCTGCGATAGGCAGCCTCACGCCCCAGGATGGTGGTGAAGGTGGCTTCCACGGCATGGCGGGCGTCGGCCCGGGGCCGGCCGTCGCGGACGCTGGCCACGAAGGCCTCCCACTCGTTGCGGTTGGGATCGTCCCCGCCGCTGAACTCCCATGGGGACTTGCCCTCGATTTTCTGCACCCGTCCGGCGTTGGTGAAAGTTCCCTCGCTGCCCAGAATCTGCTCCGAACTGTCATGCAGGGTGCAGAACTGACCGGACATGAAGGTGAGGTGGACCCCGCCCGGATACTCGTAAGTGACGTTGAAATGATCAAAGATGTCGCCGATGTAAGTCCTCCACTTGCGCCCCCCGAAACCGGTGCATCGTTCCGGATGCGCCCCCAGCACCCAGTTACAGGCGTCCAGGTTGTGGATGTTCTGCTCGGTGATGAGATCCCCGGACAGGCAGCGGAAGTAATACCAGTTGCGCGCCATCCAGTGCTGTTCGGTGGGGAAGTCCGAGCGCGGCCAGGTCCTGCCTTTCCAGACGTCACCGGTCAGGTAGAAGCCCCGACCGGCCACCACCGTCCCCAAGGCTCCCCCCGCCACCCGCTGCTGAGCTTCCTGGTAACCCTTGCTGTAGCGGCGTTGCAGGCCCACCACCACACTCAGCCTGGCACCCTTGGCCTGCTCTGCGGCCGCCTCCACCTCGCGGCACCCCCAGGTATCCACCGCGATGGGCTTCTCCATGAAGACATGCTTGCCGGCAGCCACCGCCGCCGCAAACTCCTCGGGACGAAAGCCCGGGGGACTGGTCAGGATCACGCCGTCGCAGGGGCGCTCAAGCACCCTCTTGAAGCCGTCGAAGCCCAGATAACACGCCGACTCCTCCAACTGAAAGAGCTGCCGGGCGGCATCCAGGCGCTCCTGGAAGACGTCGGCCACGCCCACGATACGGGCCCCGGCTGCCACCAGGCCCTTGGCGTCGGCGGTTCCCCGCCCTCCGGCCCCCACCCAGACCAAGGCCACGGCATCGTTGGCAGCGGTGCCGCGGACCAGCTCCGGCCGGACGATGGTGAAAGCGGCGGCGGTGCCGCCGGCCGCCGCCAGGAACTTGCGTCTTGAAACACCGGGTTGAGCCATCTTGCTTCTCCTCTCTCGCCTCCCTTTTTCGGTGGAGACCGACCCTGGGCACGCCAGGCGGCAGGCCGGCCCGGCGCCGCGGCGCGCCTTGGGCGCCGGCGGCGCCATCCAAGGAAGTCTCAGTCAAAGAAAGGGAACATCTTCTTGAGTTCTTCCCGGGAGGGCTGGGAGCCGTACTCGGACAGGGCAAAGCCTTCCGCATAACGGATCTTGCTCCCCCGCTCCCGGCCGTAAAGCTCGATCAGCAGGTCCCGCCATTCGTTGGCATTGCGTTCGTCTGCCGGCTTGCGCCGTTCACCCAGCCATTGACGCCGTTCCTGTTTCCCCTGCGGAACCTGGTCCAGGATGTTGGCGTTGTAGGGCAGCCATTCGTACATCTGGCAGGCATGGCAATCGTACATGTCCATCTTCTTCTCGATGGTTTCGTCGATGCTGACGGCGATGTCCGGCTTGAAAGGCACCGGTTGGGTGAAACGGTCGGGCATGTAAAGGAAGACCGGATTCTTGCGCAGATGGGGCACCGAGGCCACGATGTTGGGCACGGTGACCATGTAGGCGGCATCGCGGACCAGCAGCCCGGTGTTGCGGTGGTCGGGATGATAGTCGTCGGGCCGCGGGCTGATCACGATGTCCGCCTGGAATTCCCGAATCTGCTTGATGACTTTCTCGCGGTTTTCCAGGGTGGGCATCAGTTTCCCGTCGTCGTTGTCCATCACCACGTACTCGGCACCGATCACGGCGCCGGCACACTGTGCCTCCTTGAACCGCAGTTGCGCCAGGGGCGCTCCGCCCATGGAGAAATGACCGGCATTGCCGTTGGTCATCGCCACCAGGCGGACCTTGTGGCCTTGCTGGATGAACTTGGCCATGGTGCCGCCCACTTTCTCGGGATCGTCCGGATGGGCTCCGAAAACGATAATCCGCAGTTTTCCATCCTGGGCGCGGACACCTGGGGTAGTCGCCCATCCTGCCAGCCCGACTGCCAAGAGTGTGAAGAGCAGGGTTCTGCCTCTCATCGAACCTCCTCATACTGGCCCGCGAGGGTGCGGACCGGATCCTGCGGTGTGCCCGCCCGCACACCGGATGCATCAGCCGGGGGGCGGCGCCGCCGCCCCCCGTTCTTACGCTCGACGACAGCCGCTTACCATCTCACCTTGAAGGCAAAACGGACGATCCGCTCCGGAGCGCTCGGGCTGGTACTGGTGATCTCGAAGAAGGAGCTGGAGTCGACGCTGCCGTTGGGGTTGTTGAAATGCGGCGTGTTGGTGAAGTTCAGGAATTCTGAGCGGAATTCCAGATCCACCCCTTCCGTCAGCGGGAACAGACGGAACAGGGAGAAGTCCAGGTTGATCCAGTCCGGTCCACGCAGGATGTTGCGGCCGCTGTTGCCGTAACAGTCCAGACCGTTGCAGCCGGTTCCCGGAACCCGGTTCACCCGGGCGAAGGCTGATTTGTCGAAATAGGGCGTGGTACGCCCGATCCCACCCAGCTTCGCCACCTCAGCCTTAACCTGATCCGCGGTCTGCGTGCCGTGGCGGTTGTTGATGGGACCGCCGGACGTTACCGTGAACGGCGCGTTCGAGTTGACCGAGAAGATGGTGTTGATCTGCCAGCCGCCGATGATCTTGCCCATCACTCCTTCCCGCGTGAGCGGGAGATCATAAATGGTGGCCAACTGGAGGATGTGGGGGCGGTTGAAGCTGGCCTGCGCCCGATTGCGCCGCAGCATGTCGGGCTGGTTCCAAAGGAGAACGTCGCCCTCGTCGTTGGTCATGTTGATGGCCCTGCCCCAGGTGTAGGCGCCTTTCATGAAGAGCCCGTTGGCAAAGCGCCGGTTCAGTGCCACCTGAAGCGAGTGGTAGTTGGCGGAGGTGAATCCGTCGAACCAGCGGAGCGACTGCTGGTGATAGGGGTAGTAGACGCGGCCGGTGTTGCCGCCGCCGGGGGGAGACCAGTTGAGTTCATGGAAGGTGAGCAGGTGCACCGTGCCGGTGCCCACGTAACCCACGGAAACCACGAAGTCCGCCGGCAGCTTGCGCTCGTAGACCAGGTTCCAGGACTGGATATATCCCCGGGTGGTCTTGTCGGAAGGCATGGTGCGCTGGGCAACGAAGGGAGGCAGCGGGATGCGGGCACCCTCCTCCGTTTCGGGCCCGACAAAGAACGGTACGCCCTGGACCAGGCTCCCCTCGGGAACGTAAGAATCCTGGTTTTCGAACGTGCTGGCGATGGTCAGCGGATAAGTCCCGCGCAGAGGCCGGATGTAGGGGAATGGACTGTAGGTGATGCCATACCCCGACCGGATCACGTCATTGTCGGAAATCCGGTAGGCGAAGCCCACCCGCGGAGCAAACAGCTTCTTGCTGACCTTGATGTCGTTGTCCAGCACCAGTTCCAGACACTCTCCGCCTGGGTTGACCGCTCCACACGGGATCCGCGAATTCAGCTCGAGGTGCTCAAACTGACGGGTGTCGCGGGTGAGAATGGGGTAGTACTCCCAGCGCAGTCCCAGGGTGACGGTCAGCTTGGGCGTTACCTGCCAGCGGTCGCGGGCGTAGATGGCGTGCTGCCACTCGTTACCGGTCATCAGCTCCCACTGGAGGCTCTTGCCCCGGGAGAAAGGCAGACCCAACAGGAACGAGGCCCAGGCATTCTGGTCGGTGGGAGCCGCCCCGCCTTTGACGGCCGTCATCTCCCGGCCGAAGTCGAAGCGGCCGCGAGGTCCGGCACCGATCTCCGGCTGCCAGTGGTTCAGCATGTGCTTGACCAGGTCATAGCCGAACCGGAGTTCATGGTTGCCACGGCTCCAGCTTGCGCTGTGAGTGAAGGTCAGGCTGTTTTCATCCCGGAACAGCGGCGACCAACTGTCCACCTGTCCGAAGCTGGTGAAGCCGGCCACCGCAAACCTGGGCAAGCCGCCGCAACGGTTCAGTCCGTCGACAATGCAGGCCCGCTCCTGGCCCTGCACGGCATTGACCCCCGCAATGCCCAGCACTTCGGCACCGAAGTTGCCCAGCGCCAGGTCGGTGGTGATGACCTGCTGGTCCATGTCGGTGTAACCGAAGTTTCCGTCCACCAGCAGGGTCGGCGACAGGGTCCAGTTGTGTCCGATGCCGTAAACCTTGACGTCGGTGTCACCGACGCCATCGCCGGATCCGGCAATGGATCCACCGCCGCCCGGTCCGAACCGGGTACCGTTTTCGACGGTGGCGTCCATCCAACTGAATTTGCCCCACACGCGGTGGTCCTGGGTCCAGTACCAGTCCACCTTGAAATCGGTGTTGTAGCGGTTCATGACCTCCTGACCGCCGGCCTCGTGGTTGCTGCGGGTGCCGGGGAGGTTGGGCAGCGGCAGCAGGTCCTGCATCTTCAGGGCTGCCGGTGAGAGACGGTCGGCGGGAATGATGTTGCCCTCAAAAGGCGTCTTGTTGCGGCCGTCCGGCGTGCCGGTGAGGGGATCGTAAATCACAGTGTTGAAGCCGCTGAAGTCTCCCGCCCGCTGGGCGGCGGTGGGCAAGGTCGAGGTTGCGGTCACCGACCGCGCCTGCTGGGTGGCTTCAAACCCGCCGAAGTAGAACAGCTTGTCCTTGATGGCGGGTCCCCCGAAAGTACCTCCCCAGATGTGCCTGCGCCCGGGCGGCTGGTCGGCCTTGCCGTCGCCGTCCACATCCAGGAAATTGAAGAAATTCCGCGCGTTGAGGGCGCTGTTCTCGTGGTAGCCAAATGCGGAACCATGGATTTCGTTGGTCCCCGACTTGGTGATGACCGTGACTGCGGCGCCGCCGGCAAAGCCCTGCTCCGCATCGAAGTTGTTGGTGGAGATGTTGACCACCTCGATGGTTTCGGAAGGCGGCACGTAGGCGGCGTGATGGGGCAGCCAGATGTTCACGCTCATGGCACCGTCGATGCGGGTGTTATTGCTGTTGCGGTTGGCGCCGTTGACGTTGGTGGTGAGGGAGCGCCCCGGCGTATCGGTGATGGCGTTCTGGAACTGGGCGGGTGTAGCCCCCGGGACCAGGTTCAGCAGGCTCTGGTAATTGCGGAACTGGCCGAGGGGGAGATCCGTGATCTCTTTCGATTCCAGTTGGACGGACACGTCCGTGGTATCCGTCTTCAGCAGTGTCGCCGCTCCGCTGACGGTCACGGTTTCGGTCAGCTCGCCCACCTGCAGGGTCACGTTGCGCCGGGTCACCTGCCCGGCGGTCACCAGGACGTCCTGTGCCACGAACTCCTTGAAACCTTCCAGCGCCACCCGGAGGGTATAGCGGCCGTCAGGGATATTGCGCAGGGTGTAGATCCCCACATCGTTGGTCAGGGCGGTTTGACGGAAGTTGGTGGACTGGTTGGTCAAGGTGACTTCCGCACCGGGTATGGCGCCGCCCGAGGTGTCCGTCACCAGGCCCGTGACGGAACCGTAAAGCACCTGGGCATGGGTGCTCGTGGTGTGGTTCCAAAAACCCAGCAGCACCAGAACGAGGCAGGCGGTCATTCGCCTCGTCAGGCACGACATTCGGTTGGACATGAACCACCTCCTGTGATTCGCCGGGCCATCGGTGCCCGGCCATCCCTCCTCATCTGTCCCAGAGGTTGGACCGGCACCCGGTCGCAGCACGAGCCCTCCGGAAACATCCCGAAGTAGATACCACGTTCCTCAACAGGTGTCAAAGGCAAAAAACAAGCAAAACACAAAGCACGGCTGCTCACAATCGTTTGATTCGGGGCGAAAAAAGATGTTTCGATACTCTCGTCGACTGACAGTCGGTGCGCTTATAATTCCGGCTGTGTAACGGTACGGAAACGGCGCAACCGTGACGCTCAGCGCTCGGTGAGCCGCCGGGAGAGGAGTCACCCTTGAGTATGGGACATGGACCCGTCGTCAGGGGCCGCTTGGGGAAACGAAGTTCTCATTTGGCCCAGGAACGCCGACAGGTGATTCTCAGATTGCTCGAAGAGAAGGGCCGGGTGCTGGTGGAACACTTGGCCGACGAATTCGCGGTTTCCGCCACCACCATCCGCAACGATCTCAACGAGCTGGCGCGGGAAGGGCTGGTTGTGCGCGCCCACGGAGGTGCTCTCCGCTCAGGGCTGGCGGCCCTGGACAAAGCTCTGCTGGAAAAACAGAAGCTGCATCCCGAGCAAAAGGCCGCCATCGCCCGCAAGGCGGCTTCTTTGGTCCAGGACGGCCAAACCATCATCCTGGACGCCGGTTCCACTACCGCGGAGTTGGCCAGGGCATTGAAATCCAAGCGCAACCTCACGGTGATCACCCACGCCCTGCACATCGCCTGGGAGCTTTGCGATGCACCCGGCATCGAGGTGATTCTCACCGGCGGCACCCTGCGCCAAAGCGCCCGCTCGATGGTCGGCCCCCTGGCGGAAGCCACTCTGCAGCGGCTGACGGCGGAGATCGCTTTCATCGGCGTCGACGGCATCGACCCGGAGTTCGGCTTCACCACCCCGGTCCTGGCCGAGGCCTCGTTGAACCAGCAGATGATCCGCATCTCCCGGGAGGTGATCGTGGTCGCCGACTCCAGCAAGTTCGGCCAACGCTCGCTGGCGGTAGTCTGCAAGCCCAAGGACGTCAAGAAAGTGATCACCGATTCCGGCGTCAGTCCCGAACACCGTCGCGCCCTGGAGCTGCTGGGGGTCGAGGTGGTGCTGGCCTGAGCTCCTGCCCGCCGGTAGCCGAGCCGGTTGTGGAACTTGTGGTTCCTGCCGGATTCCTGTGCTAGCCTCTGCCGAAATGTCCGACGCACCCAAACCGACCCTGCACCGCAAGCTCGGCGTTCTCAACGCCACCAGCATCAACATGTCGAACATGGTGGGCATCGGCCCGTTCATCGCCATACCCATCATCCTGGGCACCCTGGGCGGACCCCAGTCCTACTTGGCCTGGATCGTCGGTGTAATCATCGCCCTGGCTGACGGACTGGTGGTTTCCGAACTGGGCGCGGCACTGCCCAGCTCCGGCGGAACCTACGTTTTCCTGAGGGAAGGCTTCGGTCCGCGCAAGTGGGGTCGCCTGCTGGCGTTTCTCTTCGTCTGGCAGATCCTGTTCGCCGGACCGCTGGAAATCGCCAGCGGAAATATTGGACTGGTCCAGTACCTGAAGGTTTTCTTCCCTTCCATGACTCCGCTGCAGATGAAAATCACTGCGGCGGGGATCGGGTTGTTCCTGATTTTCGCCCTGTACCGGAAGATCACCGACATCGCCAAGATCATGCTGGGACTGTGGATCACGATGATCGTGACCACGGGCTGGGTGATCTTGACCGGTCTGTTCCACTTCAACCCGGCCCTGGCTTTCGATCTGCCCCCCGACGCATTCCGGTTCGATCTGGACTATCTGGGAGGTTTGGGACAGGGAACCGCCAATGTCCTTTACCTGTTTCTGGGTTACTACCAGGTCTGCTACCTGGGTTCGGAGGTGCGGGAACCCGGCCGGACCATCCCTCGCGCGGTGGTCTACTCGGTGCTGGGTGTCACCGTGATCGACGTGCTGATTTCCTTTGGTTTCATCGGCGTGGTGCCTTGGCGGGAGGCCATGCACTCCCAGTCGATCGGCGCCGACTTCATGAACCGGGCTTACGGACCGTGGGCGGAAAACCTCCTGGCGGCCCTGATCATCGTCACCGCCTTCGCCTCGATCTATGCCCTGTTGCTGGGTTACTCCCGGGTGCCCTATGCGGCGGCGCAGGACGGAGTGTTTTTCCGCTGGCTGGGGGAACTGCACCCCACCAAGGAATTCCCGCACCGTTCCCTGGTGCTGATCGGCATCGGCGCCGTCATTGCCAGTTTTTTCACGTTGGAGCAGGTGATCATGGCGCTGATGGCGGCCCGCATCCTGATCCAGTTCGTGGCCCAGAACGTCGCCATGTTCCTGATCCGGGCGAACCGCCCCGATATCGAACGCCCTTTCAAGATGTGGCTGTACCCGTTGCCGGCCCTGATCTCCCTCACCGGCTACCTGTACGTTTTCTCCTCGCTGGGGCTCTGGTACATCCTGTTCGGGGTGCTGACCCTGGTGATCGGAGCGCTGGTCTACGTGGCGGCGGCCTATCGGACGGGAGACTGGCCATGGGGCACCAGGGCGTAGCCGGCCGGGCGGGGTTCCGAGCTTACAGCCTCGCGGCCCCGCCACCGCCGATTCTTACGGCCCCGCCACCCGGCTACGTTTTCGCGGTGCCAGGGATGGGGGCCTTGGGCTCCAGGCCCACCGGACCAAACGCGTATTCCGTGGGTCCCAGCCGCTGCGAAGATTGCATCAGTTCGTTCCAGGTGACTTCCAGGCCGGTGTACGCCGATTCCCGGGCCATGATCGCCCCCAAAGTGGACTTGGCCATCACCACTGCCTCGTTGACCGGCTTCTCCTGCCGGATCGCGGTGACCAAGTCGATGTGCTCCTGCACGTAGGGCGAGTTGTCGTCGGCCCCTTCGTATTTCCAGACCACCTCGCCGCTGGGCCCAAAGATGGTGTTCTCGCAGTTGGAATAACCCTTCGTACCCACCACCCACCGTGAAATGTTGTTGGTACACCCGTCGATCTGGCGGCAGATGGTGGACATGTGGACGCCGGACTCCAGCTCCCAGTCGTTGGCGAAAAAGTCGTACTGGTCGCCGGTGACTCGGCGGGCACGCCCTCCAACCGCCACGGCCTTGGTGGGAAACGCCCCGGTAAACCAGAACAGGACGTCGATGCCATGGATGTGCTGTTCCACGATGTGGTCACCGGACAGCCATTGCCAGTTGACCCAGTCGCGCAGCATGGCTTCCATTTCGCTCCACTCCGGCCGCGGTTCCCTGTACCACAGTTGTCCCCGCAGGCTGTAACCCCGTGCGGCCAGGATGTCGCCGATCATGCCGTCCTGGATCCGGTTATAGGTCTCGATAAAGCTTTTCTGGTGGCGGAACTGGGTCCCGGTAACCACACACAGCCCGAACGCGTCGGCCTTCTCGGCGGTTGCCATGATCGAGCGAACCCCCACCGGGTCCACCGCCACCGGCTTCTCCATGAACACGTGCTTGCGGGCTTCCACCGCCGCCGCGAAGTGCTGGGGGCGGAAATGGGGGGGCGTCGCCTGCAGGACCACATCGATATCCGTGGCCAGGAGTTTCTGATAGGCATCCCAGCCCACGAAACAGTGATCGTCGGCGATTTCTACCCCTTTTTGCTCCTTGAGCTGCCGGCGGCAGGCCTCCAGCTGGTCCTGAAACAGGTCGGCCAGAGCCACCACCTGCAGGTTGGGGCCGGCACTCAAGAAGTCCACGGCGGCACCCGTACCCCGCCCTCCGCAACCGATCAGGCCGGCCTTCAGCGGCCTGCCGTCCGGAGCTTGCCGGGGTCCCGGTACCAGCAGGGCGGCTCCTTTCCGTGATTCCATCCCTGTGGAACACGCTGCCAGGAATGCCCCGGCCGCAGCCGTGGCACCGAGAAAGGTCCGACGCCCAAGGTCGGCGGCGGTGTCATCTCCAGCCAGACGTGACAGCTTGTCTAGATCCATTCCAGGTACTCTCCTTCCGGGCGCCCATGGTAGCACCGTATTCCCGAAAACTCACCCGCACCGCCGTCCCGCCCGTTACCGTCCGCATGGCGTCGGGGACTGAAACCCGGATTTCGGATCCGAGAATTTGGATCAGAATTTGAATTATTGGACGATCGGGTCCCGTCGGCACCACCCCCGCCCTTGCCCAGAGACCAACCAAGAGCCGCCAAGGCAGCGGAGCGCCGTATCTCGGCCGGTGTTTCGGCCTGGTTGACACCGGTACTGGAATACAGTTTGCCTTTGGATTATTGTTCACAAGGATCGATAACACGGAGTCACTTGGCTTTCCTATCAATCTGCTCAGTCTGCGCCAGTGCCGACGCGGATCCTGCAGGCTGCTTGATGGGACAATCCAGGGGAGGAGCATGATGAGGCGAGCAAAACGATTGTCATTGACCCTGTTTGCGGCGATCCTGGTGTCGGGCTGGTCGTTGCTGGCGCAGTCGGCATCATTGCAGGGAACCGTAAAGGACGCCCAAGGCGCCGTGGTGCCTGGCGCGGACATCACCGTGACCAACAAGGCCACCCAGGCGACCCGGACCGGCGTCTCCGACGAAACCGGGCGGTATGTCTTCCAGCAGCTCACTCCAGGCATTTACAGCGTGCGGTGCGAGCTGCCCGGCTTCAAGACTTTCGAAATCGACGAATTCCGGCTGCTGGTGGACACCAACAACACGCTGGACATCCTGCTGGAAGTGGGAGCGCCCACCGAGGTCGTCACGGTGGCCAGCGACCAGATCCTGCTGAACCGGACCGACGCCACCATCGGCAATGCTTTCAACGAGCTGCAGATCCAGGAGCTGCCGCTGGAATCCCGCAACGTTGTGGACTTGCTGAGCCTGCAGCCGGGCGTCACCCGGGGAGGCGAGGTTGCCGGTGCGCGATCGGACCAGTCCAACCTGACCCTGGACGGCATCGACGTCAACGAGCAGCAGGAGGGCACGGCGTTTTCGCCCGTTCTGCGGGTCACCCCTGACTCCGTTCAGGAGTTCCGGGTTACCACCACCAACCCCAACGCGGCCCAAGGCCGTTCCTCCGGCGCCCAGGTGTCTCTGATCACCCGCAGCGGCACCAACGAGTTCCACGGGGCGGTCTACGAGTACCACCGCAATACGGTGACCACTGCCAACAATTTCTTCAACAACCGCAGCGGTGTCGAGCGGCCCGCGCTGATCCGGAACCTCTACGGCGGCCGGCTGGGAGGCCCCATCGTCAAGGACAAGGTCTTCTTCTTCTTCAATTATGAAGGCCGCAAGGACCGCAAACAGGAAAGCGTCGTGCGCTTCGTCCCGTTGCCCCATCTGGGATTGGGGCAGGTGAAGTACGAAAACACCTCCGGTCAGATTGTCACCCTGACGCAGGATGACCTCAATTCCATCTATCCGGTGGGAGTGAATCCGCTGGCCATCAAGGTCCTGGGTGAGGCGGCGGCGCGGTACCCCGCCAACGACAACAGCGAAGGGGACGGCCTGAACACCGGCGGATATCGTTTCAATGCGCCACTCCCCCTGGACTGGAACACCTACACCGCCCGCCTGGACTTTAACCTCTCGGAAAAGCACCAGGTGTACTTGCGGGGCAACTATCAGTGGGATAACGAGCGGTTTGTCGGCCAGTTCCCTGACACGCCGGCACCCGCCTTCTGGAACCACCCTCTGGGCTTGGCGGCCAGCCACACCTGGACGGCCAGCCCCACCCTGGTCAACACCTTCCGTTATGGACTGACCCGCCAGGCGTTCTCACAGCAGGGCGATTCCGCCGAGAACTCCATCGGCTTCCGCTTCGTGTACTGGCCGCGCCTGTTCTCTCGGACGCTGTCGCGTGCGACCCCGGTACACAACTTCACCGACGACCTTTCCTGGATCAAGGGCGACCACACCTGGCAGTTCGGTATCAACTTCAGGACCGTGCGTAACGAACGGGCTTCCCTGGCCAACACGTTCGACGACGCGGTGACCAACCCGTCGTTCTACGATCTGTCCGGGGCCGTCGTCTCCAATCCCATCAGCGACCTGCATCCGGGCAGCGTTTCGGTATTGCAGAACGCGGCAACGGCGGTGATCGGCCGTTACTCCCAGTACTCGGGCAACTACAACTTCAACTCCGCCGGTCAGCTCCTGGAGCCCGGAACGTTCAACCTGCGCAATTTCGCCACCGAGGAATATGAGTTTTACGGCCAGGACACCTGGAGGGTCACCAACAACTTCACGCTGACCTACGGTCTCCGGTGGTCCACCAGCCGTCCCGTTTACGAGCAGAACGGCTACCAGGTCAAGCCGGACTTCCCGCTGGGGGAATACTTTGAGCTGCGCAAGGCCAGCGCCGCCCAAGGGGTGCCGTTCAATGAAATCATCACCGTGGACACCGCCGGCCCCTACTACGGCAAGGGCGGCTGGTACAAGCAGGATTGGGGTGCCTTCTCGCCGCGGATCGCCTTCGCCTTCAGTCCGCAGTTCGAAGATGGGCTGCTGGCCAAGATCTTCGGCGGCCCCAACAAGTCCGTCATCCGCGGCGGCTGGGCGACGCTTTATGATCGGATCGGCAGCCGGCTGGCGGTCAGTTTCGACCTGAGCAACCCCCTGGGTTTCTCCTCCAGCGAAACCATCGCCGCCAATACCTACAACGTGTCCGACCGGCCGGCTCCCCTGTTTACCGGCTTCGATCAGGACATCCGTTCCCTGCCGGGACTCAACGTGCCCGGCTCGCTCGTGTTCCCCCTGGTGACCCCACCGGACGAGGCCCAGCGGATCGAAGCTTCACTGGACGACACCCTCAACACGCCGGTCAACCACGCATGGAACCTGTCGTGGGGCCGCGAACTGCCCCACGGCTTGTTCTTCGAAGCCTCCTATGTGGGACGCGCCGGGCGTGACCTGATGGCCCAGCGTGACGTCATGGCCCTCAACAACCTGGTGGACCCGGTGTCGGGACTGGACTGGTACACCGCGGCCCGAGCCTTGGCCGCCTTCCGGGAAGCCAATGTTCCGGTGGACCAGGTGCCGGAGGTACCTTACTTCACCAATCTGTTCCCCCAGATTTACGACTATGCCGGAAACTGGTGCGGGTTCGACAGCACCGGATACAGCCCTACCCAGCAGGTGTATTCCCTGGTGGCGCGCGACGGCTGTGACATCCTGGACTGGACATTCATCCAGTTGCTCATCGACGACGAAGGACTGGTCCCAAACCTGTTCTTCCACCCGCAGTACGCGGCGCTGTCGGTGTGGAGCACCGTGGCCCGCTCCGATTACCACGCAGGCCAGTTCACCTTGCGGGAGCGGTTCGGCGACACCCTGATGTTCGACATCAACTACACGTTCGCCAAGTCCATGGACAACGCTTCCGGCGCCCAGTCCACGGACTTCTACGATACGGCCGGCTTCATCATCAACCCGCTGCGGCCGGACGATTTCTACGCCGAGTCCGACTTCGACATCCGGCACATCATCAACGCCAACTGGCTTTGGAACATGCCCTTCGGACACGGCCGCCGTTTCGGCGCCGACTGGTCCGGCTTTGCCGACGCCCTGCTGGGTGGGTGGCAACTGCATGGCATCTTCCGCTGGAACACCGGCCTGCCGGAAGTCAATCCGTTTGACCGGGCCCAGTGGGCAACCAACTGGAACGTCCAGTCCAACGCCGTACGGGTACGCGACCCCCGGGGCAATCCCAGCAAGAAGGGAGACCGGCCCAACTTCTGGGAGGATCCCGTCTACGCCTACCAGAGCTACCGGAATGCGCTGCCTGGTGAAAGCGGCGACCGCAACGTGTTACGCCGGCAGGGCTTCTTTGCGATGGATCTGGGGCTGAACAAGACCTTCCGGATGCCCTACTCCGAAGGCCACAGTCTGGAATTCCGCTGGGAAGTCTTCAACGTCACCAACACGCAGCGTCTGGGCGGTGTGGTCCTCTCCCGGAACAGTCTCGGGATCGGCCAGGATCCGCACCTGGGAGCGCCCCCGCCTACCTTCGGGAACATTGCCTCGATCCAGGGTTCTCCCCGGGTCATGCAGTTCGCGTTGAGGTATGAGTTCTAGGGGGAGACAGGAGTCAGGAGACAGGAGTCAGGAGACGGGAGTCGGGAGACGGGAGTCAGGAGACAGGAGTCGGGAGACGGGAGTCAGGAGACGGGAGTCAGGAGTCAGTGGTCCTTGAGGGGGTGCACCCGAAAGGATGAAACAGGTTTCAGCAAAAGTGGCTGCCGGCAGTAGGGTCGGTTTCCTCTTGGTGCGGGAGAGCCCGGGAGACCTAGGTAGGAACGGGCGATGTCCCGCCTCCTGACTCCCGCCTCCCGCCTCCTGACTCCTGACTCCTGATTCCTGACTCCTGACTCCTGACTCCTCTTGAGATGGTCAGGGTCGATGCGTGCCTCCCCGCATCGACCCGACCGCTCAGGACACTTCCCGACCCTACCCTCAACTTGGTCGGGAACGATCGTCCTGAATCTCAGACAACGGCCGCCGACCGATGGTCTTCCCCAAGCCGTCCCAGGCGGCGGGCGGCCGGTGTTTGCACTGCCTTGACCGCCACCGCCAGCATGCCGCACAGATCTTCAGGCCATTGGGCAAGGTAACGGGGACGGAATCGGTAGGCAGAGGCGGTCAGGACATCCACGGCTCGCCCCAGTGCGAGCACCAGTCTCCAGCCTGCCAGGCGCTCCCGGTATCGCAGGAGGATCTCGAACTCTTCGCGCCTCGTCAGAACCAGAAAAGCAAGTTCCGGTCCTGAGCCTGTCCTTTCAAGGAACCCGGCCAGTTCCTCCAGACGATGCAAGGGGTTCAGTCCGCCGGGACCGGCCAAGGCGGCCAACCCGTCTTCCAGCAGCCGGGCGGCCGGGTCCTCATCCGCTGAAAACAACAGCCAGCCTTGCATCGCCGCCACCGTTCCGTCCCCAATCCACTTGGAGACTGACGCCCTGCACGGATGCAGATGCCGTGCCACTCGAACGAGGGGCCGCGACGGCGGATCGAAGCGCGCGGAGATCGAGGAAATCCGCGGCTTTCCCGAGCCACCCCAACACTGACACCTTCGCCGCCCGGAGGGACGTACCCAAAGAAGCGTCCGGTTTTCCAGGACGGCTGGTCCCGGAAAGCCGGACTGCCCTTCAGACTTAAACTCCCGGCTCGCCGATCTCCCTCATCATAATCAGCGAATCCTCGCGGGGAGCGGTGTAGTAGTTGGGGCGACGGCCCACGGTGCGGAAGCCCAGATCCTGGTAAAGCCGGATGGCCATCTCATTGCTGGGACGGACGTCCAGGTAGGCCCATTGAGCTCCCCGCCGGCAGGCATCCTCCAGTGCGTGAAGCAGGAGTCGACGGCCGATCCCGCGGCGGCGCGCCCAGACATCGACCGCCAGGTTCGCCACCAGCAGGTGTTCGGCCACCAGGCTGCCCAGGATGTAGCCGGCCGCCTGTCCTCCGATCCAGGCCACCCAGCCTCTTACGGTAGGTTGCCGCAGGGCCAGCTCGAAACTTTCCCGCGCCCATGGAGAGGAAAAGCAGCGCAGCTCGATGGGGTAGATCGAGTCCAGATCTTCCTCCTGAAGAGGAACGATCTCCAGTCGGGTTTCCTCCGAAGCCTGGACCGGAACCGTCTCTGCCATCGCTCCTGCCTCCTGCCCGAAACCTTTGAACCTTTAAACCTTTGAACCTCTCCTACGCCGGCGGACAACAGTCTACGGGACAGAAATCGTGACCGGGCCCCAGCGTCCCCAGGTAGCGCCGAATGGGACTGTGGTTCATCCGCTCCAGAATCAGCTCGCGGATCATGGCAACGAAGTCCGGATGGGTTCCCGGGGTGGCCGCCCGGACCATCTGCAGTCCCAGTTCCTCGCACAGGCGACGGGCCTCGGTATCAAGGTCGTACACGACTTCCAGGTGGTCGGAGACAAAGCCGATGGGCGACAGCACCACGGCCCGGACTCCCCGGGCGGGCAACTCTTTCAGAAAATCGCACACGTCCGGCTCCAGCCACGGCTGCTGGGGCGGGCCGCTCCGGCTCTGGAACACCAGATCCCATTGCGAGCGTCCGACCGCTTCCGCCACCAGGCGCGCGGTCTCCTGAAGCTGTTCCTGGTAGCGGCAGTTCAACGCCATGGCCATCGGGAGACTGTGGGCGGTGAACACCAGCGCCGCCTCGTCCCGCAGTTCGGCAGGCAGTTGCATGAACGCTGCCTGGACCCGTTCTGCGTGGACCTTGATGAAGTTCGGGTGGTTGAAGAATACCCGCAGCTTGTCGACTTTGGGAGCCCGCTCTCCCAAAGCCATACGGGCGCGGGCAATGTCCTCCCGGTATTGGCGACACCCCGAATAGCTGCTGTAAGCCGAGGTGACATAGGCCAGAGCCCGGCGGATCCCGTCTTCCGCCATTCTGCGCAGGGCATCGGTCAGAAACGGGTGCCAGTTCCGGTTTCCCCAGTAAACCGGCAACCGCGGCCCTCGTGCCGCCAGCTCCCGCTCCAAGGCGGCGACGAGCTGACGGTTCTGCCCGTTGATCGGGCTGACCCCGTCGAAGAGATAGTAGTGCTCCGCCACCTCGAACATCCGCTGGCGGGGGACATTCTTGCCCCGCAGAACGTTTTCCAGAAACGGGATCACTTCCTCACGGCCTTCGGGTCCGCCGAAACTCACCACCAGCACCGCTTCGTACAGTTGGCTCATGGGCTCCGGTCCAGTATATGCCGGTCCCGGGTGACGAGTGAGGTTCCGGGGGGCCTGCAGTACCGCCGGAACGGGCCCCGCGCGGTTGACAACCCCTACCGCAAACACTAAGATGCTGTACTCTGTTCGTCCCCCGGGGGCGTGGCGGCGTATCTATCTCAAAGAAGAGGCTTTATCGAGTGGAAAGGCTGGTCTTCTACCTCTTCGCGGCAGTCGCAGTTCTCGCCGCCCTGCTGGTGGTGCTGCAACGGCGCGCCGTCTATTCCGCACTGGCGCTGATCGTCTGCTTCTGCTCGATGGCGATCCTCTACTATCAACTGGGCGCCCAGTTTATCGCCGCCGTCCAGGTCATCGTTTACGCCGGCGCAATCATGGTGCTGTTCCTCTTTGTCGTCATGCTGATCGATCCTGACTCGGAGGTATTCGCCTTCAAGAAACTCCGCAGTTTGACCGTCTACGGCCTGCCGCTGGCGGCGGTTCTGGGAATGGTGCTCTATCAGGCAGTATCCGGGTGGTCCGGAGTGAACGGCACTCCGCCGCCCGACGGAGAGGTGGCCTCGGTCGCCGGTGTCCTGTTCCGGGACTACCTGCTGCCTTTTGAAGTGACCTCGATCCTCATCCTGGTGGCTGTTCTGGGGGCCCTGGTTCTGGCCAAACACACGGACTGATCCGTCTTATGGTGAGCACGACCGAATATCTGGCCCTGGGGATCATCCTGTTCTCGATTGGTACGTTCGGGGTCATCATCCGCCGCAACGTCATCACCATGTTCATGTGCATCGAGCTGATGCTGAATGCCGTGAACCTTACCTTCCTCGCTTTCGCCCGGGAGTTCGGACGGCTCGATGCCCAGGTCTTTGTGTTCTTCGTAATGGTGGTGGCGGCGGCAGAAGCGGCTGTCGGGCTGGCGCTGATCGTCCTGCTTTCGCGCCGGACCAGTTCGGTGGACGTGGACCAGGCCGACACGATGAAGTGGTAGCCATGCTGGAGCATTTCTGGATCCTGCTGCTCTTTCCCCTGCTGGGCGCTGCGATCAACGGGATCGCCGGGAAGCGCTTCCCTGCCCGCCTGATCGCATCGATCGGGGTCGGCTCGGTGCTGCTGAGCTTTGTGGTGGCGGCGACTGCCTTCCTGGAACTGCTGCGGCTGGCTCCCGAAGAGCGCGCCGTCACCAATACTCTCTTCACCTGGATTCAGGCAGGGAATTTCCGCGCCGACTGCTCCTTTCTGCTGGATCCCCTGTCCGGGGTCATGATTCTGGTCGTGACCGGGGTGGGCTTCCTGATCCACGTGTACTCGGTCGAGTACATGCGGGGCGAGGCCGGCTACTACCGTTACTTTGCGTACCTGAACCTGTTCATCTTCATGATGAGCATCCTGGTGCTCGCCGATAACTACCTGCTCATGTTTGTCGGCTGGGAGGGCGTCGGTCTCTGCTCCTATCTGCTCATCGGCTATTACTTCGACACCCGGGTCGCCGGGGACGCCGCCAAGAAAGCGTTCGTGGTGAACCGGATCGGCGACTTCGGGTTCCTGCTGGGCATCTTCCTGATCTTCCAGACCTTCGGAACGGTTGCCTACGCCGGGGTCTTCGGCGCGGTGGCGGAGCGGTTCCCCGCTCCGGTCGAGGGACTCGGGGTGCTGGGTGCGATCGCCCTGCTGCTGTTTCTGGGTGCCACCGGCAAGAGCGCACAGATTCCTCTCTATGTGTGGCTCCCGGACGCCATGGCGGGCCCGACGCCGGTGAGCGCCCTGATCCACGCCGCCACCATGGTCACTGCCGGCGTCTACATGATCGCCCGCTCGTCGGCCATCTACAGCCGGGTACCCGAGGCCATGGCGGTCGTGGCGGCTGTCGGCCTGCTGACCGCCCTGTTGGCGGCCCTCATCGCCCTGACCCAGCGCGACATCAAGAAAGTGCTGGCTTACTCGACGGTCAGCCAGCTCGGCTACATGTTTCTTGCCGTCGGCGTCGGTGCTTTCTCCGCCGGTATCTTCCATCTCTACACCCACGCGTTCTTCAAGGCGCTGCTGTTCCTGGGCTCCGGCAGCGTGATCCTGGCTTTGCATCATGAACAGGATCTGTTTCGGATGGGGGGCCTCAAGAAATACCTGCCCATCACCTGGGCGACCATGGGGGTAGCGACCCTGGCCATAGCCGGGATCCCTCCCTTCGCCGGCTTTTTCTCCAAGGATGAAATCCTTTGGGAAGCGTTAGCCGGGGGACATGGCTCGGTGGTCTACTGGGTGGTGGGAGCCGGCGTCGCCGCCCTCACGGCCTTCTATATGGCCCGGCTGATGTTCTTGACCTTCTACGGACCTGAGCGGCACCAGGGACAGGCAGGCGGGCATGACGCCGCTGCGCCCGGCCATGGGGGCTCCGGGCACGGACACCACGGACACGGGACGCCGAAGGAACCATCCTGGCTGATCACAGGTCCCTTGGCCGTCCTGGCGGTGTTCTCCGCCACCGCCGGCTTCGTGGGGTTGCCGGCGTGGCTGGGCACGAACCGTTTTTCCAGCTTTCTGGAACCGTCTTTCGCTCTGGCCTGGCATGGCGAGCACAGCGGAATCCACAGTCACGCGCTTGAAATCGGATTGACCGTGGTGATCGTGGCATTGGCTGCGGTCATGATCCTGGTCGCCTACCGGCTTTACGTCGCTGATCCCACCCGGGCTGAACGGCTGGCCGAACGTTACCCGGGTCTCCACCAGCTCCTGACCGCCAAGTTTTACGTGGACGAGCTTTACGACGCGGTCATCGTGTGGCCCATCGAACGGATCTCGCGGGTGTTGCTCTGGAAAGGACTGGATGTGGGTCTAATCGACGGTGCGGTCAACGGTGTGGCGTCCCTGATGCAGCGCTGGGGCGACCGCGCGAGGCGGATGCAGGTCGGCTACGCCCGCGTGTATGCCACCTGGGTGCTGGCGGGGGTGGTGCTGATCTCCCTCTACTATTTCTTCCGGTTCCGAATCGGGTAGTTACACGATGCTGTCGGCTGAGAACATTCTGACCACCATCCTGCTGCTCCCGGCGATTGGGGCCCTCCTGCTCGCCCTGTTGCCGTCCGGCAACCAGCGGGCGTTGCGGCTCACCGCCCTGGCGGTGAGTACGCTGACCTTCGTTGTCTCCCTGTGGCTGCTGGCCGGCTTCGATCCCGCCAGCGCCGATATGCAGTTCGTCCGCGACGTCGAGTGGATCCGGGTGGGAGATTTCGCCATCCACTATCACGTCGGCATCGACGGAATCAGCCTGTTTCTGGTACTGCTGACCACCTTCCTGACCCCGCTGTCCGTGCTGGGCAGTTGGAGCATCGAGCGCTCGCTCAAGGGCTACATGATCCTGATGCTGCTGCTGGAAACCGGCATGCTGGGGGTCTTTGTTGCTCTCGACCTGGTGCTGTTCTATTTCTTCTGGGAAGCCCAGCTCATCCCCATGTACTTCCTGATCGGAGTGTGGGGCGGTGAGCGCCGCATATACGCCGCCGTCAAGTTTTTCCTGTACACAGCGTTCGGCTCGCTGCTGATGCTGGCCGCGCTGATCACTCTCTACTTCCAGACCGGCAGCGGGACATTCAACCTGGTGGAGATCACCCAGCGGGTCGCGGACGGAGCCATTCACTTCGGCGGCCTCCGCGAGCTGCTGCTGTTTTCGGCCTTCTTCCTGGCCTTTGCCATCAAGGTACCGTTGTTCCCGTTCCACACCTGGCTGCCGGACGCCCACGTGGAGGCGCCCACCGCCGGGTCCGTCATCCTGGCGGGCGTGCTGCTGAAGATGGGGACCTACGGGATCCTCCGCTTCTGCCTGCCGCTTTTCCCCAACGCGTCCGTCGAGCTGGCTCCCCTGATCAGCATCCTGGCGATCGTCGGCATCATCTACGGGGCGCTGGTGGCGATGGTCCAGCCCGACGTCAAGAAACTGGTCGCCTATTCCTCGGTGAGTCATCTGGGGTTCGTCGTGCTCGGCATCTTCGCCTTCAACGTCCCCGCCATTTCGGGGGCGACCTACCAGATGTTGAACCACGGTGTCTCCACCGGTGCGCTGTTCCTGCTGGTGGGTATGATCTACGACCGCCGGCACACCCGGCTGATCGAACACTTCGGCGGCGTGGCACATCCGATGCCGGTCTATGCCGCCTGCTTTCTGGTGATCGCGCTCAGCAGCATCGGCCTGCCGGGCTTGAACGGGTTTGTGGGAGAGTTCCTGATCCTGCAGGGCACCTTTCTGTCGAACCGCACTTTCGCCATGATCTCGGCGGTGGCCGTGATCCTGGCCGCTGTCTACATGTTGTGGATGTACCAGCGGGTTTTCATGGGTACGGTCGAGCACCCAGAGAACCGGAAACTCCCCGATCTGGACGCGCGAGAGCTGCTGACCATCCTTCCCCTCATCGTCATGGCGGTCTGGATGGGAGTGGCCTCCGAGGGGTTCTTCCGCCGGATGGACGCGTCGGTCCAGAAGATTGTCGATCGCGTCGAGGACGTCAGACAGGATCAGATCATGCGTGTCGAAAACCTGAACAGGTGAATTCCCGGCCATGAGCGACATCAACTACCTGGCGATTCTTCCCGAGATCATCCTGTCCGTGGCCGGAGTGGGGGTCATGCTGCTGATTCCGTCGGTCCGGCGCGAGAAACAGCCCCTGCTGGGATACCTGGCCCTGGCCGGGACGGCGTTGGCGCTGGTTGCGGCTGCGGTCCAGTGGGGGCAGGAAAGCGTCTCGTTTTCCGGAATGATCTTCCAGGACAACTTCGCTCACTTCGCAAAGCTGTTGTTCCTGTTCGCGATCGGATGCATCCAGGCGGTTTCGATCCCCTACCTCCAACGGGACGGCCTGCTGCGGGCAGAGTACTTCAGTCTGCTGCTTTTTGCCGCCGTGGGCATGTGCCTGATGGCGGCCAGCGCCGACCTGATCATGACGTTCCTGGGCATTGAGATCCTGTCGATTGCCACCTACGTGCTGGCCGGCTATCGGCGGGAGGAGATGCGCTCCACCGAGGCGGCGCTCAAGTACTTCATTCTGGGTGCGTTCTCCACAGCTTTCCTGCTGTACGGCATCGCCTTCGTTTACGGCGCCACCGGCTCGACCCAGTACCTGGAGATTGCGCGCCGGCTGGACCAGGGAAGCCTGCCGTGGTTTCTGCTTATCGGCCTCGGCCTGTTGATCGTCGGGTTCGGGTTCAAGGCGGCCCTGGCGCCGTTCCACGTTTGGACTCCAGACGTCTACGAGGGCTCTCCCGCGCCGGTGATGGCGCACCTGGCCGTGGCGTCCAAAGCCGCCGCCCTGGTGGCGTTCTTGCGGGTCTTGATGCAGGTGGTGCCCGAGCTCCGACAGGGATGGCAGGAGCTGCTGTGGATCTCCGCCGTGCTGACCATGCTGATCGGCAACCTGGCGGCGTTGACCCAAACCAACATCAAGCGGATGCTGGCGTACTCGTCCATCGCCCATGCCGGCTACCTGCTGGTGGGGCTCACCGCCAGCTCTCCGGAAGGCGCCCGGGGAGTCCTGTTCTACCTGCTGGCCTACGCCTTCATGAACCTTGGCGCCCTGACCGTCGTGCAACTGGTGGGCAGCCGGGACGAGAAGCTGGTGGCGATCGAGGACTACGCCGGGCTCGGCTATCGGTCGCCGGGGATGGCGCTGGCTCTCTCCGTGTTCCTGGTTTCCCTGGCCGGCATTCCGCTTACCGGCGGATTTACGGGTAAACTGTTTCTGTTTGCCGCGGCCATCCAAAGCGGGCTGTACTGGCTCGTGGTGATCGCCGTGGTCGCTTCTGCAGTAGGAATCTATTACTACCTTCGGGTCTTGGTGCTCATGTACATGCGGGAACCCGCGGGTACAGGTGCCATCGGACTGCCCGGTCCCGCCGGGGTGGTACTGGCCCTGATGGTGCTGGGAACACTTTGGCTGGGAGTTCTGCCGGGACGCATGCTGGAGTGGGCAGGCACGGCAGTCCAGGTTTTCAGCAGTGAGGCGAGTCGGTTTTGAAAGAGGTTAAACGGGAACTGGAAGAACGGATCAGGAAGCTGGAGCGTGAGCTGAAGGACGAACTTCCGAAAGCACTCAAGAAGGCGCTCGAAATGGGCGATCTCCGGGAGAACGCCGAGTACCAGGCCGCCAAGGAACGCCAGTCTTACGTCCAGGCCGAACTGGCCCAGTTGCGCCAGCGTCTGGCCAAGCTCTCGCTGGTCAACCTGAACAAGATTCCTGAGGGGAAAATCTCATACGGTTCCACCGTGGTTCTGTACGATGTGGACCGCGACCAGGAGGTGACCTACCGGCTGGTGACCTCGGAAGAAGCCGATGTGGCCAAGGGCCTGATCTCCACCACCTCACCCATCGGCAGGAGCCTCATGGGACGGCAAGCCGGCGACGAAGTAGTGATCCAGACCCCGGGGGGTGTTCGCACCTACGAAATCGTCAAACTGACGACCATCCACGACCAGCAGGAGTAACCTACTGGTAAACCTTGGAACCGCTGAGGAACTCCTGCTGGAGCACAGCCCCCAGGATGACGTGTCTGCCGTAGACATGCCGCACGTAGTGGCGTTCGCGGTAGGTGCCTTCCCGGTTTTCGATCAGGATGTCGCGCCCCTCCTGGCAGGGGGCCACCAGCTCGACCAGGAGCGCGGACTCTCCTTTTGAAGCGTCGGAGACCACCATCGCCACATATTTCCACTGCTGTCCCTGGACCGGTTCCGGCCCCAGCAGCGCCACCGCGGCCATCAACACACCCCATGCGAACAGGACTCGTTTCATCTTGCTTACCCCGTTCTTGGCTTCCGGTTCTTTCCGTGGTTCCCGAGCCACGATGGAACCACGGCAGTCGGCCCGGCAAGTGTGATCAGCATCGCATACTGCGGTGTCGTTTGCGGGGAGTCGGGAGACAGGAGTCGGGAGACAGGAGTCAGGAGTCAGGAGTCGGGAGACAGTGGTCCATGAAAGGAGCCACACCCGCTGGGATCCACCCATGGAGCCGTGGCCACATTAACGGGTGCATGGGGGGTCTCCGGTCACTTTGGCTCCCCCCGCACCAAGGAGAAACCGACCTCTCTTCCGGCAGCCGCCTTTCCTTCTACCTGTTTCATCCTTTCGAGTGCCCGCTCATGGACCACTGTCTCCCGACTCCTGACTCCCGACTCCTGTCTTCCGACTCCTGTCTCCCGACTCCTGACTCCCGACTCCCGACCCCCGCGCTACTTCCCTTCCGGCCGATATTCCAGCAGGATCAGCAGCGGATCCGGAGTCTCCAGAACCGTTCGGCCCACCGCCCCCAGTGGACTTGGAATCTCGGCCGAAACCCGGAAACCTTCGGTTTCCAGCAACTGGATCCGTTCCCCGGGATTGTCGGATCCGTAGAGCAGAGCCGGCTGGGCGAAATCCCGGGTCTGGTACAGCCCCAAAGTGATCAGGTCGTCGCTTAGCGTAGCCCACGGGTAGGGCAGCACGTTGCCTGTTTTCCGCACAAACCCCAGGCGCGACCAGAACCGCTCCGCTTCGGCCAGATCCGCCACCGGCAAGGCCAGTTCCCTGAAAGTGCCGCACTTGCAGCTCGACACCCCGGGCGGACGCGGGATCCGGCGTGCCGGGTACTCCAGCAGGGAGATCTCCACTCCATTGGGAGTGTCCAGGCCGGCGACCAGTTCCGGCAGATCCGCACGTTCCAGGCGCCGCACCGGCACGCCCGCCCGTTCCAGCGCCACAACCCGCTCCCGCATGTCGGAGACAACGTAGTTCAACACCAGCGGCCCCGGCGTGTTCTGACTGAAGTGGAAGGTCACGATGCCGTCGGTCACCACTGCCCACGGCCACGGCTCCCAACTCTGATCGAGTTTCTCCATCCCCAGGCGTTCATAGAACAGCAGGGACTGCGCCAGGTCAGGAACCGAGACGGAGATTTCCACAAAGCGTCCGAGTTTCATCGTCCCTCCTTGCCGTAGCTGACCTCCACTCTAACGAATGAAGTGCCGGCTGCCTACACCGGCCTCAGCCGGTACTCTTCATCCCCGATGCGATTCCGTGCACGGTGAGCCGCAGCAGATTCAACAGCTCGGGCCGCGGATCCTGCCGCCATTCCCTCAGGAACCGCACCTGGAGGAAGTTCAGTGGATCCACATACGGGTTTCTCAATCGGATCGACTCCCCCAGCACCGGAGCATCCGCCAGCAGCTCCGGCTGCTCAATGATGTCCAGTACCGTCTCCACCGTCCGACGGTACTCCTCCCGGATGGCACCGAAAACGGCGCGGGCCACCTCCGGCGGCTCCACCAGCCCGGCATAATTTTCGGCGATGAACAGGTCGGCCTTGGCCAGAGACAGCTGGGCGTTGTCCAGCAGCGTTCCGAAGAAAGGCCACTCGGCGTACAGGCGGCGCAGGTGGGTTCGGGCTCCGTCTCCTCCCGCGGCCAGGTACCCGGCCAGGGCAGAACCCAGCCCATACCAGGCGGAGAGCATGATCCGCGACTGGGTCCACGCAAACACCCAGGGAATTGCCCTCAGGTCCCGAAGCCCCTTGCCGGAAGGCCGCTTGACCGGACGGGAACCCAGAGTCAGATGCTCGATGACATCGATGGGTGTCGCCTGGAAGAAGAAGCCGGGGAATGTTCGACGCCTCCAGACCAGGTCCTGGTAAGTCTCCAGGGAGCATCGGGACAGCTCTTCCAACGTCGACGTCCATTCCTGCGGCACCTCATGACGCTCCGTCTGCAGCACCGCCGTGGCCCGCAACACCGCGCTGAAAAGCTGTTCCAGGTTGCGCAGAGCAATGTCGGGGTTCGAATACTTGTTGGAAATGACCTCCCCCTGCTCGGTGATCCGCATCCGGCCGCCGGCCACCGAGTACGGCTGGGCCAGGATCGTACGGTAGCTGAGTCCGCCGCCGCGGTCGATGGGGCCGCCCTTGCCGTGGAAAAACCGGATCTTGACGCCGTACTCCTCGCCCAGGCGCACGATCGCCTGCTGGGCGCGGTACAACTCCCAGTTGGCCGGCAGGTAGCCTCCGTCCTTGTTGGAGTCCGAATAGCCGAGCATCACCTCCTGGGTGTCGTCACGGCTGGCCAGGAGCTGGCGGTATTCAGGGTCCTCGAACCAGGAACGCAACAGGTCTGAAGCCCTCCGCAGGTCCGCAATGGTCTCGAACAGGGGAACAAAGTCGATGCGGCTGACCCATTTCCGGCTGCGCTTCTCCACCAGACCGGCAGTCGACGCCAGCAGCACCGCGTTCCACAAATCCTGCGACCGGTGGGTCATGCTGACGATGTAACGGTTGCTGGCCTCCGATCCATACTGGTCCTGGATTCTGCGGATGCACCGGAACTGGTCCAACAGGTCCCCCGTCACACCCTCCGCATGACCGGCCAGGTGGCCGAAACGGCCGACCGCCGCCTTGATGGCCCGCACTCTTTCCACACCCGAACGCTGTGCGTCCCCCAGCAGGCTGGAAACCCCCTCTTCCAAGCGCGAGGAGTGGTCCCGGAAATCAAGGGTGGCCAGATGGAAGCCGAAGGTTCGTACCTGGCTGATCAGATCCTTGAGGGTGCCGTCTGCCGAACGCGTCACTCCGGTGCTTCTGAGGCTGTGATCCAGGATCTCCAGCAGTCGCAGGAACTCCCTGCTGTCGGCAAACCCGTCCCGCCGCCGGCGTCGGGTCTGCTCCAGACGCCGCTGCAACATGCGCAAATAGCGGCGGTAAACTTCATTGGCCTCGACCCGTTCCGGACGTTCCAGGTAGAGCCCGTACATGACCTCTTCCTGGATCTCCTCAATCACCTCCCGGGACGCCGGCAACAGCCGGTGGGAATGAGTGAGTTCCCGCGCCAGGCGCCGGACCGATTTCAGGTAGTGCTTCAAGATCAGGCGATGCTGGATCTTCACCGTCTTCAAGCTGAGGGGAGGAGTGACAAACGGGTTGCCGTCGCGGTCACCCCCCACCCAACTGCCGAACCGGAGGTTGATGAGTGAACCGACCGGACCCGCCAGGCGTTCCAGTTCCCGTACGAAAAGGGGCACCACGGGTAGGATCGAACGCTCGAAGAAGAACAGGACCCGGGAGATCTCCTCCTCGATGGTGGGACGCCGGCTTCGCGTCTGCTCGGTCAGCCAGAGAGCCTCGAGGGTTGCCATCATGAGTTTCTCCGCCGCCTCTTTCTCCCGGCGTGCCAGATCGGGACGCTGAATCCGGCTGAAATAGCGGTTGATGGCGATGAGATGGCCGGTCACGGTGGGGCGGCGGGCTTCCGTGGGATGCGCCGTCAGCACCGGCTCGATGGAGAGAGACTCCAGCAGCCGCCGGCAGGCGTCGGAGCCCGGCTCCATGCCCAGTTCGTCTCTGAGGTGCTGGAAGCCCCGGGCCAGCGACCCTTTGTAAGGTTTGGAACCGGAGCTTTCCTCCAGCACCCTGCGGCGGCGTTGGCGCTCTTCGGCCAGGTTGACCAGCAGGAAATACAGGGTAAAGGCCCGGGCGACCGATTCCGCCTGTTGGAGGTTGAGGCTCCCTACCAGCCGGTCTTTCTCCGCCAGGGCCTTCGAACGGCGGTCCTGGCGGATTTCCTTGGTCAGCGCCCGCAGTTCCTCCACCAGGCGGAAAGCCTCTTCCCCGGCCCGCTCACGAATAATCACGCCCAGCGCGGAGGTGAGATGGCGGACGTCACGTTTCAGTTCAGGATACATGGCGCTGCTAATGGTAACCCGTTCCCGCCGCCTCGTTGTGCAACAGCGGTAGGGATGCAGGAAAAACGTCAGACCCCTTCCCTTACGATGCCCCCAAAGTTCGGGAGGCGGCTTTCGCCGTCAGGGGGAAAGCGTTGGGCTTTGAGCATTTCTGTCCGCTCGGCCAGGCGGTTGCGCGCCGCATTGCAGGAGAAGCTCTGTCCCTGCCGGCCGAAGCGGCAGCCGTCTCCGAATTTCCCTTCCCCCAGGAGATTCCGGCCGGCTCCTGCCGCGATCCAGGCTGCCTGTGCGACGTCCTGACGATGGAACGCCGGCACGGACTACGATGGCGCGACTGGGCATGGGTGCCCCCGCCACGGTTTGCCGGTTTGCTGTCCCTGCTGCGGATCCGGGATCCCTTTACACGGGATCATTCCGACGAGGTGGGACGACTGATGGGCGCCATGCTGGAGCAAAGCGGTGCCGGACCACTGCAGGTGGAATGGGCGATCCTGGGCGGGCGGCTGCACGATGTGGGAAAGCTGGCAGTCCGCCATGCCGTCCTGCTCAAACAGGGCCCCCTCTCCCGGGCTGAAAGACATCGCCTGCGACTCCACACCCAGATCGGAAGCCGAATCCTGGAGGCAGTGGCCGGTCCTGGGGATCTCGCCCTCATCGCTTTACATCACCACGAGCGGTTCGACGGCAGGGGGTACCCTGCGGGACTCCAAGGAACCGAAATCCCCTTCCCCGCCCGCCTCGCTGCGGTGGCCGACACCTTCCAGGCCCTGACGGCCAACCGACCCTACCGGAAGGCGATGAGTCCGGAAAAGGCGCTGGCGGTGGTGTCCCGCAATGGGGGAAGCCAGTTCTGTCCCCAGTGCGTGGAAATGCTTTGCGAATTGGGGGAGCACCGTCCGGAACTTCTTCGTCCGGTGCTCCCCACCCAGCCCGTTTCCTGAATCGCCGGGTTATCGCGCGACCTTCAGCCGGCGTCCCACCTCTTCCCAGTTCACCACGTTCCACCACGCCTCGACATACTCGGGGCGACGGTTCTGGTACTTCAGATAGTAGGCGTGCTCCCACACATCCAGACCCAGGATGGGGGTCTTGCCTTCCATCAGGGGGCTGTCCTGATTGGCGGTGGAGTAGACTTCGAGCCTTCCGGAGCCATCCACCGTGAGCCAGGCCCAGCCGGAGCCGAAGCGGCCGATGGCCGCGGCGGTAAATTTCTCCTTGAAGCCGGCAAAGCTGCCGAAGGTGTTGGCGATCGCCTGGGCGACCTCGCCCTTCGGTTCCCCGCCCGCCTTGGGCGCCATGATCTGCCAGAACAGGGTGTGGTTGGCGTGTCCGCCGCCATTGTTGCGAACCGCCGTGCGGATCGACTCCGGCACCGCGGCGCAATTGTCGGCCAGCAACTGCTCGATGGCCTGCCCACTGAGGCCCGAAGCCGATTCCAACGCCTTGTTGAGATTGGTGACGTACGCGTTGTGATGCTTGCCATGGTGGATTTCCATGGTCATCTTGTCGATGTACGGCTCGAGCGCATCCGTCGGATACGGCAAGGCTGGCAAGGTAAAGCTCATCGTCTTCCTGCTCCTTTCCAGGGGGATGTCAATGATTCACAGGGATTATAACTCCGACTCCCTTATTCAGGAGCCGGTCAAATCCCAGGATGCCTTCCGGCCTCCGGCGGATTCAGAGGCGGGGCGGGCTCAGGCGGTCAATCCCAACAGCCCCAGGTGTGGGCTGCCCGGCAACAGAATGGTCTCGTTCCGGTCGGGCCCCGTCGAGGCCATGGCGATGTCCACCCCAACCAGCTCGGAGAGTCGCCTCAGGTAAGCCCGGGCCTCGGCCGGGAGCTGCGCCAGGTCCCGGACGCCCGAGGTGGACGAACGCCAGCCGGGATGGCACTCATAGATGGGCTCCACCTGCTCGAGCAGTTCAATGGTGGAGGGGAAGCTTTCCAGGACCTCTCCCCGATGGCGGTAGCCGACGCAGATCCGGATCTCCTCCATTTCGTCCAGCACGTCCAACTTGGTCACCACCAGCGTGTCCACCCGGTTGATCAGACAGGAATAGCGGACGACCGGGACGTCGAACCACCCACATCGCCGCGGGCGTCCCGTAGAGGCGCCGAACTCGGCGCCGCGGCTTCGCACCCGGTTCCCCAGCTCGCCGGAGATTTCCGAGGGAAACGGCCCGCTGCCCACCCGGGTCGTGTAAGCCTTGCAGATCCCCACCACCCCGTCCACCGCGCTGGGACCGACGCCGGTCCCCGTACAGGCTCCGCCGGCGGTGGCGTTGGAGGAAGTGACATACGGGTAAGTTCCGAAGTCGATATCCAGCAGCGCCCCCTGCGCACCTTCGAACAGGACGCTGCGGCCGTCGCGGAGGGCCCGCGCCAGAAAGACGGCGACATCGCCGACATAGGGCCGGATCTGCTCTGCCGCCTGCAGATAGCTCTCGATGATGGCCTCCGGGTCTACGCCCTGGACTCCGTAAACAGACTCCAGGATCCGGTTCTTCAGCGCGGCGATGTCCCTCACCAGTCCGGCGAACCGGGCCGGTTCCAGCAGGTCCGCCACACGGATCCCGCGCCGGGCCGCCTTGTCTTCGTAACAGGGGCCGATGCCCCGGCTGGTGGTACCGATGCGGCGGCTGCCCAGACGTCCTTCTTCCGCCTGCTCCAGCGCCCGGTGGTACGGCATGATCAGGTGGCAGCGGTCGCTGATCAGGAGGCGTCCCGGGAGGTCAAACTCCGCCAGTTCCCTCAGCTCCTCCAGCAGGGCGAAGGGGTCCACCACCACACCGTTACCGATGACGCAGTGTTTCCCCGGATGCAGGATCCCGGAGGGGATCAGGTGCAGGATGTATTTCTTGCCGCTGATGATGACGGTATGGCCGGCATTGTGGCCGCCCTGGCAACGAGCCACCACGTCGAAATGCTCGGTGAGCAGGTCGACGATCTTTCCTTTCCCCCCCTTCATCACCCCACTGGGTACCGACGACAACAACGTTGGGCATGGGCGCCGACAGCCTATTACGAATGGGCATCCGAGAGGAAGAGCGTCACCTTTCGGGGCAAGCCCGACTTGGGCGTGAACGCTCGTCGACAGGCCGGTTCTGGGCTTTGCCCAGTTGCGGGAGGCCATCGAGAGCGGTCATTACTGCGGCCCTCGGTTGTCCTCGCGGTCGAAGTGGGGAGAGGCCAGCGAACTAAGGGCCGCCCGAGCATCTCCACCGCCCGGCCGGCCGGCAGGCTGCCGGGTGTACCCCGTAGGATGCTGTGCGAATGGCTAAGGTTTGACAGGAGCACCGCCGAAAGATACATTGAGGTTGTCACTGCAAGGCATGCTGGAGGTGTGTCCTAATGTCCCAAGTTAAGGAGAGGCAAGAGGTCATTCCCGTACTTTGCCGGTTCTGGCGGGAGGATGACGTCTGGAACGGCTCCTGCGTAGATCTTCCAGTTGCCGCTTTCGGAGATACTTTCGAAGAGGCCCAGGATCATTTGGGCGAGGCCGTCGAATTGCACATGAGGGCGCTGGCCAGGCTCGGGAGGCTGGATGAAGTTGCTGAGTTCCTGAGAGCCAAATCCAAAGAGTACGGGTTCTTGGCCGTTGAAGAAGTCGTGCCCTATTCTCCGCTCGTGAAGTTCCTGGTTTCGATGGGCGCCAATACCCAGACCCCCGAGCTGGTCGTCTGAGTCCCCTAGTATGGGCCAGGCTCTGCCACGACAGCTGAAGTGGGCTAATTTCGTCCGAGTTCTGAAGCGGCTGGGTTACAGTCCATTCGAAGGGGATAGGAAGCGGAGAGGTTCTGCGCGTGCTTTTTATAACCCAGATCGGGACCCGGCGCTCGTGACCTTCCATCAGCCACATGGCGGGAGGACGCTCCCACCGGGCACGCTTCGAGAGTACATCCGGAAGTTGAAACTCACCCGTGAGCAGTTCCAGGACTTATTGGAGCCCGACTGAGTTCGACAGCCCCTAGTCTATATGGCCCGGCCGCGCATTACCGAGCCAGTGCAATCCGCGGCCCCTCGCGCGAGGAGCGGTGGGTGTCTCCCCTGAGTACCTGCCCGGGTCTACCGATGCCATCCGCTGTGACCCAGTTCTTGGCTCCTTCACTCGGAAGTGCCAGTTTTCGCTCGGTCAAGTTTCTCGCCCGTTCATTCGTTCCAGTTGGTGGGCGGTGCTGGACTCGAACCAGCGGCCTCCTCCTTGTAAGGGAGGCGCTCTGACCAACTGAGCTAACCGCCCCTGAAAGCTGGAAAATCGCAGTATACCAAAGTCTTGCGGGCCGCTCCCGTCCCGTGTAAGGTGGCCGTGCACCCGCAAAATCGCCCGGTGTACTTTTGCTGAGGA
>FWWM01002139.1_pt1 | contig 55280 bp, 44 predicted proteins | sample 2228351 | NCBI WGS metagenome assembly FWWM01 (sample SAMEA103939774, study PRJEB20133) | metagenome | reverse complement strand
TTTTGAGGTACACTTGGGCGAGTTTATCCACCACTTGCACGCCCGTTGCGCTGTCGGGCACGAGCCGTTGGAGTTCGCTATCCAGAAACTGCACGCCTTGTGTCCAGTCCACCCGTGTATGCAGTTGGGGGGCGAACAGTTCGATAAGTGGCTCAAAGAACTGTTCCAGCAGTGCCTTCCACGGGGCGTCCCAGCGGTAGGGGAGGAGTTCGGTTGGTGTATTCACGGTTGGAGAGAGTACGATAGAGCCTGCAAAACTCCTGCCTACTTAGTGGCGGAAGTGGCGAATGCCCGTGAACACCATCGCGATCCCCGACTCGTTGGCGGATGCAATCACTTCGGGGTCTTTTTTGGAGCCACCTGGCTGAACAATCGCTCGAATCCCTGCACGGCTGGCGAGTTCGATGCTATCGGGGAAGGGGAAGAAAGCGTCGGACGCCAGCACTGCGCCTTGTGCCTTCTCGCCTGCCTGCTCCAGTGCTAGCTTGACCGAGCCGACACGGTTCATCTGCCCTGCACCGATACCCAGCAACCTGCCCTTGTGCGCGACCACAATCGCGTTGGACTTGACATGCTTCACCACGCGCCATGCGAAGCGCAGGTCGCGCCACTCCTCATCGGTCGGGATACGCTCCGTCACGACTTGGAGTTGGTTCTCGTCCCAGTCAATCGTGTCGCGCTCGGTGTAGAGCAGGGCGCCCGTTAGCCCGCGCACCGTAAAACCGCTCATCTCAGCAGGTGAAGCGAGCATCCCTGTTCGCAACAGGCGCACATTTTGACCCCAGCCCTTGCGCTCTTGGAAGATAGTGAGCGCCTCGTCTGAAAAGTCGGGCGCAATCACCACCTCGAAGAAGGTACCGGGCGCCGTGATGGCTTCGGCGGTTTCGCGGTCTACCGCCCGATTGAGTGCCACAATCCCACCGAATGCCGACAGGGGGTCGGTCTCATAAGCGAGCAGGAACGCTTCGGTGGGGTCGTTGCCCAGTGCGACACCACAGGGGTTCGTGTGCTTGATGATGGCGCAGGCAGGCTCCTCAAACTCACGCACCAGCTCCAGCGCCGAGTCGGCATCGAGCAGGTTGTTGTAGGACAGTTCTTTGCCCCAGAGTTGCTCGGCGGTGGCGATACAACCTGCGGGCGCAAACGGCTCCCGATAGAACCCTGCACGCTGGTGGGGGTTCTCGCCATAACGCAGTTTCTGCACGCGCCGATAGGTCAGGGTGAGCGTGTCGGGCAGGTCGCCTTCGGGGTCGTAGCGGGCAAACCACTGGGCAATCAGCGCGTCATACTCGGCTACATGCCGAAAGGCGCGCGAAGCGAGCAGGGCACGCTCCTCTCGTGAGAGACCGCCCTGCGCCAGACGCTCCGCTACCCAACCGTAATCGTTAGGGCGCACCACCACCGCCACATGTTCAAAGTTTTTCGCCCCTGCTCGCAAGAGCGTCGGACCGCCGATGTCGATCTGCTCAATCTGTTCGGACTCACTCACGCCTGCGCGCAACGCCTGCTCGAATGGATAAAGATTGACCACCACCAGTTCGATAGGTGCCAGCCCCAGCGATTCCAGCGTCTGGCGGTGTTCGGGCAGGCTCAGGTTCGCCAATAGTCCTGCGTGAATGTGGGGATGCAAGGTCTTGACGCGCCCGTCCAAGATTTCGGGGAAGCCCGTCCATTCGCTCACCTCGCGGACGGGCAACCCGGCTTCGTGTAGGGTACGCGCGGTGCCTCCTGTTGAAAGGAGCTCAAAACCGAGTTGGTGGAGTGTGTGCGCAAAGTCGGTCAGCCCAGTCTTATCCGAGACGCTCAGCAGTGCAATTGGTTTGGTCACCCTTTACCTCCGCACTAATTGTACCGCGCGGGCGGGGTGATGATTAGCGACGCCAGGTAAACGAACGGCTCGGCTGGGGGCGTGTGTAGCCCGAAGTAGCAGTGCGTTGACCGTTGGAGCCAGAGCGCGCTAACTCACGCAGGAACTCCTTCAGGTGGTCGATCTTACGCACTTCCACAATTGCCAAATACTGCACGCCCTGATTGAAGCGTACCCCACTCACCCGATTGCGTCGGCAGAGTTTGGAGAGCTTGCCTGCGATTACCCAGTCGGCAGTCTCGTGCGTGATTTCCTCGGTCAAGTAGGGACCGATGCGCCGAATCCAGCTATCGACAGGCTGGAGATAGTGGTAGTCGGCTGGGTCGATTTGGGGTTCAAGGTCATACAGGGCGACCATATCGCGCAAGACGAGCGCGCCCACCTTCGGACCAATCCCCTTGATTTCGGTGATAGTCTGGTAGATGGGTTCCACTTTGCCCGACCGCACGATTGCTTGGTGGATGGTCGTCCAGATATTGCCGATTTCGTCTTCGGCATAGATGCGCGAGGCGTAGCCTGCCAAGCCTTCAATCAAACCACGGTTGAGTTGTTCGTTGATTTTGCGCTGGTTCTCTCGGCAAACCTCCTCGAATGCCTGCCAGAGCCGTGCAGGGGCGTCATCAGAAGCGAGGAAGCGGGCGAAGTTTTCTTTCTTATCGTCCAGAACGCGCTCCAACGCCTCCAACGCAAAGCCCGAATATTCGACGCGGTCGTTGCCTCGCTTGGCGAACGCATAGTAGCCCAACATCGCTCGGAAGGCGTAGTAGGGGTCAGCAAGTGCTTCCCGAACGGCTTGCGAGTCGTTGAGCGGTATGCGCATCGCCCGTGCCAGCTGAGGGAACAACACTTCGCGCTGGAACCGCTCAGCCCGCTCGTTTGCAATCCGCTTCAGAATGGTCTCCACTTCCATCGGCGTAAAGGTTGCCATCGTCTTTTACCTCCTAATCTTTTTCTTGGTGTGTTCCAAACCGAATAACGCCTACCTCCATCATGAATAACCCAACGGCTCAAAAAAGCAACAGTTCCTACTGATTTAGACGATAAATCCATCTGGAGGTTGCTTCTGGAATCCCGTGCGCGGGGTTCCCATATAATATTATACGGAAAATCGCTCGAAAAATTCACCCGATAGGTCGGGTAGTGGGCAATCAAAAGTGGGCAGTGGGCACTTTGTAACCCTGAGCGAAGCGAAGGGTCTCATACAGGGGAGTAGGGAGTGGGGAATGGGGAATGGGCAGTCAGCAGGGGTCAATCCGATAGCCTACTCCACTGTGACTGCCCCGATTTTTCAGACGCTCAATCCGAAGTTGAACAGCACGGTTAGCAGGTCGGCGTCGTCGACTGTGCCGTCGCCGTTCGTGTCGGTGCCTGCATCATTGGAGCCGAAGTTGAACAGCACCTGGAGCAGGTCGGCGTCGTCGATCGTGCAGTCGCCGTTCACATTACCCAGCGATAAAGGAAGCCCACCGCCGTAGCCAATCCAGTCCATATCGAAGATGCGGGCGGTGGTGAATGCAAACGGCTGTTGAATGCAAAACACATAACCTTCCAGTGAGAGCTCGTTGAACTCGTTGCCGGGCACGATGTCTACGCGAAGATGGACATTCTGAGATAGAACTCCGAGCGGGTCGGTACCACAGGTAATCCGAGTGACCTGTCCACGCAATCGCCCCTGAACTTTCGTGACAAGGATACTTGTTTGTATGGGTTGTGTAACATTGATACACTCATTCGGCTCGAGTAAGCCTCTCCACTCGATGACGGCGGTCGTGCCATCATCCGACAGGATATTTGCAATCAAGTCAGCAGTCACATTCAAACCGATGTCGGGGAGAAGCGCACCAATGTCCAATCTGATATCCAGAGCGATACCGTCGTTATTCGCGTCGATAAAATTGAAAGCAACAGGGTCTGAAGCACTGACATTGCCAGACAGACTGAGAGCACCTGTAATCTCGTAGTTACCGCCGTTGAATTTCCAGGAGAAGTTTTCACCGCGAGCGAGTTCTTGCGCAATCGAACCTTGCGCATATGCGCCGACAAGCATCAGTGCGCTGAGCGCGCCTACCACCAATCCTTTCGTCATCGTCGTTGACCTCCGTACTTCGATTATACCCCAACCTCGTGGCTCCTACAAGTAAATGACCGTTCAGTCAGGGTTTTGTGCTGAAGGTCTTGCGGATAAGGCACGTTTTCTCCCTAAAAACTGCCAGAGCGCACCCACACCGTACCCATAGAACGCCCCCAGCGTCCAGCCCCCCAACACATCCAGCGGATAATGCACGCCGACATAGATGCGCGATAGCCCCACTACGAACGGGAGCCAGCCGAACATCAGCACTGCCCGCCAGCCCCAGATTGCGCCCATTAGCCCCACAAGCGACGCCATATTCGCCGAGTGCGCCGAAGGGAACGACCCCGAAGTGAGTTTGCCCGTGATGGCTTCAATCGGGAGTGCCACGCAAGGACGCTCGCGCCCTACCCACGCTTTCAGAAAGTCGCAGGTCTCGTTCGTGATGATAAGCACGGGCAACAGCAACAGCGCGAACTGCCGAGCCTTGCCTCCCCGCCAAATGAGATAGAGCCACAACAGGAGCGCAAGGATCCGCGACGGCAGGGGCTTGAGCGCGTCCGAGAAGAAGACCATTACAGGCGTCAGCCAGTCCGACCGCCAGCCCTCGAAAATCCAGTAGAACAGTTGCTCGTCCCAGTGCAGAAGGGTTTCCATCACTTTTTAGCGGTGTTCGTACCACTGCGCAACGAACTCACGGTACTCGGCTTGCTCGTTCAGAATCGTCTGCCACCAGTCGGGGTTGTCCACATACCACTGCACCGTCTCGGCTAAGGCTTGATCGAAGTCCGCTTCGGGTTTCCAGCCGAGTTCCTGCTCGATGCGCGTGGTGTCCAGCGCGTAGCGTCGGTCATGTCCGGGTCGGTCGGGCACGAACTGGATAAGGCTCTCAGGTTTGCCCAGCAGGTGCAGGATTTTGCGCGTGATTTCGATATTGACGCGCTCGTTGCCCCCTGCCACATTGTATGCCGAACCGATTTGCCCGTGATGCAAAACAAGGTCAATCGCACGCACATGGTCTTTCACATAGAGCCAATCGCGCACCTGCAGTCCATCGCCATAGACAGGCAGGGGCTGGTCGTTCAGCGCGCGGGTCACGAAAAAGGGAATCAACTTTTCGGGATATTGGCGCGGTCCGAAGGTGTTGCTGGGGCGTATGGTCAGCACAGGCATCTGATAAGTCTGATGGTAGGCACGCACCAGCAGGTCGGCGCCCGCTTTGCTGGCAGAGTAGGGGCTATTGGGGCGCAGGGGCGACTCTTCGTGGAACTGCCCCGACTCGGCAGAGCCGTACACCTCGTCGGTGCTGATATGCACGAACCGTTCGACCCCCACCTCGCGCGCCACCTCCAACATCACATAGGTTCCGTACACATCGGTGGTGATGAAGGCGTCGGGGTTCAGGATGGAGCGGTCGACATGAGTTTCGGCGGCGAAATGCACCACGAACTGCGCGCCCTGCATCGCGCTTCGTACTGCTTCTCGGTCGCGCACATCGCCCTGGATGAACTGGAATCGGGGCGACTGCTGGGCGCTGGCGAGGTTCTCCAAGCGACCTGCGTAGGTCAGCGCGTCCAGCACCACAACCTCGTAATCAGGATAGGTTTCGAGCAGGTAGTCCACGAAGTGGCTCCCGATGAAGCCCGCCCCGCCCGTGACCAACACGCGTTTGGACATAGTATCAGGATACCCCAGCGATTTCGGCGTGTTTGGCACAAAAGTTGCTACAAGGGGGATGGGGAGCAAAGCCTGCCCTCGCAAGGAGAAGCCCAGCGCCTCTCTGCGAGGTTGTGTTCATCATCAAGGAAGAAGCACGAGGCAACCTACACTGTCTCGTGCTTTTATTTTTTACGGCGTGCGCTGTTGCTCGGCTTGGGCGGACTGCTGGCAGGGCGCGTGCGCATCCGTGCCCATGTGCGCAGTTCGTCGATCTCCTCACGCATCATCACCGAGAGTGGGACGGTGGACTGGATTTCGGCGAGCAGGTCATCCATCGTGAGGTCGCGCTTGGCATCGAACGCCGTGAACAGCGCGCCCACCACCACCTGCTCGATCTCCGCGCCCGAAAAGCCTTCGCTCGCCTTCGCCAGCTTGGTCAGGTCGTACTGGTTCGGGTCGCGCTTGCGTTTGCGCAGGTGAATCGCAAAGACCTGCTCGCGTTCGGGCTGGGTGGGCAGGTCGATGAAGAAGACCTCGTCGAACCTTCCCTTGCGTAGCAGTTCGGGCGGGAGTTGGGACACATCGTTGGCGGTGGCGACCACGAACACGGGCTTACGCTTCTCCTGGAGCCAAGTGAGGAAGGTGGCGAACACGCGTGCCGTCGTGCCCGAATCGGACATTCCCGAACTCTGCACTCCCGAAAAACCCTTCTCCAGCTCGTCAATCCAGAGGATACAGGGCGCAACCGCTTCGGCAGTTCGGATGGCGAGGCGCATGTTCTGTTCGGACGCCCCCACCAGACTGCCGAACACACGCCCGACATCCAAGCGGAGCATCGGTAGGTTCCAGAGGTTCGCAATCGCTTTGGCGCTGAGGCTCTTGCCTGTACCCTGCACACCCAGCAGGAGCACGCCCTTCGGTTCGGGCAGACCGAACTCGCGCGCCTCCTGAGTGAGTGCCGAGCGACGCTTGCGAAGCCACTCCTTCAGCAGGTCTAAACCGCCCACATCGCTCATCTGCTCGCGTGCCGAGTAGTATTCCAACACGCCCGACTTGCGCACAATCTGTTGCTTCTCCAAGAGGATGGCTTCCACGCGCAGTTGACGATGTTGCACCAGCGAGCGGGCGCACACATTCTCGATTTCGTCCATCGTCAGCCCCTGCGAGGCTTGCACCAGCTCTTCGAACTCGTGGGGTTCCAGTTCGGTCTTGATGCCGGGTTTGTCGCGCACCACCAGCAACAGCTCGCGCAGTTTCTCGGCAATCTCTTCTCGGCTCGGCAGGGGCATCTCTAATACCGTGATATCTTTTTCCAGTTCGGGTGGGAGTTTTAGCACAGGGCTAAGCAGAATCAGGGTACGGTTAGAGCGGTGCAGGCGGGGAATGAGGTCGCGCATCAGCCGAATCGTGCGCGGGTCGTTCAGGTAGGGATGGTAGTCTTTCAGCACAATCAGCGCGTTCTCGGCGGAACGGAGTGCAAGGGTGAGCGCTTCAATCTCTAAGGCAGGGCGGGCACGCTCACGCGCTTCGAGAGGGGCATGGGTGGCTATCGCGGGAGAGTAGCCCTCGGTGTAGGTCCATACATAGAGCGTCTTGCCCAATCGGTTTGCGACCGTGCGCAAGACCTCTTCGGCACGACGCTCCTCCGCCGTGAGGAGATAGACCAGCGGATAGCGTGCCCTAATCAGAATCTCCAACTCCTGTTCGAAGGGGGTGTTCACACAGGGATTGTACCTGACTGAGCAATCTGTTCACTCAGAGGGTATGCTCCCTGCTATGGCATACGACCTGAGCCGATGGGAAACGCTGAACCGAGAGATTATCGCGTGCGAGCGTTGCCCACGCCTACGACACTACTGCCAACAAGTGGCACAGACCAAGCGTCGAGCGTTTTTGCACGAGACCTACTGGGGCAAGCCGATTCCGAATTACGGCAACCCTAACGCACGCCTGTTGATTGTGGGGTTGGCTCCTGCGGCGCACGGGGGCAACCGTACAGGACGGCTCTTCACGGGCGATGCGTCGGGCGATTTTCTGTTCGATGCGCTCTACGAAGCAGGCTTCTGCAATCAACCCACCAGCATCCACCGTGATGACGGGCTGGTGCTGTATGACTGTGCGATTTCCGCAGCGGTGCGCTGCGCCCCGCCAGCCAACAAGCCTACGCCCGACGAGCGTGCGAACTGTCTGCCCTATCTCGTTCAGACGGTGCGCCTGATGCCCAACTTGAAGGGCTTCCTTGCGCTGGGACAGTTAGCAATGGAAGCGTGCGTAGCCGTCGCACGACAGATTGGGTTCCTGCCAGAGAGCCTTCAACCCAAGTTCAGACACGGCACAATCTACCTGCTCAAGCAGGGACGTTTTCTGGCGGTCAGCTACCACCCCAGCGCACGCAACACCTATACGAAACTGCTCACGAAACCAATGATGCTGGAGATTCTGAAACAGATACGCCAACGGCTCGATGAAGCGACTCCCCCATCGCCTTGACGGGTACAATCGAAACGCTATGTGTTATATGCCGTATCACCAAGAGAGTGTTCCTACTTCGGGGCTGACCGACCCGCGTGAGCGACATCTGCGCAACATTCGCCAGTTGACCTTTGGGGGCGAGAACGCAGAAGCCTACTTCTCCTTCGACGGCAAGAAACTCATCTTTCAAAGCACGCGCCCGCCCTTCAAAGCCGACCAGATGTTCACGATGAACATCGACGGAAGCGATGTGCAGTTAGTCTCGACAGGGCGAGGGCGGTGTACTTGTGGCTTCTGGTCGCCTGATGGCAAAAAGATACTCTACAGTTCGACCGACTGGTATAGCGATGAGCCACCCCCACCGCCCGACCGCAGTCAGGGCTATGTGTGGCCCCTGCTACCGTATCGCATCTATATTGCGAATGCGGACGGCACAAACCGCGAAGCGATTACCGACGACGACGCCTACAACGCTGAAGGCTCGTTCCATCCGCGTGGCGACCGTATTCTGTTCACTACCACCCGCTATGGCAACTTAGACCTTTGTGAGTATAACCTGCGCACGCGCCAGTTCAAGCGCCTCACCGATGAGATTGGCTATAATGGTGGTCCGTTCTACTCGTGGGATGGACGCTATATTGTCTATCGCGCCTACCATCCAAAGACGAAGGAGGAGATTGAGGAGTTCCAAGCACTTCTGAAGAAGCGTTTAGTACGCCCCAACAAGCTGGAACTATGGGTGATGACCTCCGATGGAAAGCGGAAGTGGAAGGTGAGCAATCTCGGCGGCGCGAACTTCGCACCCTTTATGCGCCCCGGCAACCGCCAGATTATCTTCTCGTCTAACCACCACGACCCGCGCGGACGACAGTTCGACCTGTTCCTGATTCGTTTAGACGGCACTGATGTAGAGCAGGTAACTTACACGGGCGATTTCGATGGATTCCCGATGTTTTCGCGGGACGGGAAGAAGCTCGTTTGGGCATCGAACCGAAACGCCAAAACGCCCGGTGAAACGAATATCTTTATCGCGGATTGGGTGGATTAGAGATTGAGGCTCCCTGACAGGGAGCCTCTTTTTGGCAAATCTTAGGAAGCCTTCCCGTTCTTGCCCTTGCGAGGTCGGACATCTTTCAGTCCGAAGCGGTACTTGGTAAATGCCTCCTCGATTTTGCCGTCCATAATCAACTGAGCGAACTCCTTCGCTCCATCCAACTTCGCCTGGTTCGGCTTGCGCCGACGAATAGCCTTAATCGCTTCAGCCATGTCTATTTCACCTGCCTTATACGCCTTAAGGATACCCTCGATATACTCCGATCGTCGGTCTGTCATTATGAATCACCTCCAGTACTTTTGAGACTGTTGGTCAACGATTTTCGTTCCATCTCCCTGCATTCAAGAGTGTTATGCAAATTGATGCAAGTCCCTCGTTGCAGGCACTGTCTTTCTTTGCAGGGAAACGCACTCTCGTGTTATATCGTTTCCCATACAGCCTCTTACGGTACAACTATACCCGATTTAAAAACGCTTTGTCAAGGGGTGTTGAGCGTGTTCGAAAAAAAAAGAAGTGGCTTGGGCATCTTGCCGATTTCGCACACGAACGAGACGCTCGTGCCACGACTGCCGAAACTCGTCATTCTGAGCGAAGCGAAGAATCTCAGAAAAAAAACTCACCTCTCTCTGCAAGTAGCTTACTGCGCGACAGTTGTCCGAACTGGTATCTGAGGTTGGCTTCTATTGAGAAGGGCAGACACGGGGGTCTGCCCCTACAGGCAGGACGTTTTGGTAGGGGCGCACTCCCGTGTCTGCCGATTTTCTATTACCTCTCAAAAAAGTGTCGTGTAGTAAGCCCAAAAGAAGAGGGGAGCAGACCCTTCGCTTCGCTCAGGGTGACAAAGGGTTTACGACTGCCCACTGCCGATTGCCCACTGCCCCTGAATTGGCTGATGGGCAGGATGCCCAAGCCACGAAAGGGTATAATCTTGAGTGGAGGACTACCATGCAGAATGGTCATATCCGTAACATTCGTCTCAAAATCCGCCGTCAGGACGGACCGGGCAAACCCGCCTACTGGCAAGAGTTCCTGCTTCCGTACCGTCCGAATATGAATGTCATCTCCTGCTTGATGGAGATTCAGCGCAACCCTGTAGACGGTTCGGGCAAGCCTGTTTCGCCCCCCGCTTGGGAAGCTGCGTGTCTGGAACAGGTCTGCGGAACCTGTACGATGGTGGTCAACGGTGTGGTTCAGCAGTCGTGCGCTGCACTGGTAGACCATGTGGGCGTGCACAAGGGGGATACTCTCGAAATCACTCTCGAGCCGATGAGTAAGTTCCCCGTTGTGCGCGACCTGATTGTCGACCGCAGTCGGATGTTCGAGGCGCTCAAAAAGATACAGGCTTGGGTTCCTGTGGATGGTTATCACGACTTGGGACCTGGTCCGCGAATGGATGATAGCCTGCGCGAGCTACGCTACGCCTTCGCACGGTGTATGACCTGCGGGTGCTGTATGGAGGCGTGCCCCCAGTATAACGAGCATTCCGCCTTCATCGGTCCCGCGCCGATTGCCCAAGCACGCCTGTTTAACCTGCATCCAGTAGGCGCAACGCTGGCAAACGAGCGTCTCGAAGTGTTGACCGGACCCGAGGGTATCACGGGCTGTGGCAACGCGCAGAACTGCGTCAAGGTCTGCCCGAAAGGCATTCCGCTGACCCGCGCGATTGCCGAACTCCACCGCGACACCACCATCTACCGTCTGAAGAAGTGGTTGGGCATCATCCCCGACAAAGTGGTGGGCGAGGGCGCTGAATGAGAATCCTCATCACGAACGATGACGGCATCTACGCCGAGGGGATTCGTGTGTTGGCACAGCATTTGCGCCCCCTCGGCGAGGTGTTCGTCGTTGCGCCCGACCGCCCGCGAAGTGCGACAGGGCACTCCATCACGCTCCATAAGCCCCTACGCCTGCATCGTATCCACTTTCCCGACGGCTCCATCGGCTACGCCACTAACGGCACACCCACCGACTGCGTCACGCTGGGTGCACACGCCGTGATGAACCACAAGGTCGACCTGGTCGTTTCGGGCATCAACGCTGGACCAAACTTGGGCTGGGATTTGACCTACTCAGGCACGGTCGCCGCAGCGATTGAAGGCGCGGTGCATGGGGTCAACGCCTTCGCAATCTCGCTCGCTGCAGAGGAAATCTTGCCCCTTGCCCGCTCAGAAGAGACCAACGAGCCGTTCCCAACCGAAATGCCCGTGCTTCATTATGAGACCGCAGGTATCGCTGCGACTCATATCGCCCGCTTGCTTGCCGAGCACCCGCTCCCGCCCCACACTTTCCTGAATGTGAATGTGCCCAATCTGCCCCCCGAACAGATTCGTGGCTACCAGATTACCGCACTTGGGCGACGCCAGTACGCCGACCGAATCGAGTCGCGCGTCGACCCCGCTGGGCGTCCCTACTACTGGCTCAGTGGAAGCCTTGTCGAAGACCGCGACCAGCCCGGCACCGATGTCTATGCGGTGGCACATGGTTATGTGTCGATCTCGCCCGTCCACTTAGATTTCACCGCCCACCACCTGTTGGAACCGATGCGCGCATGGCTGGCGAAAATGCCCAGCGAAGTGTCGGGATTGAAGCTATAACTGCACCTCACCGCACCATCAAATACGCCCCGATATAGATGAGCAGGAAGAGCGCAATCCACACGATAGCGTCGCTGACCGAGAAACTGCCCGCTGAACGGGCTTCTATCCAGTCGCGCATCTTCGCCAAAGCGCGCGCAAAGGTGAGACGCCCCGCTCGGCGCGAAGCACTTCGAAACAGCGGAACAACCCACACCACCACAGGGTACAGCCCGCGCCGATAGACCCAGTCTAAATCCAGCACCCCCTTCGGCTTCGGCTGGAGATATGGCGCCAGCCACAAAAACCCCAGTCCCGTGCCGATAAACAGGTTCAGAGTGGTCAACACCTTGTCGAACTTGTAGAACGCCAGCGATTCGGGATAGGGCAGGAAGGTGTTGAATAGCCCTGGAGCAATCCCCATCGCCACACAGATAAGCGCAAGGATGCCCATCCCTGCCTGCATACTGCGCGGAACTTCCTGCACCGATTGATATTGCGCCACTCGGTTGGGCTGGGGCGTGCCGAACCACGCATAGTAGGCGAGCTTGAGCGCAACCGACAGGAATGTGCCCACCGACGCCACCGTGAGCATCAGGTAGGCGGTGCTTTGCCCTATTTCGTCCAGCCCGTGTGTGATGATGGCTTTGCTGATGAACCCGTTGAACAACGGCACGCCCGATATCGAGAGCGCACCAATCAGATACAGCACCAGCGAAATCGGCAAGCGTCGGTAGAGCTCACCGCCCGCAAGGTCGCTGAGCCGTTCCTTGCCTGTGGCGAACATAAGTGCGCCCGCCCCCATCAGCAAGAGCGACTTGTACATAATGTGGGCGAAGGCGTGCGCTGTCGCTCCGTTGACTCCGTGCGCGCCCCCAATCCCCACCGCACAGACCATATAGCCCACCTGACTCACGATGTGATAGGAGAGTAGGCGTCGCATATCGTTCTGGAAAGTGGCATAGACCACACCATAGAGTGCCATCACCGCTCCTGCCCACATCAGCACTTCTGCCCCTGCGAATCCCCGCGCCAACACATAGACCGATGCTTTCGTGGTGAACGCCCCCAAATAGACGATTCCCGATACCGAGGCGGTCGGGTAAGCGTCGGGAAGCCATGTGTGGAAGGGGGGCACACCTGCATTGATCACGAACGCAATCAAGATAAGCCACGCCCAGAGATTGTCCAGCTGGAGTAGATTGAACTCCAACCCTCCGCCCCCTGCCCAGTGCCCCAGCACACCGAAGAGCAGCAACAGCCCGCCGATCAGGTGATAGAGGAGGTAGCGTAGCCCTGCGCGGTAGGAGTCGGGTCGGCGTGCGCTCCAGATGAGCAGGGTTGCGCAAAGCGCCATCATCTCCCAGAACACGAACAGGGTGATGAGGTCGCCTGCGAAGGTCACTCCCAGCGTACTGCCTGCGTAGAGATAAGCGAGCAAGTGTTCGCGCCCATCACGCTGTGGAAGCGCATAGAGCATTCCCGCACCGAGCGCAATCACGAACGCCAGCGCAAAAGCGACACTCAGGCGGTCGACGCGCAACAGGGTCAGCGTATAGTCCAGCAACGGCACGCGCAGATGCTCACCTTGGGGCAGGTTCAGCAAAAGCAGGAGTATCCCCACCGGCACGAGCAGGAGGTAGGCAGTGCGCGCGGTGCCCCGTAAAATCGGGATTAGGAGCGCGCTTGCTATTAGGAGCAGACCGGGGTGGAGTATCTCAAGCATAGTAGTCCTCCTTGCGTGCCAGCAGGCGTTTGGCTAACAGGTCGTAGAGGGCGACGAAGACCGCCGTGCCCCCCAGCCCGATAACGGCGTAGGGCAGGGGCAGTTTCTGCTTCACAAACAGCACCTCCGCCAAGAGTCCGATAAACCACACGCCGATCAAGAGCCAGCGGAAGCCTTTCATAGCCCTGCGACCCTCCGTGTCAATTCTAAGAAGGGGTGGGGATAGACGAACAACACTAACACGCCCAGCGCCGTTGCGCAGATTGCCAGCGTCATCATCGCCAGATAGGGCGTGGCGAATTCGAGATTAGCCCTTGCGCCCTGTACCTCTCTCGTGCTGTGGGAGAGGGGAGTCTCAGCCCTCACCCCCTGCCCCTCTCCCACGCTGTGGGAGAGGGGAGTCTCAGCCCTCACCCCCAGCCCCTCTCCCACGCTGTGGGAGAGGGGAGTCTCAGCCCTCACCCCCAGCCCCTCTCCCACGCTGTGGGAGAGGGGAGTATGGCTCCCTCCCTCTCCCGAAGCGTCGGGAGAGGGAGGACTGGGGTGGGTGAGGGCTGACGACGCTCCCTCCCCCTCCGTGTGGGATGGCTGGGGTGGGTGAGGGCTATTCTTCACCGAATTCGGCTCCTCAAAAAACGCCGAGTAGACAATCGGCAGGAAATAGAGCGCGTTCAGAATCGTGCTGACCACCAGCACGCCCAGCGCGAAGTAGTGTTGGCTCTCCAGTGCGCCCAAACCGATGTACCACTTGCTCCACAGACTGGAAGCGGGAGGTAACCCTATCATTCCCAGCGCGCCCACTGTGAAACCGATCATCGTGAGGGGCATCTGCTTACCGATTCCCTTCATCTGGCTGATTTTGGTCTTCTTCGTGGCGCAGTAGATGTGTCCCGCCACAAAGAAGAGCGTAATCTTCGCGAAACCGTGAAACACCATATGAAGCGTCGCCCCCATAATACTCACGGGTACGAGCAGACCTGCGCCCAACACTACATACGAGAGCTGGCTAATCGTCGAGTAGGCAAGACGCAACTTCAGGTCGTCTTGGAACAACGCAATCATCGATGCCAGCACAATCGTGATTCCTGCGATGTAGGGCAGGATATGCATCACTTGCAGGCTTGTGAGGCACTCCACTCCGAACACATAGACGACCACTCTCAGCACCGTGAACACCCCTGCTTTTACGACGGCTACGGCGTGCAGAAGCGCACTCACAGGAGCAGGCGCAACCATCGCCGAGGGGAGCCACTTGTGAAAAGGCATTATCGCGGCTTTCCCAATCCCCGCAATATAGAGCAGAAACGCCCCAAGCACCAGCCAATCGGGCGCACTACCTTGCATAAACCCACCCTTGACGAAGGTGAGCTGACCTGAAGTCGCATAGATAATCAAAATCGCCGTGAACTGGAAGCCGATAGAGGTTCCGAGCAGGTAGGTCATATAGACCCGTGCCTTCGCGCGTGCCTCTGCATCCTGCTTATGCACCACCAGCGGATAGGTCGCCAGCGTGAGCATCTCATAGAACACAAATAGCGTGAACAGGTTGCCTGCGAAGGCAATCCCGACCGCTGACCCCAGCGAGATGGCATAGAAGGCGAAGAAGCGCGTCTGGGCGTGCTCTTTCAGCGAGCGCATGTAGCCAATCGAGTAGATTCCTGCGATGAACCACAGAAACGACGCCATCAACGCAAAGAACAGCCCCAGCTCATCGACTTTGAAATAGAGTGGAACTCCTGGAAAGGGAGTGGTCAGCGTGTAGGTGCGCGTCTCGCCCGCTAAGACCGCAGGCAACAGGGATGCGACGATGCCGAACTGAGCCAGCGCGCCGAGCGGGCTCCAGAGGTCGCGCAGGTTCTGCCATCGACCTGTGAGCGCAATCAACAGTGCCGTAAGGAAGGCACTGCCAACCGCCCACATCGGTTCGGGAGAGTTCATCATGGGATTCATCGCACTATTCGGTTCCTAACAGCGTTTTTGCAATCCGTTCGGCAAGGCTTAGAGGCAACATCGCAAAGATGCCCAGCGCAATACTAAGCACCGCCAAGATGAGCGTGGGGATGAGCATACTGAGAGGGGCTTCGGTTTTAGCCCTCAGCCCCAGCCCCTCTCCCACGCTTCGGGAGAGGGGAGCCTGGCTCCCTCCCTCTTTGCTTGCGGAGAGGGGGGCTGGGGGGGTGAGGTTCAATTTTCCACTGCCCACTGCTGATTGTCCACTGCCCATAAACTCCCCACTCTTATAAAAATACGCCCGCTCAATAATCCGCCACAGATAGAGCGCTGCCAATAGTGCGCCCAACACAATCACTGGCACTAAAAACCAACGCCCCGCTTCAAGACTGCCCAAAATCAGATACCATTTCGTGACGAAGCCTGCCGTAAGGGGCACTCCGATGAGCGCAAGGGCGCACGCCGTGAACGCCAGCATCGTCATCGGCATCCGCTGAGCCATCAGGTTCAAGTCTTCAATCCGCTCTGCGCCAGTGCGGTAGATAATGTTGCCCACCGCAAGGAACAGCCCGCCTTTGATCACGGCGTGATTGATAATATGAATGAGTCCCCCTATTATGCCTGGCGTGTTGAGCATCGATAGCCCCAGCACCATATAGCCAATCTGTGCGACCGAGGAATAGGCTAACATTCGTTTCAAGTTGTGCTGAAAGATTGCCAGCAGTGAGCCGACCAAAATCGCTACTGCGCCCAACCCCATAAAAATCTCTTCTAACGGTACGACCTCGGAAAGGAACGACGGCTTCAGCACATCGAAAAACACGCGGAAGGTCGCATAGACCCCGACCTTCGTGGTGAGCGATGCCATCAGCGCCGTAATCGAATCGGGCGCATAGGTGTAGGCGTTCGGAAGCCAGGTGTGGAGAGGAAAGAGTGCCATCTTGACCGACAGCCCCAGCGTGATGAATGCCATTCCTACCAGCAGGGTACGTGAGCCGTACAACTCCGCCAAGTGTACCCGCAAGTCGGGCATGTTGAGCGTGCCCGTAATCATATACAGATAGCCCACGCCAAGCAGGAAAAGGGTCGATGCAATCGTGCCGATGATGAGATAGTTATAACTCGCTAAGAGTGCTTCACGCCGACGCCCCACCGCAATCAAGGCATAACCCGCCAGCGACGCTATCTCCAAAAACACATAGAGATTGAAAATGTCTGCGGTGGTCACCATGCCCAACAGTCCGCTCACAAACAACAGATAGGCAGAGTAGAAGTACGGCTCTTGGTGGGGCAGAATATCGCGTTGAATGCTCTGCTTGGTGTAGATTGTGATGAGCAGGGTAAGGGTCGTAATCAGCAGAATCAGCAGGAGGCTGAGCGTATCGACAGCGTACTCAATTCCATAGGGCGGTTTCCAGTTGCCAAGTGCGTAGCTCACGCGTCCCTGCTCCAACACGCGCGGAACGAGTAGAAACCCACAGATTGTCGAACCCAACACAGAAGCAAAAGTAATGCCCCAGACGGCGCGTCCAATACGGCGCACCACGCCACCCGCCAGCACCACCACTGCACCCGCCAACGGGATGACCACATGCAGGATGGGCAAATGCTCAGCCACCATTGCCCTCCCCGTTCTCTTGAATCATCTGGGTGAGTTCGGCTTCCTCGATGGTGCCGTAGGCGTTATAGATGCGAATCACCAACCCCAGCGCAAACGCTGTGAGACTAATCCCCACGACAATCGCCGTCAAGATCAGCACATGGGGAAGTGGATTGACATAGGCGGTGTCCGGGTCGCCTGTATAAACAGGAGCCGTGCCCCCCTGCACCTTAGAAGTCAGGATAAAGAAGGTGTAGACCCCTGACTGTGCAAGGTTCAACCCGATGACCTTTTTGATGAGGTTGCCCTTCACGATGGTCATGTACAGCCCCAGCACGAAGATGAGCATACTGACCCAGTAGTACTTTTCGAAAAAGGGAATCACTTCTGCCCTCCTCGAAGCATTTCCGCGAACAGGGTGACGATGACCCCGCCCACCGTGATGCCGATGGCGACTTCGAGAATGTAGATGACCACTTGGCTCGTCAGGATTGGCTCGGACGAGTAAAGTACCGTGTACTGCAGGAACTTCCCACCTGATGCTAGGGTTGCCAACCCGATGACGACGAAAATCAGCGCGCCGAGCAGGCTCATCCAGTCGCTGAGCCGTCGGCTGAGGTCGCGTCGGGCTTGGTCATAGCCGTAGGAGATGACACTCAAAATGAACGCAGTCCCGACGACCACGCCTCCCTGAAATCCGCCTCCGGCTCCATACTTGCCATGTGCCATGATATAGGCGCCCAACACTAAAATGAAGGGCACTGTGTAGCGCGCCGTGACTTGGATGATGAGGTCGCGATGCATCAGACGCTCCTCCTCATGATGAGCATCATCGCCACACCTGCGGTCATTACCACCAGCACCTCGCCGAGCGTATCGAACCCACGATAGCAGACCAAGATGGCGGTCACGATGTTCTCGGAACCCGTTTCAGAGTAGGCGTTCTGGATATAGTAAGGCGCAACATGCTGATTAGCAGGGTTATCGGGGTTGCCCAGCGGGGGCATATCGAGCGAGGCGTAGACCAGCGCAACGCCCACCAGCACCAACACCAAGAACGGCGGGAACCACCGATAGCGTTTCACCGTCGTCAGCGTTTCGTCCAGCTCCTTTCGTGTGCTTCGGCTAATGGCTAACAACAGCAGTGGAGTTGCCACGCCTGCCCCAATTGCCGCTTCGGTGAGTGCGACATCTGCCGCCTTCAAATCCACCCAAAGCATCGCCAGAATCAGGCTGTAAGCCCCCAGCAGGAGCGACCCTGTGAGCGTGTCACGGCTGAAGGTAATCCCCACCGTGAGCGCGAGGAGTAGCCCGAGCAGAGTCAGGTCAATCCACACTGCTTCCCTCCTCCTCACGAGTCAGGTAGGCAGACCGTGCTAGCGCATGTGAGGCGACAGGTCCTGTCAGGAGCAGGAAGATTAGCACCAGCACAATCTTGAGACTGGTCTGGGTCAAGCCGTCGTAGACCGCCAGCCCTATTAGCACGAGCGGGAGCCCCAGTGTGTCGCCGTTGCCGGCGGGATGGACGCGCGAGTAGAAGTCGGGGAATCGCACAATCCCGACTGCTGCCACCACGAACACAAAACAGCCCACAAAAATCAGCACACCCGCCAGCAGTTCATTGAATGTCATCTTAGTCTACCCTCCGCGATTCCAGATAGCGCAGAAACGCCAGCGTCGAGACGAAGTTGATAACCGCATAGATAATCGCAATATCCATAAATAGGTCAGGACGCTTATTGATGAACCCAATCAGTACGATAATCACGACGGTCTTCGTGTTGACCACATTAATTGCCAGCACGCGGTCGTGCGCAGTGGGACCCACTATCGCTCGGTAGAGCGAGATGCCTGTTGCCAACAAAATGATGAACAGCGCCACGACTAACATCGCTCGATTTGTTTCACGCGTGCTTGCATCTCGCCTGAGAACAGGCTCTCTAATGACTTTTCAGTAAGCGCATGCACAATAAACTTGGTGCCCTCGACCTCGACCGTGACGGTGCCAGGGGTGAGCGTGATTGAGTTCGCCAGAAGCACCTTCGCCACATCGGTTTCGAGGTCGACTTCAATCTCCACCATTTTAGGGTCAATTGGCATTTGGGGATGGAGCACGCGCTTCATCACATCAACGCCCGACAGGATAATCTCCTTGATGAGCCAGGGCAGATAGGCTAACACTTTCAGCGTGCCTCGGCAGAGTCGGGCAGAGGTGGCGGTAGATGAGACCAGCGGCGCCGAGACCCACGCGACCAGCAGAGAAACCACCAGCCCTGTGCCCAGCATCAGCGCGTCCAACTTCCCCGATAGAGCGAACCAAAACCCGAACAGCACGGCGAAGGTGATAAAAGTCTGCCACATCGTTCTCTCCCAAGAGGTGAGATACCGCTCTCCACTCCACTGTGTTCAGCGCACCGCCTCAAGACCGTTTATGCTCGATAGTATACCTATGGGGTTGTTGACGGGTATAAAATAGCCGCTATGCACCAGCCCGACATCCAGCGCGTGATCGAACTCATCGCCGAGCGCAAGATTGAAGAGGCGATGCAGGAGGGCAAGTTCGACAACCTGCCCGGACGCGGGAAACCCCTGCCGATGGATGAAGAGTGGTTTGTGCCTCCTGAAATGCGCCCTGCTATTCGCCTGCTCAAAAGCGCAGGTGTGCTTCCTGACTGGATGGAACGGGCGCGCGAAATCGAACGCATTCGCGACTATTATCGCCAGCTGTGGCTGATTGCCGAGCGGGAGTATCCTCGAATCTGCGAAATGGGTGAAGAGCGGTTCTTGGTGTGGCGAACCGAGACTTGGCAGGTGATGGCACAAACCATCCAGCAGATTAACTCGCAGGTGTTAGCCTACAACTGCACTGCACCTGCCCACGCCAACCCCCAAATCCCCCTCCAGAGTGAGAAGGAACACGCCCGCTTCACCGAGCAGTTTCGAAACCCGTTCACTGAGTCGGGTGAGGGGTAGGAAGCAATGATGGGGCGATTCACTATCCACAGGCTGAGGCTTCTCTTCTGCCTGTTCTGGATTGGGCAGTTAGGGGCACAAGCGCAGTACATCGGGCACTTCACGCCTGACGACTTCGCCACCCAAGTTTTCGGCTGGAGCGGGCAGAACGGCGTTTCGGGGTTCAACACGAACCCCACGAATGTGCTGGGCTATCCTGCACCGGGTTTCACGCCAACAACGCCCGACAACTCTAAACTCTTCTCGTTTGGTTGGGGTGGTTATGTAGAGGTGGGCTTTGCACACCCCATTCAAAACTTGCCCGTTGGGGTAGACCCGCATAACCCAGACGGCTACGACTTTATCGTGTTCGGCAATTCGTTTTATGTCGGTGGAAATCCCTGCTTTGCCTTTGTGGAACCGGGCTATGTGGAGGTGGGTGTCGACCGCTCTGGCTTGGGCGTGCCTGATGAGCAGACCGAATGGTACTTGCTGTTGCCTTCCAACCCCGACCCACGCGATGAGAACAGGCTCCCACGCTTTCCGCTCCCCTCGCAGTGGTTCGGGAACATCTCGGTGTGTCCGCCGATTGTGGGCTACGCCGATGTGGCGCCAATCACGAATCAGGGGCATCCGCTCGTGCCCGATGACCCTTACACGCCGGGCATTCAAGGCATCTCGGCAGGAGGCGACCCGTTCAAGCTAGAGTGGGCGATCGATTGGGCAACAGGTCAGCCCGTTCACTTGGAGCAAGCCCACTTCATACGAATCGTCCACGCAGGCGATGCAATGATGGGCATCTTCGGGCGTTCTTCCACCGAAGTCACGGCGATTGCACGGGTGCGACGCTATGGCGATACCAACACCGACGGCTGTGTGGACGATGCCGACCTGCTGGCGGTGCTATTCGAGTTTGGGCAAACAGGGAATGCCCTAGCAGGCGATGTGAACCGCGACGGGATTGTGGACGACGGCGACCTGCTGGTAGTGCTGTTCCAGTTCGGTCAGGGGTGCAATTGAGAGGAACATTCGAGGGTGTGCGGTATCGAATAGGGTATGTACCGTACAGCGTTCTTCAGTCTGTTGTTTCTGCTGTTTATTGGGACTGCCGTCCTTGCGCAGTTGCCTGAGCCTCAGGTTGAGCCGATTGTGGGCGCGCGGATGCCTGCGCTCAGTCCTGATGGCAAGCGAATTGCGTTTGTGTATCGCGGAGACATTTGGGTTGCCCCTGCAGAGGGTGGGCGCGCAACCCCTCTGACCCGCCATGTGGCATATGATGCCTTCCCGCTCTGGTCGCCGTGTGGCAAGTGGATTGCGTTCGGCAGTGTGCGCAACGGCAACTGGGATGTATTCGTAATCCCTGCCGATGGGGGCGCCACGCGCCAACTCACCTTCCATGCCCAAAGCGAGATTCCCAGCAGTTGGAGCCGAGACGGGCGATTCCTCTACTACTCGGCTTCATACGACTCGAGCAACCCTTCGGTCGTTGAGCTGGAGGTCGCCACGGGGCGGTTTCGGCGTGTGGTAGAAGACTACCTCACGATTAACGGTCCGCAGGTCTCGCCCGATGGCACGAGCCTCATCTACGGGCGTTATGGCTTCCCGTGGTGGCGACCGCGCTATGTGGGTTCGGGCGCGATGCAAATTTGGCACTACAACCTGCGCACGGGCGAACGGCGAGCGATTACCAACGACCAACGCCAACACCTCTGGACACAGTGGATGCCCGACGGACGCACGCTCCTGACCGTCACGATTGGTGAAAAGACGCCTGACTCGCCCCGACTGGGCGAAATCTTGCCGGTGTTCCAAGATAACGCCCGACGCACGCCCAACCTGTGGGCGGTGGACCTGCAGGGGCGCAAACGCCAGCTGACTCAGTTTGTGGGCGGGGCAGTGCGCTACCCCACCGTCGCCTACAACACGGGCGATATCGCCTTTGAATATGAAGGGCATCTCTATCTACTCAGGCAGGGTGCGCGTGAGCCTCAGAAGTTGACCTTCACCGCTGTACAAGACGATGTGGTCAACACCCGCCAACGCGAAAGCTTCACGAGCGGTGTGGAGGAGGCAGAACCCTCGCCTGACGGCAAACAGTTCGCCTTCCGACTGCGCGGGGACATCTGGCTCATCGATGTCGAGAAGCCCAAATCGACTCCCGAAAAGCGCAACGCCGAATTCGCCAAGCGACTCACCGAGTGGGTGGGCGACGACTCCGACTTCATCTGGTCGAAGGACGGCAAGACCCTCTACTTCACCTCCGACCGCAACTACCACCAGCAACTTTATGCGCTCAATATCGAGACTCTGGAGGTCAAGCGTCTCTATGACCGTCCTGCCGATGTGACGCGCCTGAAACTCTCGCCTGATGGCAAGTTCTTGGGATTCTGGGTCTCAGGTGGCGATGGTGGACTGTTCACGCTTAACTTAGAGACGAACGAGGTGAAGAAGGTGCTCCACGAGCCGGGCACGCACTGGTACGGCTTAGGGGGTGGCGATTTCGCTTGGTCGCCCGATATGCGCTGGATTTGTGTCCAGCGTGTGTCCCCGAACCGAGGTGCGCGCAATCTCTGGATTCTGCCCGCTGATGGTTCGGGCGAACCCATCAACATCACCCGCCTGAACAGTTTCCACGGGCAACCTGCGTGGTCGCCTGACGGCAAGTATCTCTTCTTCTCCAGCACTCGCGAGGGGAACGCGCTCTATGTGGTGCCCCTGACGCGCGAGACCGCCCGCCTGCAAGATACCGACATCAAGTTCGAGAAGCCGAAAGAGGACGAACCGCTGGAGGTCAAGATCGATTTTGACGGCATCGACCAGCGTATCCGACGCCACTCGAACCAGCAACCGCAGGCGGACTTGGTGGTCGCCTCTGACGGCAAAATCTACTTCATCTCGGAGGGCGACATCTGGCAGGTAAGCTACGACGGCAACGAGTCGAGACGGCTCACCAGCGGGGGTGGGCACGCTTTCCTGCGGGTTTCGCCCGACGCCAAGAAACTGTTCTATGTGCGCAACAGCGAACTCTATGTGATGAACCTGCAGGCGAACAACCGCGTCGACAAGGTCGAGTTCCGTGCCGAGTTCGAGGTGGATACGAACGCCCTGCGCGAAGCAGCGTTCGTGCAGTTCTGGCGTGCCTACGAGCGGGGCTTTTATGACCCCGGCTTTCATGGGCGCGACTGGGCGAAGATACGCGAACGCTATCGTCCCTTGCTAAAAGGTGTCGGCACGCCTGAAGAGTTCGGCGCGGTGCTGTCGATGATGGTCGGTGAGTTGGAGGCGTCCCACACGGAGGTCTCGCCCCAGTCCAGTGGAGGGCGTTCGCCCAGCACGCCGCATCTTGGGTTCACGATCGACTACAGCCATCGCGGGCGCGGGTTGAAGGTCGCCAGTGTGCCCGAAGGCTCGCCCGCTTCGTTCCCAGAAACGCAGATTCGTCCGGGCGAGTTCGTGCTGAAAATCAACGGCGAACCCGTGCAAGCCGACCAGAACCTGTGGCAACTCATCAACGATAAGGGCAACCGCACCTTCGAGTTCCTTGTGGCGCCCACTCCTGATGAAGCGGAGGCACGCATCGTGCGCTATCAGCCCCTGAGCGCAGGCGCGTGGAGCGAACTGCACTACCAAAACCGCGTCAACCGCCTGCGACGCTATGTCGAGGAGAAGAGCGGTGGGCAAATCGGCTATGTGCATATCCGCGGAATGGGCGGGGGCGACCTGACCCGCTTCGAACGCGAGTTCTACGAGTACTCTCAGGGCAAGAAGGCGATGATTATCGATGTGCGGTTCAACGGCGGAGGCAACATCTCCGATACGCTCATCGACTGGCTGGAGCGCACCCAGTACGGCTTCTATCGGGCGCGCGATGGCGAAGCCTACTCGTGGCCCAGCAACGCCGTCGAGATGCCGATGGTGGTGATGATGAACGAGCGCAGTATGTCCAACGCCGAGATGTTCCCCTACGCGGTGAAGGCGAAGCGCTTGGCGACCACCGTGGGCTGGGCAACGCCGGGCTATGTGATTGCCACCTGGAGCCTCGGCTTGGTGGACGGTACGGGCGCACGCATGCCCCAGCTCGGCGTCTATCGCAAGGACGGCTCGAATATGGAGAACAACGGTGAGCGTCCCGACATCGAAGTCTGGCTCTCGCCTGAGGACTGGCTTGTCGAGCGCGACCCGCAGTTAGACCGCGCGCTGGAAGTGCTGATGAGAAAGTAAACGAACCGCGTGGCTTGGGCATCTTGCCCATATTGCAGAAAGTGGTTTGGGCATCTTACCCATTCAGCACACGGGCAGGATGCCCGGGCTACGATTGGGCTGATGGGCAGGACGCCGTGCTATGGTTTGGCTGATGGGCAGGATGCCCGGGTGAAGTGCGCTGGTACTCGCTCGATGTCACGAGCCTGCCCATCTTCATCACCCCGATTTTCTCGCTGTTTGTGATGGCACTCGCCAATCGGTGGCTTCAGGCGTGGCGTCCGCGCTGGTCGCTCAAGATGCTTCTCATACGCTTTGGGGGAATGTACGCGCATCGGTTCGGCTTCCCCTTCGCCTTGGGGCTGATTTTGGGCGACTTCACGATGGGGTCGCTCTGGTCGCTGATTACGATTGTATTCCAAGTGCCGACCTATCGAATCTATATCTAAGCCTGTGGGGTACAATCCCTCTAGCTGTTGTCTGTTGAGGTGGTTTGGTGTGGTTTTCATAGAAAAAGGCTACCTCAGGAGGCTTTTTCAGCAGGAACGACAGGAAAGTTGGGTATATCTCAGCCTGTGGGGTACAATCCCTCTGGCTATGGAGAGCCTGATCGAGTGGGCGAGACAACCTGAAGCGACCCTTATCTTGATGGGCGTTGTCGCAGTTCTGCTTCTGCTGAATCTGGGGTTCCTGTGGCGTTGGCAGAAGTTTCAGCGACGCTGGCGCCAACTGATGACCCACAGTGAAGGCGGGTCGCTGGAGCATACTCTGTATGAGACTCTACGCCGAGTGGCTCTGCTGGAGGAGACCCTCAAAGCGCACGGGAACCATTTAGAGCGTTTACAGAGTCAAACAGACCACTGCCTGCAACACATCGGGATTGTGCGCTACGACGCTTTCCCCGATATGGGTGGGCACCAGAGCTTCGCGCTGGCTGTGATGGACGAACACGGCGACGGCATCGTGCTGAGCGGGATTCATAGCCGTCAGGAGATGCGCGTCTATGCCAAACCTCTCAAAGGGCACACCTCGCCGATTGGGCTGTCGGACGAAGAGAAGCAAGCCATCCGCGAAGCAAAGCAGGGCAACCATGTGGGGCGGATATGAACTGAGCGATGAGATTCTCATCGAACGCTTTCGGGAGGGCGATGAGTCGGCGTTCGATACGCTCGTGCGACGCTACGAGCAGAAGGTCTATCAGTACGCCTACCGCTTAGCCCAGAACGCAGACGACGCCTCCGATGTGGTCGCCGAGACTTTCCTGAGAATGTACAACTCGCTCAAGCGGTTTCGGGGCGATGCGCAACTCTCCACTTGGCTCTACCGCGTGGTGAGCAATGTCTATTTCGATTTTCGCAAGCGCGAAGCACGCCACCAGCACCTGCCCTTAGAAATCCCCAGCGAAGAGGACGACGAGCTGATGGAACGCCCTATCCCCGACGAGCGCAACGACCCGAACGACTATGTGTTGGAACAGGAACGCCACCGCGTGCTGATGGAAGCGATTCAGCAACTGCCCGAATATCAGCGCGCTATCGTGGTGCTGTTCCATATTGAAGACCGTCCCTACGAAGAAATTGCCCAAATCACGGGGCTACCGTTGGGCACGATTAAGTCGCGCCTCAACCGCGCCCGCAACGCCCTCAGAGAACTACTCGAACCGCATCGGGAACTTTTTGAGAGCGGTTCGAGTCAATCATTCGAAACCGAAGTGGAGGCACACGATGCACTGTGAGAAGGTTAGAAGCCTGCTACACGACTATATCGAAGGAACTTTGAATCGGGGTATCGCCGATCAGGTGGAAGCGCACCTCAATCGGTGTGCGGACTGTCGGCGCGAGTGGCAGTTTGTGAACGGTATTTGGCGCGGGTTGGAGACGCTTCCGGAGGTGACGCCCCCTGCTGACCTGCACGCGCGTATCATGACGCATGTGCGTGCGAACACGCGCGCCCGTGAAGCACAACAGCGACGGTTCCTATGGCGGTGGCTTGTGCCCAGCCTCAGCGCAGCAGCGGTGCTCGTCATCGCCATCGGGCTGTTCACGACTCAGACACGCGGGGGCGTGCAGGGCGGTCTCGGCAACTTGCCCACAACGAACTCCAATACAACGGAGACCCTGCCCCAGCCCGTGCCTGCAGGTGTGCGGGTGGAATGGCGCGAAGTAGCGCAGGGCGAGCAACTCCCTGTGTTGGAGGCGACCCTGAACCGTGAAGCGACCGCTTCGTTGGTGTTCACTCCTAATGCCCAGACACCTCCACGCGAAGGCACGATTGTCTGGCAAGGTCAGCTCCTGCCCCAGCGCACGATTGAAATCCCGCTCAAGATGGTGTTCGAACTCAGCACCGAGCGTGTGGCGACGCTTTGGTGGAATGTGGATGACCAGTACCGTGCGCTGTTTATTCCTGCAGGCTATCCGCCCGCTCGCATCGCCACTGTGCGCCTGAATGCACCGCTCAGTGAAGCCTTAGCCAAGTTGGCGGGTCTCTATCAAACGCCCATCGAGTGGGTTCCGTCCGACCGCGCCCAGAACCCGATTGTGGTGCTGAATGTGGAGGATGCTACGCTGGAGGAGGCACTCAACCAGCTCCTGAACGGCACGGGCTACCAACTCAAGCAGACCGAGAGCGGTTGGCGCGTGGCGCCCCAGTGATAGTGTGGCACAGGCAGGAATGCCTGTGCTCCTAAAAAACGCACAGACACTCTTGTCTGTGCTGCTTTTCAGTATAGGTGTCTTATGTGTGCTACCTACCCGAACCCTGCGCTATCCATCGCGCTGTCTGAGGGTGTTTGAAAAAGTGGCTTGGGCATCTTGCCCATACAGCACAGAGGGTGGACGCCCCTGCTTTGGGGTTGCTTGGTTCAAGCATCTCGCACCCTGTCATTCTGAGCGAAGCGAGGAATCGCAACTGGGGCGCCACCGAGACCCCTCGCCTTCGGCTCGGGGTGACAAGGGGACGCCCGTACTACAGTTTGGCTGATGGGCAGGATGCCCGTGCTACGACTGGATTTTTCGAACACCTCGCGCTGTCTCAACTTCTTTCTCTGCTTCCTCTTCCTCATAGTCCGAGATAGGGATTCCTTGCCGGTTTCATTATTCTGACCTCCCAGAACAACTGCCTGCCGACACGGAGTCTCTACAGACGAAAAGGCAGTATGTTCACCCACAAAGTATACTCAATCGCTGAGAGAGTGTTCGAAGATCAACTTGTGGCACGGGTATTCCTGCCCATCAGCAAAGTTATGAGGGCAGTGGGCAGTCGTCAATCGGCAGTCGGTAGCACGGGCGTCCCCCCCGAATGCAAATGGGCAAGATGCCCAAGCCACTTTTTTTTCTCCGATTAGCACCGTGCCCCGAACCTGCACCAGTATTGGGTACAGTTTAAGAAACTTTCATAAGGCTCCGATAATCTAAGACTATGAACAGGGAGGCACGCGTGATGAGCATCTGTCCCAGATGCTTTTCTGAGATACCCGAGAAGAGTATCTTCTGTATGGAATGTGGGGCGCGTATCAGCGAGGCGAAAGGCGATAGCCTCGCGCTGGAAGGCTCGGACATCGAAGTCTATCCCGAAATCGCTCGCGCCAATCTGCTCCGAATGCAAGGCAAGTATGAAGAAGCGGTCAGCGTCTGTCGCCAAATCCTCGGACGCTTCCCCAGCAACGAGACTGCCCACGCCCTTATGGGCGACATCTACGCCGACCAAGGCAAGCTGGAGGACGCCATCCAGTGGTACGAAATGCTGGTGGAGTTGGCGCCCAATAATGCGGTCTACTCGGCGAAGTTGTTCAATCTGCGCGCGTTATATGCAGCGCAGATTGCACCGCCCCCACCTGTGGAGATTGCCGAAGAGAAACCTACTAAAGCCCCCTCACCCAAGACTTGGGCATATGGGGTGGGGAGCCTGTTAGTGCTGATACTGATAGCCTCGGCGTTTGTGGCGGGCGCACGACTCAGCGCGAATCGCGAAGCCTCGTCGGCTAACACCGTCGCAGGAGCCACTCTGCCCAATAATAACACCCTCAATCAACCTCAAGACACCCCGAACCGAGTGGTGATACCGCCTCCCAGCCCGTCGCAGGAGGAACCTGCTCGTCCCCCGACGCCTGCGCCCAGCGGTTTCACAGGGATGAGCGTTCAGGAAGAGCAGGTTGCCCGCGCGGTCAGCCAGCGACTGAATAACCTGCCTGTGTGGTGTACGGTCGACCCGATTCGGCGCACTTGGCAGGTGCGCTCCAGCATTCGGGCGGGTGTGTTGAACCGCGAGCGGATGATACAGGAGACTTTGGCGGTGGCGAATGCGTTCTTCAGTCAGCTGCCCGACGCTCAGAGTGTTTCGGTCTCACTCCTCGTGCCCAGCGCAACAGGCGAAGAGACGATCGCGCTCACAGCTGAGATTCCGCGCCAGCTGGTCTCGCAAGACCTATCCCAGCTCAGCCCTGAGCAGTTGAGTGCGCTGTTCCAGCAAATCTCGGTTTGGTGGAACCCCAACTTGAACTTGCCTTAGTGGGGCATTTCGGAGAGTGCGCGGGGGGCTTCCCATTCGTCAGGATAGGGGAGTCCCTCGCGCTCGCGCTGAATAGCCTCCCAATCGATAGGGGGATATTCAACGGGTTCGAAGCCGATGCTCCTGTGGTTCGCCATTCCGGGCACATTCACCGTCAGAAACAGGAACGCATAGATGCCCAAGTAGCTTGCCAGTCCCACCCGTGTCAGGGCGCGCACGGTGCGTGGCTTGTGTTGGCGCGCCCATTCAATCACGGTAATCGGCGCCAGCACCAAGATGCTCTTCGCCAAGATGAACGCCAAAACGCCGTGCCCCAAGTAGAAGCGCATCAACGGGTTGCCCTCTTCGGCAAGCCCCTTGTCTATCAGCACCAGCGTAATCAGCAGGTCCGCCACACAGACCAAGAGTATCGCCCAACTCTCTGGGCTAAGGTGGGATAGTAGCCGTCTCATGCTTGCCTCCTGCACAGGTTGTTCCATATTTGCAGGACAAATTGCCTGTGCAGGAGATTATCGGCAATAGGGGGGGCTTTTTCTACACCCGACCGATTCCTGAAATGCCTTTCAGACAGACATGCCCCCCTCACACTCATGGTCAGAACAGGCTGGGCACGGTGGGGTCAATCGCCACATCCAGCAGCACGGGCTGGTTCATCGTCAGGGCGCGCGGAATGGCTTCCTCCACCGCTTCGGGCGTCGTGAGTCGCTCGGCGTGGACGCCCATCCCTTGAGCGAGGGCGACCAAGTCTAAGTGGGGCACATCTAACCCCTGAACGCTCTTCTCGGTGCCGGGGTAGAACGCCATCGTGAAGCTTTTGAGAATGTTGTAGGCGCGGTTGTTCAGCACCAAGAACAGCACAGGAGCGTTCTCTTCGCGTGCGCTCCAGAGGGCTTGGACGGAGTACATCGCTGAGCCGTCGCCAATCACGCACACGACGGGGCGCTCGGGTTGCGCCATCTTAATCCCGATGGAAGCGGGCATCGCCCAGCCCAGCCCACCGCTGGCGGAGGTGTAGTAGTCGTTCTCTGCACCCAATCGCACGAACTCACGCAAGCACAGGCTCGATGAGACCGCCTCGTCCACAATCACGGCGTTAGCAGGTAGGTGGCGCGAGAGCGTATGAAGCACAAAAAACGCGCCCATCTTGGCGCGGGAGCGGGTCGCTTCGGAGCGTCGGCGCGCCTCTTCCACTGCGCGCGAAGGCATCGTATAGTCGCGCTGGGGGAGATTCTCAGCAAGATAGGCAAGTGCGCCCCGAATATCGCCAATAAACGCCATCTCGCCAGGCATTCGGGTCGCCTCCATCACATCGTCGGTAATCAAACCTGCGCGCCCACCGGGCGGGAGCAGGGTGCCGGGGAAGTAGGGATAGAGCAGGAACATCGGTGCGCCCACCACCAGCACGAAATCGTATTGGCTCAGCGTCTGCAAAAGGCGCGGTACTGCAGGCAACAGCATCCCCTCATAGAGTGGGTGATTCGTGGGGAACGCCATTCGGGAGTTGAGTGGCGCGTGGTACACGGCACAGCCGAGTTTCTCAGCGACGGCAATCGCCTCGTGTACCGCATTCGCCCCCCCGACGCCTGCTCCCAACACCAGTGCTGGGCGTTGCGCTTGGCTAAGCGCGCTTACCAGCATTTCCAGACCCTGTGGCGCGCTGGGTGGGTGAACCTCGCGATGGGGCACTCCCGAAGCAGGCGCGTCCCAATAGTTCATCGGAATCGAGACGAACACGGGACCGCGTGGGGGTGCCGTTGCAATATGATAGGCTTGTTCTAAGGCGTTGGGCACATCGTCGGGATGTTGCACCTCGTATGCCCACTTCGTGACGGGGCGCGCCATCCCCACCAAATCGCCCGACAGGAGCGGTTCGTGAAAGATATGACGAGTGTCTTGCTGACCGCAAGTGACAATCAGGGGCGTGCGGTTCTTCAAGGCGGTGAACAGGACGCCCATCGCGTTGCCCAGACCCGGCGCAACATGCAGATTAATCATAGCGGGTTTGCCACTGGCTTGGGCGTAGCCGTCCGCCATCGCCAGCGCAATACTCTCTTGCAGAGCCAACACATAGCGCACCGAGTCGGGTAGCCCTACCAGAAAGGGCAGTTCGGTCGAGCCGGGGTTGCCGAACAGGTGGCGCATACCACGCCGTGCCATCCACTCAAAGGTCGCTTCCCGAATGTTCATAGGCACTTGTTTCGAACAGGCGGTTAGAAATCCTGCCAAATCCTGCATAGGCTCACAGGGGATGAGAGTGTTTGAAAAAAGACTTTCGTAACACGGGCATCCTGCCCATAAAGTAGCACAGGCATTCTTGCCTGTGTAAAAGGCACAGACTGAATGTCTGTGCCACACTCGTAGCACGTGCGTCCTGCCCCTACGCGAAATGGGCAAGATGCCCAAGCCACTTTTTTCCGAACACCCTCATAGGAGATTGATCGAGTGCATGGTTCTCATTTATGCGCGCGCTCATAAATTTTATGAACGCGCGCATATTTTATGAGCGGCGCTCATAAAATGCGCCTTTACGAACCCCATGGCGTGTCAGTTTGCCCGAACGCACCAGCTTATCAAGTAGTCTTGTCGCTTGATGGGGAGTGAGTTTGCACAGCTCCGCTGCTTCACCGCGCGTGATTCGTCCATGCTTGTCCACATATTGGAGAATCATTTGCTCCTGTTGGATTGGTTCGAAGCCTCGCTGGCGCACATAGGCAATCGGTTGCCCCAAACGGCGGTAAATATCGGCAGAAAGGTGCCATGTGCGCCCTTTGCGTTCTCCACGCGATTCGAGAAAACCTTTCTCGACTAAGCGGTTGAGCGTGGCGCGCGCTTCATCATGAGGCTTTTGAATCAGAAGTGCCGCTTCCTCCGTTGTAATCGTTCGGTTTTGCCAAAGGGCATTCAAGATAAGGAGTTCATCCAGTCGCAGTTCGTTTCCAGCTTGCGCTTCCTCAACAACTAAGCGTACGAACTCCATATTCGCCTTCCCGCCAGGAAGAACAACGACAACACTTGCCTCATTACTGCGCGCATAGGTAGGGGCTGGGCGACCGTTGCGAAGCTGCTCATAGAATATCGTATCAATCCCACGAGCTGTGCGCTCTACAATGCCTGCTCTTTTGAAGGCGTCGGCTAACATCGGATTGCGGGGACGCGGGGCAGTGACCAAGAGATTATCGATGTGTACCCCTTCTGGAAATCCTCCCGGACTGGAGACCAGCAGGTGGTCATCGTACCACTGCACATAAACCGTGCCCAGCCGAGTGTAGTCCCTGTGGATTAGGGCGTTCGCTAACGCCTCACGAAAGGCTAAGGGCGGATAATCGGGCACACCTACCCGAAGGATGCCGACCATCAGCTCCTCCTCACGATTGCGCGCATTGAATCGTTGTAGACACTCTTCCATTACACGAAGCAGTGGAAATCGGAAAAATTCGTTGACCTCGACCTGATGTCCCCGAAAGACTTGGAAAGCGACTTCGTGAGTGGGAAGAAGCCGAGATAAGGCATCAGTCTTACCAAAAAGTAGTAGCCCCAGCACACGAACCTTGACACCGTTCTCGTTGTTTTCTACAGCCCCCAGTGCTTTTGCCATCTCAAGGTCGCTGAGCTGTAGGAGCGACTGGTCTCCCCCACGATGTTCGCGGATGGAGCGTCGGTAGCGCTCGAACTCCAAAGGGTCCAAGTCATCCCAGCGGGCGTCAGGGACTACCAGAGTGGAGTAGTCTTCAATGCCGATACTGGCTTGTCGAGAATAGATTTCGTGAAAGAACATCGGCACACAGCACGGCTTTCCATCACCTCCGATTGCGCGTCTTAGATAGCGTCCACTTGCTGTCGCAACAGGGGTGCGGGTTGGGGGAACCTCTATGACAATCACTTCCTTTCCGTTTATTGCTACTATCGAGACGCGCACAGTGATTGAAGGACGCGTTCTGCTGGATATCATCGCTGTTAGACGTGCGGGGTCGGTGCGTCCCGATTCGTGGCGTGGGCGAGCGCCTGTAATGTGCCCGTCATCGTCAACGCCAATCAAGAGCCAACCAGGGGTTAGCGCGGTACGATTCGCAAGACACACCACTGCCTCAACGATATCGTTATCAGAAAGGGGCGTCTTCTCATCACTTTTGAATTCGATATCGAGCGTCTCACCAGCGGAGATTATTCTCTCCAACGCTTCGCGAGTCATGGTCTATCCCCTGTATTATGACACATGGGGCGGGAGTTTTCCCTACCGTGCGGGCGACCAGCGGGGGCTGATGAAGTCGCCTTCGTCCGTGAGGGCTTTGAGCTCCGTGCCGTCGATGCGCACGGTGTAGAGTTGACGCGCGCCGACCGTCCCCATGCTGAACACGAGCCGTTCGCCATCGGGCGCCCATGAGGGTTCATATACTTCGCCCCGCACAATCTCGGTCGGGATTCCACCATTTTCGGGGATGACATAGAGTCCCTTGCGCTTGAGCGCGCCCTTCTCGCTTCGTTCCACCATCACGAAAGCGATGCGCGACCCATCGGGCGACCATGCGACTTCGATTGCCCCTTCCGAGTTGTCGGACGACGCCCAGAGCGGTTGTACTTTGAGGTTCGGCAGCCCCTCGGTCAGGTCGATTCGTGCCAGTGCCCCGATACGGTCGCCCGTTTCAGGGTTCGCCAGCAGGTCTACCGCGCCCATCACCAGAAGCAGGCGGTCGGGAGCCCAGTCGATGTCGATCTGTTGACCCAAAGCGATTGTAGGAAGTGCGAATGCCCCTTGACCCATACTGAGGTCTTGAACCACCAGCTGCTCGCCATCATCTACGCGCTGAATTGCGGCGATGAGGTTGTACTCCAACCGACGCGCATAGCGGAACGCTATTTGGTCATATTGCTCACGCACCTGCACCATCTGGGCGGGTAGGGGTATCAGCTGGCTGGCGTGAACCCCCTTGCTGTCGATGTCCGTCACCAACCCCTGCGCCACATGCAGGATATATTTGCCATCGCGGTCGTAGCGGGGTGCGAGTTTCGCTCCGCCCCCTATCGTGATTTGGCTCAGGTTCTTGCCGTCGGGGTCGATCGTCCAGAGTTGGTAAACATTATCACGCCGATTGGACGAGAAAACAATCTTTTTGCCGTCGGGCGCCCAATCGGGCGAGCGGTCATCATGCTCATCGTCGGTGAGCTTCAGCAGAGTGCCGTCAGGTTGTATCACTATCAGGTCGCCGTGCGTGGCGTCGCGCTTTTGAACTGCCACAATCCAGTCCTGCGTATTGGGCTTGAACAGGCGAATATCGAGTCGCCCCCACGGCTGGGAGCGTATCAGCGCGAGCACTGCCACCAAAATCACCGCAAACAGAATACCAATCAGGGTTCGTTCTCGTCGTTTAACTTTCATCGCTCTTGTCGTACAGAATTAGCCACGCCACCAGCACGGCGGGCGCTTCCACATAGTTCGCCACACGTTCAATCACACGGTTCAGTTGGCGTTCGTCGTTTTCGGTTTCTACAGGGATACGCGCCAGTGCTTCCCGCACAATCTGGATGGCTTCGTGGAGGTAGCGCGCACGGTTGATGGCGAGACTGCGACCGGGCGTCTCAGCGAACTTGCGCCCTAATTGCTCGTAGACCGTCTCCCAAGTGTTGTAGGTTCGTGTTTCCTGCTCGCGTTTGCGCGTACCTTGTTCCGAGAGTTTACGCAGTTCCTCCTGCTTGCGCAGGTGCAGTTGCCAATCGCTGAGCGTCGTGCCTTCAATCAGCTCAATCTTTGGGCGAAAGCCGTAGGCTTCGGTGAGGTACTGCTCGATGAGGTTGCGCACGGTCGGGTTGTTGATATGCCCTGCGAACTGGATGGCTTCGCTGGGCAGACCCAACACCACCGTTTCGCCCTCCATCGTGACCATCGCGAGGCGGTCTAACGCTTGGTACAGGGTGCGTCCTGTGACCTTCGCCTTGACCTTCTCGCGCACCACATTCCACACTGCTTGCATATCTTGGTTCATAACGCCTCCTGATTGCGCTCCCAGATGATTCTTAGTCCCTCCAGTGTCAGGAGGGCGTCCACTTTCTCGATAGAGGGGCAGAGGGGGGCAATCCGTTCGGCTAAACCGCCCGTTGCCACCACGCGCGTTGCGTGCCCCAACTGCTCTCGAAAGCGTGCGATGAGATACTCGATAGCGCCTGCCGAGCCGAGCAGAACCCCACTGCGCAAGCTGTCTGCTGTCGTGCGCCCTATCGGTTCGGGAGGCTGATTGAGCGCGATGCGGGGGAGCCGTGCAGTGCGCCCTGCCAATGCCTCCAACGCCAACTCCACACCGGGCAAAATCGAACCGCCTAAGTAGACCCCTTCAGCCGAGACCGCGTCCAGTGTGGTTGCCGTGCCGAAGTCCACCACAATCAGCGGTGTGCCGTAGTGTGCCATTCCGCCGACAGCGTTCGCCAAGCGGTCTGCGCCGACCGCGTTGGGTGGGTTGTAGTCTATCTTCAGCCACGACACCGTTTCGGGCGAGACCACGAGCGGTTCACAGCCCAACTGAGTTCGGCTCATACGCACCAGTATCTCTTCGATTGTGGGCACGACCGAGCAGACCACCACGCCACGCAAGCGCTCTCTGAACCCCTCCGCCTCCAACAGGTTGCGCAGGATAACAAAATGCTCGTCTTCTGTGCGGGCAGAGTTCGTATGGATGCGCCATGAGCGCCACACAGAGTCGACACGCACACCCAATACGGTGTGCGTGTTGCCGACATCGATTGCCAAGAGCATCGGCAGAATTATACCAAGCGCACGGGTTTGCCTGTTCGTGCCGACTCGTCCGCAGCGAGCGAGATGGCTAAGGAGCGCACCCCTTCGCTGTAGTCCGCCGAGATGAGGCTGGGGTTGCGTTCGCGGATGGCTTGGATGAAGGCGCGCGCTTCGTTCAGGTAGGGGTTCTCACGAACCGACTGCTCGGTGCGAAGGTTGGGCTCGTAGTGGTGCAAGCCGTTATGGAACACATCGACCCGCAGGTAAGGCGTATAGACGCGGATGCCGACCTCGCCAGGCACGCGCAGGACACAGGTGTTGGTGATGACTCCGACCGCGCCGTTAGCGAATTTGAGATTGACCACGCCCGCCGAGCTGACATCGCCGTTCGGGTGGGGCATTAGGTCGGGCTGATAGGCGAAGTAGGCGAACACCTCTTCCACCTCGCCCACCAGATAGCGCGCCAAGTCGACGATATGGGTGGTCTGCTCCACGATTTGCCCACCCGAGAGCGCGTGCTGGCGCCACCAACCGACGCCGGGCATCTCTCCATCCCACGCGCCCTTCGCCATCACAATCGTCTGTCCTTGCAGTTTCTCCTTTGCTTGCTGGGTGGTCTTCATATAGCGGAAGTGGTAGCCCACCATACTCAGCACGCCCGCTTTCTGAATTGCCGATTCGATGGTGTGGGCGCGTTCTAAGGTGCGGGCGACGGGCTTCTCCACGAAGATGTGGATGCCTTTCTCGGCAGCGAGTTCCTCTGCACCCTCGTGGGCGTGTGGGGGCACACACACATAGAGCGCATCCATCGGCACCTCGTTGAGCATCTTCTGGAAGTCGTTGAACGCCTTGCCACCGAATCGCCCAGCGGGCGCCTCGGCGCGTGCAAGGTCGATGTCGCAGAAGCCGACTAACTCCACATCGTCTATCTGGCTCAGTGCGTCGAAATGGGCGTTTGCAATACCGCCTGTGCCTACAAAACCGATTCGAATCGCCATCGCTACGGTTGCCTCCGAGCCTGATTTCCTCCAAGAGCGGTTTTTCCCTGCCGAATTTGCCCCCGACTTTGTTTCGATCTGGCAGGAGAATCGAAAAAGTTGGGGTATAATAGGCGTCGAGGTGCAAGCAGGTGTTTGCCCCTCAAGGAGAGTCGCACTCGTGCAGATGAGGAGCACTGATATTGATCATAGAAACAATAGGAGGTAGGCACGAGACATGGGCGACCCAAAAATGCTGATACAACAGGCGATTGCGCTCAAAAACGAGGGGCGCTACGAGGAAGCAGAGCGACTGCTGAAACAGGCTCTGGCGATTAATCCGATGTCGTCAGAAGCCCACCATCAGTTGGGGCTGGTCTACTGCTTTACTGGGATGTTCGACGAGTCGATACAGGAGTTAGAAACCTCCGTGCGTCTCAATCCCGAAGCGGTTCAGCCACGACTCGATCTGGCGTTGACCTATTCGATGCTGGGTTACGAACCGGAGGCGAAGCGAGAGCTGGAAGAGGTTCTGCGACGCGACCCTGCCAACGAAATGGCGCAACGGCAGATTGTTTATTTTAAGTAAGGCGCGTGCGTGTCGAGCAACTTGACCGGGTAGGGAGCTTCCTACCCGGTCGCACTTAATTGCCTTGCATTCGGGAGTTCAGGAACCGCCTTCCACCCCCACGAAAGCCAGTGCCTTCCTCACCGATGACATGCAGGAACACAAGGCACATCTCATCGGTGGTGCGCTCGCCCCAGGTAATCATCTTCGGCGGGTTATTGGGGTTATTGGGGTTTTTCTCGGAGTTATCGTAGAAAGCGCGTACCTCCACACGCGTGCCCCGCGGGAGCCTCACAGGCGACTTGTAGTGATAGGTGTCTTGCCACTTGAAGTCCCAGTCCTTAATCCAGATGAGCGGGATGGTCTTGCCATCGGGCGTGTAGGCGTCCACCTTCATCTCGCGTCCGATGAGGTGCATATGGGGGGTAATGGCGACCACATCCACATCGCGTGGGGCAATCCACATCGCGCGCACCTCGTGTCGCTCGGCACCAGGCGGGATGCGGAACAGCGGGTTGATAATCCACGCAATGCCCACGGGCTGGGGATTCGGCGATTTCTCTAAGTAGATACCCACGCGGGTACGGTCGCGCTCAGGCTTGCCCGTGCGATAGTAGTGGATTTGTAGCACCACATCGGCGCCCTTCTTCAGGCGATAGCCTGTGCCAGCAGGGAGTTGGATAGCGGTTGTGCCCGGCGCCCAGCCTCCAAGCATTCCTGCGGGTACGAACCCGGGCCAACCGAACGCCTCGTAGCCTGGTTTCGGGTCTTGCGCATCGAGTCGGCGCGCTGTACCTGAAGTGTCCTCGTAAACAATCACATGGTGAACGATGTTGCGGTTGCCAGGCTGAATATCAATCGCTCGCACGAACACATCCTCACCGAAGTTGGTGGGGATGACGAAGTGGCGGTACTCATCTTCGCCCACAGGACCCAGCTCATACTCTTCGGGCATTTCGAATACGAGGTCAGGCTCGCCAAGTGCCCAACCACTACTGAACTGGCGCGGTGGTGGGAGGTCGTTCGGGTCGCCCATCGGCGCACCGCTCTCCACCCACTTGGCAATCAGCGCAATCTGCTCATCACTTAGCCGTCGCTCGCCCTTGAACTCGCCATATCCCGGTTCAGGCTTCCACGGGGGCATCTGGCGCGATTGGACATACTTCACAATCTCCTTGCGCCAAGTGTAGGCATCGCGATAGGTCATCAGTGGGAAGGGTGCGACCTCACCCGGACGATGGCACGGCTGACAGTGCTCCTGCATAATCGGGGCGATATGTTTCGCATAGGTAATCGGTGCGGACTCAACCAACTCAGAGCGAAAATGAATCGTACAGCCGAAGGTCTCGGCGGTTGCGACCTTGACAGGCTTGTTGGCAAGAACCGCGTCGAGCGCATCGCGCAAGTAGTGTTGGCGCACGCGGGTCTCGTAGCGGTTGTCGTCGATTGCACCTCGATAGCGCAGAACGCCACGCTTATCGATTAGCACGGCTTGGGGGGTCATCGTTGCGCCCAAGTGGCGTGCCAGTTCGGCATCAGGGTCAGGCACGATGGTGAGTTTGTAGCCCAGCTCGCGAGCGTTCCGCTGAATCTCTTCAAGGCTGTCGTCATAGTTGGGGTAGACAAGGAACATCTGAACCCTTTTCGGGGCGTACTGCTGGTACATCTTGTTGAGGCGCACCGCGTAGCGTTGTGCTACGGGGCACTTCGCACCCGTGAAGATAATCACCACGGGTCCTTTCTGGGCGAGTTTCTCCAGCGAGTAGGTGCGTCCTTGAAGGTCCTTGAACTGGATATCGGACACCTTGCGGTTCAGATTCGCGCTTTTCGGTGCCTCGGTCAACACGCGATGCTTCTGGCTCACGCTTTTCTGAGGTTGCGAATTGTCGGTCGGTTCGGTTGTCCACAGCGCCATCGACGCGCCCAGCGCGCTCATCATCAGCCCCAAATTCAGCCACGCTCTCATTTTTTATCTCCTGACCCGTCGGTAAGTGAAGTATACCTTTCAACGATAGAAATTCCTGCAAGGTTCAGTGCTTCTTGGCGTGATACGGTGAGGGTGTTCGAGAAATCCATTTGTGGCACGGGCATCTCGCCCGTAAGATTCTTCGCTTCGCTCAGAATGACGAGTTATGGTAGTCGTGGTACGAGCGTCTCGTTCGTGTGCGAAATGGGCAGGATGCCCAAGCCACTTTGTGCCGAACACCCTCTGATACGGTTCGTTCTGGGTGTAGGGTAAAATAGAGTACAGTGCGCTATCGGATTTTCTGTGGCAGGCTCATCACCGATGGGCGTCGGTACGAGCATGTGGCGTTGGTCATCGAAAAGGGGCGAATCACTCGCTGGGAGCCGTTTGACCCCACGATTCGCATCGCCCCACCCGATGTGGACGCACGCCACTTGGTCGCCTTGCCTGGTATGATCGACATCCATATTCACGGTGGGGGCGGGCGCGACCTAATGGAAGGCACGGTGGACGCTATCCAAGCCGTTGCTCAACATCTCACCCGCTATGGCGTGACGGGCTTTCTGGTGACCCCGCTCACCGCACCGTTGAAGGCGATAGGGGCAGTGGTGCAATCGGCGCGTGCGGTGCGCCAATACGGTTCGGACGGCGCGCAGGTGTTGGGCGTGCATATGGAAGGTCCGTTCATCAGCCCCAAGCGGGCAGGTGCGCAACCGCCAGAGTATATCCAACCCGCCAGCATCGAAAGGCTTGAACGCACACTGGGCGACCTGATAGAGGAGTTGCGCATCGTGACCCTTGCACCCGAAATTGAAGGGGGCTACGAACTGACCGAGTGGCTCAGCCGACAGGGCGTGATTGTCTCAATCGGGCACACCGACGCCACTTATGAAGAGGTGACCCGCGCCATCGATTTGGGTGCGCGCCACGCCACCCACTGCTTCAATGCGATGCGTCCCTTCCAACATCGCGAACCAGGCACGGTGGGCGCAGTGTTGGCACATCCAGAGTTGAAAGCGGAACTCATCTGGGACAACATCCACACCCACCCCGCCACGGCACGCTTGCTCGTCCAAGCGAAAGGGCAGGAGGGTGTCATCTGTATCTCCGACGGCGTCACGGGCGTGGGTATGCCCGAAGGCTACACTTTCGAACTCTGGGGACACTCGGCGGTGGTGCGCGACGGTTCGGCAAGACTGGTCGAGACGGGCGGGCTGGCAGGAAGCACGATAGCGATGGACACCTGCCTACGCCACTGCGCCCAAGCGTTCAGCCTCGAACTGGCGTCCCTGCTGTGTGCCTATAACCCCGCGCGCGCCTTAGGGCTGGAAGGGCGAAAGGGCACGTTGAGACCGAACGCCGACGCTGACCTATTCCTATGGAACCCAGACACCCAAACGGTGGAAGCCACTTGGGTCGCAGGAAATCTCCAAAAAGCGCACGAAAAGATAGCAGGAATCGAAACGAGAGCGTAGAATCCAGAAACGAGCATTCATAGGAGGTTATGACGATGTGGAACGAGCAACAAGAGCGACCTGAGAACCTGTCCGACGAGACGACCCCGCAACCCGAAACGACCAGCGCGGAGAGTAGCGAAAGCGTACAGGTTGTGGCGGAAGAGACGACGATGTCTATAGAGACCGAGACGCCCGTTACCAGCGTGGAGACCGCTGGGGAGACGCCTGCGCCTGCTGAAGCGTCCGTGGCTCCCCTTGCAGAGGTCTCGGCTGAAGCGACCGCGCCTCCAACCGAGGCGACCGAAACACCTACCGAAACCGAACCGCTCACGATGGATGAAGCCATCGAGCAGAGCTTCCGCTCGTTCGAACAGGGCGAGATTGTGCAGGCGACGGTGGTGCAAGTCGACCGTGAGAGCGTGCTGGTCGATGTCGGCACGAAAACCGAGGTTAAAATCCCCCTCTCGGAACTTTCGGTGGAGCGTGTCAGCTCGGCAGAGGAAGTGGTGAGCGTGGGCGACCAGATCGATGTGATGGTGGTACGCTCACGGGGTGAGCAAGGCGCGCCCGTGCTCTCAAAACGCTTAGCCGATTTCGAGAAGGTCTGGGAGAACATCGTCGACCTCTACGAACGCAAAGAGACCATCGAGGCGATGGTCACCGAGCGTGTCAAGGGCGGAGTGGTGGTCGATATTGGCGTACGCTGTTTTATTCCTGCAAGCCAAATCTCACGCCGAATCCCGCCCCACCAGCTGGATCGGTTGATTGGGGAGACAATCCCGCTGAAGATTATCGACCTTGACCACGACAAGCGCAAGGCGGTCGGCTCGAACAAGATAGCGGAGGACGAAATCCGCAAGGCACGCGAACGAGAGGAGCGCGAACGCCGAGAGCGCATCTTCGCTGAGCTGAAGGTCGGACAGCGCATGAAGGGTGTGGTCAAGCGCATCACAGGCTACGGCGCGTTTGTCGACATCGGAGGCTATGAAGGACTCCTGCATGTGAGCGAGTTGGCGTGGGGGCGCGTAGATGACCCCCACGAGGTCATCAAGGAAGGCGATGAAATCGAGGTTGTGGTCATCCGCTTGGAACCAGAGGCAGGCAAGGTGGCGCTGAGCCGACGCCAAGTGTTGCCCGACCCGTGGCAGATGATTGCCCAGCAACACCGCGAGGGTGAGGAGATCGAAGCCCCCATCTCACGCGTGGTGCGCACCGGCGCCTTTGCGCGCGTGGCAGAGGGTGTCGAGGCGTTCATCCCGCTCTCGGAACTGACTGGCAAGCGAGGCGTCAAAAGTGCCGAAGAGGTCGTGCAGGTGGGCGACACGGTCAAGGCGCGCATCATCGAACTGGACCCGCGCCGACGCCGAATGGTGCTGAGCGTTCGGGCAACCGAAGAGCAACGCACCGTCCAAGAGTATCAACGGAGCCGACCCCAGCCCCAGCGCGCGACGGGGTTCACGATCGGTGACCGCCTGCAATCTCAGCTTCAGGAACTTCAACAAAGCATGGCGGCGACCAATTCCGAAAATTCGGAACCCGAATCGGCAGGAACTTCGGCAGAAGACGCCGAACAAAAGACCGAGGCGAAGGATGAGTGATGGTGCGTGTTGCCATCACAGGCGGAGTTGCGGATGGGAAGACCACCGTGCTCAACCTGTTCCGCGAGCTGGGCGCACCAACACTCAGCTCCGACGCTGTGGTAGCAAACCTGTTGCGTCCAGGGACGGACTTATGGGAACAACTGATTCGGCAGTTTGGGAGCGAGATTGTGGGGCAAGACGGCACGCTTCGGCGCGACCGTCTTGCCGAGCTGGCATTTGGCGAGCCGACCAAGCGTCGCCAACTGAACGCACTAATCCATCCTGCGGTTGTGAGCGCGGTCGAACAGTGGCTCGCCCTCCAGCCCCCCAGCGCGTTTCCCTACTTGATAGAAGTGCCTTTGCTCATCGAGGTGGCTTGGCAGGGCTGGTTCGATGGGATTGTGGTGGTACGCTCTACGCCCGCCCTGCAACGCGCACGGCTCCATGCACGGGGGCTTCCCAACCCCCTCATCGAGCAGATTCTGCGTTCCCAACTCCCAACACAGTGCAAATCGGCGTTCGCCGATTGGCAGATTCGAACCCATCGCTCGCTGGAGTGGGTGCGCAAGCAGGTGCATCGCCTCTGGCGCGAGTGGGGATTTTCCCCTTAGGTATACTGATGAGCATAACAGATTCGAGGTTGGTTCGTCTAAGAGTCCAGCAGGAGAGAATGCCTGCGAAGACGAATAGTCATTCAGAAGAGGAGGTTCGCACGAAGTGATACGACGATGGTGGCTGACACTGGCGGGGCTTTTGGCGATTGTCGGTACCGTTGTGGCTCAGCAGGGGTCGAGCACGGTACCGTTAGACCCCTATCAAGATAAGCCCGGGCGATATATCTTGCCGAACGAGCGTCCGCGCCCGATACCGCCTCAGAATTACCGAGAGGCTCCTAAGCGCGCCCCGCGCTCTGGAACAAGTTGGACGAAGAGCGGACTGTTCGACCCGAACCGCTTCCACGAGCAGTTCCGCAACCGCTCCCAGCGCACGCGCGCACCTCGATGGGACCGCGACATCACCAACGCACCGACCGACGACATCCATCCAGTTTATGCACCGGGTGCGGCGCGGATGTTCTTTGCCAGCAACGCCGAAGACGTTATCGACGGTAAGCTGGCGAACCCCGGGCCTCGCTATCGAATCTGGCGCGGAGATTTGGACGAGGGGAGCCAGCTCTATCTGGGCAACTTGACAAACCTCACGCCGATTACGGGCGATACCCCTGATGAACAGTTTGGAAGTCAGTTCCACCCGTCAATCAACCAGCAGGGCAACATTATTGCCTATGTCAATCGCAACGCCTTAGGCAACACGAATATTGTCGTGCGCAACCTCTCCACAGGTCAACGGATTGTGTTGACCACCGATAACGATGGGGTGACCCAAAACCTGCGCCCCACCCTCAGCCCAGGCGGGAACTTGGTTATCTTCTCGTCGAACCGCCTCCTCCCCAACGAGTCGGACCCTGCCGATCGAAGGTTCCGCCTCTACATGATGCGCACCGACGGGCGCCCCTTCGATGACGGCACGATTATCCGCCGAATGACCCTCCCTGCGCCTGGAGAAAACGATATTGAGCCTGCGTGGAACCCCGATAATGAGCAGGTCGCTTTTGTGCGCGATTTTGGAACACACAGCTATATCTTCCTTTTAAATAGCAACACGCGCGACATCGTCCAGTGGACGAACTTTGTCGATTCGGCGAGCCGTCGTCCTCGCGACCGCCAACCTGCTTGGTCGCGCACGGGCGACCCTCAGCAATATATCTTGGTGTTCGCTTCTACCCGAAAATCGGGCACACCCCACCAGCGTGGCGAGTTGGCTGACCGCGTAGACGATTCGGCGAACCCTGTCTACGACATCTATCGCTACACAGGGATTCTTCCCGAAAGCACAGCGGGGCAGGCGATTTCGGTGACGGAAGACCCCAGCGGAACCGCATCGCCTGAGTATCCGAGCGGTCCCAGTAGTATCGGCGCACGCTATCCTGCGGGGGCAATCATAGAGCGAAACCGAATCGTCTATCAATCGAACCGCCCCAACGAGGAGAACAATCAAGGTCCAAACGACCTCTGGGAGGTGTTGGTATTTGACACGACGCCCCCTGTATTGGAAATTTTGCCCACCGTCACACCGAAGGAACTGTTCCCTGGGGATGAAGTCACCGTTCGGGTACGCGTGGTCGATTTGCAGAGTGGGGTCGACTTTGTGCGGGTGCAGTTCAAAGACCCCGATAGCGCGGAACAGGATGCACTGGGCGAAGAGCACAAACTCTATTGGCTCTTCACCTTCGACATCTTCTTCCCGAACCGAATTTTGGTGGATCAAGGTCAAGCCTATGTGCCGCTGTTTGTGGAGATTGGTCAGCAGGCGATACACCCTGAAACTTACCAATATGTTGAGCCATACTCTTTGCGGGCGTTAGGCTACGATGGAAGCTTAGACGATACACTTCTGTTGGAGCCTGAGTTAGACGACAACGGCAATCCCACCGACTGGTATGTGGCGACATGGCGCACGCCCGATGTGCCCAGCGACTTCTATCTGGATGTGATTGTGCGGGACGCCTTTGGCAACGAGTTCATCTACGATAACATATCAGGTTTCACGACCCAGCAGTTCATCGGTGCGAACAACATCCTGTTGGTATCGGACTACATGGGCGGTCAGATTTTTGTGCAGAACCGCGTGGACGCCATCGGCAACTCGCTCACGCGCCCGACCTGGCAACCTGTGGAGAGCTATTGGACGGATAACCCGACGGGTAAGCCTCCGTTCGATGTGACCCAGCCTCCGAGTGGCGACCCGCTCACGATTATCGGGGACGGTGCGATTCCTCACCCGAATGTGTTGGGAGCGACCATCCGTTCGGACACACTGGGGCGCAACACGACTTATGGCAACCTGTATGATATTTGGCGTGTACAGTGCCGAAACCCGATTACGCCTGCGGTGCTGTCGGCATATCTGCCTCGCATTGAGCGTGAGCCGACCGACCTCACAGGTGGGTTCCGCGATAAGTTGCACGCTCCGCGCATGATTATGTGGGCAAGCCCCTACACAGGGAATGTGTGGGCAGGTCCTGGACATGTTTTGGACCCCGAAGTGCAGACGCTCCTGCGCAACTTCCTCAACCAGAGCGGGCGTATGCTGATGAGCGGTCAGGACATCGCTTGGGCGCTCAGCCTGCGTGGCGGACTGGCGAACCAGTTCCTCACCCAGACCCTACGTGCCCAGTACGAGTCGGATACCGCAGCGGATGTCGTGATAGGACCCTATCAGGGCTTCCGACGCCAGCTCGTTTCCGATGGGCTTCAGGCACCTGACGAAGATCCGAACCCCATCCCGAACAACCCTGGCGGAATCCCCATCTGGATTCGCATCGAGGGCGGCACGATTCAGCTAGACCCTCCTGTTGAACTGCGCATTTCGCATCCGGGTGAGTATGTAATCACGCCTCAGGGTGACTTCATCGATGTGATTCCGCCTGTAGGCTCGACCTCCACGACACCGCTTTACACCGACGCTGCGTGGAACCAAGTCTGGCTCGACTCGGTGGTAGTCAATCCTGACACGGCGGCGCCCTATCGGTACACGCCGAGCGCAGGCGAAGCGGGTCTGCAATTGCGTGCTGGCTCATACTATGCGGATAGTGCGACCCGTTCGAAGGTTGCGTTCCTCTCCTTCGGCTTGGAGGGCGTGAACTCGGCGTATAACGACACGGGCATTCAGGGCTTACTGTGGTGTCGCTCCTACCGCAACAAGGTCGCCCACAACGCCTTTGCGTGGATGACGCACGGTGTGCTGGAGGGCGTGGTGCGCCAGTATGACCCTGACACGCGCCAGTTCTCGCCGCTCCCGCGTGCGTTGGTGCGTATCACGGGGCTGGCGCCTCAGAGCGTCGCTCTGCAAACGGTCGGCTACGCCATTACCGACTCGACAGGCTTCTACCGCATCGTCGGTATCGAGGCGGGAACCTATGTGGTGGAAGCGGAGCGTCCGGGCTTCCGAACACAGCACCCTGAAGTGGTGACAATCGTGGCGAACACCGCAACAGTGAACCTGATTATGCTCGCCACGCCACCGGGGCAGATTTCGGGACGCGTAGTAGACATCAACGGTCAGCCTGTGCGCTATGCAGTGGTTCAAGCCACCAATACGACCGACCCCGAGATTGTTCGCGAGATTCTCTCCGACCCCGACGGGACTTTCCTCATCCCGCGTGTGCCTGCAGGCACTTATAATGTGACGGTTGTGAGCGTTGCAGACGGTGGCTACACCCTGCCTCCAGCACGCCCAGAAGGGGGCACTTTCACGAATGTCCAAGTGACGGCGGGAGATACCATTCAACTGCCGGAGGACTTTGTGTTGGAGCCTCTGCCGGGCACGGTGGAAGGGGTTGTGCGCGACGCCGAGACGAACGCGCCGATTGCAGGTGCACGAGTGACAGCAACCGCAGGTACGACGGTTCGCGCCGATGTGACGACCGATGAGAACGGAGCCTACTCGTTCGATGTGCCTGCAGGACAGTATGTCATCACGGCAGTGGCACCAGGTTATGCACCCAACAGCGCTACGGTCACAGTGCCCTCGAGTGAAACTACCACCGTCAATCTGTTCATTACTCGGCTTCCGCCTGGTTCAATATCGGGGCGCGTGGTGCGTCGCTTTGGTGGTGCGCCTGAACCTGGTGTGCTGATTGAGCTGCTGTTCAACGATGTGGTGGTAGACAACACCACTACCGACAGCGAGGGCAACTACTCCTTGCCGGAGGTTCCGCCGGGCACATATGTGGTGCGCCCCTCCAAGACGGGCTTCACCTTCATCCCGTCCGAGCGCACCATCACGGTGAACTCGAGCCAGAACACGGTCGTGCCGAACTTCCAGTCGGAGCCGCTGCGCACCTTCTTCCGAGGTAAGTACCTCGTGTCGGCGCCCTACGACTACACGACCGACATTCGCGACCTACTCGATGTGCCTGCTACAGCCAACTTCCGCTTCTTCGGCTGGGATACCGAGCAAGGGCGGTATGTGTTCCATCCGAACCCTGAGGTGGGCACCTTCACACTGGGACGAGGTTACTTCCTCGAGACCGATGTGGACCTGCCTTTGGCAATCGAGGGCACACCCGCGCCGAACGCACCGTTCGAAATCCCGCTGAGGAAAGGTTGGAACCTCATCGGCAATCCGTTCACCTTCGATGTGAACTGGGATGGCGTGCAGTTCATCGACCCCGACACGAACACGACCATCTCCCTGCCGACAGCCGTTGGCAAGCAGCTCGTGGCGAATGCGCTCTGGGGCTACAGCTTCGGGAGCTATATCGCAACACGCCGAATGAAGGTCTGGGAAGGCTACTGGGTCTATGCATTCCGCGATGTGACCCTGATTATTCCGCCGACGGCGACCTTCACCGCAGCGAGCCGAAGTGTGCCCGCGAACCCGATGGGCTGGCGTCTGACGATCGAAGCCAGCGTGGGCGACTCACTGGATCGTGCGTATGTCGGTGTCTCGCGCTCGGCGACGACAGGCTACGACAGTGAGCACGACCTACTTAAGCCACCCGCGATTGGCGATAACAAGGTGCGCATCTCGATGCCACGACTCAGCTGGGGCGAGCAGAGCGGAGACTACGGTGTCGATATCCAGTCTGTGAGCCGAAGCGCCAGCTGGGAGTTCGTGGTGGAGACCGACGAGCCGAACCGCGAGGTCACCTTGCGCTGGACTGATATTCAGCAACTGCCACGCTCGGCGAACTTGGTGCTGGTGAACCTGCAGACAGGTGAGCGTCGGTTCCTGCGCACGACAGGTTCCTACACCTTCCGCAGTAGCGGTGTGAGCCGGTTCCGACTGGAGATGGCATCCAGCGGTGGTCTGCTGAGAATCAACAACCTGCAGGTCACCAGCGGTCGTGGAAGCCAGCACACGGTGGCGTTCAACCTGACAGGTGATGCGAATGTTCAGGTGAACATTATCGCAGGTGGTAAGGTAGTTCGTACGCTGATGAACCAAGCTAGCCGAAGCGCTGGACTGCAACAGGTTTCTTGGGATGGACGCGACCAGAATGGTATCGCCCTCCCGCCCGGCTCGTATACCGTTGAGATACGAGCCACCAGCGAGGACGGTCAGACAGCGCGGGCTGTGACGACCTTAATCCTCACACGCTAACGATGACACAATAGAAGGAGGAGCAACCAGAGTGAAAACACGGATGAGACGGATCTGGGCGACACGAACGGGACTGATAGGCGTTCTCAGCATGCTGACGGTGGGTGTGCTGTACCCGTTGGGCGCGGCACGAGCCTATGCCCAACTGGTACAACTGCCCCGTGTTGCCGTGATCGACTTCGAGAACAAAAGCGGATATGGTGGAGCCAGTATCGCCCGCGCTGCAACCGACGCAGTCGCAGGTGAATACCAAAAAAGTGGGCGATTCGAGGTGCTGGCTCGTGGTGAGATCGAGCAACAACTTCGCGACCTAGACCTGTCCCCGCCGTTAGACCGAACTGGGTTTCTGCGATTGGGACGCGCCCTTCAAACCGAATCGCTCATCACGGGCGAGGTCAACGCAGTGACCTTTGTCGGCTCGCCCAAGCAAGCGCAAGTGGTTATCACAGTGCGCGTGATCGATATGGCGTCAGGTGAACCGATTAACGGGGCGGTCGCCACTGGCTTCAGCAATCGTCGCCCCGGTTTCACGGGCGACGATGATACCCTTGTGCTAGAGGCGATTCGCAACGCCGCATTCGAGGCGGTGCGCACCATCCAGAACTACACCATCCCTGAGGCGACTGTGCTGACCACACGTGCGGGTCGCGAAGTCTTGCTGAACCGAGGCATTCGGGGCGGACTGAAACCCGGAATGGAGATGGTGGTCGTGCGCCGAGGGGAAGAAGTCGGGCGCATTCGCATTACCAGTGTCTCCGATAGCGATGCGGTAGGCGAGATTATCGCTGTGACACGGGGCATCGAATCGGAAGACCGTGCACGCGCCATCTTTCAAGTGCCTACGGTGCAGGTGCGCGCAGGTAAGGTAACCACCCAAGCGCCCCGACAGCGCGGACAGGGCAATCAGGTGCTTCGTGCACTGGGACCGATTCTGGTGTTGGGCTTGATTGCGCTGGGCATTAGCCGAGCCTCATCGGGGGGCAACACGCCCGTGCAGGATGTGTTAGCGGAGGCGACCACCGATGACAACCCTGCGAACCCGCTTCCACAAGTACGCGTCTCTTGGAAGCGCACTCTCTTCGCTAAGAGCAACTCCGATATCATCCAGTGGCAAATCTACCGCTCCGATGTACAGGGGACAGATGGCAACGGAAACCCCATTCCTGTTGGTGTCACGCCGGGTAACCAGAACTTCTTCATCGACACCGTCTTCCCGCGCACCTTCAGCTATGCCAGTCTGCCACGGGAGGGCAGTGAAGACCTCGAACTGGAAGAGATAGAAGCAGGTCCGGGTGTTTCTCCCGGACAAGTCTACATCTACCAGCTGGCACTCGTCTATCGTGAACAGCGTGCGGCAGAAGGGGAGGTCATTACCTTGTTCCGCCTCTCGGACCGTGTTCGATCGGGGCAAGTGACGGTGTTGGCTCCTGTTCAGCTCATCGAGCCCATCCAGCGCAGTGAGGATGTCGACCCCAAGAATGTGCGCTTCAGCTGGCTGGCAACCGAAGGAGCGAATGCCTACCGCATCGAGGTCTCGACCGACCCGACCTTCCAAGACCGCAACCGAACCTTTGTCTCGAACGAGGTTGTCTCGACGGCTGTCGGTGGTACGCCTGTCTCTTTAGAGAATGTCAATCTGGAGACGGGTCTGCTCAACAAGATTGGGCTACAAGGTCAGCGCGTCACGCTCTATTGGCGTGTGGGTTCGCGCAATCTGGGCGACCGACCGGGACCTGTGCCTGGTCCGGGTGGCTTGCGCTATGTGTGGAGCCGTGTGTTCGAGTTCTCCACGCAAGAGCTACCGCCTTCGCCCTAACGATACTCGGGGCGCCATTTACTGAAACGGCGCCCCTTTCCATTCGTCTATGAGAGTAGAGAGCGATTTTCCTGAAGCGTCAGGAGGGATGAACCGATGAAACAGTTGTGGCGATGGTTCACTGGAATTGTTCTGATAATTGGAATAGCGACGGCGCAGGTGCTGACGCCAGAGGATGTTGTGCCAGGTGAGATGCTGATGCGTCTCAAGCCTGGCACGACCTTGCAAGATGCGCGCACAATTGCCGAGAGCGTCAACGCGGAGGTGCGCCCCATCCGCGTGAACGACACCTATCGGCTCAAACTGCGCGAAAGCCAGAATCTGGCGCCTGCCGTCTTGTTGGAGCGCGTGCAGTCTGCAATCAAACAGATTGAAACTCACAACTTGGTGCTTTACATTGAACCGCACTACATCTATCGATTGCACGATGTGCCGAATGACCCGCTCTTCAGTCAGCAGTGGGCGCTTCAGATGATGAAACTGCCCTCTGCATGGGACTCAGAGAAGGGGCAGGCAGGAATTCGTCTTGCGATTATCGATGATAACTTCCAGCGCAACCATCCCGACCTGAACGCTCGATACGACCCGCTCTCACGAAACTTTGTCCCTGATGGCGACCCCGATGAGAACATCGACCCTGAAGGCGCTGGATTTTCACATGGTACCGCCGTGATGGGCGTCGCAGCAGCGTCGACGAACAACGGCATCGGTATCGCAGGGCTGTTGTGGGAAGGCGTCACTGTCGTTGCCCTCAAGACCACAGCTCTGCCTTTAGGAGCGCTCGATGGAGCGAATATCCTTGAGGCAATGCAGTATGTTGTCAATAATGCAAAAGATTCGAACGGAAACCAACAAATCCATGTGGTCAACATGAGCTTCGGGGGCTATTTTCCGTCTCCCCAAATGAATGCGCTCGTGCAGCAGATGTACCAAGCAGGTGTTGTACCTGTCGGCGGAGCTGGAAACGATGACACATCGCAACCGTTTTATCCTGCAGATTTTGAAAATGTCGTCAAAGTTTCTGCGGTAGGACCTTCGGGTAGTAAAGCATCCTATTCTAACTACGGAAATGTCGATATCGCAGCGCCTGGAGGCGACCAAGCCTCGAGATATGAAGACGGCGTGCTGTCGACTGTAAACTCGTCGCGCCAATACGACTATGTTCAGGGAACTTCTTTTGCCTCTCCCTACGCAGCGGCTGCGGTGGCTTTAGTGCTTTCCGCTGGAGTCCGTGTGCATAACGCGAACGATGCGATTCCGCCTGCGGTTGAGGTACTCTATGAGACTGCAGACCCACGCGGTCGCCCTGTGCCCGATCAAGAGCTGGGCTTCGGCATTATCGATATGGAAGCGGCTCTGCGTGGACTGGGTGGCGTCGGCATCTCGATTGTACGCCCTGTGGCTGGAAGCACGACCGACACGAAGCAGATTCCTGTTGAGATTATTGTGCGTCGTGTTCTGGACAACGATGTCAACAACATTATAGAGGTCGCTCTGAACGGCACGGCTCTTCCGCGTGATTTATGGGAGCCGACTGCTGTGGTCGATGTACCTCGCAAGACAATCACCTTGAACTTTGTGGTGACCCTACCTGGCGAAGGTCGCCATACGATTACGGTGCGCGCCATAGGGCAGGATGGCACGGAGGGGACGCGCGAGACTCGCGTGATTGCCCGTGCGAACCAGGTACCTGCGGGTCTGCGCATGTTCGCTACGCCCTATGTGCTGACAAGCAATCCTGAAGAGATTTTCGGTGCAGATGTGATTTTGGCGCGCTATCTGCCCGATCAGGGGACTTATGCGCGCTACTCGGTGGCGAACCCTGACCCGCGAGCGAGCTTCAACCCACCAGGACTGGAGGTACGTGCTGATGGCACGAACACCCCAACCCCGCCGCGCGGGGTCGGCTACTTCTTGCGAAGCACGACGCCGGGCTTTATCTTGGGCGATTCCTACATCGCTCCCGACACCGCCTACCTCATCCCGCTCCAAGAAGGCTGGAACATGATTGGTAATCCGTTCCCCTTCAATGTGCCGTGGGGTGCATGTGAGGTGGAGATTGCAGGCGCAGGGGGCTTCACACGCCGTGTTAGCCTGCAAGAGGCAGCAGATTTAGGCTTCATTCGGTTGCAAATCTACCGCTTTGTTCCGCTTACGGGTGAGTACACTTGGCGCACGGCTCCTCTGGGTGAGCTGTTGGCGTGGCAAGCCCACTGGGTGCGCGCCCTCAAGCCCTGTACACTGGTGATTCCGCCTGCTGGCTCCACACGCAGTCGCTCGGACGAATCGGCGCGTGTGACAGCCGACCAGCGCGATGGTTGGCTCCTGAGGCTGGTGGCGCGCAGTCGCGACCGCGAGGACACCAATAACTTCATCGGCACCTCGCGCCGAAGTGAAGCGGTGGAGAAACCGCCCGTCTTCCAGTCCTATGTGAGCGTGAATATTCTGGAGCCGAAGACGCGCTCAGTGTTGGCGCAGGATGTGCGTGGTTCCGAACGCCGTGCCCAACGCTGGGAGGTTGAGGTGACAACCGACCTGCCTGAGGCGGAAGTTACTCTGCAGTGGAGCCAGGAAATCCCTGTACCGCGTGGGATGCGCCTGACCTTGATCGACCGCGTCACAGGCGAGCGCATCTCGATGCTCCAGCGCAGTTCGTACACCTTCCGCACGGATTGTGAGAGCCGACGCAGTTTCATCATTGAGGCGACCCCCTCACGGGCGAGCCAACTGCGCATCACGAATGTCGGCATCACGAACACACGTGGCAACCAGTTTAGCATTCAATATGCGCTCAACAATCCCGCAACGGTGCAGGTGGTGATCGAGGACGCAACGGGTAAGCCGATTGCTCGTCTACAAAATGGAACCCGCTCGTCGGGTGTCAGCACTGCTGTTTGGAACGGGCGAACCGACAGCGGAATCGCGGTGCCACCCGGCACCTACCGTGTGCAAATTATCGCCACGGGCGAAGAGGGTGAAGTGAGCCGAGTGGTGCGGCCGCTCGTGGTGACCCGATAAGGATGGAGGCAATGAAATGATGAGGAGATTTAGTCTAACCCTGTTGGCGGTATCGGCGGTTCTGAGCTTTGGGACTGCCCAGACCTATATTCCTGCGCCTGGTGAGCGTTGCGGCTGTCCCGACAACGAAAACCCTGTGAGTGATGATTATGCCGCCCTGCGAGTAGAGAACGGGGTTCTGGGTGCAACCCTCGGGCTAAGCGGAACCGTCACTTGGCTGACTGGTTGTTTCCCGATAGAGAATGCAGAGTGTACGACGCGTCCAGCAGAAGGCAGTATCCAGCTGGGCACTTCAGGTGGCTCCGCTCTATTAGGGGATGGCGGTATCGCCATGACCTCAGGCTACCCTTGGGGAGTCTATCCGGGCGGTATCTTTATTACCTTCCAAGAGAATCGTGCCAACCAGACGCGTACCTATGTCTGGGGGCGCGAAGGCGGTCCGAATGTGGTCTTCGACCGCGCCTTTCGTGGAGCAAGCGGGTTTTACATTCGCCGTACATGGAATGTGGAAGGTTGGGATACCGATATGCGTATCGACCTTATCCAATCCGTTGCCCGCATCAGCCTTCGGGTGCGCAACACGGGTGCTGAAACGGCTTCACTCGCTCTGAGGTTCGCTGCAGACCCCGAAGTGGGTGTAGAAGACGGTTTCTCTCAAAGCGGGGCTTCCCGACCGCCTTATGTGTATGTTCAAGGTCAACGCCCCGTTCGTACCGACATCGACCTTCGGGGCACTCAGGTACCGAATGCTATCGAGTTCTATCTGGCACGAGGTAATCTCAGCGGCGCCTCACGCTACCTTTTGCGACCAGTGAAAGGGTTCGAAGATCAGACCCCAATTGACCGCTTGGCAGTCGGAACCTGGTTCTTTGTGCAGGGCACGACCATTTGGGAGCCGACGCTGTTCCCCGATGTGTTCATCAGCGATGTCGCCATCAACATGTTCGTCAACGCCCGCAACTTCGCACCGGGGCAAGAGCGTGAGTTCGTGTTTTATGTGACGCTCACACCTGTTGACCTCGATGTTCAGCCTCCGCTTGCACTGGGTGTAGAGACTCTGCCCGTGATTGAGCCAAACTCGAACAACCTCACCGAATTGGCAAATGGTGGACAGTTCGATGTGATTGCGTCCGTCACCAACCAGTTCTTTGTGGTCAATCGTGAAATCGACCTGAATAATGTAGTGGTTGACCTCTCCTTGCCCGAGGGATTGAGCTTGGCTTCAGGAGAGACTCGTTCGAAGACGATAGCAACACTGGCTCCGGGACAGACGGGGTCTGTGCGGTGGCGGGTAATTGCAGACCCGAAAGCGGTCGGCTTCTCCACACTAAGGGTCTCGGTGCAAGCACCCCCTGCACCCAACAAGTCGGTATCAAGGACAATTCTTGTCTCGGCGACCGCTACACGCGAACTGCGCAAGGGGTTCCAGATTGCCTCGGTGCCATTCCAGACCCGCGCTGCGCTCGACGAAATCTTCGACCTGCCTGTAACCTATCAGGCGAAGCGCTGGAACCCTGAAACGGAGCAGTATGAGCTGATTGATACGATAGAGCCAGGACAGGGGTTCTGGTTATACCTGCCAGGCGACTCGACTACGATTCAGCTGAACACCGATGCGATCGAGTTCCCATCAGGTGTGTTCAACACCAGTGTCCCTGTGCGCCTAAAGAAGGGCTGGAACCAGATTGGGAACCCGTATCCCTATCCGCTGGTGCTGGGGCAGGTTGTGCTGGTGAGTGCGAACAACCCACGCGAGAGCCTGACCTTCTTTGAGGCGGCACAGCGCGGGATTATTCGCGGGGTCATCTACTCGTGGGATGAGTTCGACGCCGAGTATAAGTTCACTTCCGACCCGAACACGCCCATCTTGCCCCATCGCGGATACTGGATTAAGGTGAACGAGGATGTCGAGTTCGTGTTCCCGCCCGTGTTCCTGCCGGGCACGGGGTTTGGTGGAATCATTACGCGCTCGGCTCAAGAGGTTCCGAATCGCCCGAACGAGTGGCGCCTGCAGATTATCGCCAGCACGGCACGCGGTTCGGACACTCAGAACTTTATCGGTATCACCAGCGGTGGGCGTAGCGTGGGCGAAATCGAGGAACCCCCGACCCCGCTACCTGACCAGGCTGTGCGCTTGAGCCTCCTCAAGCCGGGCACGGGAATCCCGCTGATGCAAGACCTGCGTCCCGCCAGTGCAACTCGCCACAACTTCGAGTTCGTGGTGGAGGCACCTGCGGGTGAGGTGGTGACTCTACGCATGCCCAACCTGAACAGCGTGCCTGCAGGCTACCGACTGCGCATGACCGACCACAGCACGGCACGCACCGTCGACCTGCGCACGAACCCTGAGTACCGATTCGTGTCGACGGGCGGTCGCTC